>Ga0307441_1000120_pt1 | contig 32625 bp, 21 predicted proteins | sample SalMarWE160420MG_FD_202149 | JGI IMG/M metagenome (GOLD analysis project Ga0307441, IMG submission 202149) | Salt marsh sediment microbial communities from the Plum Island Ecosystem LTER, Massachusetts, United States - WE1604-20 | ecosystem: Environmental > Aquatic > Marine > Intertidal zone >... | reverse complement strand
GGGTAACCCGCGTGGCGAACAGGGAAGCGCCCGCGGGCACACGCGTGACGGGCTCAGCAGAATCCGACCGCAGTGTTGACGCAGTGAACGTTGAGTTGTTCCTCCTGATCACCGTCGTGAGCACGTCGCGCGTCGACCCGGGCGACGTCAACGACGAGTGGCAGCACGATTGAGGGCGCCATGGGCGGGAAACCATCTAGTTGTCCCCAGCCGCCTTTGCACGGAAGGATGCGATGCCCCCCACCTGGCTGGTCGTGCTGTCCTGGTGCGCGCTAACGGTCGCGTTCGTCTCGGCGGGGATCATCCTCGTCGACATCTACGGGCGTGGCTACCGCCAACGGATGGCGGTGATGGAAGCCGTGTGGCCGGTGACCGCGCTGTACTTCGGGCCGCTGGCGCTGCCGGTGTACGTCCGGTACGGGCGCCCCAGCAGCGGCAAATGGTTGGCCGAACACGACCGCGACAGCCCGCCGGACAAACCCGGGTGGGCCACCACCGCCGTCGGGGTCAGCCATTGCGGCGCCGGGTGCACCCTGGGTGACATCCTGGCCGAGTTCGTGATTTTCGCGTTCGGGTTCGAGATCCTCGGCCGGGCACTGTTGCCCGAGTTCGTCGGTGACTATGCGGCCGCCCTGGCGCTGGGAATCCTGTTTCAGTACTTCGCGATCGCGCCCATGCGCGGCCTGAGCTTCGGTAAGGGCATCGTGGCGGCCGCCAAGGCCGACGTGTTGTCGCTGACCGCGTTCGAGGTCGGGCTCTTCGGCTGGATGGCCCTGATGGCGCTGGTGTTCTTCCCCTCGCCCCCGCTGCATCCCAACAGTCCGGTCTACTGGTTCCTCATGCAGGTCGGCATGATCATCGGGTTCGCTACGGCGTGGCCGATGAACGTCTGGCTCATCCGGCGTGGGATCAAGGAGGCGATGTAGTCGCGCGCGGCCTGGTCGTCTGGCGTGATCCCGCTCAGCGCGCCCCAAGCCGGCTCGCGATCGCCTTCTTGTCGACCTTGCCGAGGGGCGTGGTGGGCAGCGCCGCCATCTCGACCAGCATGTCGGGCCGGGTGTGCGCGGCGACGCCGCGCTTCTCGAGGTAGGCGTTCAGCTCCGCGATGCCGAGCGGCGGCCCGGCGAAAACGACGGCGGCGCAAATCTTCTCCCCTAGCTGAGGGTCGGGCAGCGCAACGGCCGCGGCCGAAGCGATCCCCGGGTGGCTCAGCAGCTGTTCCTCGATGTCCGCGGCGGCGATGGTCTCCCCGGCGCGGCAGATCACGTCTTTGACCCGGCCGGTGACCACCAGATAGCCGTCGTGGTGCAGGCGGACCAGGTCGCCGCTGCGGTAGAAGCCGTCGGGATCGAAGCAGCGCGCGTTGTCGCGCTCCGCGCGGAAATACCCGTTGAACGTGTACGGGCCGCGCACCAGCAGCTCGCCCTCGGCCCCGGGCCCCACCGGCTGGCCCGCGGGGTCCACGACGCGCACCTCGTCGTCCGGGCACAACGGGCGTCCCTGGGTGTGCTCGACGAGCTCGGGTGGGTCGCCGGGCCGGGTGTAGTTCAGCAGCCCCTCGGCCATGCCGAACACCTGCTGCAAACCCGGCGTCAGCGCCGTGCGCACCAGGCGAGCGTCCTGCGGCTCCAGTCGCGAGCCACCGACTTGCAAGAGCCGCAGCGACTTCGGCGGCTGTGGTTCCCACTCGCAGGCCTGTGCCCACAGCTTGGCCAGCGCCGGCACGAGCGCGGTGACGGTCACGCCGTGGCGGGCGATGGCGGCGAACGCGGCCTCGGGGCTGGGGTCGGTGGAAAACACGGTGGTGGCGCCGACCGTCATCGCCCCCAGCAGCCCCGGGCAGGCCAGCGGGAAATTGTGTGCCGCCGGCAGCGCGACGAGGTAGACGTCGTCGCTGGTCAGTCCGCACAAGCGGGCGCTCGCGGTGGCGTTGTACAGGTAGTCGTCATGCGTGCGCGGAATCAGCTTCGGCGCGCCCGTGGTGCCACCCGACACGAGCACCAGCGCCGGGGAGGAGGTGTCGGCGGCCACGCGCGGCGCAGGGCCGGCGGGCAGGTCCGACCAGGAGGTGAAGGGGCCGGGGTCGCCGTCGACGACGACGTGGCGCAGTGGCGGATGCAGCGCCACCAACTCCTCGGCCATCCCGCGGTAGTCGAAACCGCCCGCGGTGTCGGCGACGATCAACCCCACCGCGCCGGCGACCTCGGTGAAGCGGCGCAGTTCGGCCAGTCGGTGCCCGGTCAGGCACAGCACGGGAACGGCCCCGGCGCGCAGCAGGCCGAACAGCGCGACAGCGAACCGCGGGCTGTTGGGCAGTTGCAGCAGCACCCGGTCGGCCGGTGCGATGCCCAGGGCGGCGAAGCCCCCGGCGGCCCGGTCGGCCAGCCCGTCGAGTTCGGAATAGGTGTGGCTGCCGGTGGCGTCGCCCGCGTCGACAACCGCAACGCGGTCTGGCCACGTCGCGGCGGCGTCGCGCAGCACCGAGTCGAGCGGCCGTCCGGCCCAGTAGCCGGCCTCGCGATAGCGGGCGGCGCGTTCGGCCGGGAAGGGAACGAAACCGTGCAGCACTGCGCGCTGTTCTGCGCTTTCGGGTGGCTGCGGGGAATCAGCTGGCACGTGCGGAACTCCGTCGGGGGCGGGCGTATCCTGCCGTTCCCGCATAGGGTAGCGTACACAAAGTTAGGGCAGCCTGGGCTAAGCTAATCGACGGCTAATCGACGGCTAATCGACGGCTAATCGAAGGAGGTGGGGTTGTGGGCGGCGTGACATTCGCCGGCGTGCCGGCGAGCCGGGAATGCGGCCACTCCCCCCACCCGAACGCGGTGGATGCGCGATGACGGACACGCTCGCGGTCATCGGGGCCGGCGCCAAGGCCGTGGCGGTGGCCGCCAAGGCGGCGGCGCTGCGCGACATGGGCGTCGAGGTGCCCGAGGTCGTCGCCGTCGAACGCTCCGGGGTGGCCGCCAACTGGCGGGCCGGTGGCGGCTGGACCGACGGTCGCCAGCGCCTGGGCACCAGCCCCGAGAAGGACGTCGGCTTCCCCTACCGGTCCAACCTGCTGGCGGGCCGCGACGCCGAGGTCGACGAGCGGATGATGCGGTACAGCTGGCAGTCCTACCTGGTGGCCAGCGACCAGTTCGTCGGCTGGGTCGACCGGGGCAGGCCCGCGCCCACCCACGACACGTGGGCGGGCTATCTGCGCTGGGTTGCCGACGTGGTGGGCTTGAAAGTCATTGGCGGCGAGGTGGTGGCGATCTCCGTCGAGGAATCGCGCTGGGTGTTGCGCACGCGCGAAGCCAGCGTGTCCGCCGACACGCTGATGGTCACCGGCCCGGGCCAGCCCGACAAGTCGATGCTCTCGGGCGATCCGCGGGTGCTTTCGATCGCCCGGTTCTGGGAGCGCGCCGGGCGTCATGACCGGATCGTCGCCGACAGCGTCGCGGTCATCGGCGGGGGGGAGACGGCCGCGTCGATACTCAACGAGCTTTTCCACCACCGGGTTTCGGCGATCACGGCGATCTCGCCGCAGGCGACGCTGTTCACTCGCGGCGAGGGATTCTTCGAGAACTCGCTGTTCTCCGATCCCACCGGCTGGCGCACCCTGACCCAGGCCGAGCGCCGAGACTGCATCGCCCGCACCGACCGCGGCGTGTTCTCCGCGCGGGTCCAGGAGTCGCTGCTGGCCGACGAGCGGATCAAGCACCAGCGCGGGCGCGTCGCCCGGGTGGCCGACCGCGACGACCGGATCTGGATCACGCTGTGCACCGACAACTGCGGGGAACCGCTCGAGACGCTGCATCGGTTCGACCTCGTCATCGACGGTTCCGGCGCCGACCCGGTGTGGTTCCTGCCGCTGATGTGCCCCGCCACCGTGGAACTTCTCGAGGCGGGGCTGGACGCTCCGGTGACGCTCGAGGCGCTGGAGGAGTCCATCGGCCCCGACTTGGCCGTCGCCGGTGTGACCCCGAAGCTGGTGCTGCCCAACCTGTCCGGGGTGAACGAGGGGCCGGGCTTTCCCAACCTGAGCTGCCTGGGCCTGTTGTCCGACCGCGTCCTGGGGGCCGAGCTGGGCGCCACCGCGCGCCCGAGGGGGAGAAGCGGTGAATACCAATCCGTTTGACGATGACCGTGCCGACGCGGGATTCTACGTCCTGGTCAACGACGAGGAACAGCACAGCCTGTGGCCGGCGGCCACCGAGGTGCCGGCCGGCTGGGTCGTGGTGTTCGGCGCGGATTCGCGCGCGAACTGCCTGACCCACATCGAGCAGAACTGGAAAGACATGCGGCCGAAGACGTTGCGCGAGGCGATGGCCGGCGGTCGGGGCTAGTCGCTCAGCCGCGCCAGCACGTCGGCTACCGATGCCCCGCCGAGGAGGTCGGCGACCTCGAGGTCCCGGCCGAATTCGGCCTTGACCCGCCGGCGTAACTCCAAGGCCTGCAGCGAATCCAGCCCCAGCGCGACCATGGGGATGTCCACGTCGATCGTCTCGGCGCGCTCCACGCCGATCGCCCGGGCCACCAGCGTCACCAGCCGCTGCGGCGCTTGCGCCGCCGGATCCTGGGCGGGCGCTTCGGGGGCCTTGGGCGCCGGCGGCTCCAGCCGGGACAACAGCGAGCCGCGCCCGCAGGCTTCCAGCGCCGAGTGTGCCCGGTCCACATCGAACGCGACCACGCCGGCAGTGCCGTGAAACCCGCTGCTGGCCAGCGTGATCGCGTCGTCGGATGCCATCGGCAGCAGGCCCGTCGGGGACAGCTTCGCGGTGCCGGAGGCGGCCGGGTCGAAGGTGACCGCCCACTGCCCCCACTGCACGGCGGCGCAGTCCAGGCCCTCGGTGCGAAGCCGGTGCGCCAGCGCGTCGAGCATCCGGTTGGCCGCCGCATACAGGATCATGCCGCGTCCGCCGACGGTCGCAGCGACCGAGGAGCACAACAGCACGCGGCAATCGTCGGCCCGCGGGTAGGTGTCCAGCACTCGCGAGATGCCGACGACCTTGGCGCGCAACGCGTCGTCGGCCGCCTCGCCGGTGATGTCGGCCAGTTCGGCGCCCGAATACCGCACCGCGGCGTGGACGATCAGGTCCGCGGGCGCGTCGTGATGCCGTTGTGCCAGTTGCGCGACGGCCGCGGGGTCACCCACGTCGCAGCGCTCGACACCGATGTGCGCCGACGTCGCCGACCGGATCCGCTCCAGCCGCCCCGCCACCGCGTCGGACCCGCCCGACCTGCTCACCAGCGTGACGCGCCGCGCGCCCCGCCGGGCGAAGTGCTCGCAGAACTCCAGCCCGAGGTTGCCCGTGCCCCCGATGATGAGCACGTGTTCGGGAGGTCCGCCCTCGGAACCGCGCCCGGCGGAGTCATTTTCGACGACCCGCTTGGCGTAGAGCCCACCGCCGCGCAGCGCCAGCTCCGACTCGCCCGCGGTGTGCAGCGCGGTGAGGATCGCGGTGGCGGCCTCCGGCGAGGCCGAGCGCGCATCCAGGTCGAGGTGCCGCAACCGCACGCCGGGATGTTCGGCGGCCAGGCAGCGGAAGCCCGCGGCGGCGGCCGCGTGCACGGGGTCGGGCGGCTCGTCGTCGGCGACCATCTCGCCGCCGACCGTCACCAGCCAGCATTCGGTGATCGCATTTTCGAGTTCGGGCCACCACCCACGTTGGGAGAAGAACGTCGCCACCTCCGTCGCGGCGGCTTCGTCGTTCAGCGCCGGCGTGGGAGGCAGCAGGATGACGCGGGTATCGACAGTGGCCGCGGCGTCGCGGTTTTCGCCGCCGAGTACCCGGGCCGTCGCGCCGATCTGTTCGGCCGCGGCGCACAGGGCGTGGGCCAGCCCGGCGCATGCTCCGGTGTGGTCGACGATCCCGAAGGCGCGCGGGGGCGCCAGCGAGCGGTGCGACAGCCGCACCCACTCCTCGGCGAGCAGCCGCGGCGCCGCGGCGGCCGGAACCGGTTCGGACGCCGCGACCCTCGCCGCCGTGCGGGTGCGCCGCGGCAGGACCTCGTCGTAGGGCAGCCACAGGGTGGTCTCGTTCATCACGGTGTTGGGGAAGTCGCGCAACGGCAGCGGGACGGGGCGTTCGGCCTCGGTGCGCAGGCACTCCCAGGGGTAGTCGAGGTCGTGCACGGCCAGCAGCGCGAGGTTGCGGGTGAACTCGCCCAGATCGCCGGTCGCCCGGTCCGAGGTGCCGACCACCAGGGGCGCGCGGTCGTCGGCCTCGGTCGTGCACGCCGCGAGGTTGTCCCGGATCGCCAGCTGCAGCGTCGGGTGTTCGGCCAGTTCGACGAACGTGTCGACGCCGAGGCCGAGCGCGGCCGCGACGGCCTTGTCGAAGCGCACCGGGTTGCGCAGGTTCCACAGCCAATACTCGTCGACGGGCAGGTCCCTGGTGATCGGGCCGCCGAGCGTGCTGCCCAGGCAGGCGATCTCGGTGTCGGAGAACTCCGGAGCCCGCAGCTCGTGGTGGGTGAGGTTGCGGACCTTGTCGGCGAGCTCCTGGATCAGGCTGGTGTGCGCCGGGTACCGGACTGCGAGGACGCGGGCGAACGTGCCGCGTTCGGTGAACGCGTCGACGATGCCCTGCACCGTCTCGCGGTCGCCGGAGATCCCGACCATGTTGGGCGAGTTGACCACCGACAGCTGCGCCCATCCCGAGCAGCGCGCGAGCGCGTCCTCGCAGGAGTCGCGGTCGGTGGCGAGGACGGCCATCGCGTAGTCGCCGGGGCCGAACTCGTCGGCCGCGTGCGCGCGAATCCCAATGATGCGCACGGCATCCGGCAGGTCGATGGCGCCGCAGACGTAGGCGGCGGCGATCTCGCCCTGGCTGTGCCCGATCGTGGCGTGCGGCGAGATGCCGAAGGATCGCCACAGCGCGGCCAGCCCGGCCATCTGGGTGAACAGCGCGGGCTGCACGGTGCCCGCATCATCGCGCGCCGGAAGGCGTTCGTCGAGCAGGTAGTCCAGCGGCGATAGGCCAGCCAGCGCGCGGAACGCGGCGTCGCAGCGCTCCACCTCGTCGCGGAACGCGGGGACCGAATCGTAGAAGAGCCTGCCCATCCCGGGACGCTGGCCGCCCTGCCCGGGAAAGACATAGGCGAGGTTGCGCGCCGCGGCAGGCGTGTCGCCGCGCACCACCGCCGGGTGTGCGCGGTCGTCGACCACCGCTCGCAGCGCGCCGGTCAAGTCGTCGTGCGTGGTGACCATCGCCAGGGCCCGGTGCCGGCGCGCGGCCCGCGTTCGGAAGAGCATCGCCGCGATCGCCTGCGGCGGCACGCCGGGATGCCGTTCGGCGTAGGCGAGCAGGGCCGCCGCCTCGGCGCGCAGCAGCCCGGGCGCATCGGAGGACAGCAGGACCGGAACGGTGCCGTCGGGGAGCCGGTAGGTCACGGGCGTCACGTCCTCACTGCCAGGGGTTTTCGGGCATGGCGATGAGCGCGTGCGCGTTGGCGCCGCCGGCGCCGAATGACGACACGGCGCCGTAGCGGACGCCGTCGGTCGCCTCCCACCCGTGCAGCTTGGTGGCCAGCCGCAGGCCCGTGCGGTCCCAGTCCAGCATCGTGGTCGGGTTGTCGGCGAAAAGGGTTGGGGGAACGGCGCCGTGGGCGCCGGCGAGCAGCAGCTTGATCAGCCCGAGGATGCCGGACGCGGCCTGCGGATGCCCCATGTTCGACTTGATCGAGCCGACCGGTGCCGCGCACCCCGCCGCCCCGTAGGTCTTGAACAAAGCGAGCAATTCCACCGGGTCGCCGGCCAAAGTGCCGGTGCCGTGCCCCTCGATCATCCCCACCGCGGCCGGGTCGATGCCGGCCGCGTCGAGCGTCTTGCGGATCAGTTGTTCCTGCGCGCGCACCCGGGGCACCAGGATCGGCTTGCCCTTGCCGTTGTGGTTGGTGCGGATCGCCAGGATGCGTCCATAGACGGGGTGGCCGAGGTCCCGCGCCCGCGATTCGCGCTCCACCAACACCATGCCCGCGCCCTCGCCCCAGACGGTGCCGCTGGCGTCGTCGGCGTAGGCGCGGCAGTGCCCGTCGTCGGAAAGCGCGTTGAGCCTTGCGAATTCGTAGAACGCCCCGGGGGAACCCATGACGCATACCCCGCCGGCGATCGCCCAGTCGCATTCGTCGGCGGCCACCGCGGTGGCGGCCAGGTGCACCGCGGTCAGCGACGAGGCGCAGGCCGTGTCGATGCTGACCGACGGGCCGGTCAGCCCCAGGCTGTGCGAGATTCGGGCGGCGCCGCCCAGCTGGCCCAGGCTGGCGATTCGGTGTCCGGTGTGGGCGTCGGCGACCGCGGCTCGGGGTCCGTACTCCATCGGCGACATCCCGACGAAGCAGCCGACGAATTCCCCGTCGAGCCCGCCGGGATTGACCCCGGAATTCTCCAGCGCCTTGAAGGCCACCCGCATCGCGACCCGCTGCTGGGGGTGCATGACGATCGCCTCGCGGTGGGTGATTCCGAACAAGCCCGGGTCGAAAGTCGTCGCGTTGTCGAGGAATCCGCCGGCGTCGCGGACCGGGCCCCAGCCGTCGAGCTCGGACACCGACAGCAGATCCTCGATCGGCCAGCCGCGGTCGCGGGGGAAGGGCCCGATGAGTTCCCGCGACTCCGACAGCGCCGACCACAGGGCGCGGGGGCCGTCGATCCCCCCGGGCGCCTCGACCGCCATCCCGGAGATGACGATGGGGTCGCCGCTCACGCCGCCTGCCCGCTGTGCGACGTCAGCAGCGGCGCGATCGCCTCGAGGTGTTGGTCGAGGTAGAAATGCCCGCCGTCGAACATGGTCACCTTGACGGTGTCCGTGTGCTTGCCCCAGCCATAGAGATCGCTCAGCGTCACGTACGGGTCCCGATCACCGCCCATGGCGTGGATCGGGGCCGCCACCTTCACGTCCTCGGCGCACGAGTAGGCGTCGAAGGCCTTGAAGTCGGCGCGGACCACCGGCAGGGTCAGCCGCCTCAGCTCGCGGTCGGCAAGCACGCCGGAGTCGGTGCCCTCGAGCCGCAACAGGTGGTTGAGCAGTTCCTCGTCGTCGTCGGTGGGGTGTGCGGGTTTGCCCGCGGCGTGACAGGGGGCGACGGTCGCCGAGACGTTGAGCTGGTCCACGGGGGTGCCCCGGGACTCCGCGAGCCGGACGAACTCGAACGCCACCATGGCCCCCATGCTGTGACCGAAGGCCACGACCGGCACTCCGCGGTTGTGCTCGGAGGCCGAGAACTCCTCGAAGGCCCCCGCGGCGATCTCCGGCAGGGTGGCCAGGGGGGCTTCGGCGGCGCGGTCCTGACGACCCGGGTACTGGAAGACGACGACCTCGAACCGCCGGCTGAGCGCCTTGGAGAAGTCGCGGTAGGCCGACGCGCCGGCCCCGGCATGCGGAAACACCAGCAGCGGAGGACTCCCGGGCAGCTGTGGGTCGTGGAACTGCCTGGCCCACCCCAGCTTGCGCGGCATCCGGTCCCACCTCTCGGTCGTTCGAGCCGCTTTCGGGGCCCGCGTTCGCGTCGGTCCGCGGGCGCGACGCGCAGCCCCGCGAACCGTGTAACTTAGCGAAGGCTAACATAAGCTGCTGGGCCGGTGAGCGGTCCCCGGACGCGGGCCGATCACGGGTCCGGACCTGGCCGACCAGCGACGATGGAAAGGGGTGCGATCGATGCGCGTGGTGTCGTTCGGCTATCAGACCTGGGGATGCAAGACCCTAGAGGCGCTGATCGACCTCGATCACGACGTGGTGCTCGCCGTCACCCATCCGGCCAGCGAGCACTCCTACAAGGCGATCTGGTCGGAGTCGGTCGAGCAACTCGCGCGCGACAACGGCATCCCGGTCCACCTGACCGAACGCGTGGACGCCGAGACCATCGACCTGGTCAAGAGCGCCGAGCCCGACGTCATCGTCGTCAACAGCTGGTACACGTGGATGCCGCCCGAGCTGTACACCCTGCCGCCGCACGGCACCCTGAACCTGCACGACTCGCTGCTGCCCAAGTTCACCGGCTTCTCCCCGGTGCTGTGGGCGCTGATCAGCGGCGCGTCGGAGTTCGGGTTGACGGTGCACCGGATGGACGACGGCCTGGACACCGGGGACATCCTGATCCAGCGCTCGCTGCCGATCGGGCCCACCGACACCGGCACCGACCTGGTGATGCGGGGGCTGGACCTGATCCCAGGCGCGGTGCGCGACGCGCTGGCGGCCCTTCAGGCCGGGACCGCGGTGTGGCGGCCGCAGAACAAGGCCGAGCGCACCTACTTCCACAAGCGTTCGGCGCGTGACAGTTTGATCGACTGGAGCTGGCCGGCCGAGGATCTGGAGCGCTTCGTGCGGGCGCTGTCCGACCCCTACCCGCGCGCGTTCACCTGCTACCGCGGGGAACGCATCGAGGTCGTGCAGGCCCGGGTTTCCGAGGCGTGCTACGGCGGCACCCCGGGCCGGGTGATCGTGCAGGAGGGCGGCGGCGCGGTGGTCTGCGGGCCCGACGCGTTTCGCGGCGACAACCGCGGCCTGGTGATCACGCGCATCCGCTGCGCCGACGGTTCCGAGCGCCGCGGGGACGAGTTCTTCCTGCGCGGTGGCTACGTGAACAGCCAAGTGGACAACCAGGCGAACTGACGGGTAGTGGGGCGAGCCATGGCAGAGGACGCCAGGAGTGTGCAGGAACGTCGTCGCGAGCTCTTGCGTCGGCGCATCGCCGAAAGTGGCCTGACGGCGACCGCATCGGTGGACGACCAACCCGTGCGTGCGGGGGAGCGCTACCCGCTGTCGCCCGGCCAGCGGCGGATGTGGTTCCTGCAGGCGATGGACGCGGGCGACGTCACGCTCAACGTCTGCGTCGCCTATCGCCTGACGGGCGCACTGGACGAGTCGCGCCTGCGCGCGGCGTTCAGCGATGTCATCGCGCGCCAAGCCATCCTGCGCACCACCTACGGCGTGGACAGCGAGGGCGAGCCCTACCAGGTGTTCTCCGACGACGTCGAGATCGGCTGGCCGGCAGTCGACGTGACGCAGCTGCCCGGGGTCCAGCGCGAGCACCAGATCGAGGAGCTGGCGCGCAGCGAGTTCGGCCGACCGTTCGACCTCAGCGCCGAGTTGCCGTTGCGCACCACCCTGATCCACAGCGGGACGGACGAATTCGTGCTGCTGTTGGTCGCCCACCACATCTGCTGGGACGACGACTGCTGGGCGGTTTTCGCCGCCGAGCTCAGCGCCGCCTACAACGGTGAGCAGCCAGGCGGCGATGCACCGCAATTCGCGGCGGTCGAGGTGCTCAAGGCCGCTGCCGAACCCACCGTCGCCGACGTCGGCTACTGGGCCGACACGCTGCGGCCGGCGCCCGAACCGCTGCAGCTACCCGGCCTGCCCACCGCGAACCCGTCCCGGCGGGCCGAGCGCCGCGCCCGGGTGGTGCCGGCCGAGTTGTTCGCCAGGGTAGAGGAATTCGCCCGCGAGCACTCCGCCTCGCCGTTCATGGTGTTGCTGGCGGCCTTTGGTGTGCTGGTGCGCCGCTACACCGGCGCAACGGATTTCCTGGTCTCGGTGCCGGTCACCGAGCGCGGACCGGCCGCCGCGGGTGCCATCGGCTACTTCGGCAACACGCTGCTGTTGCGGCTCGCCCCGCGCCAGCGGGACACCTTCGACTCGTTCCTGCGCGCGGTGCGCGAAACCTGCCTCGACGGCTTCGCGCATCAGTCCGTCGGCATCGACCGCGTCGTGCGCGAAGTCAACCCCGAGCGGATGGGGCACGACGGCATGGACCGCCTGGTCCGGCTGGGCTTCTCGATGCGCAAGACCGCCAACGAATTCGCGCTGCACGGCGTCACCGTGCGCCAGCTGGACCTGGCCGCGGTGACCGCGCACTTGCCACTCGCGCTCGCCGTCGTGCTCGACCCCGACCGGGTGTCCGTCGAGTTCGAATACCAGACCCAGCTGGGCGGTGCACTGATCGATCAGCTGCTGACCCACTACCTGCAGCTGCTCGACCACGCGCTGGCCGAGCCCGGTCGCCGGCTCACCGGCATCGACATGCTCGGCCCGGGCGAGCGGGCCGGTGTCCTGGCGCAATCGCACGGCGAACTCGTCACGACCCCGGCGACCACCATGGTCGCGCTGCTGGAGGCGGCCGCAGCGGCCACGCCCGAAGCGGCCGCGCTCGTCACCGACGAGACGCGGCTGACCTACGCCGAGCTGCACCGCCGCGCAAACCGACTGGCGCGCTGGCTGGTTGGGCAGGGGTTCGGTCCCGACGACATCGTCGGCCTGCGCATGACCACATCGATCGAGTTCCTCGTCGCGATGCTGGCCGTGCTGAAATCCGGCGCGGCCTACCTGCCCATCGACCCCGCCTACCCGGAGGAGCGCATCGACTACCTGATCGCCAACGCCCGCCCGCGGACGGTGCTCGGGCGGCTGGAGTTGGCGGCCGCCGAACGCGACGCCGAGCGGCTCCCCGACACCGCGCTGGCCGACCCCGACCGGCGCGGCCCCCTGCACCCCGACCATCTGGCCTACGTCATCTACACGTCGGGCTCGACCGGCCGGCCCAAGGGCGTTGCGGTGTCGCACCGGGCGATCGCCGAGCACGTCGACGGTTTCATCGCCGAGTGGAGCATGACGGCGCACGACCGGCTCCTGCAGTCGTCGTCGGTGAGCTTCGACGCATCGCTGCTGGACATCTTCGTCACCCTGACGCTGGGCGCGCAGCTCATCGTGCCCGAGCCGCTGAAAGGCTGGGTGTCCGGCGACATTGACTATCTCGCCGACCTGATCGGCCGCCACCGTGCCACCGTGCTGCACATGGTGCCCTCGATGCTGAGCACCCTGCTGCTGCTGCCGCAGGCCGACCAGTGGCGGGCGTTGCGGCACGTGCCGGTGGGCGGGGAGGCGCTGCCCGGTGAGGTAGCCGACAAATTCGCCGGCTACTTCGACGCGCAACTGCGCAACCACTACGGGCCGACCGAGGCTGTCGTCTGCTCGACACACATGAAAGTCGAAGGCCCGCAAGGTGCCCGCGTGGTACCCATCGGCGTGCCCAACCGCAACGTGTACGCCTACGTGCTCGACGAGGAGCTGCAGCCGGTGCCCGCGCAGGTGATCGGCGAGCTCTACCTGGGCGGCAATCAGTTGGCGCGCGGCTATCTGGGGCGGCCGGGCCTGACCGCGGAACGCTTCGTCGCCGACCCGTTCAACGTCGGGATGCGGATGTACCGGACGGGGGACCTTGTTCTGCGCAACCTCTCCGGCGAGCTGGAATTCGTCGGGAGGGCCGACGAGCAGGTCAAGGTCCGCGGCTTCCGCATCGAACTCGGCGAGGTGGAGTCCGTCGTCGCGGCCCACCCGGCGGTCCGGCACTGCCTGGTCGTCGCCGAGGACGGCGAGGCCGGGCCCACGCTGGCCGCCTACCTGGTGCCCGCCACCGGCGACGAGGTGAACGTCGAGGAAATCCGCGCACACGCCGCGGCCGCGGTGCCGGAATACATGGTGCCCAACGCATTCGGCGTGATCCCCGAGATCCCGCTGACCGTCAGCGGCAAACTGGACAAGCGGGCGCTGCCGGCGCCGACGCCTGTCGCGGTGCGCGGCTACCGCGAGCCGGCCACCGACCTCGAGCGCCGGATGTGCGCGCTCTTTTCCCGGCTGTTCGGCGGCGATCGGGGCTTGGACCGGATCGGCGCCGACGACTCGTTCTTCGGGCTGGGCGGCCACTCGCTGCTGGCGGCCCGGCTGGTGGCGCGGATCCGGACCGAATTCGCGGTGGACTGCAACGTGCGCGCGGTGTTCGACACCCCGACGCCGGCGGGGTTGGCGCGGCTGGTTGCCCAGCTGCGCACCGGGTCCGGGCTCGCCGCAACCCGCCCGGGGCGCGGCGCGGCGGTGCGCCCCGAACGGCCCCCGTTGTCCTACTCCCAACTCGCCATGTGGTTCCAGTACCGGATGCGAGGCGCCAACGACGTCTTCAACATGGCGCTCGCGCTGCGCTTCCGCGGCCCGCTGGACGCGCGCGTCCTCACCGAGGCGCTCAACGACGTGGTGGCCCGCCATGACTCGCTGCGCACGAATTTCGTCGAGCACGAGGGCATGCCCTACCAGCACGTGCATCCCCAGCTGCGGCTCGACCTGCCGGTGACCGAGGTCGTCGTCGACCGGGTGGACCAGACGATCGCGGAGTTGCGCCGCCACGTGTTCGCGCTCGAGTCCGAGCCGCTGATCAGGCCCACGCTGCTGGCGGCGGGCCCCGACACGCACGTGCTGCTGCTGCTCGTCCACCACATGGTGACCGACCACAGTTCGTTCGGCGTCATCGCCGAGGACCTCATCGCCGCGTACCGGGCACGGTCGGAGGCGCGCGCGCCGCGGTGGGCCGCGCCGGCCGTGCAATTCTCCGATTACGCCGCGTGGCAACGGGATACGTTCGATGCGCCCGGCCCCTGGGCGGCCGCGCAGCTGGCGTACTGGCGCGACGCGCTGGCCGGACTGCCCGGCGACGTCTGCGTGGTTCCCGACCACACCCGTCCGCCGGTGCTCGGCCGACGCGGGGAGGTGGTCAACTTCACCGTGTCCGCGGCCCGCCGGGCGAACCTCACCCGGCTCGCCGAGCGGCACGGCACCACCGAGTTCACCGTCTACCAGGCCGTCCTCGCCGTCGTGCTGCACAAGCTCGGCGGCGGCACGGACATCGTCATCGGCAGCCCGGTCGCCGCCCGGGTCGACGAAACCACCGCCGAGGTGACCGGGCCGTGCGCCAACGTGGTGGTGCTGCGCACCGACCTCTCCGGCGACCCCAGCCTGCACACGATCGTCGCGCGCAGCCGTGACACGGTGGTCGACGCGCTGGCACACCAGGAATTCCCCATCGAGAAGCTGGTCGAGGCGCTCAACCCGCCCCGCTCACCCTCGCGCAACCACCCACTGTTCCAGAACTCGATCCACTTCCGCGGCGAGGACTGGGCGCTGTTGCCGCGCGACCTCACCGGCGGCGGGGAGACCACGGTGTCCGCCCTGCCCATGGATTTCGAGATCTCCCTGCTCGACCTCAACGTCGGCGTCAACGTGACGCCGGACGCCGAACTGGATGTGCGGGTCGTGGCCAACGCCGATCTCTACGAGCCCGCGACCGTCGGGCTCATCGCCGAGGCCCTCGACACCGCCTTTGACGCGTTCGCGACCGCACCGGAGGCGTCGCTCGGTGCGGTCGAGCTGCTGGCCCGCGCCGACCTGGAGGTGGTGCTGGCCCCGCCGGTTGAGCCCGGCGCTCGGCCCGCTCGACCACAGGCCGGCGCCCGGGAGGGTTCCGCGGAAACCGAACGGGCCCTGATCGCCCTGTTGGAGGAGCTGCTCGACATCACCGGCGTCGAGGGCGAGGACAACTTCTTCGCCGTGGGCGGCGACAGCATCGTGTCGGTGCAGCTGGCGGCCCGGGCCACCGCGCAGGGACTGGCGCTGACGCCGGCGATGGTCTTCGAGCACCTGACCCTGGCCGAGCTGGCCGCTGCGGTCGACGCGGCCGCCGACCGGCCAGCCGCACAAGGGGATTCGGCGCCGCAGCCCCAGTCCGCGCCGATGAGCGCCTCTGGCCTGGACGCCGACGCGCTGGCCGAGCTCACCGCGTCCTGGCGCCAGGAGTCGTGAGTCCATCGTGACGACTACGCCCCCCGACGCCCCGCCGCAGATCGAGGACGTTCTCGCCCTCAGCCCCCTTCAGGAAGGGCTGTTCGCGCTCTACCGGCTGTCGGAGGACGGCATCGACCTGTACACCATGCAGCTGCGGGTCGACATCGACGGGCCGGTCGACGTCGAGCTGTTGCGCCGCAGCGCCGCCGCGATGCTGGACCGGCACCCGAACCTGCGCGCCGCGTTCTGGGACCGCGGCGTGCCCAAGCCGGTGCAGATCGTGCCCGCCCAGGCGGAGCTGCCGTGGACCGAACGCACTGCGCTGCCAACGGAATTCGATGCGATCGCGCGATCCGAGCGGCGCCGCCCGTTCGACCTGGGCCGCGGCCCGGCGTTGCGCATCGTGCTGCTGTCGGTGCCTGGGGAGACCGGGCGCCGGTTGATCTTCACCGCCCATCACATCCTGATGGACGGCTGGGCGCTCGGGGTGTTCTTCACCGAGATGCTCGCCGTGTACCGGGCGGGTGGATCGGCCGGCGCGTTGCCGCCCCCGCGGCCCTACCGCGACTACATCGCGTGGCTCTCCAAGCAGGACCGGGCGGCGGCGATGGTGCGGTGGACCGACTACCTGCGCGGCGTGTCGGGCCCGCTCATGGTGGCCGACGGCACGGTCGTCGCGCGGGACGGCGTGCCGGGCAAGGCGGAGTTGCTGCTGTCCGCCGCGGACACCGCGCGGCTGCGGAACTGGGCGGGCCGCAACGGCTTGACCCTGAACACCGCTGTGCTGTTCGCGTGGACGGTCGTGCTGGGCAGGCTGACCGACCGCCGCGACCTCGTCTTGGGCACCGTGGTGTCCGGCCGTCCCGAACACCTGGCCGGCGTCGAGAGCATGGTCGGCCTGTTCATCAACACCGTGCCGGTGGTCCACCGGATCAGCGGGACCGCCACGGTGGTCGACCAGTGCGCGCTGCTGCAGCGCGAGTCGTCAGCGATGCGCGACATCGGTTACCTCAGCTTGTCGGAGATCCAGCGCGCACACGGGCGCGGCGCGTTGTTCGACACCGTGTTCGTCTTCGAGAACGCACCGGTCGAAGACGCGATCCGCGCGGTCACCACGCCCGACGGCGCCCGCTTTTCGCCGGTCGAGATGGAAAGCCTGACGCATTACCCCCTGACCGTGGTCGCGCACCGCAGAGACGACGCGCTGGTGGTGCTCGTCGAGGCGATCGCCGAAGCGCTGCCGCACCTTCGGCCCGACCGGACGTGCGAGCGATTGCTGGGGGTGCTGCGCCAACTGCCCGACATCGGCGACCGGGGTCCCGACGCGCTGGAGGTGCTCACCGCGGCCGAGCGCGCCGAACTGCCCGGCCCGGCAACGCGGCCGGTGGCCGACCCGGGCGCCACGGTGTGGGAGGCGTTCGCGCGGCAGGCCCGCGCCACCCCGGACGCGGACGCGCTCGGCGCGCGTACCGGTGAGCGCTATACCTACGCCGAACTGCACGCGCAGGCCTGTCGCCTGGCCACCGAGCTGGCCGCCCACGGCGTCGGGCCGGAATCCGTCGTCGCGCTGGTCATGCCGCGCTCGCCGCGATCGATCGTGGCCATCCTGGCCGTGCTCGCCGCCGGCGGCGCCTACCTGCCGGTGGACACCACGCTCCCGCCGGCCCGCATCGATGCCATGCTGGCGCAGGCCCAGCCGGTCCTGGCCATCACCACGCGCGGCTGCCAAAGCCTGGTCGGTGGTGCCACCGCCACGCTGGTCGTCGACGATCCCGCCGTCGCCGGGCGGATCTCGCGGAGCGCCGCCGTCGCGCCGACGGTGCCGCGTGACCCGGAGCAGTGCGCGTACGTCATCTTCACCTCCGGCTCGACCGGCGAGCCCAAGGGCGTGCTGGGCACCCACGCCGCGTTGCTCGGGTACTTCGCCGACCACCGCGAGCGCGTCTACCGGCCCGCGGTGGCGCGCCTGGGCCGCCCGCTGCGCATCGCGCACGCGTGGTCGTTGAGCTTCGACGCCTCCTGGCAGCCCATGGTCGGCCTGCTCGACGGCCACGCCCTGCACCTGTTCGACGCCGAGGAGATGCGCGACGCCGACCGGCTGGTGGCGGGCATGGCCGCCCACCGGGTCGACATGATCGACACCACCCCGTCGCTGTTCGGGCAGTTGCGCGCCGCCGGGCTGGCCGATCGCGGTCTCGCGGTGCTGGCCCTGGGCGGCGAGGCGATCGACGCCGTCCTGTGGGAGCGGCTGCGCGCGCTGCCGGCGGTGCAGGTCTACAACTGCTACGGGCCCACCGAGACGACGGTCGAGGCCGTGGTCGCCCCGGTCGGCGGGTACCCGGCGCCCACGATCGGCACCGCGAACGCCGGAACATTCGCGTACGTCCTGGATTCCGGCCTGCGGCCGGTGCCCCACGGTGTGGTGGGCGAATTGTATCTGGCCGGCGCACAACTCACCCGCGGCTACCTCGGCCGCCCGGCGCTGACCGCTTGTCGCTTCGTGGCGGACCCCTTCCGTCCGGGGCGGCGCATGTACCGGACCGGCGACCTGGTGCGCCGGCTGCCGCACGGCGGGTTGGCCTATCTCGGGCGCGCCGACACCCAGGTCAAGATCCGCGGCTACCGGGTCGAGATCGGGGAGATCGAGGCCGCGCTGTGCGGCCACCCCGCGGTGCGGGACGCCGCGGTTTGCGTTGTGCGCCGGGAAGAGTCCACCGCGTTGGTCGGTTTCGTCGTGCGGTCGGAACAGGCGCGGGACGACACGGGCGCGCTGCGTGCCGCCCTGGCCGAACGGCTGCCGTCGTACATGGTCCCGGCCCGGGTCGTGGCGCTGCCGCAGCTGCCGCTGAACGACAACGGCAAGCTGGACGGGCACGCGCTGGATCGGCTGGCCGAGCGCGCGCTGGCACCGGCCACCGGCGAGGCGGTGGCCTCCACCGACACCGAGCGGGCGCTGTGCGAGGTGTTCGCCGAGCAGTTCAACGGGGTGGTGCCCCACCTCGACGACGACTTCTTCTCCTTCGGGTTGGACAGCGTCGTGGCGATCTCGTTGGTGCACAAGGCGCAACGGCGCGGGCTGGCGCTCAGCCCGCGGATGGTGTTCTCCGCGCCGACGATCCGCGAGCTCGCGGCCGCCGTCGACGCCGGGCTCGGCCCCGATGCGTCCGTGGGGCTCGCCGACCACGGCGAGGTGTTGCCGCTGCCGATGGTGTCGTGGCTCTACGAGCATGGCAACTATCGACGGTTCACGCACACCGTCCTGCTGCGGCTGCCCGCCGGGATCGATCGCCCGTCGATCGAGGCGATGCTCCAGCTGCTGGTCGACGGCCACGACACCCTGCGCTCGATCCTGGTCGACACCGCCGCAGGTCCGCGCCTGGTCACCCGTGCACCGGGGATCGTCCGCGCCACCGACCTGATCGACCGCATCCAGCTGCCGGACGCCACGGACACCGCGCTGGTTTCGGCCATCGCCGCGTCCGCGCGCGCCGTGATGGACGAGATCGACCCGCGCGCCGGGGCGATGGTGCGGGCCGTTTGGTACTCCGGCGCGGACCGGGGGGACGTCCTGCTGCTCACCGCCCATCACCTGACCGTGGACGTGGTGTCCTGGCACATCATGCTGGGCGACCTCGTCGAGGCGTGGCGCGCCGTGACGGTGGGGTCGGCGCCGAAGACGCTGCCGGAGTTCACCTCCTACCGGCGCTGGTGCGAGCTGATGTGGCAGCGGGCCGCCGCGCCGGCGGTGCACGATCAGCTCGGCTACTGGCTCGAGCAGGTCCGCGCCCCCGACCCCGCGCTGGGTGCCCGGCACGTCGATCCCACCCGGGACACCTGGTCGTCGCTGCGGGTGACACGGGTCGCCCTCGATGCCGCGACGACCGAGCCGATGCTGGCCGCGGTCACCAAAGACGAAGGGGTGCGGGAATTCCTGCTGACCGCGACGACGATGGCGATCGCCAGTTGGCGCCGCGAGCGCGGGCAGGACCCGGCCGCGGGCACGCTGGTCGCGCTCGAGGGCCACGGTCGCGCCGATGCGATCCTGGACACTGACACCACCAACACCGTCGGCTGGTTCACCAACGCGTTCCCGGCGCGTCTGGGAGCGGGTGCGGTGACCGTGGATGTCGAAGCGGCCGAGCGGGATCCGCGGGCGGCCGGTGCCCTGCTCGACGCGGTGGTGGCCCACCTGGGCGCGGTCCCCAACGATGGGCTGGACTATGGGCTGCTGCGCTACGTCGCGGACATCGGTGAGCTGCGGGCGGCAGCCGAGCCACAGATCCAGTTCAGCTACCTGGGCCGGCTGGACCTCGGTGTCAGCGAACAGCCGTGGTCGCTGCTGACCGGCCCGTACCTTGATGCGCTGCCCGACGATCCCGAACCGGAACTGCCGCTGCGCTTCGCGGTGAACCTCAGCGCCTTCGTGGCGATGACGCCCGAGGGTGTGCAACTGATCAGCAACTGGCGCTTCAGCGATGCGCTGTTCACCGCGTCCGACATCGACCGCCTGACGCAGTTGTGGCGGCGCGGCATCACCGCGCTGGCCGCCGGGCTGGATCCGGACCGCGGTGCGAAGTCATCCCGGGAACTGGCATAGAACTGGCATAGAAGGGACTTCGGTGGAGTCGATGCACGGTAGCCGCGTCAGCAGGGACGCGATCAGGGCGGCGGTCGCGGCGCAACTCGGTTGCCCCGCTGCCGATGTCGCGGACGACGCGAACCTGATCCAGTTGGGCCTCAACTCGATCCGCATGATGGCCCTCGCCGGGGGCTGGCGAAAGGGCGGCCTGGACATCAGCTTCGCCCAGCTCGCCGACGCGCCGACGGTGGAGTCCTGGCACGGCCTGCTCGGCGCGCAGGAGAGCCGAACCGCCGAGCCCGCAGTAGCCGCCGAACCCGCCGAACCGGTCGGCGAGGAGGCGCCGTTCCCGCTGGCCACCATGCAGCACGCGTACTGGATCGGCCGCTCTGACGAGCAGGAGCTCGGCGGGGTCGCGGCTCACCTGTACGTCGAGTTCGACGGCCGGGCGCTAGATCCCGACCGCCTGGCGCGCGCGGTGGACGAGCTGGTCGCCCTCCATCCCATGCTGCGCACCCGATTCCTCCCCGACGGGACCCAGCAGACGCTGCCCGAGCCGGGCCGCCCGGTCTTCACCCTGGTCGACCTGCGCGGAAAGGGCTCGCAGACCGTCGAATCCGAGCTGGCCGAGCTGCGCGATCGCAAGACGCACCAGCGCCTGGCGATCGAGCACGGCCAGGTGCTCGACGTCACGCTGACCCGCTACGACCCGGATCGCGCCCGGCTGCACCTCGACGTCGACATGCTGGCCGGCGACGCGATGAGCTACCGCGTCCTGGTGGCCGAACTCGCGCGGCTGTACGCCGGTGCGGCGTTGCGCCCGCCCGGCTACACCTACCGGCGGTATCGCAGCGAATGCCGCGTCGATGCCGCGGCACGCGCCCGGGACCGGCAGTGGTGGCAGCGGCGGCTGCCCGAACTGCCCGGCGCGCCCGAACTGCCGACCGTGCCGGTCGGGGAGCGCCGGACACCGCAGCGCACCGTCCGCTACCACCACTGGCTGGCGCCCGAGGCCAAGGACAGGTTGATCGCCGGCGCCCACGCCCGCGGGGTCACACCGGCGATGGCTTTGGCGGCAGTGTTCGCCGACACCGTCGGCGGGTGGTCGGCCCAGTCCCGCTTCCTGCTCAATGTGCCGCTGTTCCAGCGGGACTCGGCCCACCCCGACATCGCGCGGGTGGTCGGGGACTTCACCTCCTCGGTCATGCTCGAGGTCGATGTCACCGACAACGTCTCGGTGGCCGAGCGGGCCCGCGCGATCCAGCACAGCATGTACGAAAGCGGCTCGCATTCGGCCTATTCCGGGCTCGAGGTGCTCCGCGACCTGGGCAGGCACCGCGGGGAGGCGGTGCTCGCGCCCGTCGTCTTCACCAGCGCCCTCGACCTCGGCGAGCTGTTCGCCGACGACGTCGCGGCGACCTTCGGCGACCCGGTGTGGATCGTCTCGCAGGGGCCGCAGGTGTTGCTGGATGCCCAGATCACCGAGCTGCGCGGCGGGTTGCTGGTGAACTGGGATGTGCGCGAGTCCGCGTTTCCCGACGGGCTCATCGGCGCCATGTTCACCAGCTTCACCGAGGCGGTCCAGCGGCTCGCCGACGGCGACGCGGGCTGGGACGCCGAGGCGGCGGTGCGGTTACCCAGCGTTCAGGCTCAGGTCCGTGCGGCCGTCAACGCGACCGACGGGCCCCTCAGCGGGCGGTGCCTGCACCAGGGCTTCTTCGAGCACGCCGCGGCGAATCCGGCTGCGCCTGCGGTGGTCTGGGGCCTCGGAGATGGGCGGGGCGCGTGGAGCTACGGGGAACTCGCCCAACGCTCGCTCGCGGTGGCGGGGGCGCTGCGCGCCGCCGGCGTGCGGCAGGGCGACGCAGTCGCCGTCCAGCTGCCCAAGGGCCCGAACCAGATCCCGGCCGTGCTCGGGGTGCTGGCCGCGGGGGGAGTCTACGTGCCGATCGGGTTCGACCAGCCCGACGGGCGGCGGGCCAAGATCCTTGCGTCCTCCGGTATCGTGGCGGCGCTGACGACCGAGAGCGCGACCATGGGCGCCTCCGTCTCGTGCCTGCCCATCGAAGCGGCGCAACGGTTTTCGCAGCCGCTGCGAGCGCCGGTCTATCCCGACACCGCCGAGATCGCCTACGTCATCTTCACGTCCGGTTCCACCGGCCTGCCCAAGGGCGTCGACATCAGGCACCGCGGGGCGATGAACACCATCGACGCCCTCAACGAGTGGTTCGCGATCGGCCGCGCCGACCGCGTGCTGGGGCTGGCGGCGCTGGAGTTCGATCTGTCGGTCTACGACGTCTTCGGGCTGTTGTCGGCGGGCGGTTCGATCGTCGCGATGGATTCCGAGCAGCGGGCGGCGGCGACCACTTGGGTGGAATTGATTCGCCACCATCGGGTCTCGGTTTTGAGCTGCGTGCCCAGCTGGGTGGACATGATCCTGGAGCTCGGCGGGGGCCGGCTCGGCGACTCCCTGCGGGTCGCCATGCTGTGTGGCGACTGGGTGGGCGCGGACCTGGCCCGCAGGCTCGCGGACCAGGCGCCGGGCTGCCGGTTCGCCGGCCTGGGCGGCGCGACCGAGACGTCCGTCCACGGAACCGTGTGCGAGGTGGTGGGCGAGCCGCCCGCGCGGTGGGCGACGGTGCCCTACGGGGTTCCCATGCGCAACGTGCGGTGCCGCGTGGTGGCGCCGTCGGGGCGCGATTGCCCCGACTGGGTCCCCGGCGAGCTGTGGTTCAGCGGCCCCAATGTGGCCGCGGGTTACCGAAACGACCCGCAGCGCACCGCCGAGCGGTTCGTCGAGCACGACGGGATGCACTGGTACCGCACGGGTGACCTCGCCCGATACTGGCCCGACGGCACGATCGAATTCCTGGGCCGCGCCGACCACCAGGTGCAGATCCGCGGCTACCGGGTCGAACTCGGCGAGGTGGAGAGCGCGCTGCGCACCGTGCCGGGGGTGCGCCACGCCGTCGCGGCCGTAATCGGTGCGAGGGCACCCAAGCTGGCCGCCGCGGTGGCGGGCGATCCGGTCGGAGATCTCACCGCGGCCGTGGCGGAACTGCTGCCGCACTACATGATTCCCACACGCGTTGTGGTGCTGGAGGCAATCCCGTTGACCCCCAACGGCAAGGTGGACCGCCGCGCCGTGGCGTCGCTGCTGGAGGACGAAGCCCACGAGGGCGCCGCGTGCGCGCCGCGCAACGACGTCGAGGCGGCGCTGGCCCACATCGTCGCCGAGGTGCTGGGCGCCCCGGCGGTGGGCGTGCACGACGACTTCTTCGCATTGGGCGGCGATTCGGTGCTGGCCACCACGGCCATCGCCCGGATCCGCGACTGGCTGGACGTCGGCCACGCGATGGTTGCCGACCTGTTCGCGGCGCGCACGGTCGCCGGATTGGCCGAGCGGCTCGACGCACGGGAAGCCCAGCGCGGCGCCCCGGGCCGCCTGGCTGTCATCGCGCGCCACTATCTCGACGTCGCCGCGATGACCGACGAGGAGGTGCTGGCCGGGGGTTAGCCCGCCGGGGGGCGGGGCAAATCTCTAATCTGCTACACAGGTTGAGCACAGCTGCGACTGCGAACGGGTGCGTAGCGTCGCGGTAACGAAACTCACGGTCACGAGGAAACAGCAGTAACAGGGCGCGCAATGGCACCACCGATCACAGCAGCGTGGCGCCGCGACATTCCGTCCCTGTCCGTACACATCGAGGGGGAGAACCGAGCATGAAAACCTTCACATCCATCGCCACCGGCGTGGCCGCCCTGGGCGCCTTTGCGGCCGCGGCCGTCGGCGTGACGTCCGTCGCGTCCGTTCCCGCCGCCGGCCCCGCCCAGGTGCGGCTGGCCGCCGTCGGCGCGCCCCTGCCGCAGGACCCGCCGGCGCCGGCGCCGGCCAACGGCGCCAGCGTTCCGACGGCCGCCCAGTTGAACGGCCTGCTCACCAGCCTGGCCGACCCGAACGTCTCGTTCTCGGCCAAGGGCAACCTGGTCGAAGGCGGAATCAGCGGACTGGAAGCGCACGTCGCCGACAAGAAGCTGAAGAAGGCGGCCAAGAACGGCGACCTGCCGCTGTCGTTCAACGTGACCAACATCCAGTCCGCCGCGCCCGGTTCGGCCACGGCCGACGTGGCCGTGTCGGGTCCGAAGCTGGCGTCGCCGGTGTCGCAGAACGTCACGTTCGTCAACCAGGGCGGCTGGGTGCTCTCGCGCGCCTCGGCGATGGAGCTGCTGCAGGCCGCCAGTCAGTGAGTCACAGTCTGGTCCAGCTGCAGCGAAGGGGGAACCGTGAAATCCGCAGCAACCGTGGCCGTCCTGGCCGTCCTCGGCGGCGCCGCCGCAGGCCTCTCGCCGCTCGCGGCGCCGGCCGGCCCGGCCCCCGTGCGGCTGGCGGCGGTGGGGGCGCCGCTGCCCCAGGATCCCCCGCCGGGGCAGAACCTGCCGACGCCGGAGCAGTTGTCGAACCTGTGCAACCAGGTCACCGATCCCGGCGTGTCCTACACGACCAAGACCAACCTGGTCGAGAACGGCATCGGCCCGGACGAGGGCCACGTGGCCGACCACGACCTGAGGAAGGCCTACCGCAACGGGAACTTCCCGGAGACGTTCACCGTGACGAACATCGCGCCGGCGGGGCCGAACATGGCCAGCGCCGACGTGGCCATCGCGGGCCCGAGGTTCGCCGGGCCGGTCATCAAGCAGCTCGCGTTCGTCAACACCGACGGCAACTGGATCCTGCAGCACGACGCGGCGATCGCCCTGATCCAGGCGGCGACGGCGACGAACTAGTGTGTCGACCGCTCGGTACGGCTTGCCTCAGCGCAGGTCCATGTCGAACACTCGGGCGTGCAGCACGGTGCGGTTCCGCAGTGCGGCGCGCACCGCGCGGTGCAGGCCGTCCTCGAGATAGGTGATCCCCCGCCACCGCACCGCGTGCGGGAAAAGATCGCCGTAGAAGGTGGAGTCCTCGGACAGCAGGCGGTCGAGCGCGAGCACGGTCGTCGTGGTGACCAATTCGTCGAGCCGGATCTGCTGCGGGGGTATGCGGGACCAGTCTTTGTACGACAGCCCGTGCTCGGGATACGGCTTCCCTTCCCGCACGCCTTTGAAGATCATAGGCAGATCATCGGCGATTCTTCCCCGACGTGTTGCTGGGGCCCGACGGATTCATGCTGGATAGGCTAGCGGCAAAAGTTCGCCGGAGCGCCGGCGCTTTCCGCTGATGCCGGTCCCGGCATCTCCGGCCCGTAAAATGAAGCCGGTCAAGCAGGTGTCAGGGAGGTGACGACCGATGGGCAGTGCCGACGACCGTCGCTTCGAAGTGCTGCGCGCCATCGTCGCCGACTTCGTCGCCACCAAGGAACCGATCGGTTCCAAGTCCCTGGTGGAGCGGCACAACCTGGGCGTGTCGTCGGCGACGATCCGCAACGACATGGCGGTGCTGGAGGCCGAGGGCTACATCACCCAGCCCCATACCAGCTCCGGGCGGGTGCCCACCGAGAAGGGCTACCGCGAGTTCGTGGACCGGCTCGACGACGTCAAGCCGCTGTCGTCGGCCGAGCGGCGCGCGATCCAGGGCTTCCTGGAGTCCGGCGTCGACCTCGACGACGTGCTGCGCCGCGCGGTGCGGTTGTTGTCGCAGCTGACCCGCCAGGTGGCCGTGGTGCAGTATCCGACGCTGTCGTCGTCGACCGTGCGTCACCTGGAAGTGATCGCCCTGACCCCGGCCCGGCTGCTGATGGTGGTGATCACCGACTCCGGTCGGGTGGACCAGCGCGTCGTCGAGCTCGGCGACGTCATCGACGACCACGAACTGGGCCAGTTGCGCGAGATGCTCGGCCAGGCGCTGGTCGGCAAGAAGCTCTCGGCGGCCTCGGTCGCGGTGGCCGACCTCGCCGGACAGCTGTGCGGCCCCGACGGCTTGAGCAACGCCGTGGGCCGTTCGGCGACGGTGTTGCTCGAGTCACTGGTGGAACACACCGAAGAACGACTGCTGATGGGCGGCGCCGCCAACCTGACGCGCAACGCCGCGGACTTCGGCGGCTCGCTGCGCTCCATCCTGGAGGCGCTCGAAGAGCAGGTCGTGGTGCTGCGGCTGCTGGCCGCCCAGCAGGAGGCCGGCAAGGTGACCGTGCGCATCGGCCACGAGACCGCGGTCGAGCAGATGCTGGGCACCTCGATGGTGTCCACCGCCTACGGCACCTCCGACACCGTCTACGGCGGAATGGGTGTGCTGGGGCCCACTCGAATGGACTATCCGGGAACTATTGCCAGCGTTGCTGCGGTTGCTCTCTATATCGGCGAAGTGCTGGGTGCTCGATGAACGCGCACCCGTCGAATGCGTAACGCGGCGCAAGACCACATTGAGGAGAATCAGGCGTGGCACGCGATTATTACGGGCTGCTCGGGGTGAGCAGCAACGCAAGCGATGCGGACATCAAACGTGCATACCGCAAAATGGCGCGCGAATTGCATCCCGACGTCAACCCGGACGAGGTCGCGCAGGCGAAATTCCAGGAGATCAGTGCCGCCTATGAGGTGCTCAGCGATCCGGAGAAGCGCCGGATCGTCGACTTGGGCGGCGATCCCCTGGCGAACGCCGCGGCGGGTGCCGGAGGGTTCGGCGGCGGCTTCGGCAACCTCGGTGACGTGTTCGAGGCCTTCTTCGGCGGCGGCTTCGGCGGCGCCGGCAATTCGCGGGGGCCGACCGGCAGGGTGCGGCCCGGCTCGGACTCGCTGCTGCGGATGCGGCTCGACCTGGAGGAATGCGCCACCGGCGTGACCAAGCAGGTCACCGTCGACACCGCGGTGCTGTGCGACCGGTGCCAGGGCAAGGGCACCAACGGCGATTCGGCCCCGGTGCCGTGCGACACCTGCGGCGGCCGCGGGGAGGTGCAGACGGTCCAGCGTTCGCTGCTGGGCCAGGTGATGACGTCGCGGCCGTGTCCCACCTGCCGCGGCGTCGGGGTGGTCATCCCGGACCCGTGCCACCAATGCATGGGCGACGGCCGGGTGCGGGCCCGCCGCGAGATCAGCGTCAAGATTCCCGCCGGTGTCGGCGAGGGCATGCGGGTGCGGCTGGCCGCGCAGGGCGAGGTCGGGCCCGGCGGCGGGCCGGCCGGTGACCTGTACGTCGAGGTCCACGAGCAGGCCCACGACATCTTCGTCCGCGACGGCGACGATCTGCACTGCACGGTCTCGGTGCCGATGGTCGACGCGGCCCTGGGCGTCACGGTCACCGTCGAGGCCATCCTGGACGGCATGAACGAGATCACCATTCCGCCCGGCACGCAGCCGGGCTCGGTCATCACGCTGCGCGGCCACGGGATGCCGCACCTGCGGTCGGGCGTGCGGGGCAACCTGGTCGTCCACGTCGAGGTGGTGGTCCCCACCAAACTGGACCACCAGGACGGCGAGCTGCTGCGCGAGCTGAAGACCCGCCGCAGCCGCGATGTGGCCGAGGTCCGCTCGAACCATCACGTCGCCGGCGGCGGACTGTTCAGCCGGCTGCGTGAAACCTTCACCGGGCGCTAGCCGGCAGTCGTCAGGGGCCGCGCAGGTGGTGGCGACACTGTTCTACGTCGACGCGCTGCCCGCCACCGGCGGGCTGGCCGTCGTCGACGGCGACGAGGGTTTCCACGCCGCCACCGTGCGCCGGATCCGCCCCGGTGAGCAGCTGGTGCTCGGCGACGGCGCCGGCGCCCTGGCCCGCTGCGAGGTCGAGCACGCCGGACGCGACGGGCTGCGGGCGCGGGTGCTGGGGCGGTGGAGCGTCGCGCCCGGGCGTCCCGGCGTCACCGTCGTGCAGGCGTTGCCCAAATCCGACCGCTCGGAGCTGGCGATCGAACTGGCCACCGAAGCCGGCGCCGATGCGTTCCTGGCCTGGCAGGCGGCCCGCTGCGTGGCCATCTGGCAAGGCCCGCGCATCGACAAGGGGCTGCGCCGGTGGCGCGCCGTCGCCCGGTCGGCGGCCCGGCAGTCCCGCCGGGCGCGCATCCCGCCGGTCGAGGGCGTGGTGTCCACCGCGGCGCTCACCGAGCGGGTCCGCGCGGAGGCGGCCGCCGGCGCCGCGGTCCTGGCGTTGCACGAGTCGGCAACCGATCGGCTGGTGGATACCGCTGTGGCGCAAGTCGACTCGGTGTTTCTCGTGGTCGGCCCGGAGGGCGGCATCGCGCCGGAGGAGATCGCCGCGCTGACCGGCGCGGGAGCGGTGGCGGTCCGGCTCGGTCCGCAGGTGTTGCGGACGTCGAGCGCTGCGGCGGTGGCACTCGGGGCCCTGGGCGCGCTCACCGGGCGATGGGACCGGGTCGCCGACTGTGAAATCGGCGACGAGACACGCCGATGAGGCGTCGCCGCCCGCACGGTCGACGGCGAATGCCCGGCAAATCGACGGTTGGGACGCATCCTGACCAGCGCTAGACTGGCGAGCTAGAACTTCCCCCGGACATCAGAAGGTAGGCATCGGAAACCACGTGACGCCCCGCGACACCAGCGCTGCTGACGCAGCCGGAGCCCCGAATGCCTCCACACAGGTTCGCAGCAGCATCGATGTCCCACCCGATGTCGTCGTCGGCTTGTTGGGTTCGGCGGACGAGAACCTGCGGGCGCTGGAACGCACCCTGAACGCCGATCTGCATGTGCGCGGCAACGCCGTCACCGTCGCCGGCGAGCCGGGCGACGTCGCCCTCGCCGAGCGGGTCGTCTCCGAGCTGGTGGCCATCGTGGCCAGCGGGCAGCCGCTGACCCCGGAGGTGGTGCGGCACAGCGTCGCCATGCTCGTCGGCGCGGGAAGCGAGTCGCCGGCCGAGGTGCTCACCCTCGACATCCTGTCGCGGCGCGGCAAGACCATCCGCCCCAAGACGCTGAACCAGAAACACTATGTCGACGCGATCGACGCCAACACCATCGTCTTCGGAGTGGGGCCCGCCGGCACCGGCAAGACCTACCTGGCCATGGCCAAGGCCGTCCACGCCCTGCAGACCAAGCAGGTCACCCGCATCATCCTGACCCGTCCGGCGGTGGAAGCCGGTGAGCGCCTTGGCTTCCTGCCGGGCACGCTGAGCGAGAAGATCGACCCGTATCTGCGGCCGCTCTACGACGCGCTCTACGACATGATGGACCCCGAGCTGATCCCGAAGCTGATGTCCGCCGGTGTGATCGAGGTGGCGCCGCTGGCGTACATGCGGGGGCGAACGCTCAATGACGCGTTCATCGTCCTGGACGAGGCGCAGAACACCACCGCCGAGCAGATGAAGATGTTTTTGACCCGGCTCGGCTTCGGCTCGAAGATCGTCGTCACCGGCGACATCACCCAGATCGACCTGCCTGGCGGGGCCAAGTCCGGCCTGCGGTCGGCGATCGAGATCCTCGACAGCGTCGACGACATCCACATCGCGGAGCTGACGAGCGCGGACGTGGTGCGCCACCGGCTGGTCTCCGAGATCGTCGACGCCTACGCGAAGTTCGAAGAGCCCGGCCTGACGATGAACCGGGCGGCCCGGCGGGCGTCGGGCTCCCGCGGTCGCCGATAGGGTGCGGTGATCACGCGATGAGCATCGAAGTCTCCAACGAGTCCGGCATCGACGTCTCCGAATCCGAACTGGTCAGCGTCGCGCGGTTCGTCATCGCCAAGATGGACGTCAACCCCGGCGCCGAGCTCTCGATGGTGCTGTTGGACACCGCCGCGATGGCCGACCTGCACATGCGGTGGATGGACCTGCCCGGGCCCACCGACGTCATGAGCTTCCCGATGGACGAGCTCGAGCCCGGCGGCCGCCCCGACGCCCCCGAGCCGGGGCCGGCGATGCTGGGCGACATCGTGCTGTGCCCGGAATTCGCCGCCGAGCAGGCGGCCGCCGCCGGCCACACCCTCGGACACGAGCTGGCGTTGCTGACGATCCACGGGGTGCTGCACCTGCTCGGCTACGACCACGGCGAGCCGGACGAGGAGAAGGAGATGTTCGCCCTTCAGGAGCGGCTGCTCGAGGAGTGGGTCGCCGAGCAGGTCGAGGCCTACCACCACGACCGTCAGGACGAGAGGGATCGCCGGTTGCTGGACGAGTCGAGGTATTTCGAGCTTTGACCGGCCTTTCTGAGCTGCTCGGCGCCATCGCATTGATCGTTCTGGGCGGGCTCTTCGCCGCGATCGACGCCGCCATCGGCACGGTGTCGATGGCCCGGGTCGCCGAAATGGTGCGCGACGAGCAACCCGGTGCGGTGGCGCTGTCGAAGGTGATGGCCGAACGGCCGCGCTACATCAATCTGATGGTGCTGCTGCGGATCACCTGCGAGATCACCGCCACCGCGCTGCTGGTCGGGTTCTTCCGCCAAGTCCTGAGCCTGGACGGGGGCCTGTTCGTTGCCGCCATCATCATGGTGGTGGTCAGCTTCGTCGTCATCGGCGTGGGACCGCGCACCCTCGGCCGTCAGCACGCCTATTCCATCTCGCTTGCGACGGCCCTTCCGCTGCAGGTGATCTCGTGGCTGCTGATGCCGATCAGCCGGTTGCTGGTGGTGCTGGGTAACGCGCTGACGCCGGGGCGCGGCCTGCGCAACGGGCCGTTCGCCTCCGAGATCGAGCTGCGTGAGGTCGTGGATCTGGCCCAGCAGCGCGGCGTGGTCGCCGCGGACGAACGCCGGATGATCCAGTCGGTGTTCGAACTGGGCGACACGCCCGCCCGCGAGGTGATGGTGCCGCGCACCGAGATGATCTGGATCGAAAGCGACAAACTCGCCAGCCAGGCGATGACACTGGCCGTGCGCAGCGGCCATTCCCGCCTCCCGGTGATCGGCGAGAACGTCGATGACATCGTTGGCGTCGTATACCTGAAAGATCTTGTCCAGCATACGTTCTCGGCGAACAACGGCGGTCCGGCCACCACCGTGGCGCAGGTGATGCGCCCGGCGGTGTTCGTGCCGGACTCCAAGCCGCTGGACGCGCTGCTGCGCGAGATGCAGCGCGACCGCAACCACATGGCCCTGCTGGTCGACGAGTACGGGGCCATCGCCGGCCTGGCCAGCATCGAAGACGTGCTCGAGGAAATCGTCGGCGAGATCGCCGACGAGTACGACCAGGCCGAGACCGCGCCGATAGAAGACCTGGGCGACAAGCATTACCGCGTCTCGGCGCGGCTGCCGATCGAAGACGTCGGCGAGCTGTATGGCGTGGAGTTCGACGACGACCTCGACGTCGACACCGTGGGCGGCCTGCTGGCCCTGGAGCTCGGCCGGGTTCCGCTGCCCGGCGCGGAGGTGGTGTCGCACGGGCTGCGGCTGCGGGCCGAGGGCGGCATCGACCATCGCGGACGGGTGCGGATCGGCACGGTCCTGCTGAGCCCGGCCGAGTCGAACGGATCCAATGGATCCCAACCATGACGCCGAGCGTGCACTCACGGCGAAAAATCGGCGTGAAATTCGCCCTGTGTGCACGCTCGGTGACGGGTAGCCATGGCTGAATTCCGTTCTGGCTTCGTCTGTTTGGTCGGCCGGCCGAACACCGGCAAGTCGACCCTGACGAACGCGCTGGTCGGGGCCAAGGTGGCGATCACCTCGGTGCGGCCGCAGACCACCCGGCACGCCATTCGCGGGATCGTGCATCGGGAGAACTTCCAGATCATCCTCGTCGACACCCCGGGCCTGCACCGGCCGCGCACGCTGTTGGGCCAGCGGCTCAACGACTTGGTCCGCGACACCTACGCCGAGGTCGATGTGATCGGGCTGTGCATCCCCGCCGACGAGCCGATCGGCCCGGGCGATCGCTGGATCGTCGGGCAGATCCGTTCGACCGCGCCGAAGACGACGCTGGTGGCCGTCGTCACCAAGATCGACAAGGTGCCCAAGGACCGGCTGGCCGCGCAGCTGGTCGCGGTCAGCGAGCTGGTCGGCGACTCCGCCGAGATCGTCCCGGTCTCGGCGGTCACGGGTGAACAGGTCGACGTGCTGATCGATGTGCTGGCCGCGGCGCTGCCACCCGGCCCGGCGTACTACCCGGACGGCGAGCTGACCGACGAACCCGAGGAGGTTCTGATGGCCGAGCTCATCCGCGAAGCCGCCCTGGAGGGCGTGCGCGACGAGCTGCCACATTCGCTGGCGGTGGTGATCGACGAGGTCGCCCCGCGGGAGGGGCGTGCCGACCTGATCGACGTGTACGCCGTCCTCTACGTCGAGAGGTCCAGCCAGAAGGGGATCATCATCGGCAAGGGCGGGGCCCGGCTGCGCGAGGTGGGGACCGCGGCCCGGGGCCAGATCGAGAAGCTGCTGGGCACCAAGGTGTACCTGGACCTGCGGGTCAAGATCGCCAAGAACTGGCAGAGTGACCCCAAACAGCTTGGCCGGCTTGGCTTTTAGATCCCATCCGCACCCGGCAGGTGACCGTATCGGATCACCGGGGGCCGGGGTCGGCGGGCCTAGCGCCCGTCCCGGTGTTCCACCACACCTGGGGCTGCTCGTTCGCCCAGCCGCAGA
>Ga0307441_1000119_pt1 | contig 33287 bp, 30 predicted proteins | sample SalMarWE160420MG_FD_202149 | JGI IMG/M metagenome (GOLD analysis project Ga0307441, IMG submission 202149) | Salt marsh sediment microbial communities from the Plum Island Ecosystem LTER, Massachusetts, United States - WE1604-20 | ecosystem: Environmental > Aquatic > Marine > Intertidal zone >... | reverse complement strand
CGCCGGAGAAGGGAAACACCCTCCTCCGATTGACGGCGTCGGAACCGTTAAGGGCGTCGAAATAGTCGTTGAGCACATTGGCGCCCGAATGGATCAGGGCAATGCCGAGCAATGTCAGCACCGCCGCATCGGCTGCCAACGTACCACGCCGACTCCAGGCCAGCGCCAACCCGACCAATACCGGCAACACAGAAGCAGTAAGAAACGCCGGACGGGTGGCGGCCAACAGCGTGACGATGCGATTGGCGACGCTGCGGCCGTGGAATACCTCGACGCTGGGTTCTGGCATAGGCGAACCGGGTCAGACCTCACCGTTCCCGACGTTCATAGTCTAAACCCGGAACGTCCGCCACCGCGCGACCTTGCTCATCCCGTGGCGGTGCGGTGTTGGGGAAAAGCCGAAGCCTGACCCTTTCCGGCTCGATCTTTGCCGTCAGGAAATCAGAGGGCTGCCCAGCGGCGGAAACGGCTTGGCACCCATTGCGGTCTGAGTGACATTGAGCCAGGCGTAGAAGCCGAGAAACGAGAAGCTCAAGGCGAGATAACCGGCAATCTCGAACATTCCCGCTGCAGCCAACGCCAGCGCCGCCACGATCAGGATCACGATCAACGGATAGACCCGCGGAAGCCGCAGGCAGGCGATGAACAGAAAGAAGAACAAAGACGCATAGCAGATGAAGACCAGCTGCTCCGCGGACCCCACACCGGCGGCCGGAACACCGAACCATCCGTGATGGGTGCCGATCAACACGAAACCCAGTGTCAACCAGAAGCCCGAAAACAGCCCGAAGATCACGGCTACCATGGATTGCCCGAGCACGATGGCCCACCCGGTGGTGACCAGCTGAAACAGGCCCGTGGCCAGGATGATGAGCGGCGCAATGATCTGCAGGCCGGCGGGCATGTCCGTCAGCCCCATACCCAGAGCCAGCGATGCTACCGCGAATACCGGCAGCCCCAGGATAAGGGGGTCTCCGCCGGCACCTAGATGTACCTCGACAGGGGATTCTTGCGCAGTCATGTCAGCTCTCCCAAGCTTGTTGGTGAAAACATCCGTGCGGCCGCCCCGGGCGCTTCACTGCCACACTGCGCAATGCAAATGTCCCATGTGGCCACTCAACTGGGCGGCCAACCTCTTGCTTCGTCTCCGGAATCAGGCAGCACAGGCCCTTCCGGAATAACGCACTTCATTAGCGAGGATAGCGGCATTTGCGCCAATTACGACCCCTTGGCGGGCAAAGCATCGCTCGCTTTACAGATAAGACACTGTCGTGCTGAAAGTTGCAGCCGCCATTTTGACATTCCTCCGACTCATGAAAGGTGCCTGCGGCACCCCGCGGTGACACCACACCACCCGCCTTGCCGGGGCACGGAGCCGATGGCTCGCTCGACGTGCCAACGCGTGAAGAACCGGGCCCGAGTCGGTCCTTGCTCCGGGTTTCGTACGGCTGCCATTGGGCGCACAATCGTTCCATCACTGCGGCGCACGGGGGACAGCGGATGGCCAACGACCGATACGACCTGCTGGTGGTGGGTTCAGGCCCAGGCGGACAGCAGGCCGCGATACAGGCTGCCAAGATCGACAAGCGGGTCGGCCTCATCGAGCGCAAACCCTACCTGGGCGGTGTCAGCCTGCAGACGGGGACCATTCCGAGCAAGGCGCTGCGTGAAGCGGCCTTTCTGGCGTCGCGTTTTTCCACCCAGGGGATGCGCGAGGCCTTTTCCCGTCGTCCGGGCATGGGCAGCGACTTTCTCAGTGATGCCGTGCAGAAGAAGGACACCGTCGTCGAGAAATCGGAGTCGATCCTGCTCGGCCAGCTGCTGGCGGCGGGTGTCACCATCATTCCCGGCGAGGCCGGTTTTCACGATCCCCATACACTGCGAATCGCCGGTACTTCCGGCAAGACCGAATATCTGTCGGCGGATGTGATCGTGCTGGCTACCGGCTCGCGGCCGCGCCGGCCCGAGGACGTACCGTTCGACAAGGATCGCGTGCTGGATTCCACATCCATTCTGAGAATGCGGCGCCTGCCCGCAAGTCTGCTGGTGGTCGGCGGCGGGGTGATCGCGTGCGAGTTCGCCACCATCTTCGCCCCGCTGGGCGTCAGCGTCACAGTGGTGGATTCCCATGACCAGTTGCTGGCACACCTGGACGAGGACATCGCCGGCAACCTGATGGAGCACATGCTGGACATGGGGATCACGCTGCACCTGGGCAGCCGAGTGAAGTCCATTCGCCGCCAGGGCGAGAGGGTACAACTGCTGACCGATGCCGACGCATTGCACGAGGCCGACGCCTTGCTCTACGCCATGGGACGCCAGCCAAACTACGACCGCCTGAACCTCGACCGCGCCGGGCTGGTGGCCGACGACCACGGCTGGGTACGGGTGGACGAACACTTCCGCACACCCGTGCAGCACATCTACATCATCGGCGATCTGGCCGGGCGCCCGTCACTGGCAAGTACTGCCATGGAGCAGGGACGGTTGGTGGCCAATATCGCGTTCGGTAAAAAGAGCGCCCCCTCCCCCGCGCCCCTGCCGATGGCCATTTACACCATTCCTGAGCTGTCCCACGCCGGTGAGACCGAGAAGCAGCTGCTGGAGAGAGGCACGCAGTACGTGGCCGGCAGGGCGAGCTACGCGGCGACCGCCCGCGGCCAGATCATCGGCGATTATCGCGGCATGTTGAAGCTGCTGGCGGAGCGCACCACGCGAAGACTGCTGGGTGTACATATCATCGGGGAGGGCGCCAGCGAGTTGGTCCATGTCGGCCAGATGCTCATGGGCTGCAACGGCACGGTGGATATGTTGGCCGCCAACGTCTTCAACTACCCGACACTGGCCGAGTGCTACAAGGCGGCCGCCCTTGATTGCATCGACCAACTGGGTGATGCCTGACCGGGGCAGCCCGGCGCGCGAGGCCGCGCCGGCGGGATAAGCAGTGAAGCCGGCGCTTCTCCCGGGGTCAGTCGGCCCGTTGTCCTCCGGTCTCCATGTGAAGGGGCCTTGGGGAGGCGGTTGCGCGGGAGCCCTGCGCGGATGCGGACACAGTAGTGGCCGGCTGGAGCTTGGCGAGCGCGCTTCGGCGCACCCACCATACCGCGCCGTTCGACGCATGGACCTTCGCCACCGGCACACCCAGTTCGGTCACCGCCAGTTTGAGCACTGTCACCGATCCCGATGGCCGGCCGTGCACGAAGCACCCGTCAACGCCGGCAGCGGCACCGACGCCCTTCCCACCCGGCTTTTGCGCCTCATCCCGTAACGCTGTCAGCTTGTCGTGCAGTGCGTCGAACAACTTGTTGCTGGGACAGGAGATCGCGTCGGCCCTCAACCGGGCCGAAGCCCCGACGCTGGGGGTCCAGGCCGCCGGGGCGGGCGCCGTCGTCTCCGTCTGGTGAACACGGCCTCCTGTCACGATGAGCGCCAATGCGCCGGCGACAACGCCGATGCCCACCACGCCCACACCGAACTTCTCCCACATTCCAAGCTGCCGGCGTTCAGGCCACCCGCCTTCCGGTGCAGGCTTGCCGCAGGACGGGCAGGTATCGGTTTCCGCGGAGATGGTCTTATGGCAGTTGGGACAGGTGGTCAATTTTGGCATGGCGTACCTATAGGCGTGATCTCCCGTCCCGCAGCGTACGCGTATGCAGCCGGTTCCGTGGACGCAGACGCCCGGTGCCGCCGGAACGGGGATTATTGGGATTTCGTCGAACCTGTGAACGCCAACCGGTCGGCAACCTGTGCGGCAAACACCGTGCCACAGTCTGCGGAGCAGGGGCCAACGGGCCGGACCGCCGGCTTGCGTCTGCTCCTATGGACAGCAGCGGGCCTTCAAAGTGCGATCGCGCACTTCAGACATGGCAGCCCGAACTGACCGTCGGCAGGGTCAGGGGAGCACTCGACGTCCATCGGTCCCGGCCAATTGCGTGCGCGGCAAACCGGTTCCGGCCCGTCGACCAGCCGGCTTGCCCGCCGATCAGTCGAGCCATTCAACCAGGTGAAAGACAGCCGTGTCCTCGCAGCCTCGGGTGGGCCCCACCACACGAGCGGCATGGAAATCCGAGGCGAGGGCCGCGACCCGTTTCGCCTGCCACGGGGACGCGACCAGTTGAAGGCATGACGCCGGGAAGCGGGTGCGCACCCGTCGAGGGGCGTACACCACGGCATAGCGGGCCCCGCGCACGCTCACCAGGGCGGCGACCAGGTCGCCGTGGGCGGTGCCGGCCCCAATAGCCCGCCAGGGCCAGGAAGGTAGCCGTCGGTTAAGGAGTCCCGGAAGCAGCCCCAGGACGGCTACCCGCATCCAGAACGCGGCCTGATGGACGGCGTTCATGCGGCGGCGTCCGGCGGCGTGAGGTTCGCGCTCACGAAATCCCAATTGATGCGCTGCCAGAAGGCGCGTATGTAGGCGTCCCGGTGGTTGCCGTAGTCGTCGAAATAGGCGTGTTGCCATAAATCGCAGGCAAGTAACGGCGTCACGCCGATGCGCAGCGGTGTCTCGTAGGTGCTCAACGCGCGCACAGCCAGGTCGCCTGCCGCCTCCTGCACCAGCCAGAGCCAGCCCATGCCCGCCAGGTTGCAGGCCTCCTCGACGAAAAGATCACGCAGAGCGGCCGGCGAACCGAAATGCCATCGAATCTCGTCGGCCAGCAGCCAACCCGGCGCAATGTCCTGCCGGGGCGACAGACAGTTCCAGAAGAATTCGTGGCTCCACGCCTCGGAAGCGTATTCCAGCAACGGGCTGTCTGGCGCCTGGACCACAATGCGCTCGAGGCCCGCGGTTTCGAAGCGCGTCCCGAGAGACAGGATGTTGACCCGCCGGACGCAGGCGGCGTAGTGGCCCCCATGATGGGCCTGCAGGGTGTGGGCGGAGATGAGGGGCTCCAGCGCATCCCAGTCGTAGGGGAGCGCTCTGGGCCTGCGAAACGCCAGTCGCGATGGGAGCGGCGAAGCGGGCGCCAGCGTGCTGTAGGACGTGTAAGCCATAGGACCTCCCTGAAACACCAGATGCCATGGGCGGGATGTTGCTGCCCTCGTGCCGGCCCGGGACAACGCCCGGCCGCCATCCTGGACTCAATCTAGTCGCTGGCGGTTGATAGGTTCCAATACTTTTTTCTTCCATTATTTGTAGATTTTCTTATCATTCACCCCATGGAACTGCGACAGCTGCGTTATCTGATCGCCATTGCGGAAACCGGGAACGTGCGGCGCGCAGCCGCGCGGGTGCACATCTCCCAGCCGGCGCTGTCTCAGCAGATCCGCAAGTTGGAAGGCGAGCTGGGTACCCCGGTGCTGGAGCGGCACGGACGCGGGGCACGGCTGACGCCGGCCGCCGAGGTGATGGTCCAATTCGGCTACCGTATCCTGCGCGAAGTGGATGACGCCCACACGGCGGTGCGTGAGCTCACCGACCTCACCCACGGGCATGTGCACGTCGGCACCCTGCAGGCGCTCAACACGGACCTGCTGCCCCGGGCCATCGCCGGGTTGATCGGCGCCTGGCCCGGCATCCGGGTGGCGGTCAGCGAGCTGTCCGCCCAGGAAATCGAGACGGGCGTGCGCGACGGTGCACTGGATTTCGGCGTCACCTTCACCCCGGTCTCCCAGGCGGCACAGTCGTTGCTGGAGGCCGAACCCCTGTTCGATGAGGAACTGGCCCTGGTGGTCGGGCCCAGACACCCGTTGCAGGGACGGCGCACGGCGACGGTACGCACCCTGGAACGGGTACCGCTGGCGCTGCTACCACCGCGGTTTGCGGTACGTGTGCTCTGGGACGAAGCAGCGGCGGAGGCCGGCGTCACCCCTTCCGTCCGGGTCGAATCCGACACCATCACCAGTCTGCTGGCGATCGTGCGGGAAACCGACCTCGCCACCGTGCTGCCGGCGCTGTCCCTGTCGCCCCAACAGCTATCGACCCTGAGCGTGATCTCTCTGCAGCGCCCCACTCCCGTACGCCCGGTCGGGCTGATCTGGAGAAAGGGAGGCTATCGCAGCCATGCCAGTCAGGCGTTGGCGGACCGACTGCTGCCGAGCAACCGGGAAAAAGCCCGAAACCGGCCCGCCCATCGGTAGCGGTCCATACCACCCGCCCGGCACGCGTCCTGCCCCCATGGACCACTAGCCCTTCCCGTCCGGATACAGATCGCACAGCGCCGCCACCATGCGCGCGTCGAACTTGGTGCCCGCCTTGCTCCGCAGGCTCCAAAGGGCGTCCTTAGCCTCCAGCCCGCGCTGACCGGGACCGTCGGCCGTTGCGGTCACGAATCCATCCACTACGGACAGCGCACGGGCGAGGTAGGGAATGGCCTCGCCCTTCAAGCCGTCAGGGTAGCCGCCGCCGTCGACATCTTCGTGGTGATGGCGAACAATGGGCGCAAGATCCGCCAGCGCAGGGACCTGAGCCAGCAATGCCGCCCCCGCCGCGGCGTGATGGCGGATCGCGGCCCACTCCGTCTCGTCGGTGAACAGGGCCGGCTTGGCGAGGATTTCATCCGGAACATAGATGATGCCCACGTCATGCAGTCGTGCCGCCCATCGCAGCGTCCCCAGCATTTCTCCGTCAAGTCCGAGGCGCTCGCCCAGCCTGACCGCCAGTCGCTCCACCTGGGCGCAGTGGTCTCGAAGGTCCGGGACCTTTGCGGCCAGGATGTCAATAACCGCCGGTACGTAGTCCAGGCTTTCATTCAGCAACGCGACCAGTCGCGTCGGATTGCGCTCGAACTTCGCGATGAAAGTATCGCTGTAAAGCACTTCGCGGTTGCGTCCGGCCCGTTTGGCGGCGTGGACCGCCCGTCGCGCCCTCTCCACCAATTCCCGCTTGCGGCTCGCGCACGCGGGGTAGGTCGCCACACCGACGCTGGCGGTGAGATTCATGGCGGCACTGCCGGAAGGCACAAACGGCCAATCCGCGACCGCGTCCCGCAGTTGCCGCGCCAGCACCATCGCGGCATCGGCGCCGGTGTCCGGCATCAGCACGGCAAAGGCATGGTCACCCCAACGGCCAGGGTAATCCCCCTGCCGGCACACCTGCCGAAGTCGCCGTCCCATTTCAACCAGCGCTTCGTCTACGAAGCGGTTTCCATAGCTGTCTGCGAGGGACTGGAAGTTGTCCATATCCACCAGCACGAGCGCAAGGTCCTGCCGGCCGGCGCGCGCACGCCGCCATTTTTCGTCCAGACGCCGCTCGAACGCATCCCGACTGGCCAGCCCGGTCAGAACGTCGGTCAGCCCGTCGTCCACCCCCACGTTTTCGTGGCCGGCACCTTCCAGCAGTTGCGCCGCCAGTCCCGCGAAGCTTTCCAGTCGTTCGATATCATCGGGGCGGAAGGGACCGCGGCGAAAGCGGTAGAAGCACACCACACCCAGGGGGCGGCCGAGCCTCGTCAACGGCAAACACACGAACGAACGCACCCCCGCGCGCCGGGCGCGGTCGCTCAGCGGACTGTGACTGTCCGGGAAATCGCCGTGCAAGGACATTTGCCCGCGAAGCGCCGCATCGGCTGCCCCGCCCCGATTGAAGCCAAGATCACCCACCAACTCTTGCGGGACATCCACGGAGGCGGGCTTTTCGAACCGTCCGGTGCCGATGTCGTAGGTGGCCATGCAGGCACCCTCGGCCCCCGTGAGCGCCATGCCATGGCGCATGATCTGCTCTGCAAGCGAGCTTGAGCTCAACAGTTCGTCCACAGTCATTTCGACGTTCCTAGATGCCCGCCACATGGGGGAACCGGACAGAACCCGCCGGTCGGGGGATCCGTGGGTGCCTCGACGCGGGGTAGCCAAAGCGCACCGGTTGGGATAGCGCGGATTACAGGGTGCTCCGGGGACGTCGCAGCCGGTTCCGGGAAACGCCTCGCTATCGGAGCGGGTTATTGCGGATGCAATTCGAAGGACGCTGTTGGCACCGCCGGAACCGGTGTGACGGACCCCATGCGCTCACGGACCACCGTCCGACTCAGTTGACGCCGCATCCACCGCCGGGCTTGGTAAACCGATACGGAAGACTAGCCGCTCAGACTCGGGCAACGCCATGACCCAGGTCAAGGCCACGCGATGCACACCACACCAACGCGCACTGAACGCCTTCTGACCGCGTAAAGCCGGTGGTCCGGGACGGATTTCTCCCTTGCCGTAGCCGAGCTCCGGATGTCCTTCAAGCTCGCCACCCTCCATGTCTTGCGGGTGTCAGCTGCGGTCGACGACGGCGAAGGCCCGGGACAGGTTCGACTGGCCTCCGTGTGCCGTTGGTGAGCAATGCGTGGACTTTGCGTGAAGAACTACCTATTCTTCCCGCGTCCCGCTGCCGGGGACCTGCCCAGGCGGCACCGCCCGGACTATCGGCCGGCAACGGCATCCGGGGCAAGAAAACTATAACGATATGATTGAATGGAGGATTCGTCCGTGCACACCCACGTGACCCGGATTTTCGCATGCCTTTCCCTGAGCGCCGCTATCGCATTTGGAATGCTGATCGCGCCGCCCGTGGCGTCGGCCGCCACCGACCAGACCGTTGCCCTCAGCTCGATACCCTACGGAGGATCGAATAGCTTCAACGGGCTGTTGCGGGACGGCACCGGCGCGCCCGCAGTAGCGGTGGTGCTGCTGCACGGCCGGGGGAGCACGTCCGATGGACCGGTGGTGCACGAGCTGCGCATCAGTCTCAACGATGCCGGCTACACCACCTTTTCCCTGGATGAGCCGGTGCCGGCCGCAGGAACCGCCTTCAGCGACTACATCAGCGATGTCAACAACGCGAACTACGTGTTCCCGGAGACCTATGCCCGGGTGCGCGCCGCCATCGATTGGCTCCACACCAACCGATCGAGCGTCAAGAGCATCGTCGTACTCGGCTTCAGCATGGGCTCGCGCATGACCAGCGCCTTCATGGCGTACGGCGGGCTGCCCACCGGCGTAATGGTGCCGGTCGTCGGCTACGTGGGGATCGGCATGTACGCCACCAGCGGCGTCGATCCGCTGGACATCGGCATCACCCTGCCGAAATGGACCGCCACCCCACCGGTGCTCGACCTGTACGGCAGCGCCGACACCAATGCGGTCGACACCGCGCAGGTTCGCCGCAGCTCATACATGGGCGCGAGCGCCGACTACACCCAGTTCTCCCTGCCCTGTGCCAGTACCCTCAGCACCAACGAATGCCACCAACTGGTGGGCCTCAAGGGCGGTGACACCATGCCATTGGAAACCAACGTGGCGGCCTGGATGGCCTGCCATGCGCCGCTGTCCGGGACACCGGTGTGCCAACCCCTGCCCTTGTCCGCAGCGGGCAGCACATCGGGGAGCAGCACGAGCAGCGGAGGCGGAGGCGGCGCGGTCGGCCCGACATGGCTGCTGCTGGCCCTGATGCTGTTCAGCCGCCGACGCAGCCGCACAGCAAGACGGGCGGTCGCTCATCGCTCGAGGTAAGACATCCGCGCGCCGGATACGACGGGTCGAGGCACGACGCTGCGATCGATCGTATCCGGACTTTGGTAACTGCCAGGACCTGGTGACGCTATAGAGCTCGGTCCTTCGGGTCGGGGCTGAGAAACCCCAACAGCGATGATCCCTATAGTGTCAACAGGCCCTCTAGAGAAGCGGATGGCCTTTCGGCAGCTGTTTGGCGTACCAAAGCGCAAGCTTGTGCCGCATGGACTGCTGGGACACCTGGTTTTCGGGCAGCGGCTGAATGATCTTGTCGTGTACCAGCAGCCGATAGATATACATGATCTTGTCGGCCGCGGAATCCGTCGGCTCGAACACGGCTGCGCCCCGCTTTTCCGCATACTCCACGCCCGCCACTATGGCGGCCTTGACCAACTCCGCTTCATTCTTCAGTTTCTTCATCGCTGCCTCTGATGTTCGGATGAAAGCTTGTCTTCGAGTGCACTGACCCCTCTATCAGACACTCTGGATGAACGCGCGCATGCGGGCGCATGTGGCGGCGTCTGGCAGCCGGCCGACGCCCGCCCCCATGTTGTCCACCAGGTGTCCGGGCTTGCTGGTGGCGGGAATGACGCAGGTCACCGCTTCATTGGCCAGTACGTATTTCAGGAAGAACTGGGCCCAGCTGGTACAGTCGAAGTCCGCCGCCCAGGGCGGCAGCGTCCGCCCGCGGGTGACGCGGAACAGGTAGCCGTCCTCGAAGGCCCGGTTGACCAGTACGGCAATGCCCCGCTCACGGGCCAGAGGCAGCAGGTGCTGCTCGGCATCGGGCGTGGCCACCGAATAGTTGAACTGCACGAAATCCAGGGGCACGGTACGCATCAGCCGCTCAAGGGCGTCGAACGCCGCCACCCGGTAATGGGTAATGCCGACGTAGCGCACCAGGCCTTGCTCCTTCCAACGCCGCAGCGTCGCCAACTGGGTATCCACGTCAACCAGGTTGTGCACCTGGATCAGGTCCAACCGGCGCCGCCCCAGCCGTCGCCGGGAGGCCTCCATCTGGTCGATGCCCGCCTGGCGCCCCACTTCATGCACCTTGGTGGCCAGAAACAGCCGGTCGGTCAGCTCCAGTTCCGCCGCCAAGCGACCCACCACCGCCTCGGCGTTGCCGTAGGTGGGCGAGGTATCGATCAACCGTCCACCGAGCGCGTAGAACCGGGCCAGAACCTCTCGCAGCGGGGCCGACGCGGCGTCGGCCCCAGTCTCAAAAGCATCCGAAGTACCCAATCCCATCACGGGGATCCGCTCGCCCGTGGTTGGAACGGTGCGCATGCGCATAGGGGCCGCCGCCGCCCGCCCGGAGGCCGGCAGCAGTGCCGTCAGGGCGGCGGCCGCAGCGGCGCGTAGCAGATCCCGTCGCGACAGTGCCAGAGACCGAAGCCTCTGCAGCATTTCCTTCTCGCTGGTCATGTTGACCTCCTTTCAGGGACGGACCTCGCAACGTGCGGCACGCGCTGCGACGACCGCCGATGGGCCGCGGCGGCGCAGCACTTCCTGGTGGCGGGCCAACGCGACCCCCAGCGCCGCCCACAACAGCGCCAGCGGCACCGCCAGCCAGGCCAGGGCCGCCAGGCTCAGCCCGGCGGTCTTGAGCAAGGCAAAGGCCCAGCCGCTCAGAGCGTCGCCGCCACGGTAGACCACCGTGTCGTTGAAGTTCTTGGATTTGTACTTGTCCTCCCGCGGCACGACGGTATAGAGCATCTCACGCGCCGGGCGGGTCAGTGCATAGTTACCCGCCCGCCGGATCACCTGGAACACCACCAGCACCCCGAGTGTGGGGTACAGACCGAGGACGGCAAAGCCGGCAGCCACACCCAGCGGGACCAGCGCCAGGGCAGTCGCCAGACCGAAGCGTCCCACCAGCCTGGCGACCACGAATAGCTGGGTCAGTACCGTAAGGACGTTGACCGCCAGATCGATGGATGCGAACAGGGTGGTGCGCTGGCCTGGCTCGGTGAATGCCCGGGATACGATGTGGGCCTGCTCGAAGTACAGGAAGGTCGACAATACCGTATAGAGCACCGTGAAGGCGCCGATGCCCAGCAGATACGGCGAGCGCAGCACACGCACCGCACCGCCGAACACGCTACCTTGGATGGGCGCATCGTGCCCGACTTCCGAGAGCCCTCCGCCGTCAACGGAGCCGCGCCGGTCAACGTACACCAGCGCGTGCACGCAGAGCACCGCGACGACCAGAAGAGCCACCGAAATCGGCAGCAGGTTGGCGGGCCCGATGCGCTCGGCGAGGACCGCCGTAAGCCCCGGGCCGACGATGGCGCCGAAACTTCCGCCGGCGGCGATCAACCCGAACAGCCGCCGTGCCTGGGCGTTGGTGAACAGGTCCGTCATGAAGCTCCAGAACACCGACACCACGAACAGGTTGAAAACGCTCACCCACACGAAGAAGGCCCGTGCAAGCCAGGGGCCTTCCCCCTGCACCTTGAACAGGGCGAAAAACACCAGCAGATTGGCGATGAAGAAATAGTAGACGAGAGGCACCAGGCGATGGCGCGGAAAGCGGGCCACCGCCCACCCGAATACGGGCACGGCCAGCAGCATGGCGAGAAAAGTGGCGGTGAATACCCACTGCAGATTGGCCACGCCCCCCTGGATGCCCATCTCGTCACGGATAGGGCGCAGAATGTAGTAGGCGCACAGCAGGCAGAAGAAGTAGACGAACGCCAGCAGCACCGGCCCCGCTTCCCGCGGCTCGATGCGCAGCCCTGCGGCCAGCCTGTGCAGCAACCCCGTCGCCCTCCCGCGTCCGGGCCCATCCATAACGCCGTCCTCCTGGCGCCATAGTCCGCCCGAACACCGCCAACGTCAATGTCAGCCGGGCGCGCGACGCCTCGTTCCGGAGATGCGACCGAACCGCCCTGCTAGGACTCGTCGCACACCCGGTCCCAGATGTCGCCGTAACCCCGTTTGCTCAGGTACAGGGCGACCTCGTAATCCACGTCGGGAAGCATGTCACTGTTGTCGACACGCCCCATGACCGGTGTGTTGGCCCGACTGTCGACGGCCATCTGGTCCGCCATGGTCCAGACGAATTTCGACAGGCGTTCTGCATCGGCACTGGTGTCGACCCCGGCGTCCAATATGCGCTCGACGTCTTGCGCGCCCAATTGCTTCGCATAATGCAGCATCAGGTCCCTCACATGCGGATATCTTTTAAATTCAATCATAGAGCGCAACCCGCATCCCGAATTGTCGACATCCTATCCGCCACCCATCTCAGATTTTCCACCAACTTGCTGACCTTCATGGTCTTCGTTACCGTGAGAAAATAGTGCCCCGCTCTTTGTCGATCTTCGACGAAAGCCATATCGCTCGGCAGGTCGGCGCCTTGCAGCACCCAGTACACATCGACCCGGGCACCCCTGGCTCTGGACATCAACTTGTAGACGCTCTTAAGGTTCTTCCAGGTGGACGAAAATGACAAGCCCATCTGGTCGTCCGGCAGCACCCATTGTTCATCCTGCGAAAACCTGTAGTCGCAAATCCGGATGCCCATCACCGTCCGGTACCTTCCGTCTCCTACTTCTTCGTAGAGCGTCGGATGCCTTCCGCGGGCCACCGGACGCGCCACGTACCCTTCCAGTTCGGCAATGATGTCTCGCAAGTCGGTCAGAGACTTGAAGTGCAGGATCGGCTCCATGGATTGTTCCCCACCAGTCTTATTAGTGTTCTTGTCCAGGCCCGGGGCGCCAGTCGCAAACTTCACCTTTCGTCCGGATCGTAGACTTACCGCAGCGCGCAGCACTCCCCTCCCGCCCGCTGCTACGTCAGTCTATACAAACCTCCAGGGGACCCACCACCCCCCGCGGGGGGTTGCACCATGTCGGCACTGCCCGGGCGCGACAGCGGCCCGCCCGGCAAGAATTCCCGAGTTCCGGAACTGTCCGACGCTGTGCTGTCTACAGTCCATGTACACGCACTCGGCGAATTGGAACTATCTGGCCCTGCCACTGGGGGACCGACCCCGCCCGCTCGAAGAACGTCGCTGAGCACGGAACAGGACCGGCCCGCGCCCGGACCGGGAGGATTCCCTGAGTGCCGGCACGGCGGGTCTGCCTCATGGCCGGTTTCAGGTCGTCGTCCGCAAATGCCCGCAGCACCCGGGGGTCGGGGTCGCGTCCCTTGCCCGCAGAACATTTAGCAGCCAAGAAGGGAACTTGTGACCATGAAGGACTATGCGACGGACAAACGCACCCTGTTCCACTCGGAACGCCGCAGCCGTTGGACTCCGGTTACCCTGCTGTTCAAAGGTCTGAGTATTGGCGTGTTGATCGGAGGCGCCGCAGCAGGCCTTCTCTACGTCTACGAACAGTTGCCCTTGCGGGCCCAGTCGCCGCTCGCCAGCCACGCCAAACCCATGCCCCCACCGCCACCCGTGCCGGTGAAAAGCACCAAATCCCAATCCTTCATCCGGGTCCAGCTCCCACTTCCCCGGCGGCACACTTCCCCTACGGCGTCGCATGCACGTAGTACCCCTCCGGCGAGTGCCCGCGGCGCCTGAAGCGCATCACAAGGAGCAGGAACGCGAGTTGCGCCCCTTCAATCCGGCGCTCTCGGCGGCCAACGCCGGGGAAGCGTCGTAGATTCCCGACACACGGGTCGATCACGGGATTGCCGCGTGCGTTCCCGTTGAGCGCGATTGGCTTGCGGACACGATGACTCAAAACGGCAAACGGCCGTTATCACATCACGGACATCAGACAGGATGGCAACCTGGAGGGATAAGTTAAGAACCGATAAGAGCCTTCAACTGGCTGTTATCTTTTGAATTCCGTCGAGCGAATGGCGGAGAGGGTGGGATTCGACTCCGCGCCGCTTAAGACGTTGAAATGCGGAGCCAAATAATCCGTCTTCTCGACTGATGTAACACCACGAGGTAACACCCGCAGTACTTTCAACATACCCTCGCGGCGGTTGCCGGTCAAGCCGCCCACACCGTCGGTCTTCGCCCGATCACGCCCCCGCTGGGCGGATTGGTCTAGGACGAGCAGGCACCAGCTCCAGAGACCGCTCGCGACCCATTCGCGACGGTCGGCCACGCCGTTGGTGATGTCTGCAGGCAGACCGACAACAGACGCTGCCCGGCCTGATGCATCCAGCCCACACTAAGCCGGGTATTAAGACGCGAACAATCGAAGCCTGAGAGAAGGAGACACAATGTCGCCAAAGTCGACTCGCCAACGCAACAGCCATCGAGCCTCAGCCGCGCCGCGTCCGTCCCCGCTTAGCACTGGCTCGTCAGCCAGCTCTGCACCTGGACACCCACAACGGCTAACCGGCGTGTAGGATGCGTTTGCATGTCGCCTAACCGGCGACACGCCCGCGCCCTACGCCTACCGGCGACTACCCGCCTCGTGTTTCGCACTTCCCTGGCGGGCAGCCGACCAATCAATCCTCAACACGAGTAGTCGTCCGTCGGGTTGCTAAGCGTCGTCCTGAAATCCCGCTCTGGGAGTTCCACTTGTATGTCGAGGTAGCTCTGGCGCGTGGCCTTGTTTTGGAAGTAAATGGTGAGGTCGTTGATGTTGTCGCCTTCGACGACATGAGGGTGCTGCTTCAGCTCTGTGATGTCGAAGCCGCTGATCGGGTCTGTGGTGCTGATGATATGTGTGGTGTTCATGGGTCACCCTCCCTGGGTGCTGCGCACTCCCGCCGTTCCGGGGGGAAGCGTATGTTCAATGTCTGACGGATGTAGTCAGGTATAGACAACATACGCTCTTCGCACTAATTAGCCAGAAGTATTTTTTGCTGGGGAAAGGGTCTCTCGCAGGTCAATCATCGCGCAAACGTGATGGTGGCGCTGGGGAGACGTTGTTCGTCACGCCTGTAACTCTTCGCGGTCCAGACTCCATATTCCTTGTCGACGATGACCCTGTAGGCTTTTCCAATCGATTCGGCTTTGGTGCTTTGCTCTCGCCGGAGAAGCAGCGGACCCTGGTGCTCAACAATTCCCAGTGCCGCTTGGTCCGGACCAGAAGCTGGCACCTTTCGCTAGGAACTCGTCATATGGCATGTAGTGCGATCCGTCGCAGGAAAAGGTCAGGCTCACCATTCCGTTGAAGACATTAATCGATGCCGTACGCAGATAGATGGTCGTATCGACCACGCGCAATGCCCGCATGGCGTTCAGAATTCGGCCGATGTCGGGCCTCGGTATCGCCGCGTCCGCGGGATAGGGCCGCGGCGGATAGAGCAAACAGATGTCCGGATCATTGAGCACCTCATGGTCGAGAATGCGATAACGCAGCGGATCATCGGTAGTCCAGATCGTGGCCTGACTGCTCGAGAAGTGGATCTGGCACTGAAAGATGCCGCGCTCGGTGAGCAATTCCTCGAGAATGGACAGCGCCTGCGACATACTGCGGTCCATCGGGCTCTCGGTCCGGGTCTGCTGAAACAGCGTGCTACGGATGGCGGGGTCGCCCTTCACTTGTCGCCAGTATCGAGGTTCCTGGTAGAGTGCGGCAGTCACCGGAAGAGTGCGCAGGTCGAAGTCCGCACCGAGATGCCCCGGAGTCTCAGCGGCCGACGCAACGACTTGCAGCGCGGTCAGCGACGGCCGGTGTGCGCCCACACTGCTGACGTAGGCGTCTGACAACAGGAAACCCCACGTCGGCATCGCCTCCTTCATGTAGCAGTGCTCCGCGTGATTCCGGTAGTAGTCCCCCGGCATGAGCCCCGCGGTGCTGATGGTGTCGCTGACCTGTACGCCTTCGTTGCCGAGGACATACAGATACGTGCAATACGGTATGCTTGAAAAGCCATTCAAAAGCACGTCATTCAGCCGCTGTCGATCGCCCCACACCTGTCCGCATTGCGTGCCCAGCTGTGCGAGCGGCTCCTTGAGCATCCGCGCCAGCTCTTCACGTTGCCGATAGATGCTGTCTTTCCAAGAGGTTTCCATGGTTTCGCAGTTCAAGGCTTGTGCATGCAAAGAGCCTATCCGCGCCGCCATCTCGCTACTCCCCACCCAATGAACGTAAGTGCGGCGCGGGAGCGTCGGTCCGAGTTTGCGATCCTCGCTCGTCCGATAGCAGCCACGGTCCTCTTCGAAGGGCCGGAACTCCGAGCGCGAACCCGCCGCTTCGCTGCGCCGAGATGACTCGGACAGGTTCCCTTTGCGCACCGCAACGTAAACACCCGCGCGTTGTTAACGCGCGGGTGGCATCTAGAGCAGATCAACTGGTTCACTCAGAACCCGGCTCGTTGCCCATGGAAGTCCCGTCCGGGTTGTCGTGCTCCTCGACCCCGGGTTCATTACCCTCTTCGGTCTTGGGGCCACTCTGTACCTGGCTGGGCTCGAACGCGCTGAACTCCGACGAAAGTTGGGGCTTGTCGACATTGAGCGTCAACTCGTTTCCCGACTTGACCTGGAACCGGGACCACGGCACCGCATAGGACTTCGCCATGCCGCCTTCTTCCTTGACGATCCCGTACGTCACCGTGCCCGAGGCGTTGATCACCAGACTCTCCAGCGACCCGAGCGTCTGTCCCTGAGTGTCTTTCACGTCCTCGCCAATCAAGTTACTTGCCAGATAGGAGTTCGCCATACTGGGCGCCACCGCCTGCTCGCCCGTCATGCCCGCCGCGCCTTCACCCGCCGTCGGCGCCTGGTCACCCGCATCCTGTGCAAAGACCAGATTGGCGGATGCCAGCGTGAGCAAAATGGTGGAAACTGCCGTACCAAGTAATGTCCGTTTCATAAACCGATCCTCCGTGCCAACATCCCTTTGAATCACAGGCTCCGGACCGCCAAATCATTGTCGCAGTCCTGCCCCATCCGAGCGGGATAATTCGCTCGTCCGCCTCGATCCGTGCATCTTATAAAGACTCCCCTATGCCGTCTGTCTGCCAGCGAACATAACAACGGGGCTTCGGTTTCCAGCGCCCGCTTCGTCCCCACGCCGCACGGCCGACGTCCGGCCACCCGCCTGTCCGAGCCCCCTGCGCCTGGCGAGTCGGCAATCAGGGGCCCACCCCTTCGCGTTGCGCCTGACCGTCCAGCACTCGGCATTGCTCCCAACTCATAGGGAATCACCGAATTTCGCAGCGGGCGCCTTGACTTGCGGTTTCACCGCCGCAACAGCGGCTACCCCAGAGCGTCAGGCTCTAGGCACGCGCCCGTGGCGCCGTTCGGCCGAGTTTATTTGGAGGAGCGGTCTTTGCGAATCTCGCGCTCCGCCTGCAGCCAGTCCTGGACTGCGTGGCCGTCACGGGATCCTTGCCGTTCATAGAGTTCATAGGCACGGGTGGCGATCTGCTGCGTCACATCGACGCGTTTCGTGACCAAGAGGGGCTCGGCCGTTGGATCGAATATCCGATATGCCAGTAGCTTTATGCGATCACTCAAGAGTGCCCATATCAGTGCATATACCCACACGAACCCGGCCCATCGCCAGCCAAGCGGCGTCATAAACACCCCGTAAACCGCAATCATAACCGCCACAGTTTGTGCACCGAGCACCGTCACCCATAGAACCCGCGCGGGTCGTATGGACCAGAACGGGCCGCGTGTGCGAGTCAGGAAAATGGTCATTTGTCCCGCCACAGACAGCATCAGATACATCAGCGTCTGGAGGTGCGGACGATCCAGGTGAAAAACACGATCACCAAGGTAGAACAAGCCAAATGCCGCCACGGGTCCGACCAAACCCAGCACAGTGGCGATCCCGAGCACCATATGCATTTGCCAAGCCTCGGGCTTGTTTTTGTAATGAACGTTATCATAGGCGATGGACAGGATCGCCCCGTCGTTGAGCAACGCCAGCATCACGATCATCACCGCCGTCAACGGGTAAAAGTTGAAGATCAAAATCGCCAGCGTCATGAACACCAGTACGCGCAGCGTCTCGGCGATGCGGTAGATGGCGTAGCTGTTCATGCGCTGGAAGATTTTCCGGCTTTCCTTGATCGCGTCGATGATCACCGACAGGCCGGGCGTCATCAGCACGATGGATGCCGCCGCGCGTGCCGCATCCGTCGCGTCTGATACAGCAATGCCGCAGTCGGCCTTCTTCAGTGCGGGTGCGTCGTTCACCCCGTCGCCGGTCATGCCGACGATGTGGCCGCGCTGTTGCAGGACATCAATAATGTGAAACTTGTGCTCGGGGAAGACTTGCGCAAAGCCATCGGCATTTTCGATGGACTCCGCCAGTTGCGCCGTCTCGTGCTGTTTGGTGTTGCCGAAACCACTGGCATCGAGGATATTGGCACCGAGTCCCAATTTAGCGGCCGTTTCCCGTGCGATGGCCAGGGCATCGCCCGTCACCATCTTGATCTTCACTCCCATTTCACGGGCGGTCGCGATGGTTGCCTTGGCCTGTTCCCGCGGCGGATCGAACAGCGGTAACACGCCGAGAAACTGCCAGTGGCCTTCCTGATCGGCCCGCGCCACACCCAAGGAACGAAAACCGCGCGCCGCGAATGCATTGACTGCTCCGTCGACGGCAGACTTCACCTCACCGGCATTGGCCGCCAACTCCAGGATCACCTGCGGCGCGCCCTTGGTCACCTTGAACTGATTCCCGTCCGCTCCCCTGATGGAGGCTTCGGTGCGCTTATGCACCGGATCGAACGGCTGGAAATGCACCACCTGGTAGTCCTTCAAGGACTGGTCATCGTTCAGGCCGCCCAGCACGGCCAGGTCGATGGTGTCCTTATTGTCGGCGCGGGACGCCAGCGCGGCATTGAGGATGACTTGATCCACCGAAACATTGCCGACGCTGAACGGGTCCCCCAGGGTCAACTTGTTCTGGGTCAGGGTGCCGGTCTTGTCTGCGCACAGCACATCCACGCCGGCCAGTTCCTCAATGGCCGCCAGCCGGGTCACAATCGCCTCCTTTCTTGCCAGCAGGCGCGCGCCGACCGCCATGGTCACCGACAGCACCGTGGGCATCGCCACGGGAATCGCGGCCACGGTAAGCACCAAGGCGAACTGCAGGGTGGTGAGTATCGGGTCGCCGCGAAACAGCGCGACCGTCACAATCACCGTCACCAGCGTTACCGCGAGGATTATCAGGTAGTTGCCGATCCTCAACACCGCACGTTGAAAATGGCTGGCGGTCTGCGCCTCCTGTACCAGTTGCGCGGTCTTGCCGAAGTAGGTGTGGGCACCCGTGGCGTACACCAGCGCGTCGATTTCGCCGGTGCGGATGATAGACCCCGAGAACACCGCCTCACCGGATTGGTGCGTGACCGGCAAGGACTCACCGGTCAGCGCGGACTGATCCACTTCCATCGGGTCGCCCGCCAGCAAGCGCACATCCGCCGGCACGATGTCGCCCAGACGCAGGTGGATGACGTCGCCGGGCACCAACTCACTGGCCGCCGGGTTGGTCCATTTTCCATCGCGTTTGACCTGGGCCTTGATCGCCAGCTTCGCCTTCAGTGCGGCGATGGCGTTGCCCGCCTGATGCTCTTCCCAGAATCCGACGACGGCGTTGGCCACAAGCAGCAGTAAAATGATGCCAAAGTCCGGCCAATGTTGGGCGGCGGCCGACAGGATCACGGCCACTTCGATCATCCACGGGATCGGCCCCCAGAAGTAGCTGAGCAATTTAAGGAACGGATTGCTCTTCTTCTCTTCAATCTCGTTGCGTCCGTATTGGGTCAGCCGCTTCTGCGCTTCCGCTTGACTGAGGCCCTCCGGCGACGACCCCAACTGTGTCTGCAGTTCGGGCATGGGAAGGGATTTCAGGTCATCCTTCGCATCAGGCCTTGATCCCGGCTCCGCTTCTGGCGCCTCGGTCTGGGCGGCGCTGGGTTCCATATCGGCCACTCTCCTGTCTTTGCTATGTCGCTGCTTTCGTGAGTTTCGGAATACTTTTCGTCAGGCCATTCTCCACGGCACCGTCAAAGTCTAGACGAACACGGGGCGCCCGCCGACGGACCGCCAGTCCGCCGGATCACCCGGCCCACCGTCAAGCCTTGGACAAGGATCGAGAACACCACCACGAAATACGTGAGGGTCAGCACCAGACCGCGTGAGTCGTCCGCTGGCAGTGACAGTGCCATGGCCACGGAGATGGCGCCGCGCAATCCACCCCACGTAAGGACCGGAATCGCTCCTTGTGATTGCGTTGTCACCCAGCTGAGTGGCCCCATGATTCCCGTGACAGTCACCCAGCGCGCCGCCAGCACGATCGGTATCGCGAGGACTCCTGCTATCAGCCATTCCTGTTGGATAGGCAACACCAGCAGTTCCAGGCCGATCAAGAGAAAGAGAACGACGTTGACAATCTCGTCGATCAGCTCCCAGAAGGTGTCGACGTGTTCACGGGTCTTCTCCGTCATGGCAAAGGCCCGGCCCCGGTTGCCGACGAACAGCCCCGCGATCACGACGGCGATCGGTGCCGACAGATGCATGGCGTCGGCCAGCGCATAGAGCCCCATGGCCAGGGAAAGGGTAAGCAGCACTTCGACCTGGTAGTTGTCGACACGCCTCAGCATCTGGTAGGTGATGTATCCCGCCACCATTGCCAACACCACGGCACCACCCACCTCCTCGAGCAGCAGCATCCCCACCGCGCCAACACCGAACGACAGCGGCGTAGCGCCGCCCGTGGCCGCTCCGCCGGGACCGGCCAGTTCCAGGAGGATAAGGAACACGACGACGCCCAGCCCGTCATTGAACAGCGACTCCCCGGCCACCTGTGTCTCGAGCTGCCGTGGAGCGCCGACGGACTTCATGATTCCCAGTACCGCGATGGGGTCGGTCGGTGAGATCAGGGCACCGAACAACAGCGCGTGCAGGAATGGAATATCCAGCCCCAACCAACCGAGGACCAACCACGTCACCCCGCCGACGATGAAAGTGGAGACGAGTGTCCCAAATACGGCGAGCAACGAAATGGGCAGCCATTCCCGACCAAGATCATCGAGCTTCACATGTATCGAGCCGGCGAACAGCAGGAACGCAAGCATGCCGTGCAGGACGACCCGGTTGAAGTCGATCTGCGAAACGACGGTCACTGCCTGTTCGTGGAACCGCCCGGCATAGGGCCCGATGAGGACCAGTATCAGCGACGCGAGCAGGGCTACCAGCATGACGCCAACCGTGGTCGGCAGCTTGATATACCGATAATTGATGTAGCTCGTGATGCCCGCGAGGGCGATCAGGATGCTGACCAGGGAAAAGAAGCTCACCATGCCACCGGGCATGTCCCGCAGCTATGCTTTCTGGTCTTCACGACTTGTCCCCCGTCAAGCCCGATGCCATACGAAAGCTCGTAGCCGCCCGCGCGTTCTCCTTCGATGTTTCCTTTCATTCCCGCTCCAGTTTCGAGTTTCCGCCACGTTGTGGCCTTGCCCGGCGAGATATGGGTTGTGCCCGGCACCTTTATCGCGGCTGCTCTGCGTGGTGCAAGCAGCGCGCGGACCAAGGGCGGGACTCGAGCAATGACCCCTGAAGCCATCCACGTCTCAGTTCTCACCACCTTGTTGCCCCGACTCGCGGCCGCGCCTGCGTCCTTGGCGCCGCGCGCGTCCGGATTCACGTGGTAGCTTCCTCTCTCCGATCAGCGCCTCGAAGGCGGCGATCACGTCGAACAGTTCCTCGTCGATACCACTCTGGCGCCGACGGTGGAATGTCCGGTTGAGGTCCTCCAGCAGTTCATCGATATTCTTGTCAGCACGTTGCATCGCCGCCAGGCGGCTCGCGTTCTCGCTCGCGAGAGATTCGGCGCACGCCCGGAACAGCGAGACGAAAAGATATTCGCGGATGAGCGCCCGCAGGGTCGCGGTGCCGGCGCCCATCACCTCGGGCAGGTTTCCTGTCGGCCAGGGCCGCTCGGCCAACCTGCGGCGCCAGTGTTCATCCAGGGGTAACAGTCGCTGACTGACGGGCGCATAAGCCGCCCCGGACGTGGGGCGGTTGTAAAACAGGTGGAGTCCGGCGACTTCACCCCGGCTGCGGCGCGTCTCGCTCTCCACGAGAATCTGCCCGACGAGCGGGGTGATGGCCTTGACGGAGTTCGGCACGGCGTAAAGCCCCGTCAGCGGCAGGCCCACGTCCGCCAGACACGCATGAACGCGCTCACCGACGGCCCACACCCGGGCTTTGCCGGGTAGAGCGGCCAGCGTCTCCAGAGCATAATCGGCCACCACATCATTAAACTGCCCCACCAGTCCCTGGTCTGAACCAAATACCACGGCGCCAATCGCCTCCGCACCCGCTGGTCTTGTCTCTCCAGTCAGCGCTGCCGCCGAACCGGTGCCCCGGAAACAAAGGCTGAGCCCCAGTTCCACGGTGCGATAGTAATCACCCAAGGCCCGCACTGACTGCTCGTACTGGCCGATACTCGAAGCGGCCAGGGCCTTCATGGTGCGAACGACGGATTGTAGATCGGCGGCACTGTGGATCTGGCGGCGCAGGCTAGCGGTTGTGTCGCTCATGACTGCACCTCGGATGCCGCCTTATCCGTGGGCTCGGGCTTGGATTGAAGGCGGGCCAGCGCCTGTCGCACGATTTCGATGATCGTCCCACGGTCCTCATCGCTCAATTTAGGAGCGGCGTCCAATCGCTCGCGCACCTGCGCCGGCATCTCCGCCGCCGCCTCGCGAACCGCCTGCTCCGCGTCCGTCATCTCTTCAAGCGGCACGTCGTCGAAGAGTTCAGCGGCCAACGCCAGCAGGATGGCGATCTGAGCAGCCACGGACACCGGGGCGAATTCGGACTGCTTGAGACAGGCACGGATGCGCCGTCCGTGCTCGATGATCTTGCGGGTATCTTCATCCAGATGGGCTCCGAAGCGGGCAAAGCTCTCGAGTTCCTCGAACTGCGCGTAGGCGAGCTTGAGGTCGCCCGCCACCGCGCGGTAAGGCGCCAGTTGCGCCTTGCCGCCGACGCGCGACACGGACTTGCCGACATCGACAGCGGGCAGCACGCCCAGTTCGAACAGCGACGGCGAAAGATAGATCTGGCCGTCGGTGATAGAAATCAGGTTGGTCGGGATGTAGGCGGAAATGTCCTGCGCTTCGGTCTCGATGATGGGCAGGGCGGTCAGGGACCCACCCCCGCGTCCCGCGCGTAGATGCGTCGCCCGCTCCAGCAACCGTGAGTGAATATAGAAGATGTCGCCGGGGAAGGCTTCGCGACCGGGCGGCCTGCGCAACAACAGGGACAGCTCGCGATAGGCGCGGGCGTGATGGGTAAGATCGTCGTAGACGATGAGCACATCGCGGCCCCGTTCCATAAAATGCTCCGCGATGCTGGTGGCCGCATAAGGCGCGATGTAGGCAAGCCCCGGCGGATCGTTTCCCTCGGTGACCATCACCACGCTGTACTCCATTGCGCCCTTCGCCTGCAGGATGGCCACGGCCTTCGCCACCGCGGAGGCGCGCTGACCAATGGCGCAATAGACGCACAGGACATCCTTGCCGCGCTGGTTCAGGATGGTGTCGATCGCAATGGCGGTCTTGCCCGTTTGTCGGTCCCCCAGAATCAATTCGCGCTGGCCCCGCCCGATGGGAATGAGTGCATCGACGACTTTGAGGCCGGTCTGCAGCGGTACGCTGACGGGCGCGCGGTCCATGATGGGTGGGGCAGGACGTTCGATGGGCAGGCGCTCGCTGGCAATCACCGGCCCGCTGTCATCAAGTGGCCGACCGAGCGGGTCGATGACGCGCCCCAGCAGACCATCTCCCACGCCGACATCCATGACCCGGCCGGTCCGTTCGACTTCATCGCCCGCGTGTAGATGCCAGTAATTCCCCAGCAGCACCACGCCGATTTCATCCTCGTCCACATTGAACGCGATGCCGAACACGTCGCCGGGAAATTTCACCAGCTCCTCAAAGCCCACGCCGGGCAGGCCGGAGATCCGGGCGATGCCGGTTGACACGCGGGTGATGGTGCCCACCTCGTGCGGCGTCAGTTGCGCCGTGAAGCTTTCGCGTGCCTGCCGTAACCCCGCAAACGCCTGATCGAACACATCTCGCAGGGATTTCGTCGGCGCGCTCATTCAGTATCCCCGACAGCACCAGGCTTCGCCCCCGGGCTGGGCTCGGTTTCGGGTCGCGGCTTGAGCTGTTCGGTCAGCAGATCGTTGACGCTCCTTTCCAGGGACGCCAGATAATTCGCTATGCTCCACGAAACCTTACGCCCGTTGGCACTGAGTTCGATGCCGCTGATCACGTCTGGCGCGATTTCGAAACGCACTTGGACTTCGGTCGACAAACTGTCCTCAAGCGCTGTTTGTATGGCGGCCCGCTGCTCCCCAGGTAGTTCGAAGGCACTGCGCACGACGACCGGCTCGGACGACGTTGCGAGCGCCTCGGCCAAACCTTCCTTCTCCTCATCGGTTGACGCTTCCAAGCGGCGCGCGAACACCTCCGTCATGCGCGCTTCCAAACTAGCGCCTCCGAGGTCTGTCAATGCCCGCCGAGCAATGGCAAACACTTCCTCCTGGGTGCGCCGACCCATTTCCGCATTAAGGCTTTGTTGGTCGCGCAGCAATGCCTGCTGGCGTTCGGCACGTAGGGAATCCGAGTCCCGCCGCGCTGCATCCAAAATGCGCTGGCCTTCGGCTTTCGCCTCGTCTGTGGCTTGACTCAAGAGTGCGGCGCGTTGCTCGCCAAGCGCCTCATTCCTGTGGTGGAACTCGTCGCGCTCCTGCTGGGCTTCGGCCTTTGTCGCCTCGGCGTCCGCGAGTTGCATGGCGATGCGCTGTTCCCGCGCGTCGATCGCGTGAAGGATCGGCTTGTAAAGAAAGCGCTTCAGCAACCACACCAGGAGCAGGAAGTTGACCACCTGGGCCGCAACGGTGAACCAGTCGATCAGCATTATCTTACTTTCCAGAGGCTTGCACGATTACGTGAGTCCAGAACGGATTGGCGAAGATCAGAATCATCGTGACCACGAAACAGTAAATCGCGGTGGACTCGATCATCGCCAGGCCCACGAATAAGGTCCGGGTGATCGTGGCGGCAGCGTCGGGCTGCTGGGCCAGCGACGTCAGCGCCGTGGCTACAGCCCTCCCCTCACCCAAGGCCGGCGCCATGGTGCCGAAACCGGTCGTAATGCCGGCCGTGATAATGGATGCCACCGCGATAATCGTCATGCTATCCATAGTGCCTCCTTGTCCTCGTTAGAGTTCTAGGTCTGCGCTTCGGCTCTCAGTCAGGCGTACGGACACGTGTGGCAGCCGCGATATACACCGTAGCCAGGATGAAAAAGATGTAGGCCTGCACCATGCCCGTTAGCAGACCCAATGCCGTCATGATGACCGGAAACACGAAGGGAGTGATACTGAGCAGAATAGCGACTATCATCGCTCCGCTCATCATGTTTCCGAACAGCCGAACGGCCAGGGCCAGCGTGCGCGTCAGTTCACTGATGATGTTAAACGGCAGCATGATGAAAGTCGGCTGCGCGTAGGCCTTGAGGTAGTTGCCCAACCCCCGCTCCTCAATGCCGAACAGCGGCACGGCCACGAACACGCACAGCGCCAGCGCCGCCGTGGTGGAGAGCGAACCGGTCGGCGGTTGGTAACCAGGGAGGATGGTGCAGAGGGCGGCCATAGCGAGAAACAACACGAGGGTCCCCAAAAACCCTAGATACTTTTCCGGATGACTGAGGCCCACTTCTTCGATTTGCTTCCCGATGGCAAGGACGATGATTTCGAGCACATTCTGCCAGCGGGCGCGTTTCAGTCCGATGGAAAGTTTTCGCGTGATGAGTTTTGCACCGACCACTAATACGAGCATCACCCCCCACGTAAAGACAATGGTGGCGTTGAGTTTTACAAACCCGTGCTGCCAGAAGATGATCTCGTCGGGGCTAAGGTGCATGACCGGGCTCTTTCGCCGGGGGCATGTAGCGTGTGAGCGGTGGTCCGGCGAGCCGCGTCACAATGAACCGCGCGACGGCAAAGCCGAACATACATGCCAGCAGCCGTTTCCAATGACCGTCCGAGACGGCATAAAAGCCAGCAACCACGATACCTGTTCGCAACAGCAGGCTGCCAAGAAACAAAAGCACCGGCCAGTTGGACGTCACGACCTTGCGCACCGTCCACCAAAGCCCCCCGAAGAACAAGGCGCCGAGCGACAGGCCCGTCGCTACTGCCAGTGCCAGCGTCACCCCTTCATTCATGCTTATCCTCCTGTTCGTCCCGCATGGCCTTGTCTTCCCTGGTGACCCAATGCCAGGCATTTAAGCAGCCAATTGCGAGTCCGGCCACCAGCAGCGCCAATGTCCAGGAGCGGCCATCCGGATAACGCTGATCAAGCCATAGCCCAAGCGCCGCGCCGAGAAGCGTTGGAATCGCCACCGACCAGCCGATAATCCCCATCATACCCAGGCCGAACCAGACACCCGGCGTGGGGTTGCGTCGCGCCTTGAGCTTGCGCGCCGCCTTCGCGCCGACCTCCTGACTGAGCGACGGCTTCTGCGGCGGGTGGCGTTTTTCCGGTTCGTCATTCATTGTGGAACGTCGCCATGCGGCGTATGAAGTCGCTTTCCATTTTCGCCAACACCGAACGCACGCTTTGCTCGTGCTCATCCAGGGTCAGAAACTCCTGATCCACCGCATCGCGCAATTGGTCGAGTTGCGTTCCGGCTATCGCCCGGCGCACGGAAACGCGCACCTCCGGGCCGGTTTTGACCAGCACCCCTTCATCCACGGCCACGTAGACCTCGCCGTCCGCCTCGGTTTCGTAGATCAGAATTCCCGGCGTAAGCGCCGCCATACAATCGAGCCGGTGCGGCAATAGGCCGAACGCGCCCGCACGGGTCTCCGCGACGAGGCGCAACACGCCGGTTTTCTCGGCGAAGATTCCGAACGGCAGGAGCACCTTAAGATTCATCAGCATCGGCTGCGCTCTCTTCTGACTCCGATTGTGGTGTTGCCGCAGGTTGGAACGACTCTTCGGCGGCGCTTGCGCCCGGTGCTGCGTTCGCTTTCGCCTCGTCGACGGCACCGATCATATACAGCGCACTCTCCGGGTATTCTTTGAATTCATCGTGCAGGATGCGCTCACAGCCTTCCAGCGCATCTTCCAGGCTGACCAGCTTGCCTTGCAGGCTGGTGAATTGCTCCGTGGTGAAAAACGGCTGGGTGAGAAAGCGCTCCAGCCGACGCGCGCGGGCCACCACGTTTCGATCCTGCGGCGAGAGTTGCTCCAGGCCGAGCATGGCGATGATGTCCTTGAGTTCCGTGTATTGCGCCAGCGTGCGGCGGACGTCCTGGGCCAGGCGGTAATGCCGTGTACCGACGATGCCCGGCGTGGTCATTTTGGAACTGGACTGCAGCGGATCGATGGCCGGATAAAGCCCTTCGCTGGCCCGCTTGCGCGACAGTACAATGGACGCCGACAGGTGAGAAAAGGTATGGACCGCCGCCGGATCGGTGAAGTCGTCCGCCGGCACATACACCGCCTGGATAGATGTGATGGCGCCGCGATCGGTGTTGGCGATGCGCTCTTCCAACTGCGACAACTCGGTGCCCATGGTAGGCTGATAACCGAGGCGCGACGGCATCTGCCCCATCAAGCCGGACACTTCCGAGCCGGCTTGAATAAAGCGGAAGATATTGTCGATGAGCAGCAACACATCGCGGCGCTCGTCGTCCCTGAAATACTCGGCCATGGTCAGCGCGGCGTGGCCGACGCGAAACCGGGCACCCGGCGGCTCGTTCATTTGGCCGAAGAGCATCACCATATTCGACAACACACCGGCTTGCTTCATTTCGCGGTACAGCTCCTCGCCTTCCCGGCAACGTTCGCCGATACCGCAAAAAATGCTGACGCCCTCCTGTTGGCCGATCATGTTATGGATCATTTCGGTGAGCAACACCGTCTTGCCAACGCCCGCCCCGCCGAACAGACCCGCCTTGCCGCCCCGCTCCAGCGGCATCAACACATCGATGACCTTGATCCCCGTCTCGAATATCTCGGATTGGGTCGAACGTCGCGCCAACCCCGGCGGTGCACGATGCACCGTACGCCATTGCACATCAGGTGGCGCTGCCTGACGGTCGATGGCATTGCCAAACACGTCGAACATGCGCGACAGCACCCCTTTTCCCACCGGGGCCAATAGCGGGCCGCCGGTGTCTTCCACCGCCATACCGCGGGCCAGCCCCTGGGTGGGCGTCAACGCAATCCCGCGCACGCGATGCGCGTCCAGTTGCGCCAGCACTTCAATGACGATCCGTTTCTCGGCGCCGGCGCGCAGCACAGAGTAGATCGGCGGCAGCCGCTCATCGAATCGTATATCCACGACGCTGCCGCGTACCGAGAGGACCGCCCCGGAATTCGCTACACCGGTTTTGCGTCGAACTTCCCGATCCGAATTCATAACACTATGCTGTCTCTAGTCCAGCGGCGAGCGCCAGCTCGGCTTCCAGTGTTTCGCGCACCTCCGTCAGGCGCTCCTCGATCCGCGCGCGATCATGCGTGGCTTCGATGGTTCGAGCCGCCAGTTCGGCGATCCACTGCACCTGTTCATCGAGCACGCGTATGTATTCCGGGTTGACCGTGAGACTTGCGATGGCATCGATAGCACTGAGCATCCGCGCCATGACGGCGACATTGCCGGCGGCGCTGCCACGAACCTGATCGAACGCTTCGGCCAGCAGCCCTCCAAAGGTCGGAACGACAGCGATGAGCCGCAGCGTTCCTCCCTCGTAACGTTCCGATGACGGGAATTGCAGGCAGGCCAGCCTAGCCAGAATTGCCGCTAGATAATCAATGCACATCACGGCAGTCGAGGTGTCATTGACACCGGGTGAAAGCGCCTTCATTGCCATATCCACGAGCTGTCGGATTCCGAAAGCGGGATCCTGCTCGACCGTGCGAAGACGCCCGACACTGTAAGCGCCATTCAAGGCATCAATCATCTCTTGATCCGGCGGATACGTTAGGGCGAGGGATGCCAATGCAGTGTTCTTTACAACGAACGCGCCGACACCGCGCTCCATACGCACGAGGGTCTTCCGGTTGCGCGCAAAGTTCAGGAGGGCATCGCTGTCTACACTCTGTATGTAACCGCTCAGTGCCGCCGGTACAGGGTACCAGGTCCTCTCATCTCTGGATGAGAGGACCTCGTCATTCTCCTCAGCCTCAGCCTTGTCGGATCCGCGACCCCGTTTTTCGGCGAAAAGCCGATCAATGGCCGCAGTGGTTTCCTGGGCAATCGAGGCGATGATATTGGACGCCTGGATCGATGAGGCGATGTGATGAATAAAGAATACCAGGACCCCAATACCGCTGAGCGCCAACACAAAGGCAAAAAACACGGCCAGGCTCGGTACAAAAACGGCATCGCCACTACGGATGGTGCGCAGTACGATCAGGCAATAGGCGAACACGCCAGCGAAGACCCCCAACGTGACCTGAGTGACGCGGCTGCGCATGAAGTTCCTCAAAATACGCGAGGTGTTTTGGCTCGAAGCCAACGCCAGCGCCACCAATGTCATGGAGAACGTGATGCCAGTAATGGACATCATCGAACCGGCAAGCGTAGACAGCATCTCCCGCGCGCCTTCCGGCCCGACTCCAAACAGCCGTGGCCAGTGCGCCAGCCATCGGTCACTGCCGGCGGCGTCCGTTTCGACCATTGCTGCGGCGAAACTCATGCAGAGAACCACGATCAGCGAGGGTAGAAACCAAAAGCTTGATCGCAGATTGATCCAGGTTTGTTTGAACCTAAGCATGGCGCAGCCCCCACTTCCAGTTCCGAATCTCCGGCAGGTCCTGGCCGTGTTGGTCGATATACTGTTTGTGCTCGATCAGCTTGTCCTTGAGCTGCTGCTTCAGGTAGATACCCTTGTCGCCAGTCTGCGGCAGGCGGTCGATGGCGTCCATCACGAGGTGGAAGCGGTCCAGATCGTTCAGCACGGTCATGTCGAAGGGCGTGGTGATGGTGCCTTCTTCCTTGTAGCCGCGGACGTGAATGTTGTGATGGTTGGTGCGGCGGTAGGTCAGCCGGTGAATCAGCCACGGGTAGGAATGGTAGGCGAAGATCACCGGTTTATCCTTGGTGAACAGCTCATCGAAATCCATGTCGCTCAAGCCGTGCGGATGTTCGCTTGGCGTTTGCAGTTTCATGAGATCGACGACGTTGACCACCCGGATTTTCAGCTCGGGCAGGTGTTCGCGCAGGATGGAGACGGCGGCTAGCGTCTCCAGCGTGGGTACGTCGCCACAGCAGGCCATGACCACGTCGGGCGCAACGGCCTGGTCGTTGCTCGCCCACTGCCAGATGCCGATGCCTTCGCTGCAGTGCTTAACGGCGGCGTCCATGCGCAACCACTGCGGCGCCGAGTGTTTTCCCGCGACCACGACGTTGACGTAATGACGGCTCTTCAGGCAGTGGTCTATCACCGACAGCAGGCAGTTGGCATCCGGCGGAAAGTAAACCCGCACGACCTCGGCCTTCTTGTTCACGACGTGGTCGATGAAGCCGGGGTCCTGATGGGTGAAGCCGTTGTGATCCTGGCGCCAGACATGGGAGGTCAGCAGGTAGTTCAGCGATGCGATCTTGCGCCGCCACGGCAGGTGCGCGGTGACCTTCAACCACTTGGCGTGCTGGTTGAACATTGAATCGATGATGTGGATGAACGCCTCATAGCAGTTGAACAGTCCATGCCGACCGGTGAGCAGGTAGCCCTCGAGCCAGCCCTCGCACTGGTGCTCGCTGAGCATTTCCATCACCCGCCCGGCGGGCGCAAGCCATTCGTCGTTCTGCACGGTGGCGGCATCCCATTGCCGTTCGGTCACTTCGAACAGGGCCTCTAGGCCGTTGGAGAGCGTCTCATCGGGACCAAAGACCCGGAAATTCCGCTGCTCAGCGTTGAGCTGTGCCACATCCCGCAGGAAGGTCCCTAGCACATGGGTGTCGCCGATGCCGGGCGCCCCCGGCGCAGGCACGTCGGCCGCATAGTCGCGAAAATCCGGCATGCGCAGGTCGCGCAGCAGCATACCGCCGTTGGCGTGGGGATTGGCGCCCATACGCCGTTCGCCCTGGGGCGCCAGTTCGGCCAGTTCCGGTTGCAGGCGTCCCTGCGCATCGAAGAGCTCCTCCGGCCGGTAGCTCTTGAGCCAGTCTTCCAATTGCTTGAGGTGTTCGGGATGCTTGCCCGGGTGGAGCGGCACCTGGTGCGCACGGAAGGTGCCTTCCACCTGCAGGCCATCGACGATCTTCGGGCCGGTCCAGCCCTTGGGTGATTTGAGAACGATCATCGGCCAGCGCGGACGCGCGGCGTCGTTGTTGTTGCGAGCATTGCTCTGGATGCGCCGAATGTCCTCGATGGCCTTTTCCAAGCTACCAGCCATGAGCTGATGCATCTTTTCCGGATCGTCACCTTCCACGAAGTAGGGCGTCCAGCCGCAGCCGCGTAGATATTGCTCGAGCTCCTCATGCTCGATGCGGGCCGAGACGGTGGGGTTGCTGATCTTGTAGCCGTTGAGGTGCAGGATCGGCAGTACGGCGCCGTCGGTGATCGGATTGAGAAACTTGTTCGACTGCCAAGCGGTCGCCAAGGGGCCCGTCTCCGCTTCACCATCGCCGACAACGCAAGCGACGATCAGATCGGGATTGTCGAACACCGCGCCGAACGAATGGCTGAGCGAATAGCCCAGTTCGCCGCCCTCATGGATCGAGCCTGGGCACTCCGGCGAGGCGTGGCTGGGGATGCCGCCGGGAAACGAGAACTGCTTGAACAATTTCTGCAGCCCGGCCTCGTCCTGGCTGATGTTGGGATAGATCTCGCTGTAAGTCCCCTCGAGATAGGTGTTGCCCACGACGGCCGGGCCGCCGTGGCCGGGGCCGGAGACGTAGATCATGTCGAGGTCATATTTCCTGATGACCCGGTTCAGGTGCACGTAGATGAAGTTCTGCCCCGGCGTCGTGCCCCAGTGCCCCAGCAGCATGTGCTTCACATCCGCCAGGGTCAGTGGCCGCTTCAGCAGCGGGTTGTCGCAGAGATAAATTTGCCCGACCGACAGATAGTTGGCGGCGCGCCAATAGGCGTCAATCCGGTGCAGCCGTTCCGACGTAAGTGTCCGCGTAGTTGCGTTCATGTTTACATTGCCTCCGACGAGGCCGGGTCCCGAAGGGGGATGCAGTTATTGAAGCCGTGGTGCATCGTCGTAGTATCTATTCCGCCGCCCTGAGCGATCGAGTCACCGCCGCCACAGGATTCGAGACTCTTCGAGGGGAACCGCCACGCCATCGAAGTGCGGTATCACTCGCGCCGTATAGTCCGCCGCCGGGCGAGTCGCAGGTACATCTGCGCGAAAGGCATAGCCGTTGGTTGCGCCCACCAGTTGCCGCACGCGCTGCATCTCCACTCGCTCCGCTGCGGTACCGTCAACGCCATTGGCATACAACTCGACCCGCACTGCCTCCGGGTCGAGTTCATCGAGAAATACCTGCACTTCAAAGACGTGCTGCTCGGCATCGCTTTCAAGCTTCACTTCGCCGAAGCGTAGGGCAGTCCAGTTCTGTTCCAGCGCGTGCCGCCAATTGACTACCTGCACGCCGACTGCCGCCTTTTCGGCAGCCCGTGCACGGAAGGCGGCGGCGGCCGGGAGGTAATGTTGCTCGGTGTATTCGCGCACCGTGCGGTTGGTGGAAAATTGCGGCGTCAGGCGCGCCATGCTTTCCCGCATCCGGGCGACCCAGGCGCGGGGGATGCCCTGTTCGTCACGGGTATAGAACTCGGGGATCACCTCGCCCTCGAGCAGGTCATAGAGCACCTCGGCTTCGGCTGCGTCCCAGGCGGGATCGTCATCATGCTCCTGGCCGTCCCCCAACGCCCACCCGACTTCCGGCGTGTAGGCTTCGGCCCACCAGCCGTCCAGCTCCGACAGGTTGATGC
>Ga0307441_1000118_pt1 | contig 33304 bp, 30 predicted proteins | sample SalMarWE160420MG_FD_202149 | JGI IMG/M metagenome (GOLD analysis project Ga0307441, IMG submission 202149) | Salt marsh sediment microbial communities from the Plum Island Ecosystem LTER, Massachusetts, United States - WE1604-20 | ecosystem: Environmental > Aquatic > Marine > Intertidal zone >... | reverse complement strand
CAACTGGGGGAATCCCTTTTTGGAGATGGTCATTTTTAAAAGGAGGCAGGCATGCCAAAAAAGATTATTGCTGTAGGGATGATATTGTTCACCATGGTACTCGGAGCAGCTTTATGTCCCACACCTTCAATGGCTGCAGAATTTACCGCGGATATGAACCAGAGGCTTCACGGTACGGCCATCACAGGTAAGATATTTGTCAAGGGCTACAAATACCGTGTTGAGCAGCACGATGCAAAAGGCCATCGGATGTTTATCATCGTGGACCAAAAGACTGATTTGACTGTTGTCGCGGACCCCGCTGAAAAGAAATATATGGAAACGCCAAGCACCGGCATGCTCAGCTTGATGAATGACCCTTTTCAAAGCGCCAGATATATGGAGACCAAGTTCAAAAAGACATTGCTCGGTAAAGAAATGATAAGCGGATATGAGTGCACCAAGTTCAAACTTGAAAGTGACAACCAGGAACTGATGACTGTCTGGAAGGCCGGGAAGCTCGGTTTTGCCTTGAAGATCTCCATGCCCGATAAAAAGCAATCATTCGTGCAGCTGAAAAATATCAAGGAAGGCCCGATAGATGAGGCTCGATTCCAGGTCCCGGCCGGATACGCCAAAAAGGAAGATCCGAGGAAAAAGAGAGAAAAGGAAGAGGCAGCCCTTCCGGTAATTACAACGTTGGTGAGGGGCGAGGTCCCTTGGGCCCGAAGAATAGGCCAAGGCGGTGAGATTCGAGTCAAGGTCGATCCCAAAAAATCGGTCAGATTCAGCTTTGAGAACCTGATTAAGGATGAATCCGTCTTTACCATCAAAGCCTTTCGCAACGGCCGGCCTATAAAAATGGACATCAAGGAGACCTATTCTCTGCGAGGCAAGGGACGACGCCAGAAACCCCTTCTCGGTTTACAGAACAAGGCCGATGAGATAGCTGTTCGGGTCGAAAAAGGCAAAATCATCGCCAACATTATTAACGAGGAATCCTCCTTCGCAAGAGACAAGACTAAAACGTTCTTCATCATGACCGGCCTTAGAAAATCCACGCAAGGCAAATTCTTGGACGCCAAGCGCAAATTTCGGCTTGCCATCACCGGAGACAGTCAGGACGCCACTAAGTCCAACATTAGGGTCAGATTCTTCAAGGGAGACTATAAAGACAAGATCGACGAGACCGAACTCGTGCTCGTCAATGGGCAGAGCAAGACCTGGGACTACCCCCCTGAAAAAGGAATAAAGACGTTTGAAATTGTAGTCGCCGAGCACGGTGGGGTGAAGGTCAGGATTGAACAGCCGGCACCGAAAAAGGTGAACAAGCCAAAACGAGCGCCTAAAATTGTAAGAACAACGTCCCTAAAACGGACCAAAAAACCCGTGGGAAAGACTATCCCCGGCAAGCCGCCGGGCCCCAGGCTTTCCAGGAAACAGGCCGGCAAAATCATAAAGGCCATCAACGCCAACGATATAGCGCTGGTAGAATCCGAATTGGACAAAGGCATGGACATCAACTCCACGCTCTATGGCGGGACCCTTCTGATGAAATCGGCTAACCTGGGTACAGCAGACATGGTCAAGATGCTTATCTCCCGTGGAGCCAATTTGAATTACAGGACCGGTCGTGGCGATGATGCCCTGTCTGACGCCATGAGCAACAGCCGTCATTGGCAGCAGGTGGTGCCCACTCTGGTGGAGGCCGGTATCACTATTGACGAAAATACCCCTATCTGGAAAGTTGCCTTTAAGACCAAAAAGGGCAAGCTTCTTCCCGAAGCAAAGAAAGTACTGGAACTTCTGTTCGCTAAAGGAGCCAGTCCCGATTCTTACACCACCAAGGAAAAATCAACGGTCATCATGTATTATGCCAAGAAAGGCTGGTCGGATCCGCTCAAGTTTTTCCTAGACCACGGGGCCAACATCAACGCCAGGACCCTGGACGGCAAGACGGCCTTGAGCATGGCCCTGACCAAGCCACGGCGGCCGGAAAAACCTGCACAGAAAAAGGAACGTCAAGCTGTTGTGAACTTACTAAGATCCAAGGGGGCCAAATAGTGCCCATCAATAAATGGCTATTTTACCCGATATCGTCGTTATACTCAAATTTTAATCATCGAAATACCGCAATGTATTCCTGTGGTTAATCCCGCTATGGCGGGATCGCATGCCGTATCCTCGGCGATTCTGCTGCGAATCCTCCCGGTATGATTTTGCTATTCGCACAATATTTTTTCTGATAGCAGATTTAGTGAATTTGTCAACAACGCTTCATTCATTGATTAGGGAGGATAAGATGAGAGTTCTTAAAAGAGCGGTAAGGCCGGGAAGTCTCCTGATTTTGTCAGTGTTGATGATTTTTTCCTTCGGATGCGCAGGTTTGGGGAAGCGTTTGGAGGCCCCAGGTATCAACGTCGCGAATATCCAGGTGCAGGAAGTCAAAGCGTTTGAAACGTTGCTCAAAATCGATCTCCGACTGATCAACCCCAATGACGTTCCTCTTGACATAAAGGGGCTGAATTGTGATCTGGAACTGAACGGCAAACGTTTCGCATCGGGCGTGGCCAGGGAGAAGAAGGTGATTCCTCCTTTCGGAACAGGTGTCATATCGGTCGTCGTCTATTCATCCGTCTTCAAGGTGATCAGGGGAGTCATCGGCATGCAGGGCAAAGAGCATTTTAAGTACAGGCTCAAGGGACAGGTGCACTTGGAAGGGAACAGGTTGCTCGGTTCAACGATTCCTTTTGAATCAGCAGGCGAACTTTCACTCAAGGCCCTCCCTGAGCTATAGGTCGAAAAGGCCGGTGTCGCCCGCTTTGCCCTGTTCGACGGTCTTCAAAGACCGCTCCCGATTACTTGAAACCCTCCTTGGCGGCTAGGATATCGAGGTGGAGGGTGGCGAGATTTTCCAGTTCCATGGGCCCGGTTTTTTCAAAGACCCGCTTGTCCACTGCTTTGATGTAGTGCCCGCACTGCCTGCAGAAATCTACCCGGAATCCCTCGTGGTTTTCCACCTCAAAATAACCCAAGTTTTTATGGTCGTCATTGCTGCAGAAGGGGCATTTGAGGCGGGGAAAACGCCATTCCAGTCCGCAGAGTTCGCAGTGCATGTAGCGCTTGCCCGTCTTATCAAAAAAGGAAATGGAAGGAAGAGACCCACAGAAGGGGCAGTATCTATAGTCCCATGCATCTGTGTCAATCTGCGGCGCATAAAGGTCTCGCAGGGCATGGATTGACGGCGTCAATGCCATTTGGGCCAGGAATTTGAGGGTTTGGGCTTCTAAATTGACGCCTCCGGCTATGTCCACAAGAGCCTCTTGATCGTTATTGAGGGCTATGCTGAAAAGGTTCCGACTCCAGTTTTCGTCTTTTTCGCACGCTCGAAGGGCCGTCTCAAGTCCTTCCCTGTCCGACCGCTCTCTGGTCTGGAGGGTTGTCAGAAATTTTTCGAGCAATAGGGCTGCCGAATCCAAGTCCACCGGAAGGTCAGTCCTGGCAAAAAGAGGAAACCCTTCTTCCCGCTTGATGTCCTGCAGCCGTTCATCCACGGGTGCTCCTTTCATCCTGGGTGTTTCTTCCGCCATGAGCGCTGCCAGATCCCTGAAAGCGGTCAGTGCCTCCCTGGCAAGAGGTCTCTCTTCAATGAGTCGTTCCGTCTCTTTCAAAAGCTCATCGACCATACGGTCCCCCTTATTATTTCGGAAGTTGCTGGAGTTCGTGCACAAGTACCTCCAAGCTTGGTCTCTTATTGATATCGTGGACATCAATATACCGGATTATGCCCTTTTTGTCGATCAGGAAGAGTGCCCTTTCGGCCACGCCGTCAGAGCGGAGGATCCCATACCTGCTGGCCACCTTTCCGTGGGGCCAGAAATCAGAGAGCACGGGAAACCATAGGTGTCCCATCTGATTGGTCCAGGCAAAAAGGGTGGGGATGTTATCGACGGTGATGCCGAGCAGGATGGTGTTCTGTCGCTCGAAGATGTCTTTAACGATATTGTACCCGGGCCACTGGTCAGAACATACCGGGGTCCATGCAGCCGGTACGAAAGAAAGAACCACATTTTTCTTCCCAAGGAACTGATGCAGTGAAACCTTTTTCCCCGTAAGGGAGGGAAGGCTGAAATCGGGCGCTTTTTGCCCAATCCGTACTTTCAGCTTGCTGTCAACGGGTTTGAGGATTCCGGGGTTATAGATGTTATTTTTGTAAGCCTCAGAATGGGTCTGGGCTGATGTTGTGGAAAAAGAGAAGAGCAGCATGCAAACCATCATAGGCAATGTATATCTTTTCATGTTTCTATCCCTCCTATTTGATTCCACTACGAGCGCGAATAGTTTGCAAGAAGGAATCGAGGTCCTTTATCCCCCCAAGTTTCGAATAGATGACTTCTTGAGTGCTTCCGGGACCGGCGGCAACAACGAAGAAGTAGGGAGTCCTCGTCTCTCCCAGGCATTTGTGAACAGTAAAATTGTTATCGGAGAAAAGGGGAAACGGCACCTGATATTTTTTTCTGAAAATATCCACCTCAAACGGGGAGTTGCCCGCCCCGATGCCTATAATCTTTATCTTCCCCTTGAGCTGCGGATCAGTCTCCATACGCTGATAGAGTTTATTGATGTTCGGCGCCTCCCGCTGGCAATACGGGCAGTACATGCTGAAGATTTCAATAATGACTGCTTTGGCCTTAATTTGATGGATCTTAAAAAATCCTTTGCCCTTGAGCCCCAAATATTGGCGGTGGTCTGCGTTTGCGGGAATCGGTAATTGAAAATCGGGAAGGATGCTGTTTTCCTGCGGCGGCAGGGTTTTCGCCCAAAGAGGACTCTGTTGAGCGAAAAATCCCAAGACGAGAAAGAGCGGGATACAGATCGCTTTTTTCATTTGCGCTTCTCCTTTCAAGAGAAGAAAAAGGGATACCCCACGGAGTATCCCCTTTCCTTTTTCTCTCTGAGTGGTGGACTAGCTTGCAAGTTTATGAAGAATATTCCATTCTTTGGACAATTCCCGCAGAGAACGGCCGATCTTTTTCAAAGCCATCTGCCGGTCCATGAGAGACGGAGCCCGTTCAACGCTCGCGTATTGATAGTATTTTTCCGGAGCGTCAGCCAGGAGATGGAAGACTCTCAGGTCATCCAGTCCCGTTCCCACCGCCTTGGGAAACTTGGCTTTCGCTTCCGCCAGCCGCTTATTTGCCAGGTCCACCATTTTGTCCCGATCACCAAAACTCATGGCGCCGGTTGGGCAGGTCTTGACACAGGCGGGAAGCATACCGCTGTTGACCCGGTCCACACACATGGTGCACTTGGCCATGTACCCGGTCCCTTTTTGGACCCGCGGGATATTAAAGGGGCACGCGTCAATAATGTCTTGGTGGTTGGCCTTTTTGAGCTTGTCCGTGTACAGGACCGCACCCGAGTGGCTGTCTATGATGATCCCACCGGGCACGTCATCGTCCGCAGTCTCCTTACAGGGCGGCTCAACGCAATGACGACAGGAATCCTGGAAGAAATACCAGACAGGCTTGTTGTCAGGACCCATATACTCCTGGAACCTGATCAGTTTATACGTGTCGAAAGACAGGTCCTTGGGGTTCTGGTAACTGCCCCAATTTTCCGTCTTTGTCGCCGGCAACTGGTTCCACTGTTTGCAGGCAATCTGACAGCCCCGGCAGCCGGTACACAGTGTCGTGTCGATAAAAAATGCCTTTCCGTTCATCAGATCACCTCCTTTATATTGTTCTCACATTGACCATGAAGGCCTTGGTTTCAGGAATCCTGGTATTCGGGTCACCGGTGGACGGGGTGAGCAGGTTCGCCGAATCCCCGCCGTCCTTTGGGTGTACCCACCCGAAATGCCAGGGCAACCCCACCTGGTGAATTACGTTACCCTCGACGTTAAAGGGTCGGAAACGGTGGGTGACTATGGCAACCGCCTTGACCTTTCCGCGGGCGGATTCAACAATCACCTTTTGGCCGTTCTTGATCCCTTTCAACTTGGCCAGCTCATTGCTCATTTCCACGAAGAGCTGGGGCTGAGTCTCCAGGAGCCACGGCTGCCACCTGGTCATAACACCGGTCTGCCAGTGCTCGGATACCCGGTAAGTCGTTCCGACGATGGGGTACCGCGGATCGCATGTCCGGTAGACATCCTCATCAGTGCTGTAAGTGGGGGCTGTTGGGTTAATCAATTGGTCGGAAAAGGCGTTTTTTTCCACCGGGCATTCCAGCGGTTCGTAGTGTTCCGGGAAAGGACCGTCGGCGCGTCCCGGCCCGAAGATCCTGCCATGCCCTTCCGGTTTCATGATAAAGGGATACTTGGTCTTGGGATTGAGTGTCCCATCCGGTTTCAGCATGGGAGGCCATCCGCCGTCAGGCACATCGCCGGTCCAGCCGCCTTTTCCGCCCTTGGCATTGGGATCCCAACTGATGACGGGATGTTCCGTATCCCAAGGTTTGCCGTGCAGGTCAACAGAAGCACGGTTGTAAATAATCCGGCGGTTCACCGGCCAGCACCAGGACCACTCAAGGTTGAGGCCGATGCCGGACTTTTCCCTCTTTCTCCTGGCCGCCATGTTGCCTTTGCCGGTATAGGAGTTGCAATAGAGCCAGTTCGCGCTGCTGGTGGAACCGTCTGCCTGGAGAAAGGCAAAGCTTGGCACCAGATCTCCCTTCTTGAAGTTCTTGCCCTTGATAGTCACGTCTTTCTGGAAGTACCCGTTGACCTCTTTCGCAACCTTGTGGGGATCGTACATTCCATTGGTGGCGTAATCCCATTTGAGATTGAGGACGGGCTCGGGGAAGACCGCTTTCTTCCCTTTTTTGACATCCCGGTTATAGAGCCACCTGACTTTTCTGAAGAGATCGATGAGCATATCACCATCGGATCTTGCTTCTCCCGGTGGCTTTGCCGCCTGGTAACGCCACTGCATCCAGCGACCGCTGTTGGTGATGGATCCTTCCTTTTCCACCGAGACGGCACAGGGAAGAAAGAAAACCTCTGTCTTTATCTTCTTCGGGTCCATGCCCGGACCCTTCCAGAAGGAACCGGTCTCATTTTCAAAGATGTTGACGTTGACCATCCAGTCCAGCTTGGTCAGGGCCTGACGGGTCTTGTTGGCGTTGGCCCCGGAGCAGGCGGGGTTCTGGCCCCAGGCAAAAAAGCCCGTGAATTCTCCCCGATACATGGAATCGAAGAGAGTCAGCCATGAATAGTCCTTGCCGTCATCCAGTTTCGGGAGCCAGGAATAGCCAAAATCGTTTGCCGGCGTCGCCTTTTTCCCGAAAAAGGACTTGAGGAGACTCACCGAATACTTGGGATAGTTCCCCCACCAGTTCGCACTCAGTGGATCATGAGTGACCGGGGTATATTTTTTATTGTAGGCCGCCAGGGCTGCCTGGGAGGCCTTGGGCGTTTTCAGGTAGCCGGGGAGAATGTGAAAGAGGATACAGTGATCCGTGGAACCCTGCACATTGGATTCCCCGCGTAGCGCATTTACTCCACCACCTGCAACGCCGATGTTCCCGAGCAGGAGCTGGATCATGGCCATGCAGCGGATATTCTGGACCCCAACCGTGTGCTGAGTCCATCCCATGGCGTACATGATGGTTCCGGCCTTGCCCTTCTCTCCCGTGGCCGAGTACATCTCGTACACTTTCAGGAGGTCCTCTTTGGACGTCCCGGTCACGCTGGACACCTTGTCCAAATCGTAGCGACTGTAATGTCCTTTCAGGAGCTGAAAAACACACCTGGGGTTTTGCAGGGTCTTGTCTTTCTTAGGGACACCGTTGGCATCTTTTTGAAAGGCCCACTTGCTCTTGTCGTACTTGTGCGTAGCAGGATCATACCCGGAAAACAGACCGTCATGAAAGCTGTAACTGTCGGATACCAGGAAGGAAGCGTTGGTGTATTCGGCCGTATATTCTTTGAAGTACTTGTCATTGTCCAGGATGTACTTGATCATGCCGCCCAGGAAGGCGATGTCGGTTCCCGACCGGAGCGGGGCATAGAAATCGGCTTTTGAAGAGGAGCGGGTAAACCGGGGATCAACGCTGATGAGCTTGCCGCCCCGTTTCATTGCCTCCGTGACCCACTTGAAGGAAATGGGGTGGTTTTCCGCCGCGTTGGATCCCATGATGAGGATAATGTCACTGTTTCTAATATCGATCCAGTGGTTGGTCATCGCGCCGCGTCCGAACGACTCTGCCAGAGCCGCAACAGTGGCGCTGTGTCAGATACGCGCCTGGTGTTCGATGTAGACGAGACCCAGGGCCCGCATCATGGCCTGGATGAGCCAGCACTCCTCATTGTCAATGGCAGCACTGCCAATATGCGCGATGCCATTGGTCCGGTTTACCACCTGTCCCTTGTCATTCTTGACCGCGAAGCTCGCATCCCGGCTCTTTTTGACCCGGAGGGCGATCTTCCACAGGGCCTGTTCCCAGGAAATGGGTTCCCAGCGGTTACTGTAGGGTCGACGATACATGGGCGTTGTGATCCGACTGTCGTTATTGACCAGTTGGCTCAATGCCGCGCCTTTGGAACAGAGGGCCCCTTCATTGATGGGATGATCGGGGTCCCCCTCGATGTTGATAACCTTCCCCGCTCCCGCCTTGCCCGTATGGACGATAACACCGCAGCCGACGGCACAGTAACAGCAGATGCTCGTCGACTCCCTGGCGTACCGGATCTTCAGGGTCTGCGCATGGGACTCGAAGGGCTTGAGATCGACTCCCAGGCCCAGGGCCGCAGCGCCTGCAGCAGAAGCTCCCGTGATTTTGAGAAAACCTCGACGCGTGACTTTCATAGATCCTCCTTTCCGCAATGCGTTGATGGGTGAATAAAAAAAACCTTGAAACAGCGAAATGTGGCAAATATTGGTGAAAAATAACAGTTCGTTTATTGTGAGTTGGTTAGCCGTTCTTCAGCAAGAAGGCCGCCTTTTATGGCTTGTACGTTCCATCCCCTAGAAAGATGCATAAGTTGATTTGGATGTGAATTGATCAGCCACCTCATTCTTTGACTCGACACGCATAATCGAAACACCATTTGTTTACAATTGTCAAGGATTTTTAAGAAAAAAATCAGCCAGTTATATATGTCAATATTGACATAAGCGAAAAGCTTCAACTTTGGGTGCACCTTTCATAGTTCTTACAGGCATAGGAAACAACATCATTAAGCCTACACCGGAAATCATGAGAACGCTGAAGTTAACCAAGAATCTGGATAAGGATACCCGGATCGTTCACCAGGCGTAGACACAGACCAGTGTTCTGTTGACGATCTTCATCGCAGTTCTGGAGCAGCTAAACAAACGGGGAGGCTTTTTTGCCTGGTCCGCCCTCTTATTCAAGTGATACACAACCCTGTCATACCGAGTATTCACAAAAATCCTTGACATTTGTGTCCCGGGACAGTTTTTATGGATGCATAAAGGCGCTGATGTAATTCCGTCAACGAGGAGGCAATAATGGGAAAGACAGAAGAATTGAAGCAATTACGGGAAAAGCACGTCCCCCAAGGAGTGTTCAATATCCTTCCGATGTTTGTCAAGCAGGCCAAAGGGGCTCTTATCACGGACGTGGAAGGGAAGGAATACATTGACTTTGCCGGTGGGATTGGGGTGGAAAACGTGGGGCACTGCGCCCGGAAGGTGGTGGATGCCATACGGGAACAGGCCGCAACCTATATTCACACCTGTTTTCACGTGGTCATGTATGAGCCGTATATCGAGCTTGCGAAAAAGCTCAATGAGGTGACCCCGGGTAATTTTCCCAAGATGACCATGTTCGCTAACAGCGGCGCGGAGGCCGTAGAAAATGGAGTCAAGATAGCACGGTATTACACGAAGCGCCCGGCCGTCATCGCTTTTGAGAACGCCTTTCACGGGAGGACCCTGCTGGGGATGACGCTCACCAGCAAGGTGAAGCCGTACAAGTGGGGATTCGGCCCTTTCGCGCCGGAAGTGTACCGGATGCCCTTTTCCTATTGCTACCGGTGCCCGTACGGGAAGACCTATCCCGGGTGCAATCTTCGCTGCGCTGATGCCCTGAACGAGTTTTTTGTGAACCAGGTTTCGGGCGACCAAGTGGCCGCGATAATCGTTGAACCGGTGCAGGGAGAAGGAGGCTTCATCGTCCCGCCTAAAGATTATTTCAAGAGAGTCAAGGAGATCTGCGAACAAAATGGTATCCTTTTCATCATGGATGAGATCCAATCCGGCATGGGCAGGACCGGATATCTCTTCGCCTCGGAGTATTTTGACGTTGAACCGGACATGGTCCTATCCGCGAAATCCCTGGCCGCGGGCATGCCCTTGAGTGCGGTGACCGGAAAGGCGGAGATCATGAACGCCCCCCATGTCGGTGGACTAGGCGGGACTTATGGAGGAAACCCGTTGTCCTGCGTGGCTGCTCTCGCGGTTTTTGAAACCCTTGAAGAAGAAAACCTTCTTGAAAAAGGGAAAAAACTGGGGCAGGAAGTACGGCTTGCCTTTGACCAGCTCAAGGAAAAATATGACATCATCGGCGAAGTGCGAGGCATGGGCCCCATGCTGGCCCTGGAACTGGTGAAGGACCGGGAAACAAGAGAACCGGCCGCGGATGAGGCAAAGAAGCTCGTGCAGCTCGCCTTTGAAAAAGGTCTGATCCTCCTTTCCTGCGGAAATTTCGGCAACGTGATCAGGGCCCTCATGCCCCTTTCCATTGAAAAGGCCCAGTTGGAAAAGGGCCTCGGCATCCTTGACGAGGGCTTAAGCAAATTAGCTGGATAGGATGAGGAAGAACATATGAATCTGGGGTCGTTGCTTGAACGGGTGAATCGGTTGTACCCGGATAAGATTGGTGTGGTGTGCGGCGAAGATCGATTCACCTACCGGGATTTTGTGCAAAGGGTTTCCCGGCTTGCCGCGGGCCTGCAGCGTGAAGGTATTGGAAAAGGTGACCGGGTGGCCATATGCCACCAGAATTGTCACTATTTCCTGGAGACCTATTTCGCGGCAGCGGTCATAGGCGCGATCCTGTGCCCCTTGAATTACCGGCTCTCGGCCCGGGAAATCGCTTTCATTCTGGAAGATACCGGGGCTCGCATGATGATTGGGCAGCCCCGGTTTTACCCGGTCATCAAGGAAGCGATAGGGCGGCTCGATACCCCTGTCAGGACCTGCTGGACTGAGAAAGAGACCGTCCCGGCGGGAGAAAGGAGCCTTGAAGCGCTTCTTGGATCAGAAAACGATTCGCCGGAAGACGTGGAGGTTGGAGAGGATGATGTGGCCCAGCTCTATTACACGAGCGGGACCACCGGCCGGCAGAAAGGCGTCATCCTGACCCACCGGAACGTGGTGCATCATTCTCTGGGAACCATCGCGGAACTCAAGATGACGGATGAAGATGTCTGGCTTCACGCGGCGCCCATGTTTCACCTGGCAGATGCCTGGGCTACCTGGGCGGTCACCTGGGTCGGGGGCACCCACGTGATGGTTCCTGAATTCGATTCCGGGGCTGCGATCGAGATCATGCAGCGGGAGAAGGTCACCCTTACCAACATGATTCCCACCATGCTCAACCTGATGGTAAACGACCCGACAATACGGCAGGCAGCGTTTCCCTCTCTCAGGGTCATGCTTAGCGGCGGGGCCCCCATCGCTCCCGAGGTGGTGCGGAAAATCATTGGAGCATTCGGGTGCGATTACGTCCAGACCTACGGGATGACCGAGACCAGTCCCTACCTGACCATGTCCCTGCTGAAGGGTTCCCTGAAATCACGCCATGACGAGGAGCGGTTTCAGTTCAAGGCCGCAACAGGAAGGCCCGTGCTGTTCGTGGAGCTTAAAGTATTGAAGGATGACGGCCGGGAAGTGGTATGGGATGGGAAAGGGGTGGGAGAAATTGTAGTGAGAGGTGAAAGTGTGACACCCGGGTACTGGAACCTTCCGGAAGAAACGGAGAAGAGTATCAGAAACGGATGGCTTTACACGGGGGACCTGGCTGTGGTAGACAGCGAAGGGTACGTAAACATCGTGGACAGGAAAAAGGACATGATCGTCACGGGCGGGGAAAATGTCTATTCCACCGAGGTGGAAAATGTCCTCTACAGCCATCCGGCGGTGCTCGAAGCCGCGGTCATCGGCATCCTTGACGAGAAGTGGGGCGAGGCGGTCCACGCCTGTGTGGTCCTGAAAGACGGGATGGCTGCCTCTGAAAGGGAACTCATTGATTTTTGTAAGAAGGATCTTGCCCGGTACAAGGCACCAAAATCAGTGGATTTCCTGGAGACACTGCCCCGCACGGGTTCAGGCAAGATCTACAAGAAAGGGCTCAGCGACAAAATGAGAAACGAGGGACAATAATATGAAAGGTTTTTTCAACAAGGTCTTATGGATTGATTTGACAGAGAGGACATTTCACGCAGAAGACATGGATGATGACACCCTCCGGAAGACCCTTGGGGGAAAAGGGCTTGCCACGCATCTGCTCTTGGAAAAGAACCCCGTAGGAGTGGATCCCCTTTCGCCTGAGAACCTGGTCATTCTCGCCCTTGGGCCTGTCAGTGATACCCGGATCTACGGGTCCAGCCGTTACGGCCTTTTTACCAAATCACCCCAGACAGGGTTGTACTCGGAATCCTATTCAGGCGGGCATGTGGCCGAACACATGAGCAAGTGCGGGTATGATGCCTTTGTCCTGAAAGGTGGTTGCGATGCGCCTGTGTATCTTGAAATCAGCGACCAGGGAGTGAAGTTCCACGACGCGCAACACCTCTGGGGCAGGGACACGTATGAAACGGAAGACGCGGTCAAAGATGAACTGGGAATTCCAAAGTGCGGCATCCTTTCCATCGGTCCGGCAGGGGAGAACAAGGTCACCTTCGCGGTAGTGGAAAACAATTACTGGCGTTCCGCCGGGAGGACGGGTGTGGGAGCCGTGCTGGGGGCCAAAAATGTCAAAGCACTGGCCTTTCACGGGGAACAGCAAAGACAGGTGGCCGACGCTGATGGGCTTGATGCGTTTGTCAAAAAAATCATGGCTGCAGGAAAAGGAAACAAGGGGGTTGAGGCATACCGGAACTTCGGGACTCCCATGATGGTGGGGCTCACCAATTCCCTCGGTGCGTTTCCCACCAGGTACTGGCGCAAAGGGTCAATCGAAGGGTGGGAACACTTGAGCGCGGAGCGCATGCAAGACCAGCTACAACCGAGTCCCAGGGCATGTGCCCGATGCTTCATGGCCTGTGGAAAACTCTCCAAGGTGCACGATGGCCGGCACAAGGGGCTTACCATCGAGGGCCCTGAATATGAGACCATCTACGCATTTGGGGGCCTTTGCCTCATCAAGGATCTGAGAGAGATCGCCTATCTGAATGATTTGTGCGATCGATTGGGACTGGATACCATCAGCGCGGGAAATCTGTGCGCCTTTGCCATGGAGGCATCAGAGATGGGGAAGATCCCTGAAAAGGTCCCCTATGGTGATCCTGACGTGGTGGCATCTTTGCTACAGGACATTGCGAATGTGCGGGGGCTGGGTGCGATCCTTTGTAAAGGGATCCGTTATGCGGCCAGAGAATGGGGGATGGAGGATATCGCCATTCATGTGAAGGGGCTTGAACCCGCAGGGTACGATCCAAGGGGGTTGAAGGGCATGGGGCTTGCCTATGCCACGTCACCCCGGGGCGCCTGTCATTTGCGGACGACGTTTTACAAGGCAGAGGTGGCCGGTATGCTTGACGGCAAAGGCATCGAAGAACAGGTGGAGATATTCCTGGATTTTGAAGATCGCCTTGTCCTTCATGATATGCTCATTCTCTGCAGGTTCTACAGGGATCTCTATCCGTGGGAGGAGCTTTCCAGGATTGTTTCAGTAACCACCGGCATGGACCTGGACCAGGAAGCCTTGAGCAGGATGACGTCGTCAGTGGTGGATGCCACGCGGATCTTTAACATCCGGGAAGGTTTGTCTGCAGCCGACGACCGGTTGCCGGAGCGATTTTTCAAGGAGCCCGTTGGAGAATACCAGGAGACCCTGGATCGGGCCGTATTTGAGGAATCTTTGAAAGAGTATTACCGGCAGCGAAACTGGAGTACGGAGGGTGTTCCTCTTTCCTGATCAGCCGCCGATGGATGACATCTGGCTTATCTTGCCTAAAGGATGCTCAGGGGTGAGGTGGTGTTCAGCCTCTTTGCTGAGGGCGGCTTTCCTGAATATGTCCGCAAGCTCATGATCAGAAGCACCGCTCCGCAGCGGCCCCCTGATGTCGGTTTGCCGGTTGGATAAAAGGCAGGGCCGCAATTGTCCGCTGGCGGTGAGCCGCAGCCGGTTGCAGGTACGGCAGAAATGATGACTCATGGGGCTTATGAAGCCGATTTCTCCGAGGCTCTCTTCAAATCTAAACCGTTGTGAAGGGCCGTCATTGGGCCCTCTCGGAACGGGAATCAGCTTGCGGAACGAGTTGATTTTCTCCTGGAGCAGGGAGGTCGGCATATACTTGAAAGGGTGATCCGATTCGCTCACCCCGATGGGCATGTATTCAATGAATCGGACATGGTAGGGGTACTTGAAGGTGAGACGGGCAAAATCGAGGAGTTCATTGTCGTTGATGCCGCGCATCACCACCACGTTGACCTTGATGGGGTCGAATCCCATTTTTCGGGCCATGTCAAGCCCTTCCCACACCTTTTGAAACCCATCAAGCCCGGTAATTTCCTGATATTTTTTCCGGTCAAGGCTGTCCAGGCTCACATTCAGTCTGCGGATTCCCGCTTCCTTGATCCGTTTCAGTTTGTCTTTCAGAAATATTCCGTTGGTGGTGAGCGAAACGTCCTTGAGCCCATCAAGGGCCGTCAGCGTGGAGATGAAATCGCAGACGCCTTTCCTCACCAGGGGCTCGCCCCCGGTCAACCGCACTTTGGTAATGCCGAGGGGGATGACGATGCGCATGAGGCGTAGGATCTCTTCATAGGAAAGGATTTCCTTGTGCTCCAGTTTGGGTACACACCGGTCCGGCTTGCAGTAGATACAGGCCAGGTTGCACCGGTCCGTGATGGATACGCGGAGGTAGTTGAGGTGGCGGTCATACGTATCAACAAGATGTGGCTTTAGTGTTTTCATTTCATTTCCGACCTGTGTGTACCAAAAAATCTATTTTGAACTGGAAACGGTGAGAAGAATTGTATATAAATCGAGGGCAACGGTCAATGAGATTCTTGCCCACGAGATTCGGTTTGTGAAAGGGGGAAAAGATGTCAGATTGGATAAAGGTGAAAATTGTTTCCGGTCTTGCCGTGATAACCCTGGCCCGGGCAAAGGCTTTCAATTCCTTCGACCTGGAGATGATAGGCAATCTGGCCGAACACCTGGTCAGGATGGCTCCGGACCCGGGCGTGATGGGAATAGCTATCACGGGCGAGGGGAAGGCCTTTTGCGCCGGAGGAGATTTGCGGTGGCTGTCCGAGTACGACGGTGATCCGGATGCCGCATTTCACGAGCTGGCAGCACGCTACCACCAGGCCATTCTGGAGATTAAAAGAATGGGTAAACCGGTGGCGGCCGCCATCAACGGGCTTGCCGCGGGTGGTGGGTTTTCTCTGGCCCTTGCCTGCGATTTCAGGGTCATGGAAGAATCGGCTGTCTTGAAACAGGGGTACACCGGCAACGGATTGAGCATTGACGGGGGTGGTACCTATTCCCTGCCTAGGTTGGTGGGCTCGGCGAGAGCGCTCGAAATCGCGGCCTTTGACCGGCTCATTTCAGCGGAGCAGGCTCTTTCCTGGGGGTTGGTGACCGAAGTGGTGAGCGACGGGAAAAGCCTGGATTGCGCCCTTGCGTTGCTGGAGGACCTGAGAAAAATGCCGCTCAGTTCATTTGCCGCGTCAAAAAAGCTCATTGCTGATTCTTTTGATAGCCCACTGGAGGTGACCCTGGAAAAGGAGCGTGATGCGTTGTCCCGGTGCGCCATCCATCCCAACGGGCGTGAAGGAGTAGCTGCGTTTCTGGAAAAGAGAAAACCGGTCTACAATCAATAAAGAGTAGGGAGACTCGAGAAGTTCTATGCCTGGTCATAGTGGCTGAACTGCATGGTAAACGTGCCTCTTCCCTGGGACACGGAGCGAAGTGCGGTGGAGTATCCGAACATCTTCGATAAGGGGACACTGGCCGTGATGATCTGGATCAGGCCTTTGCTCGCGATCTGTTCGATTTTTCCTTTCCTGGCGTTCAGATCACCGATCACCTCCCCCATGAATTCCTCTGGGACGATCACCTCGGCTCTCATGATGGGCTCCAGGAGGACCGGGGCCGCCTCACTGCAGGCCTTCTTGAATGCCATTCCAGCCGCAACCTTGAATGCCATGACATCTGAAAGAGATTCCTTTATCTGTGCGTCGAGGAGGGTCGTCTGGATATCGATAACAGGATATCCCATTATCACGCCGCTGGTTTCTGATTCAGTAACTCCTTCCCGGATGGCGGCCAGGAACTCTTCGGAAAGGTCCTGATTCTTGCATTGATCCAGAAACCGGCTGCCCTTCCCCCGAGGCTGCGGGCGGACTTCAATCGTCACTCCCGCAAAATGCTGCTGCCCGCTGAGCTCCCGCTGGAAAACCTCTTCATGAGAGACGGTTTTGTGGATGGTTTCGCGGTAAACCACCTGGGGCTTTCCCTGGTTGGTGTCCACTGAGAATTCTCTCTTCATGCGTCCCACGAGGATTTCCAGGTGCAGTTCTCCCATCCCTGAGATGACTGTCTGGCCTGTTTCCTCATCAATCTTGTACCTGAAGGTGGGGTCTTCATCCGAGAGCTTTTCCAGAACCTCCACAAGCTTATCCTGGTCCTGGACACGCTTTGGTTCCACTGCCATGGTGATGACCGGCTCGTTGAACTGGATAGGCTCGAGCAGGATCGGGGAATCTTCAGTACAGAGTGTATCACCGGTTGTGGTCTGCTTGAGCCCCATGGCCGCCACCAGATCACCGGCAGAAGCATTATTGATGCGCTCTCTCTTGTTGGAATGCATGCGAAGGAGCCGTGACAGCTTTTCCGTAATTCCTTTTGCAGAATTGAACACCGGTTTTCCCACGTCTATGGTGCCGGAATAAACCCTGAGGTAGGTCATTTTCCTTCCCTGGTCCATCATGACCTTGAAAGCAAGGGCGGAAAACGGCGCGGAGGGGTCGGGGGGGCGTGTTTCTTCCTCACCGGTATCCGGAACGTGCCCGGTTATGGCGGGAATATCCACGGGAGCGGGCAGATAATCCGTGATGGCATCAAGGAGAGGCTGAATACCCTTGTTTCGCAGGGCGCTCCCGCAAAAGACCGGGGTGAGGTCGAGATTTACCGTGGCATCACGAATGGCCGCCTTGAGTTCTGCGTCCCCGATTTCCTCCTCTGCAAGGTATTTTTCCATTATCAGGTCATTCTTTTCAGCCAAGGTTTCGAGGAGGGTTTCCCGGTACCCGGAGGCCGTTTCCAGGAGATCATCAGGGATAGGGACTTCCTGATAGGTGGCACCCAGAGTTTCATCCTCCCAGACAACAGCCTTCATACGAATGAGGTCAATTACTCCCTGGAATTGGTCTTCAGCTCCCCACGGTATCTGCATAACCAGGGGCACAGCCCCCAGTTTTTCCCGCAGGTTTTCGACAACCTTGAAAAAATCCGCGCCGACACGGTCCAACTTGTTCACAAACGCGATTTTCGGAACATGGTAGTGATCTGCCTGGTGCCAGACAGTCTCGGACTGGGGTTCCACACCACCTACGGCACAAAATACGCCGATAGCGCCGTCCAGGACCCGCAAAGCGCGTTCTACTTCAATGGTGAAATCCACGTGACCGGGTGTATCGATGATATTGATGGTATGGGCTTTCCACTCGCAGGAAGTTACGGCGGAGGTGATGGTAATGCCTCTTTCCTTCTCCTCGATCATCCAGTCCATGGTTGCTTCTCCGTTATGGACCTCACCCATTTTGTGGAGGCGACCGGTATAATAGAGGATCCGTTCCGTCACCGTAGTTTTCCCGGCGTCGATATGGGCTATAATGCCGATATTCCTGGTTTTTGACAGCTTTTGTTTTAAAGGGTTTGCCATGTCCATCCGCGATTGTTCAGAAAACACCCCACGTGCCCTCTGATGATGGCAAGAGCACGGGTACTCCTGGATTCTGCTGTTGTTTTTGCAAGGCACATGCCGTGTTTGACATGGAAGCCAAATCTAAGGTATTGTGACATGTGTGTCAAGTTATTAGAAAGGAATTCTTTTGTCGGAACTGCTTGTGCAAAGCCAAACAGGCCGTAAACTCCTCGGGATGTATGACCTCCTGCGGGACCACTTCGGTCCCCAGGACTGGTGGCCGGGCGAAACCACGCTCGAGATCATGGTCGGCGCCGTGCTTACCCAGAACACCAATTGGAAAAACGTGGAAAAGGCGATCAGAAACCTCAAGAACCACGACCTGCTCTCCCTGGAGGCACTGAACACCATTTCACCGGATGAGCTTGCGAAGGAGATCCGTCCGGCGGGTTATTTCAACATCAAGGCAAGAAGATTGAAAAACCTGATCCGCTTTCTCTTCGAACGCTATGAAGGATCTCTGGAGACACTTCTCAGCAAGAAAACAGAGTGCCTGCGGGAAGGTTTGCTGGCCGTGAACGGCATCGGCCCGGAAACAGCAGACAGTATTCTCCTCTATTCACTGGAGCGGTCCGTATTCGTGGTGGATACTTACACCTATCGTATCCTCCTTCGTCATGGCATGGCGGATGAGCAGATGGACTATCACGAGTTGCAGGGGATGTTTATGGATAACCTCCCTGAAGATGTGCACCTCTTCAATGAATTTCATGCCCTGATTGTCCGGGCAGGGAAGGAATACTGCAAAAAGAAACCCCTTTGTTCCGACTGTCCCCTGGGCCATTGGGAAAAGGGTCCCGTGTTGCCCTGAGGTCCATTCGTTACCAAAAATGGATCAAGAGAGATATAAAAAATGCCAAAAGTGCTGATCCATCCTGCCACCTATGAGAACGTTCGTCAGGCCGTAGACCGGCTTCCCCCTTCTGTGATCCGGAACGGGATCACCTGCCCGAAAGACACAGAGACAAGGGGGGGTGCATGAATAAACGCAGACAGTTTCTTAAAATCAGTATTGCATTTCTTGTAAGTACAGGCGCTTTTCTCAGTCCCCTGTTTTCATCCGTCCGATGGGCATACGCAAAGACCAAGAAGACAATTCTCCCCAAGGGCAGCAAAAGGGAGAGCCTCTTCCCAAGAAATACGGGTTTGCCCTGCGGGCTGTGGGAGAGGGCTATTATGGATTTAACTGGGCCAAATACGTTTATAAAATGACTGTGCAGAAGCGCTGACCCATGCCTGATCATCGCCCGTTTTCGGCAAGCCGCCACCGGGCAACATCCAGGATTTTCCCCACCCCTGGCGGGCAAAGATATGGTACCCGCAACCCTCCCCACTCTTGTCGTCATTGTTGGCCAACCAGTTGCCGCTACAACATCATGAGGTTGACTTTGGCTTGACACACAAGCCCTCATCACCTATAGTCTGGCTTTAAAAAAGGGGCTTCTTATTATCTTATCTTTTTCCACCTCATCGTATCTGTCCAAGTGCAAAAAAGCCTCGCTAATCGGAGGGGATAAATGAAGAAATTCACAAAATTCGTCCTTCCCGGTTTGTCGTCACTAGTGACCATTGCCTGCCTCGGGGGCTGCAGCCATATGGTCCTGTTCGATCCCAAGGGACCCATCGGCGATGCTGAACGCTTCCTCATCGTTATGGCGTTCGCGCTCATGCTGATCGTTGTCATTCCCGTTTTTGTCATGGTTCTCTGGTTTTCCCTGAGATACAGGGCCTCCAATGCCAAGGCGGCCTATAGGCCGAAATGGAGTTATTCCGCCAGGATCGATTTGGTCGTCTGGCTGATTCCCATTGCCATCGTCACGGCTCTTGCATATCTGGCCTGGACCGGCACCTGCCAACTTGATCCGTATAAGCCCATCGATCCCGACGTCAAACCCGTCAGTATCGAAGTCGTGTCCCTGGATTGGAATTGGCTGTTTATCTATCCGGACCACAATATTGCGGTCGTCAACCAGCTTGTTTTCCCCGCCAAAGTTCCCCTGAGCTTCAGACTCACCTCGGACACGGTAATGACCTCCTTCTTCATTCCGCAACTGGGCAGTCAGATATACGCCATGGCGGGCATGCAGACCCGGCTGCATCTCATGGCCGATGAACCGGGTGTCTATGCCGGCCAAAATCAGGAATTCAGCGGCCGCGGATACGCCGACATGCATTTCAAGGCCGTTGCCACTTCCCAAAAAGAATTCGAAGCATGGGTGCAAAAAGCCAAACAATCATCGAATAAGCTCGATCTTACCCGATATGAGGAACTCGAGAAGCCGAACGTCGGTTACCCCGTCACCTGCTTCTCTTCGGTCAAGCCGGATCTGTTCGAGCATATCCTGAGCAAATACATGGGTTGGATGGGTGAGAGGGGTGAAATGGAAAAGATGGGGAAGCATCCCGGCCCAATGAGCAAGAAGTCCTGTTCCGGGCACAGGAAGACCGCCGTTTTGGAGACAAGTTGATATGTTTGGCAAGTTGAGCTTTTCAGCGATACCTTTCGACCAACCGATCATTATGGGAGCGGTGGGCGGTGCGTCCCTGCTGGCCCTGGTGATCCTGATCCTGATCACTTACTACGGGAAATGGACATACCTTTGGAAGGAGTGGCTGACCAGCGTCGATCATAAAAAAATCGGCATCATGTATATTATCCTGGCCCTGGTCATGCTGTTGCGCGGGTTCTCCGATGCCGTCATGATGCGCTCTCAGCAGGCCCTCGCCGCTGGTGCGTCTCACGGCTATTTGTCGCCCGAGCACTTCAACCAAGTATTCAGCGCGCACGGATCGATCATGATCGTTTTCATGGCTATGCCGTTTCTGGTCGGTTTGATGAATATCGTGGTGCCCCAGCAGATCGGTGCACGCGATGTGGCGTTTCCCTTTCTGAATTCGGTGAGTTTCTGGCTGACCGCGGCCGGGGCCTTGCTGGTCATGGTATCGCTGGGTGTGGGCGAGTTTTCCAAGACCGGCTGGACAGGGCTTGCACCCCTGTTCGAAAAAAAGTACAGCCCGGGAACAGGGGTGGATTATTGGTTATGGGCTTTCCAGCTTGCTGGCGCCGGCTCGCTGATGACCAGCATCAACTTTCTCGTCACCATCCTGCGGATGCGTGCTCCCGGAATGACGCTCATGCGGATGCCGATGTTCGTCTGGACCATTTTCGCCACCAACGTGCTCATGATGTTGGCATTTCCGGTGCTGACCGTCGCCCTTTTCCTGTTGACACTCGATCGTTATCTGGGCATGCATTTTTTCACCAACGCACTCGGCGGCAACATGATGATGTATACCAACCTGTTCTGGATCTGGGGCCATCCCGAGGTGTATATTGTGATCCTCCCGGCCTTCGGCGTCTTCTCGGAGGTTGTCGCCACTTTTTCCGGGAAACGACTGTTTGGCTATAAATCCCTGGTCTATGCCACGGCGGCGATCATGCTCCTGTCCTTCACCGTCTGGCTGCACCATTTTTTCACCATGGGTGCCGGTCCGAACGTCAATACCTTTTTCGGTATTACGACCATGATGATTGCTGTTCCCACCGGGGTGAAGATCTTCGACTGGCTTTTCACCATGTACCGCGGCCGTGTAAGATTCACGACACCGATGTACTGGACCCTGGGGTTCCTCACGACTTTCGTCATCGGCGGCATGACGGGGGTGCTGATGGCTGAACCGCCAGCTGACTACCTGGTCCACAACAGCCTGTTTCTGATCGCCCACTTCCACAACGTGCTGATCCCCGGTGCGCTGTTCGGCTTTTTCGCAGGCTATGCCTACTGGTTTCCGAAGGCCATTGGTTTTCCGTTGGACGAAAAGTGGGGCAAACGCGCATTCTGGTGCTGGCTGATTGGTTTCTACCTTGCGTTTGCTCCCTTGTATATACTGGGTTTCATGGGAATGCCTCGCCGCATGGCACATTATGCCAACCTGGCCTGGCATCCCTATCTGATCATTGCCGCGGGAGGGACCGGGGTAATCCTGATCGGCATCATTTTCCAGATGATTCAATTGTTCGTGAGCATCAGGCAACGCCATGCCGCCCGCGACCTGACCGGAGACCCCTGGAACGGCCGGACCCTGGAATGGGCCACGTCTTCACCGCCGGCCGTTTATAACTTCGCGATAACGCCCGTCGTTCATGATATCGACGCCTTTACGGACATGAAGGAAAAAGGCGTCGTTTACCAGAAGCCGGATCGGTACCACGACATCCACCTACCGAAAAACACGGCGGCGGGCCTGATCAACGGCGTATTCGCCTTCATGTTCGGATTTGCCATGGTCTGGTACATCTGGTGGTTGGCCGTCCTCTGCGCCCTAGGCATGCTCTTCACGGTGATTGCCCGCGCAGCCGATGATGACACGCACTATACGGTGCCCGCGGCCGAAGTGGAACGGATCGAGAGCCGGCGGTTTCAGCAGTTGGCGTCCGCCGCCGTGAACCGTCCGGCAGGCAGCCGGACCACGCCGGAACTTTTACCACAGAGGTGAATGATGCCAGCTGACACTTCGACCATCGACGCCGTTGCTACCGGAAAATTTGAACACCCGGATACCATCGCGAACCAGGCCTTTGGTTTCTGGCTTTACATCATGAGCGACCTCGTCCTGTTTGCGACGATTTTCGCGACCTATGCGGTCTTGGGTCATAACTATGCCGGCGGCCCCACGGGGAAGGATCTGTTTCACCTACCGTACCTGTTCGGCGAAACCATGCTCCTGCTGTTCAGCAGTGCAACCTGTGGTCTGGCCATGCTGGCCATGCACAAGGACAAGAGGGGTCTGGTGATGACGTGGCTCACCGTCACGCTCCTGCTTGGCCTCGGATTCATCACCATGGAGATCAATGAGTTTCACCACATGATTCTCGACGGCAACGGACCGGACCGCAGCGGCTTCCTTTCGGCTTTTTTCACCCTGGTGGGCACTCATGGCGCCCATGTGAGCTTCGGCCTGATCTGGATGGCGGTCATGATGGGGCAGGTCATCACCAAAGGGTTGACGCTGCCTGTTCAATCCCGGCTGCTGCGTTTGAGTGTATTCTGGCATTTTCTGGATATCGTGTGGGTCGGGGTATTTACCATTGTTTACCTGATGGGGGTTATGTAGATGAACCAAACACCAATCGACAGTACCGGTGCGGGCAGAGGGAGCTTCAAGTCCTATACTATTGGGTTCATTTTCTCGATCGTTCTAACCGCCATTGCCTTTTTGGCGGTGGTGCGGGGCGGGGGGTTGCCCCGCTGGGCCATATTGTTCGGCATCTCTGGCGCGGCCATTGTGCAGATCCTGGTGCACCTGCATTACTTCCTTCACTTTGACACCTCATCGGCGGCACGTTGGAATGTGCTGGCCCTGCTGTTTACCCTGTTGATCATGATCATCTTCGTCGGGGGATCGCTGTGGATCATGTCCAACCTGAATTACCGCATGATGTGAGCATGCCTGAAGCGATCAAAAAATATATCCTCATTACCAAGCCGGGGATCATCCTCGGCAACTTGGTCTCCGTGGCAGGCGGGTTTTTCCTTGCCTCCAAAGGGCGCATTGATATCGGCGTTCTGCTGGCAACCATCATCGGCGCATCCCTGGTCGTTGCTTCCGGCTGCGTCTTTAACAACTGCATTGATAGGAACATGGACCGCAAAATGGCGCGGACACGTGACCGTGTCCTGGCCAAAGGGCTCATGTCGCCGGGAGTTGCCGTGCTCTATGCATCGCTGCTGGGTATTGCGGGAACGGCGCTGCTCCGGGCGGCAACAAACATTCTGTGCGTTGCTATTGTGCTGGCCGGTTTTACGATTTATGTGGGCGTCTACAGCCTGTACCTGAAACGCAAATCCATATACGCCATGTTGATTGGCAGCCTGGCGGGAGCCGCACCGCCCCTGATTGGCTATTGCGCAGTCACCAATCGCTTTGACATGGGGGCAGTGATACTGTTATCAATCTTCAGTTTATGGCAGATTCCCCACTCCTATTCCATCACCGTTTTCCGGCTCAAAGATTACACCGCCGCGGCCATCCCGGTACTGCCGGTCAAGCAGGGAATACCTGCTGCAAAAAAACATATCATTGGTTACATACTGGCCTTCATCGTGGCTACGCCGATGCTGACCTTCGGTGGCTATACCGGTTACAGCTACCTTGCGGTTGCGGTTGCAATGGGGCTGGCCTGGCTGTATATGGCCTGGTTCGGCCCCAGGACACCCGATGATCGCCTCTGGGCCAAGAGGCTGTTTGTCTTTTCTATTCTGAGCATAACCGTTTTGAGCATCATGATGGGACTGGACTTCACGATTCCTCCCACATCGGACATGCTCCTGACCTATGCTCCATAGTCAAGCGCGTCGCGCGACACGCGCTCCCATCAATCTCGCAATAGGAGGTAAATGCATGAAATCATTCATTCGGACACTGGGTGTGGTAATCGTGTTGATGATACTTGGGGGAGCAGCCTTCGTTTGGTCAGGTCTTTATAACGTGGCCGCCAACGAGCCCCACTGGGGCGTGACCTTCTGGGTCCTGGACCAGGCGAAGGAGAGATCGATCTCCGTTCACAGCGCTAAAATCAGCCTCCCTTCCTTGAAGGGGCAGAAGATGGTGGACGTGGGATTGCCCTATTTCCAATCCTCGTGCCGATTGTGCCACGGCGCACCAGGTTACAGGCGGGATGATTTTGCCCTGGGCCTGTATCCCATACCTCCGATTCTGACGTCCCACGAGGTCAAAGGAGAAATGAGCGATGCCGAACTTTATTGGGTCGTCAAAAACGGGCTCAAAATGACGGGAATGCCCTCTTTCGGAGTAACGTGCAGCAAAAAGGATCTCTTCGGGATCGTCGCCTTTCTAAGGGTGCTGCCGACTCTGACTCCGGAAGCTTACCGCACCATGGTGAGTTCAGCAGGGTTGCTGCCGACAGGGGAAAAAGGTCATCAGTGAGGAAGGTACCGGCCGGAAACGGTTCCGTAGGCGGTCCGACCCTGAAGACCGGGCCTGATGGGTCTAGGCGAAAGCCTGGCCTGGACCGCGGGCTGCCATACCTGGCCGCCTGTCTCACGGTGGGAATTTATTTGCTTCTTGTTCCTGCCTATCGACTGTTCCAGGCCAGGGAAAGGACCTGTCGGTGGATTTCAAAGCCGCTCCCCATGGAGAGGAGGTCCTGGAGCGCTATCCCCAAGTGGGCGTTCTCCACCAGGAAAAGACACCGGAGAGAAGGATCCCCAGACCTTTGAAATGGCTTCTTGCGCGATATCCCATGCTCAGGCGTCATCCTCACCCCATGATGGTCCATTTCCCGATCGTCTTTATGTTTTCCACGCCGGTCTTTACGGTCCTGTATCTCCTCACCGGCGTCAGGTCCTTTGAGTTGACGGGCTTTTACTGTCTGGGGGCAGGGATTCTTTTCACCCCTGCGGCCATACTCACAGGTCTCTACTCATGGTGGCTGAACTACTTGGCCAAACCCACCAGGCCCGTCACCATCAAGCAAAGGGTTTCATTAATCCTGTTGACCCTTGAGATCATTTTTTTGTCTGGCGGATCCGCTGTCCAGGGATTCTCGACACCTTGACCCTGGCCGGATCGATCTATTTTCTGCTCATCCTCTCTTTGCTTCCGCTGGTTGGTGTCATCGGGTAGATCGGTGCGTAACTGACGTTCCCCATCGAAAGGGATTGACAGGCGGTGGAAGACCAGGCTTCTTTAGACAATATCGACGGTGAGCCCATCAGCAAGGTGAATTTCGTCTTGCGGGACACCAGGAACCGTATCTGGCTCACTATTTCAACATGCATCAAGAACTGGATGAAAGCCATGAGCCCCAACGTTTCGGAGGGATATATCGCCCTGGTGGGCGAAAAGGGGATAAAGAATGGTAAGCGGGGGATTCAAATTAACCAATGAAATCCTTCTTGATGCCAAAGAAGAATTCATATACATAATCGTGAACGGGGCCAACAGGCATGAGGTGAGCCAACTCCGGAGCCTCCCTCAGAGGTTGGAGGGTTTCGTTACAACTAAAGCGGCCTAGAATGCCTAAGAGTGCATAATGTTTAGAAACTTCTCTCCATACACCCGGCAAGCATCTGGACCTGCGACCGAGAAGGATTCTCCATATGGCTTCAAAAAAACCTCTTGAGCGAATACAGAATATTCTTGCAAGCCTCTACTCAAGCGAGGTTGCGGAAGACCTCTTCGTCTCCGTGAAAGGGCTCATGGATTTCTACGGAACCAATGAAATCATTACCGACAAAAGAGCCCGGTATGACGACCAGCTGATACTCAATGAAAAAGATGCCTTTCTGATTACCTACGGGAACACCATCTGGAACGAAAAAGAAAAACCTCTCAAAACCCTTCGACGGTTCCTTCGCGGCCACGTAACAGAGGGGATTTCGGGAATCCACCTGCTCCCTTTTTTCCCGAGCAGCTCGGACGGCGGCTATGCTGTTATGGATTATAAGGCCGTTGACCCGCGCCTCGGATCGTGGGAAGACATCATTCGGTTATCATCCCGTTATCGGTTGATGGTGGATTTCGTCATGAACCACGTATCGAGCAAGTCTGCCTGGTTCGAAGGGTTTCTCAGGGGAGATGAAAGGTTTCGGGATTACTTCATCGCAAGTGATGAAGACCGGGACATGTCTGAGGTGTTTAGGCCCAGGGATTTGCCGCTTTTCACCAGATTCGATACCACCTTAGGACCCAAGTACGTATGGACCACTTTCAGCCCTGACGAGATTGATCTCAACTACAAGAATCCCCAAGTCCTGCTTGAGGCCGTGGACACTCTCCTGTTTTATCTCACAAAAGGGGCGGAGATCGTACGATTGGATGCCATCGGGTATGTCTGGAAGGAACCACACACGAGCTGTGTGAATCTACCCCAAACCCACCAGATTGTTCGACTCCTGAGGGGAGTCCTGGACTACGCGGCCCCCTATGCAGCCATTCTAACCGAGGCAAATTTCCCTGACAAAGACAACCTGTCCTATCTTGGTAAGGGACACCAGGCGGACATGGTATACAACTTCTCCCTCCCACCCCTGGTGATAGACGCTTTCGCCCGAGGGGATATGACATCCATTATGGAGGAAACCAACAATACCCCCCAAGACCTCCTCTTTTTTGATTTCCTCGCATCCCACGACGGCATCGGCCTCCTGAGCGCAAAAGCCAACCTGAAAGAGGCGGATTTCCTGAACCTGATCCAACTCACCAAGGATCACGAGGGCTTGATCTCTTACAAAGCCACCGAAAAGGGCAGGGCGCCCTATGAACTCAATATCAGTTACTTCGATGCTATCTGCGATCCGCGGGGGCCCGGCGGACCCGCCGCGGCGAAAAAATTCATGGCCTCTCAGGCTGTCATGCTCTTCCTTAAAGGCATCCCCGGCATTTATATCCACAGCCTTTTGGGATCGAGAAACGACCACAGGGCTGTAGAGGAAACAGGCATCAACCGCATGATCAATCGAGGAAGAATTCGTGAAGAAGCGCTCGAAAAAGTCCTGTCGGATCCGGATTCTATCAGATCCCGGGTCCTGAAAGAGTTTCTGTATCTACTGAGGGAGAGGAAGGAAATCCCCGCGTTTCATCCCGAAAGCGAGCGAGAGGTCATCGATTTCGTTGACAGAAGAGTTCTGATCATCGAAAGAAGGTTGCAGGAAGAAACCATTTATGCGCTCATCAACGTAACCGATGAAACGGTCTCGTTGGCCGAATACAAGGGGAAATTTGATCTTCTCTCCAAGGGGCCTTTCAAGGGCCGAATTGGCCCCTACGGCATATATTTGCTCAGATAGACCGGTGCTGAGAACGCCTAATCCGCCTTTTTACTGATAATGACTTCGGCCATTCGAAGGAGCTTGAGAAGATTACCCCCGGCCTTTATCCTTCTGGTAAGCAAGGCCCTGATGGGGCCGACCTGTCCGCTTGCCACTTCCGCTAGTTCTTCAAATCCGGCTTCCAAATGTGCCGAAGGACGGGAACCGTCTCCTTCCTTTATCCTGAGGTCTCCCTTGTCAAAAAAAAGCGTCACTGAGACATCAGCACTTGTCTCTTTCACTACAAGGGTCCCCTGGAGTTTTCTTAACCTTTCCCGAAGATCCGGATTTGAGAGATTCGCATCTATGAGCGATTTGAGTGTCCAGCCCAAACCACTTAAATCTTCGCCGATGACCGTTACTTCCGCCATGATATCACCTAATGAGTTACGACCTGGATTCCTCAAAATGCCGTAAATCCGATTCTAAAGACGCTATTGCTGTCAAAAATAAATCAATCATTGAAATTTTGGGTAGATGCACCTATCCTTTCACCATGCCCTATGAACGGAGAAAAGGGATTTTGTTTTGAAAAAATTATGAATGCAATCTTCCGTTTACTCCCCGAGATATTCGCTTTCAAAAGAACTGATGGAATTGGCGACCGCCCGGATGAATTTGGCATGGCGCATGATTTTGGACATATCCCCCTTGAGTTTGAAAGTCCCTTTCACGACCCCCTCGATGAAATCCTTTTCGCCCTTCACAACGGGTTTAAAATCAGCGTATAATCCCGCTGCGTAGAAGCCCGGATTCACTTCTTCAGGGTCATCGACTAATTGTAACTTTGTACACTGACCAGCCGATGCTTCCAGATAAACATAGGTCGTTTTATCCAACCCATCTCCAGGCTCTACTTGAAACACCCAGTTACCGTTAAATTCCACTCCCCAGTTTTTTCCGGTTTCTTGGACCGCCGGGGTATTGTTCAGTGCGTTCTTCCATTCGTCACACCATGCTTGCGAAGGATATAGTGCCATTTTCAGACCTCCTGTTTCCGTTATTGACATCTTTCAATTTGATGCTGAAATTTAGAGAGTTCTAAGGTCATACCAGTATCGCGCATTTTCAAGGGTCTTGAGACCTTTCCCCCCCATCCATAACCCGATAACCTTTTGATCACGCCAATACTTTTCAATATCAAACTCCCTGGCATATCCATAGGAACCCATGAAATCCATGGCCCTGCTCGTAGCCCGCTCCACTGCATTGTTCGCGAATAGAGCGAGACCCCGCGTTTTGAGGACGAATCTCTCATCCCAGGGATTCCAGCCATATATATCCGGGTTGTCTATTTCCCTCGTATAAGACCACATCCATGCAGAAGTCGACTCGATCAGCATAGCGATTTCCGAAAGCATATCGGCAACAATACTGTGCTCTTTTAAAGGTTTTCCCGCAATAACCCTTTCAGTCGTCCACTTCTTTATGATCTCGTATACGGCTTTCATGATGCCAACACACATTGCCGCAGAAGCCACGTTGCCCATTGTGATGGCTCTCTTCCAGTACTTGAGATCATCGCCAGGGCCGTGGAATCTGTATCTTTTGGGTACCCTGACGTGGTCAAACCAGACGTCAGTGTTTACATCCGCAGACATCCCGGCTTTTTGATAGGGATGCCCCACCGAAACGCCCTCTGCATCGGCAGGAACCAGTATCAGTGCAAAATCATCGGGATCTGTGGAGCCTCTGTTTGTGGTACATACAACAGTGAAGAGATTCCCCACTTCGCCCGAATTGCTCGGCCAGATTTTGTGCCCGTTGATAATCCACTGGTCATCGTCCAGACTGGCCGTGGTCTGGATTGTTTTACCCTGCATTCGCCCAAAATTTTCAACATCCGAACCGCTTGCCGGTTCGGTCATGGCATGACAGCCCACGTAAAGCTCTTCACCACAGAACTTTGGCCCGAATTCCATGCACAAATCCATGTTTCGGTGCGGTTTCAACAGGATCGGCATGAGGCCCCAGACCGAGCAAATGCATGCGACGGCAAAACCTGAGTCAATTCGGGCTAGCTCTTCACAAATGACATTGCTGATGGCCATAGGCTCAGGCATGTCCGTACCGCCCGCTTCAGCAGGGAAAAAGGCCGCATTAATGCCCAGGTCCACGAGGACCTCTTTGAGTAAAGGCTTGATCAGTTTGTGTTCGCTCCAATCTTCATCCACCTGCTGACGAATGGGGATGTATTTTTCTTCACCCCACCTCCTGATGACCTTGCCCAACTCTGTTGTAAAATCTGAAACCCATTCTCTCGGGCGGATAAAATTATCAATTGTCGGCATGATGCACCTCCTCGCTGTAACTTGGACCTAAGAAAGGCTTAAGGGTCAGCTTAAGGGCGTTCTATACCCCAAGATGAGGATCTTTTAGTACATCGCACAAGGAATCCCGCCGATTGACGCCGAGATTGCGAAAAAAGGCTATTTATGGATAGGCACTAATCTAGATTTTTAATGGCAAATAATACTTTTATCATTTTTTGATCTTTTGGGTTTCCTCCTCGACTTCGGTAGCTCCCTCTGCATAGAATTTCTCTTCATCTGGGGCAAGCTCTCTTAACAGTCGAAGAAACTCTCCGGCATGAAGTCGCTCCTCGTCTGCAATATCTTTAAGAACTTCATTACCTGCATGTAAAGCTGAACAGCCTCATATTCTGCAGCAATCATGAAGCGTATTGCTCGAATCAATTCTTCATGATTCAGTTTACGATCCTTAGCAAGTCCTGAAAATGGAGATCCGAATTCTGGCATTTTAACTCCTCTCTATTCTAAGTTGCTCACGCGCAAACATAAAAATACAAAACCCAATTTAGAAGCGATTAGCCACGTTATCCTTATTTTTTTCGCTGCCTCGGCGCTGCTATATCCCATCTTCTTGACCGCAATCTACGCAATGGTGAAGGGCTCCGAGAGTATCCAGTCTTGCCAGTCTTGCCATGACCCGAAGCATACAAGATCAATTTTGACCAGTCAAGTTACTTTGGAACCAACGTCTCTCTTTCCACCGCCATTGAACCTGCTTTGGAGCAGGAGGTTTGTTCTGGGGTTGCTGGTCCTCAGTTCGTAGCGACCCGGCGGTGCAAAAGGCCAGGATTACCCTTGCCGCAGACCTGAGGATGCTTTTAACGTACTATTGGGGCCTGCTGCGATGCGTCCCGGGCGGGCCGGTCAGCGATCGACTGCGCCGCGCCGAGGCCGCATGACGCGCCGGATTCCGAGACCAAACCGCTCAGGGCGTCGAGTACGGCGTTGACTCACGCTTACGCCACACGATACTCTCTGCATCAAAGAGGGGATAAATGTCTTTCCGTTCTCTTCTCAAAGAAAGATGAAACCGTGATTGACGTACAGGGTGAAAAAAGTGAATAACGGCGGCCTCCCGACGGCGTCAGAGGACTGGTGTCGGATCGGTGAACAATACATTTCGAATCTCTCTTTCTGCAAGGTGGGGGAGTCCAAACGAAGCGCGAGCTAGGCCACCCACACGGCTTCGAGATAAACACTCGTGAAATCAATGACCAGACCCGGCCGGTTGGACGGGATATTCCAAGAAACAAAATAGGTCATCCGGTCCAGAAGCGCCCGTTCATCACCGTGGAGGAGCGTTTCCAGGGCCTTCCCGCTTTCACGCACGGTTGAAAGAAGCAGACTCTTGATATTCATGGAACTGTTCATCTCCTTGAGGGAATCGACCACTTGGATCTGTTCCATTGCCTCTTCCCAGTGGATCGCAGGGATTTTCTTTCGGAAGACATAACCGTTTCCGCCGTCTTTTATGATCAACAGGGGAGGGTTCACCTTCAAGTGAGCATTTCTGACCTTGGTTCCGGAGAGCACCTTGCCCAGTCGCTCAAGGAGTTCTTTCTTCATTAAGAGCTCTGTGAGCTGTCGAGCCTGAACACGTTCAAAAATATACTGTTCACCAGTCAAGGTGATTTCCTTGAGCCGGGTGGGATCAAACCCAATGTCCAGAAGGTCGCCGATGGTGAGCGGGTCATCATAAGGCTTCCCCTTTTCCTCCAACCATTTCAGCAGGCTCGGTCTGCGGTAGTTGGGGAGCGTCTGGATGAACCTGGCCGGACTTTTCTTGAGTTCCTGCGGCGTTGTTTCCCAAACCTTGGTGTCTCCTGTCACAAAAGAGGCAACCCCCTGGAGCGTTGACGGGGAATAGGAATGGGCAGGGAGATCGGAAATTGTTGGATCGAGGACCATTTGTTCAAGGGAGTCACCACCCGTATATCCCACCAGATCAGCAATCCGACGCCTGAAAGCGACAAGCTTGGTCACCAGGCGGGTGAACATGAATCTCATGAAGGGGGTTGTTTTGCCTTGTTGGAGATCTTGGTGGAAATAGGCGGTGAGGGCTGAATAGATGTCCTTGAACTCGGCAATGGTTGATTGAACCATCATTTCGTTGTCTCGCATGTCGATGGTTGCCCGTTTCCTATCCAAATGGTAAAGGATTTTCAGGAAAGGCTCCCGCAGGTCCCTGCCCTGGAATTTGGGAGGAATGTAAACCATGTAATTGGTTTCTCCATCCGAGGTCCTTTCACCGATGATGGCATCGACCGGTTCCCAGGCGTGTTTGAAGTAAATGGTATACGTCGGATCTTCTTCGGGAATGATGTTATCCAATATCCCTACCGCGGATTTTCTGATCAGGAAATCCCTGAAATAATCGAGGATACGGTGCCCGAGGCCTTTTCTTCTAAAGGGAGAAGCAACCTCCACGTACACGAGATAATAACAGGGGATGGCTTTTTTTAAGTAAAGCATGTTCAGCCGCCCGAGATTTTCCCCTGTCTCCGCGTTGATTTCAAAGACGCGAAAGCCGTTTTGGGTATCTTCGGGTCTCAATGGATTGATTCTGCTTCCGTGGGCGGTCTTGTTCACCAGATCCCAGAGATTATTGAAAAGGTCCGCCACCATGGGAAACTGGGCAGCGCCCGTGCGCATTCCTTCATCGATCAGGCCGATGAGACTGAGCCTGTCCTGGAGACCTATCTCCGCTTTCAGATTCTTGATGTCGCTGCAGTCGCCTCGGGAATATGAGTGATGTAGGTCGGTCATGGAATGTCTCCCTGAAATTGAACAAAAAAAGCGGAGCATGTGCTCCGCTTTTTGATTTTTCTTAGGGTCTCTATCGCGTCGTCACACACTAGGGCATTCCGGGCACCCCGGTAAAATAAAAACAAAAAAACCTGAAAGTATGTGCGAAGTTCATTCCCTGTTTCCTTTTTTCCGGTTCCATAGCAAGAAAACCCATGTTTTGTCAATATATTTCTCGTTCCTCATTCTCTCTTCCCTCAAAGTACGCTTTAGTCGGATGAACCCAAAAATCTGATCACGGTGGG
>Ga0307441_1000117_pt1 | contig 33438 bp, 31 predicted proteins | sample SalMarWE160420MG_FD_202149 | JGI IMG/M metagenome (GOLD analysis project Ga0307441, IMG submission 202149) | Salt marsh sediment microbial communities from the Plum Island Ecosystem LTER, Massachusetts, United States - WE1604-20 | ecosystem: Environmental > Aquatic > Marine > Intertidal zone >... | reverse complement strand
GAAGACGCTCTGCCCTGCGTCCCACTGCTGCTGGTGCGCCACGGCCAGGAAATGCTGCTACCCGAAGCCGACACGGTGTTGCGCGCCGACGACCGATTGCTGTTCTGCGGACGCCCCGAAGCGTACCGCCTGATGAGTTGGAACGTGCGCAACTACAACCGGCTGAACTACGTGTGCACAGGCGTGGAGCGACCCAGCGGCGTACTCTGGCAGTGGTTGGCCGGACACAAACGACACTAGTGGTCCGGCCGATCCGCCCGCAGGCCGGCCTGGCAAGGCCGCCGGTCGCACAAAAAAAGACCCCGCCATAAGGCGGGGCCGCAACAGGAAATCGGGAGTGTATTTACATTCCCTTGACGTTGCTTGCCTGCAGGCCCTTGGGGCCGCGCTCGACATCGAAGTCCACTCTCTGGCCTTCCGCGAGGGACTTGAAGCCATCGCCCTGGATCGCAGAGAAATGAACGAAGACATCCTCGCCGCCATCTTCCGGAGCTATAAATCCGAAACCCTTTGCGTCGTTGAACCACTTCACAGTACCAGTTGCCATATTGCTTTTCCTCGACGAATTACTGAGCTTACTGTCGTGCAATCCATGAGCTGAGATTCCGGAGACACCCCCCAAGGTACCTCTTGTTAATCGACAGCCACTAGCTTGCATCCCGCTTGAGTGTAGCCCGAACTTTTTCCCCATGCCATGGGTAATCAATTTTTTGGGGCGGCGTCGAAATTCTGACCGTGCCACGCGCTGAATTCACATAACAGCAGAACGTGCCCTGCGATACAGACTGCAATGCCGTATCGATGCACGACAACAGGGCCGTCAAACATAGCTACAGCGGGGCGATCAAACGATGTGCGCTAGCCCCAATACGGGGCGGTCACAGCATGGAGGAATGCATCAGGACCACGCAATGGCGTGGGAACGGCTCAGCGTTGGGCGAAATAGCGTTCCAGGTATTCTCCGAACGACACATCGTCACTGGCCTCTATGGCGCGCTGGTCGGCGATGGACTTGTCGGCGAGCTGTGCATAGAAACGGCGCTGTTCGTCGCTCATGCTGAGACTCTGGAAGTAGCGCTGGTGCTTGTGGGACATGCGACGGGCAAAGTGATAGAAGCCTTCGCGGGTCTGACGCATCTCCGCCAGCATACGGGCCGACGGCGTACGATCGGGATCGCGGATGGCCTCCTTCTGCAGTTCCAGCGCACCGGTATAGGGGCGGCCGGGCTCACCTTCGTCCAACAGCTCGCAGAACCCTTCCATGGCCGTGCACAGCTCCAGTGCCCAGTCGCGCAGAGCGATCTCCTCGCTGTCCCGGCGCAGCTTGAGGGCCGGGTCGCGGCCGCGGTGGGCCGCCGCAATCTCGTTGTAGTCGATGGCGCGGCGTTCGGCATCGTTGATGCGGGGGCTGTCGTGAAACAGACAGAAGCCCGCCAGCGCTTCCAGAAAGCGGATCTGCTCTTCGTTGATACCCAGCGGATCGAAGGCGTTCACATCCAGCGAGCGCAGCTCTATGTAGCGCACCCCGCGGCGCTTGAGAGCCAGGGAGGGCTTCTCGTTGCCTTCCAGAATCTGCTTGGGCCGCACCGTGCTGTAGTACTCGTTTTCGATCTGCAGAATGTTGGCATTGAGTTGCTGGTATTCGCCGTCCACCACCACGCCGATCTTCTGGTAGCCCGGATACGGTGTACTGATTGCGCAACTGAGGCTGTCCACGTAGGCATCCACGCCGTCGTAGTTGGCCTTGATGCCGACTTCGTGCTCTTTGTTGTTCTGATAGCCGATGTCGCCCATGCGCAGGGACGTGCCGTAGGGCTCGTAGTACGTGCTTTCGTTGAATTCATGGAGCGAGGTGGGACGTCCGCCCAGGAATGACTTGCACACCGCCGGCGACGCCCCGAACAGATAGGGTACCAACCAACCCACCCGCTGCAGGTTGCGGATCAAAGCAAAATACGAGTCGGAGATGAAGTCCTTCAGCGGGCGACGGTCGCCTTCCAGCTCCTGGAAAGCCGGCCAGAACGCCTCCGGGAAGGAGAAGTTGAAATGCACGCCGGCGATCACCTGCATGACCCGGCCGTAGCGATGGCCGAGCCCACGCCGGTAGACGGTCTTCATGGTGCCGGCGTTGGAGGTGCCGTACTGGGCGATGGGAATGCTGGTCTCGCCCGCCACCACACAGGGCATGCTGGTGGCCCACAGAATCTCGTCCACCAGGTTGTCATAGACGAACTTCTGGGTATCGCGCAGAAAGCTCAGAGAGCGACCCAGCTCGCCAAACGGGGGAGTGATGAACTCCACCAGGGCTTCCGAGTAATCGGTGGTGATGTACGGATGGGTCAGCGCCGCCCCCAGCGCCGTCGGGTGGGGCGTCTGGGCGATGTTGCCCTCTGGAGAAACGCGCAGGCTCTCCTTCTCCAGGCCGATATTGCTGCCCTTCAAAAGTGCTTTGTTGCCGGAGTTGATGACCCCGGCAAGGCGTCGTTCGCTGATACGGTACAAGGGAGCCGATATCCTATTGTGAAGCCCGGATCAACGCCACAACAACGGACCGGACGGGCCAGGCGCGGAATTATACAGGAGTTTGACTCCGGATCTCGGGCACGGCACGGCGCTCTGGATCAGTCGGGGCAGGCCCACAGGGGCACGTAGCGCCCCGATCGGGTCAGCTCGCCATCCAGCCAGCGGTAGTCGGGTTCGAAGCGCTCCACCAGCGCCCAGTAGCGCCGGGAGTGGTTCAGGTGGACCGTGTGGCAGAGCTCGTGGACGAACAGGTAGCGCACCACCGCCGGCGCCAGAAACAGCAGATTGCGGTTGATATTGATGTTGCGGCGCGTCGAGCAACTGCCCCAGCGCGTCTTCTGGGCGCGCACCGTAATGCGGTTGCACGGCAGACCGAGCTCGGCGCTGAGCGTACGTACCCAGGGCACCAGATGGCTCTTGGCCCGTGCGCTCAGCCATTGGCGCAGCACGGCGCGGCACGCTGCCTGGTTGGGCGCCCGTAGCGTCAGTGCGGCGGCGCCCGGCAACTCGACAAGCCCGGCGCGAGCGCAGTCGCCGAGCTGGCGCTGCACGTCCCAGCGCTCGTCGAGGGCGCGCAGAAAGATGTGGCTGGGAATGGGGTCGTAGAGTTCGGGACAATCGCCGCGCTGACGCTTCAGTCGCGCCAGCGTCCGCTCCAGCCAGCGATGGTGCTCGGCGACGAAAGCGGGAACATGGGCCGGGTTGAAACGCCGTGGAATGACCACCTCCACCTGCCCGTTCATGGAAACCTGCAACTGGGCGCGCTTGGCCTTGGCGCTCACCCGCACCCGGTAGGGCGGTAGCTGGTCCAGAGGCGGCGTAGAGTCCTTTTGCGACGTGTGCATGACTGGCGGTGCGGCATCCAGACCGGACACCTCCTCATTGTTGCTGTTTGATCCGACCAAGGGCCTGGACTGCCGACTGTCCGGTTCCGGTTCCAACCCTGGGGAACCTGGTCGGCGACCATTGCCGGCGCCGCTGAGAGCCACGCCACAACCTCGTCCGCACGGCAGGAGGCGATGGCACCTGCTGCAATCATAGCACGGCATCAGCACTTCTACGGGGGCAACTTAATGAAATAAAACCAATAACTTAATAATTCTACTCCCGATGGTCCGGATGACTGAAGCGGCCCAGTCGGGCACCCGCCAGCAAGGCACGGAAGCCGTCGCCGTCCACATGCACCAGATGATGGTGGTCGCCGGCTTCGAAATACACGTTCGCCAGCCCCACAAGGGCCTCGTCCAGCACCGTATCCACGCTGTATGCAGGCCCTGGCGCCGGCACGGCGCCGACGGCGCAGTCTGGGAAGGTCGCCCCTACTGTCGCCTCGGGCAGCAACGTCAGAGTGCGGTTCAGGGCGGAACACAGGGTGTCGAGCTTCAGCCAGTGACTGGCGGGAATCACTGCCAGCACCACACCCTGCCCGTCGCCCAGCAGCACGCCCTTGGCCATGTGATCGGCCGGCACATGGCCCGCCGCGGCCCCGCCCCGCGCGGTTTCGGCATGGGGATGGGCCACCAGTTCGTAGGGCACGCCGGTACGGGAGAGATATTCCGACAGCGTCGCGGCAATGGTCATGGCTCGACTCCGGAGGATTGCGCCAGGTTCCCGCTCCGGCCGGCGGCGGACCTGTACTACCCAGGGTTCCCCAACGCACGGCGTCGGTATCGGCGGCCACCGTGCCCGCCCGCCGCGCCGCTGTTTCCTATACTGGGAGTATAGGTAACCGACCGGCTTTGCCGGGCGCCGGCGGTCAGGCGCAGGGGCGCCTGCCTTGAACCCAGCGGAGTCGAATGCCGTTGAAACACCGGGCCGTGACCATCGATGTTTCGCAAGGACCTCGTCGGCCTGCTGCTGGACCGGTCTGTCACGGTCTCGGAGCTGGCCGAGCAGCTCGTGCAGCCGCCCCGGGACGTGGAAGCGGACCTGCGCCATCTGCGGCGCTCGCTGCGGGGCAGCCCGTTCAACATGGTTGTCCTCCCGGCACGCTGCCGCAAATGCGGTTTCGCGTTCCGCACCGACAAGCTCCGCAAGCCGGGCAAGTGCCCGCACTGCCGAGCCACCTGGATCCTGGAACCGCGCATCGGCATCACCCGGATTCAATGATGGGCACGACCCTCAGGGCCGCGACGCCGAGGCGCCCATGAACGGGAACCGGCCCGCCCTGCACGTCGTCTGCCGACGCGGGGAAACCGGCGAGTCGGCGCCCGCCCGCTTCGCCTTGGGCACCAGGGAACTGAACGTGGTGGATATCATCGACCGCTGGCTCGACCCGGACCACACGTACTTCAAGGTGCGTGCGGACGACGGCGGGGTGTACATCCTTCGCCACGACATCGGACAAGGACGTTGGGAGCTGAAGCTGTTCGACGCGGGCCGCCACCGCGAGTCCCGACTGTCCTCCACCTGAGCCATGGACCGGCGGAGCCGGCGGTGATCCCGATCCAGGAGCTGCTCAACCGTATCCGCTGGGACGCCCGCTTCGGCGCCGCCCGTTTCACCATCGGCTATTACGACCGGGTGCAGGACCGCATCCTGCAGGTGCCCTTTTCCCAGGTATCGTTCGAGCCGGGGGACCATTTCGCCTTCCAGCTGCTGGATGCCGAGGGCGAGCTGCGCAGCGTGCCCCTGCACCGGGTCCGGGAGGTGTATCGAGACGGTGAGCTCATCTGGCACCGCGAGGGCTGAAGGCGGACGGGCAAGCCGCTGCGCTGTGCCCTGCGGGAGTTGCCGGCAAGCGCAGCGCGCGGTACGCCACTCAGGCGACGGGCCGGCCCTCAATGGTGGATTTCGATGCTCGCGATCTTTCCCAGGGCCTGCCGGATGTCGTCCACGCTGGGAGGCTTGACCCAGAACGGTTCGTCAAAGGCGCCTCCGCACAGCAGCCACATGACATTGGGCTGGGCATTGGAATGCAGATACAGCTTCCATGCAACCATGTACATGCTGGTCCCTCCGTCGTCGCCGTCGCCGCCGCGCACCCGGACGAACCGGTAGCCGCCGGTATAGGCGACGCTGCGAGCGTCCCGCCGCAATCCGGTCACCACGAAGCGCCCGGGGTGCACGGTCTGGGGTACCTGCCGCAAGTCCCTGACCTCCAGCTGGCACTGGGGCACGTACTCGTCGGTGGAGCTCACCTGCCTGCCCCGCTGAAAATAGGCCCGCGTCTGGCCCGGCGGGATGGTCACATTCCGGTGCAGCACCAGTACGCTGCCCACCGGCACCACCGAGTAGGGGGAAGCCGGGTTACGCACTACATAGGGCGCACAGCTTCCCAGCGCGATCGTCAATCCCGCGACCAGCCCCATAGCGAGTGGGCGCAGCCACACTCTTGTGCACCCCCAACCGAAGTATCCCATCGACGCGCTCCGAAGGTCCGGCAAGAGCACTGGCAGGCCGTTGCCAGGCAGCTATCTCACAAGTGGCTCTCGACGCCGCGGAACAGCCGGTCCAGACGCTGGCCGATCTCGTCCATCGCCCGATTGATGCCGGTCAGCAGGGTCTCGTCCTCCCATGACTCAGCCTTGCTGAGCCGCAGTTGCGCCAGTTGGCCATCGACGCTGTCGGCGTGCTCCTTCAGGGTCACCAACTCCGCATCGAATGCCCGCCGCCCCATGGCGTCGGCGTGGCTGCGGTCGCTCTCCAACTGCCGGATGCGCGCATTCCATTGCGCCAGGCGTTCTTCCAGCTCATTCATCTGATCTTGCCGCGTCATGGGCATACTCCTCGGTTCGCACAACGACCTACCCTCATTTAAAGTATAGATCGCAGGCGGACTGGTGCGTTCCCGCGGCAACACTCAACCCGACCCCTCGGGTTTGAGCACCAACCCCGCCAACGGCGGCACCGTCACCTCGATGGAATAGGGCCGGTTCATCCACGGTATCGCCTCGGCCACCGGCCAGCGCCCGCCGTTGCCGGCGTTGGTGCCGCCGTAGTAGGCCGAATCGGAGTTGAACACCTCCCTGTAGGCGCCGGGCTCCGGCACGCCCACGCGGTATCGCTCGCGGGGCACCGGGGTGAAGTTGACGATCACCAGCAGCTGTTCGTTCTCGCCCTTGCGCAGAAAACTCAGAATCGACTGGTCGGCGTCGTGGCAGTCCACCCACTCGAAGCCCTGCCACTGGAACTCGTGTTCGTACAGCGCCGGGTTGGCGTGATAGAGCCCGTTGAGGTCCCTGACCAGGCGCTGCACCCCCTGATGCACCGGATAGTCCAGCACGTACCAGTCCAGCACCTGGGCGCTGTTCCACTCCAGCCCCTGACCGAACTCGGTGCCCATGAACAGCAGCTTCTTGCCCGGGTGAGTGAACATGTAGGTATATAGCAGGCGCAGATTGGCGAACTTCTGCCACTCGTCGCCGGGCATCTTGTGCAGCATGGACTGCTTGCCGTGCACCACCTCGTCGTGGGAGAAGGGCAGCAGGAAGTTTTCCGTGAATGCGTACAACATGCTGAAGGTGAGCATGTCGTGGTGATAGCGACGGTGGACGGGCTCGTGGGACATGTAGCTCAAGGTGTCGTTCATCCAGCCCATGTTCCACTTCAGGTCGAAGCCCAGCCCGCCCACGTGGATGGGCCGGGTCACCTGGGGCCAGGACGTGGATTCCTCGGCCATCATCAGCACGCCGGGGTGCTGACCGTGCACCACCGTGTTGAGCTCGCGCAGAAACTCGATGGCTTCCAGGTTTTCGCGCCCCCCGTACTGATTGGGAATCCAGTCGCTGCGCGAGTAATCCAGATACAGCATGGACGCCACCGCATCCAGGCGCATGCCGTCGATGTGGAATTCCTCGATCCAGTACAGAGCGCTGGAAAGCAGGAAGTTCTTCACCTCGCTGCGGCCGTAGTTGAAGATCAGCGACCCCCAGTCCAGGTGCTCGCCCCGGCGCGGGTCGGCGTGCTCGTACACTGCGCTGCCGTCGAAGCGGGCCAGCCCGTGGGCGTCCTTGGGAAAGTGCGCGGGCACCCAGTCCAGGATCACCCCGATGCCGTTCTGATGGCAGTAGTCGATGAAGTAGCGGAAGTCCTCGGGCGACCCATAACGGCTGGTGGGCGTGTAATAACCCAGGGTCTGATAACCCCAGGACGGATCGTAGGGATGCTCGGTCACCGGCAGCAGCTCGATATGGCTGAATCCCATGTCCTTGACGTAGTCCACCAGCCGCCGGGCCAGCTCGCGGTAGTTGAGGAACTCCCCCTCCGGGCCCCGCTGCCAGGAGCCCAGGTGCACTTCGTAAATGGACATGGGTGCGTGCTGCCAGTCGCGGCTCTGACGCGCATCCAGCCACTGCCCGTCGTTCCAACGGTAATCGTCGCTGTCCGCCACCACCGAGGCGGTGCCCGGGCGCAGCTCCGAACGCCGGCCATAGGGGTCCGATTTGAGCAGTACGGCCCCCGTATCCCGGTTACGAATCTCGAACTTGTACAGCGCACCCGGGGCCAGATCAGGAACGAACAGTTCCCACACACCGGTGCCGCCCCGCACCCGCATGGGGTGGCGGCGCCCGTCCCAGGCATTGAAATCCCCCACCACGCTGACCCGCTCGGCATTGGGCGCCCACACCGCAAACAGCACGCCGGCGATGCCGTCCGCCTCGTGCAAGTGGGCGCCCATGAAGCGGTAGGCATGCCAGTGACGCCCTTCAGAAAACAGATGCAGATCGAAGTCCGACAGCTGGGGCGCAAACGTGTACGGGTCGTGGGCCAGATGCTCGCGGTGCTCGATGTCGCGCCAGATCAGACGGTAGTGATCCGGTACGGCGTCGGCCGCGCCCTGCCACTCGAACAGATCGCTGTCGGCCACCCGGTGCATGGGCAACTCGCCGTCGGCGACGGTCACTTCGGTGGCCAGCGGGACATAGGCTCGCAGATGCAGCCGGTCGCCGACCACGTGCCGGCCGAGAACCGCGAACGGGTCGTGGTGGCGGGCATGAATGATGCGTTGCAGCTCGGGTTCGATATCGGCGTGTGCCATGGCTAGTTCCCTCTACGGTGCAGTAGGATCTGACAAGTGATGCCGGCAGGCCTGCCGGCGCTTTGGTATGGTGTTCACGTTCCCCGCCCGCTGGCTGTCGCGCACGCTCAGACCGGGGCGGGAATCAGGGTACAGACCACCCTGCGCTGGCGCCGGGGCCCGTCGAATTCGCAGAAGAAGATGTTCTGCCAGGTGGACAGCCCCAGTTCGCCATCGATCACGGGCACAGTCTGCGAAGGGCCGACCAGACCGGCCTTGAGGTGCGCATCCCCGTTGCCGTCCTGGGCATCGTGCCGCCACACGCCCCGGGGGATGAGCTTGCGCAGCAGTTCCACGACGTCCGTCTGCACGCTGTCGTCCCAGTTCTCCTGGATCATGATGGCCGCCGTCGCTCCCTGGGCATAGACGGACACGAGACCGTCGCGGATTCCGCTCTCTTCGAGCGCTTTGCGCACATCGGCCGTGATATCCACCAGAATTTCCCGGGCTTCGGTGGCAAGGGTGATGATTTTCCGCATGAAGGCTCCACGCCAGTCCGTTGTCGTCGCAAAACCGTCACTATGTCGCAACCCGACTCATGGTATCTTAGCAGCGAGGATGACGACGTGGACCGGAACGCCCCGGCGCCCACGCTGTCCGTTAATGTAGAGGGCGCTGTACGGTTGCGGGCGCGCGCCCTGCGGCCCGCTGCACGCCAGCCCCCGACAGGACTGAGGATCGCCCCGGCAGCGCAGGGAGGTCCTGGAAAGGAGACCGCTATATGACCTACGCCCACAAAGACGAGATCCGACCCTCCGCCCGGCTGTATGCGGGCAACCCGGCATTGGCCGATGCGCGCTATACCGTCACCGCGGTGGAAGCCGTTCCCGAGCAGGAATGCGGCGAAGGCTCGTGGTACCGCTACGTTCTGGAGGCGATGGGCTCCACCATCACCGGCCGGCGTCGGGGGACCCTGGATGAAGTGACCCGCTACGCCAGGGAATTCGCCGAACAGATCAACGAGCGCTACAACTCCGCCGGCTGGACCACCTGGATGCACAAACCCCGCTGACGGTCACCGACGCCGGGGCACCTGTGGCCGCGGCGGGTGCAGCAATCGCACGCCGCGGCGCCGGAACAACGGCACCAGCGCCATGCCCACCACGAAGCCGCCCACATGGGCGCCGAAGGCGACGCCGCCCTCGCCAGCCGGCGCCCCCAGCGCGCTGATCAGCTGCATCACGAACCAGAAACCCAGCACCCACCCCGCCGGCAGTTGAATCATGTACGGATAGAAGAAGATGGGGATCACCACCAGCACCCGCGCGTGGGGGTACAGCAGCAGATAGGCGCCCAGCACCCCCGATATGGCACCGCTGGCGCCGATCATGGGGATCACCGATTGGGGGTCGGGCAGTGCCTGAGCGAACACCGCGGCGCTTCCGCAAAGCAGGTAGAAGACCAGGAAGCGCCCATGTCCCATGGCGTCTTCCACGTTGTTGCCGAAGATCCACAGGTACAGCATGTTCCCCAGCAGGTGCAGCCACCCGCCGTGCAGGAACATGGACGTGAAAACGGTGGCCATGGGCGGCACCAGGGCCAGTTCCGCCGGCAACTGTTTGTGGTGCAGCAGCACCGCCGGAATCGCCCCCAGACTGTACACCGCCGCCTGCTGGGCTTGGCCCAGGGACAGCTGCCAGAGGAACACCAGCACGCACAGAACGATGATGCCCACCGTGAAGTAAGGGGTGAGCTCGGTCGGATTGTCGTCGTGCAGCGGAATCATGCGCCGGCGCCGGTTCTGCCCATGGTTCGCTTATACCATGGCAGCCGGCACCGATCCGAGCGCGGCGGCGGCGCGGGCAGGCGGGACGTTCCGGTCAGGCCTCCTTGGCCGGCCGGTATTGGGCGCTGAGGGCCTTCTGCACCGCAGGCGGTGCAGGTTCGTAATGGGAAAACTGCAGGGACCAGGCACCTTCACCGCCGCTCAGGGATTTCAGCCGCGAGGCATAGCCATCCAGCTCCGCCAGCGGCGCCTGGGCGGTGATGACCATATGCCCATGGCCATGGGTCTCCGAGCCGCTGATGCGGCCGCGCCGGGACGACAGATCGGCGGTCACGTCGCCCACGGCACCCTCCGGCACCGTCACCTCCAGGTCCACGTAGGGCTCCAGGACCACCGGCGCCGCCTTTGCCACCGCATCGAGAAACGCCTTGCGACCGGCGATGACGAAGGCGACTTCCTTGGAATCCACCGGATGGTGCTTGCCGTCGGTGACGATGGCCCGCACGTCCTGCATGGGGTAACCGGCCACCGCCCCGGATTCCAGCACCTGGCGGATGCCCTTCTCCACGGCGGGCATGAACTGCCCGGGGATGGCACCGCCGGTGATGCGGTTGACGAACTCGAAGCCGGTGCCCGGCTCCAGAGGCTCCACGTTCAGGTGCACCTCGCCGAATTGGCCGGCGCCGCCGGTCTGCTTCTTGTGCCGGTACTGGCCACTGGCGGAGCGGGAAATGGTCTCCCGATAGGGCACGCTGGGGGGATGGGTCTCCACCTGCACATGGTAGCGCTCATCCATGCGCTCCAGGGCCACCCGCAGGTGCAGATCGCCCAGGCCCCGCAACACCGTTTCGTTGGCGGTCATGTCGTGCTCGACCCGCAGGCAGGGGTCTTCCGCCGCCAGCCGCCCCAGGATGTCGGAGATCTTCTGCTCGTCCCCACGGCTCTTCGCCACCAGCGCCAGACCCACCAGGGGATCGGGAAACCGCGTCGGGCTGGCGTGCAGCCCGTCGGCATCGTGGCTGGCATGGAGAATGGCGTCATAGTGCAGCTCGTCCACCTTGGCCACCGCACACAGGTCCCCGGGAATGGCCTCGTCCACCTCCAGGTGTTCCTTGCCCTGCATCCTGAACAGGTGCGCCACCTTGAACGATCGGCTGCCGTCGTCGATGAGCACCTGGTCGCCCTTGCGCACCGTACCCTGGTAGACGCGGAACACCCCCAGCTTGCCCACGAAGGGATCGAACTCCAGCCGGAACACCCGTGCCAGCAGAGGCTGGTCGGCCGCCTGGGCCGGTGTCAGGGTCTCCCCGGAATTCCCGTCGCCGGCCACGAAGCGCCGGGGATTGGCCTCCAGGGGGCTGGGTGCCCACTGGGCGAGCACGTCCAGCAGCTCCCCCACACCGGTACCGGCACGGGCGGAGACGAACAGCACCGGAATCAGATGGCCTTCCCGCAAGGCCTGCTCGAAGGGCGCATGCAGATCGCTGGGGCCGATGACGCCGGATTCCAGGTAACGCTCCATGAGCGTCTCGTCCAGTTCCACCACCTGGTCCAGCAACTGGGTATGGGCTTCGGCCACCGACGCGAAGTCGGCGCTGCCGTCGTCGCGGGTCAGGCAGTCCACCACCCGGCCGGCATGCTGGTCGGGCAGATTGAGGGCGAGGCATTCGGAGCCGAAGGTGGCGCGGATGTCTTCCAGCAGCGCCGCGAGGGTATCGGGCTCGGCGTCGATCTTGTTGACCACGATCATGCGGCACAGACGCTGGCGGCCCGCCGCGCCCATCATGCGCCGGGTCATGGGCTCGATGCCCGACTGCGCGTTGACGACCGTCACCACCGTGTCCACGGCGCTGAGCACGCCCAGGGTCGGCCCCAGGAAATCGGCATAGCCGGGCGTATCGATGAGGTTGATGTGCCGGCCCCGGTGATCCAACGACGCCAGGGCGGGATTGAGGGAGTGGTGGTGGCGTTGCTCCAGGGGATCGAAATCGCAGACCGTGTCGCCCCGTTCCACGCTGCCGGCACTGGGCACGGCACCTGCCCGGTGCAACAGCGCCTCGATCAGGCTCGTCTTGCCGGCACCGGCGTGCCCCACCAGGGCAATGTTGCGGATGTCTTCGGTTCGATAGCTGGGCATCGCCTGGCGCTGTCCTTACGGGCACCGCTCGTTGCGAGCCGTGCACACGGGACCCAACGAAACTCTGCACAGGTCCGTCAAGCGGATGATCACCAGGCGCAAAGGAGCGACGAAGGCCAGTTCAAAGGCATTCAATGAGCGTCCCGAGTGCCTTTGCAATGCCGTGAGCGCCGTTTCAGCGGCCTGTGAAGAGATTCTTTAAGGCGAGTATAGCCTCGGGGTGCGCCCCCGCAAGGCGCAGGTCACAGCCGGTCAATGAGCGCCACGGCACACCCCCGCCGCCCACGGGCGGTTGCACTGCAAATCGAGATCGGTGCTAACCGCCGCTCAGTTGGATACTGTCGTGCATCACGCCGGAGCTGATCTCCAGGTGGGAGCCGCCCACAGTTTCGTAGCGGCGCACCTGCAGGTACACGGTCTTGCGCCCGGCACCGGCACTCAGGCGAAAGCGCGGCGCACTGCCTGCGTAGGGTTGCCATTTGGCGCCCCTGAAATCGGGGCTTTCGCTGACCCGGTACTGGTTGGGGGAGCCGGAGGCCGCAAAGTCCAGCATGACGGTGCGGCTGTGGGCGGTGGCGGCGCCGTCATTGATACGGAAATTGCGGATCGCCACGCCGCCCGGCGCGCCGCCGCCGGTGGCCGTGAAAGGCCCATGGCACACGGGCCCGCCGCCGCCGGTGGCGAGCGGAACCATCAGCATCCGGTTGGAGGTGGAGGCATTGACGTGGATCCGCTCGCCCCGATAGCCCGGCTTGGACACCGTCAGCACCAGTGGCGCGGCCAGCAGGTCCTGGTAGGCCACCTGCCCGTCCGAGCCGGTGATGTAGGCGCCCATCTGACGCAGATCGGCCGGCGTGCCCAGGCACACGGCAGCGCCCTGCAGTGGCTGCTTGCTGGACTCGTCGTGCACCCGCACCAGCAACTCCGCAGCCCCCGACGGGAAGGCGGCTGCCAGACCGGCAACGGCCAGCAGCGAACAGGCCGCTCGGAGGCAAAACCGGCTGGACGAACCTTCGCAACCCCTGGCCATGTGACGGCCCTCCTGTCACCAAGTCTTGTGGAATTGTGTCATGCAAATCTAGCCCAGTTCGCTGTCCGGTTCACGTTTCGAAACCACGCTACACGCCGCCAGGGCGCGCTGGCGCCGGTCCTACGGGCCGTACTCCCGGGCTTTGCTATAGTCGGAGACGACAGAACTCCAACGCTGACAGCCATGGCCGACGCCGCCAACATAACCCGTCTGCTGCTCAGGGCCTATCCCGATCCGCGCATTGCCCTGCACCACCGCGGTGCCCTGCAGCTGCTGGTGGCCACCCTGCTGTCGGCCCAGTGCACCGACCAACGGGTCAACGAAGTGACCCGCGAGCTGTTCAAGCGCTACCGCAGCGCCCGCGACTTCGCCGAAGCGGACCGCACGGAGCTCGAACAGGCCGTCCGTCCTACCGGTTTCTACCGCAACAAGGCCAGAACCCTGATCAACTGCTGCCGCAAGCTGGTGTCGGACTTCGGCGGGCGCGTGCCCCGCACCCTGGAAGAGCTCACCACGCTGCCGGGTGTGGGCCGCAAGACTGCCAATCTGGTGCGGGGCGTGGCGTTCGCCCAGCAGGCGGTGGCCGTGGACACCCACGTAGCCCGGCTCGCCCGGCGCCTGGGCCTGAGCACGGAGCAGGATCCGGCCCGCATCGAGCAGGATCTCATGGCACAGATCCCGGGCGAGCGCTGGACGCCCGTCACCCTCGCCCTCATCCTGCACGGACGGCAGGTGTGCACGGCGCGCAAGCCGCACTGCCTGGAATGTCCCCTGTACCCCGCCTGCGAGTGGCCCGAAAAACCGGCTTCCGACACGGGCGGCGCCGGCACCCGGGGAAACCGCCGTTGAGCACGGCGTTGGTAGGGGTCGCACCACGGCGCCGCCACCACCGGCGAGCACCCTGCCGTGGGCCGGCCGGTGCGGACCGCAGTCACCCTTGCAGGCGCCGATTCACCCGGGCGGCGCGTCCGATTCCTCATGCAGGCGCACGATGCTCTCCACCGTGCGGGCCACCTCCTCCTCTTCCAGCGGCGGCCGGCAGCGTGCGGCATTCCAGCACAGCAGCAGTTCCAGCACCACCGGGGGATCGACCCCCCGCCACAGCAGGTGCCCCGCCAGGGAAGCCAGGGTGCTGTTGCGCTCGCCCTCCCCCACGCCGTCCCGGGCCACCCGGCGCCAGTGCTCGCGGCTGTGGCCGACGCCCTGGCGGCTGATGGCCAGCAGCCAATCCGGCAGCGGTGCCGGCACCAGGGCCGCCGGATCGCAGCCCCGCAGCCAGCGGTAGCGGCGGCCGCTGCGGTGCACCGAGGGCGGCGCCACCACCAGGCCTCCGTCGCCCCGTAGATCGATTCCGGGGGCCAGCCCCACCTTGTTGTGGACCGTGCCGCCCGGGTGGCGGAAATACAGATGCCGACCGCCCCCGCCGGTGCGCGCTTCCGCCGTGGCGGGCAGACGGCCATGTTCGGCGACCAAGCGCCTGTAGCTTTCATCGCCCCCATGACCGGGGTCCACGTCCAGCACCACCAGCCCGGACAGGCGGCCGGTCACGATCGCAAGGTTGGCGTCGGGCCAGCGCCGGAACCAACTGCGGATCTCGTCCTGGTCGGCAGGCCGGTCCTGGTAGGCCTGCCACGGCAGCGCCGGGCGCTTGTCGGCCCGCACGACAGGGATCACGGACCAGCCCCGCGCCCGGTAGGCGAGCGCCGCTTGTTCCATACTGCGGGACATAGCGCCTTCCTGCCCGCTTCATGGCGGGCCTTCGGTGACCGCAAATGCGCCGCGGTCGGAGCGACCGGCTTGCCCCGTCCCCGCCGCCTCCGCACCGGCCCAGGGAACCTGCCGGCCCGGCGCGGGCTCTGTAGAGTGTAACGCGGCCCGAACGTCGGCGAGGGCCGAGCAGCGCCCATGTACCCGCTGCAGGCGCTGTCGGTGCCCGAAGCGGGCCACCGCCCTCGACCCCAGTCGCCGCTGAAAGGAACCACGCCCCACCATGGCCAATCGTGCCCCCCCATCGGTCGCGGCCCGCTTGCTGCGGGATCGCCCCGGTTCGGCTGCCGGTGTCCGCCGGCACGGCTCGCGCCTGCCGGGGCGGCTGCTGGTGCTGGCCGCGATTCCGCCGGTCTGCGCACTGATCGCCGCCCTGCTGGCCCATTGGCGCGCACCGCCGGCCGATGCGCTGTACATGGGACCGCTGCGCGCCGTACTTACCGCACTGGCGTATTACCTGGTGCTGGTCGCCGGGGTGCGTGTCACCGCGCGGGGGGTGTGCTGGCTCGCCCGCAGCTACCGGATACCCATCACCGCCCGACGGGCCACCGCGCTGATCGGCGAGTCGGCGACGCCCCTGCTGCTCGCCGGGCTGGCGGCTCTGACGCCATGGCTGTGGTTCCACCTGGGGGTCGGGCTGGCGGCCCTGGCCGCCAGCGGCTACCTTGTGTGGCGAAAGATCCCCGCGGCGCTGGCGCTGTCCGGTACCCGCGCACGCCTGTTCTGCCTGGCGGTATGGGTGCTGGGCGCGACCGTGCTGGTGTTCATGGTGGCGGCCACCGTGCTGCTGTGGGACGCGGGGCTCGCTCCCGGCCTCAGCATTTAGGGCCGCTGCGCACCGGGCGAGCAAGCGCGTACGTGCGGAACATGAGCGATACGAGCGCCTATGCACCGCCGGGAGCACCGCTTCAGAAGGCTGTGCAGAGCTTTTCCAGCAGGAACGTGACGATGGACCTGGAACACTGGAACCCGGACCGCGACGGCGAGCTCACCGAAGCCGCCCTGCGCCGCAAGTTGACGGCCCGCGGCTACCGGGTGTCCCGCTACACCTACCCGCCCGGCACCCGCTTCCCCGCCCACAGCCATGACGTGGACAAGATCGATGCCGTGCTCGCCGGCCGTTTCCGCCTGGCCATGGGCGGTACCAGCGTGATTCTGGAAGCGGGCGATTGCCTGGCCGTGCCCAGAGGCGTCGTACACAGTGCCGAAGTGGTGGGCGACGAGGCGGTCGTCAGCCTGGACGCCCAGAAGTAGGCGCTCAGAGTATCGCCGCCTCGATTTTCCCCGGGATTGCTCCTGATCCGCCGCCCGCCGGCAGTGCCCCGCAAGCTCTTCACACCACGCACAATTTCCCCACCGGGTGCCGGTGCGCACCGGATGCGTCGGGCAGTGGAATTTGGCCGCGGAATGAACTTGTGGCCCCGAACGCCGTCAAGTAACTGTGTGCCGACGCGCATGAGCGCACTACGCCAACAGGACAGGGCGGCACCCCCGCCCGTACTCGCAAGTCGGCACCCTCGCGAGGACACCATGGCGGACACCGGCGGCCGTACGCGCGGCCCGCGGCGACGCCCATTGCGGAAACGCCCGCAGCCTCCTCACCAACGATTGACGGAACTCTGCCAGGAACCCGGAGCAAACTTGATGATGCGCAACACCCTTGCCCCAAGTCTCTTCCTTGCCGCCGCACTGACCATGGGCTCAGCGCCCCTGGCGGGCGCACAACCGGTCGCTGCGAGCCACGGCACGCAGTCCACCAAAGACCTGCCTTCGCTGGCGCCCATGCTCAAGAAGGTACTGCCGGCGGTGGTCAACATCTCGGCCCAGGGCGTCAAGACAGTCAACCGACCGACCCTGGCCGGACCCTTCTTCCAGCAGTTCTTCGGGATGCGCCCGCCGGAGCTGCAGACTCAGGAGCATTTCATCTCCCTGGGCTCGGGCGTGATCATCAACGCGGCAAAAGGCTACATCCTCACCAACCACCATGTGGTCGACCATGCCAAGAAGATCACCGTCATCCTGAAGGACGGCCGCCAGTTCCCCGCCAAGGTGCTGGGTGTCGACGATCGCCACGACCTGGCGTTGCTTCAGGTCCACGCCCATGATCTCAAGCAGCTGCCCATCGGCAACTCCGCCAAGCTGCAGGTGGGCGACTACCTGGTGGCCGTGGGCAACCCCTTCGGGCTCGGCCAGACGGTCACTTCCGGTATCGTGTCCGCCCTGGGACGCACCGGGCTGGCGGTGGACAGCTGGGATAACTTCATCCAGACCGACGCCCCCATCAACCCGGGCAACTCCGGCGGCGCGCTGGTGAACATGCGCGGTCAGCTGGAAGGCATCAACACCGCCATCCTCGCCCCCGGCCACCGCGCCGGCAACGTGGGCATCGGTTTCGCCATTCCCATCAACAACGCCATGGCGGTCGTTCATCAGATCGAGAAGTACGGCAACGTCAAACGGGGCAGCATCGGAGTGGCGGTGCAGACCCTCACACCCAAGCTGGCCCAGGCCTTCGACGTGCACGGCGTCTACCGGGGCGCGCTGATCAGCAAGACGGTCAAGAACATGCCTGCCCAGCAGGCGGGCCTGACCCCCGGCGACATCATCACCGAGGCCAACGGCCAGTCGGTTCAAAGCGCCACGGAGCTGCGCAACGACCTGTCGCTGCATCGGCCCGGAACGCCGGTGACCCTGGCGGTCTACCACGACGGCAAGCGTAAGATCGTGCACCTGAGCCTGAAGGCGTCCACCGAGATGGCCCACCTCAAGGGCGGAAGCGTCAGCCCGCTGCTGGCCGGCGTCACCTTCGGCAAGATCCCGCCCACCTCCAGCCTTTCCGGGCAGGTCCGTGGGGTGGAAACGCTCCGCGTCGCGCCCAACAGCGCCGGCAGCGAGGGCGGGCTGCAGAAAGGCGAGATCATCGTGGCCGTCAACCATCACCCCACGCCGACCGTGCAGGCCTTCGAGGATCAGGTACGCAAGTCCCCCCACCGGCTGCTGCTGCAGATCCAGCGCGGCTCCATGGCCATGTTCCTGGCCCTCTCCGGCTGACCCACCAAAAAAGGGGTCGGTGACAAATGATTCTCATTTGTCACCGACCCCTTTTTTGCTAGGCGGTCTGTTCTCCGCCCTGTTGCGCCTCTCCGTCGTCCTGCCCCTGGGTCGCCCGTTGCGGACTTAGGTAGCTGTAGATCACCGGCACGATGTATAGGGAGAACAACGCGCCCACCGACAAGCCGGTGACGATCACAAGTCCCATGGCGAACCGGCTCGATGCTCCCGCGCCACCGGCGAACACCAGCGGCATGGCGCCGAACACCATGGCGGCAGTGGTCATCAGAATGGGCCGCAACCGGATGCTGGACGCTCTTTGCACCGCTGCGCGGACATCGAGACCGTCGTTCTCCTGGGCGCTGTTGGCGAACTGCACGATCAGGATACCCTGCTTGGTGATAAGTCCGATCAGGGCGACCATACCCACCTCCGTATAGATATTCAGGGTCGTGAAGCCCAGAAACAGGAACACCAGCGCACCCCAGATGGACATGGGCACAGTGATCAGCACCACCCACGGGTCCCGGAAGCTCTCGAACTGGGCGGCCAGCAGCAGATAGACCAGCACGATAGCCAGGGCGAAGGTCACCATCATAGTGTGACCCTGGCGCATGAACTGTCTCGACTGGCTGGCGTAGTTGACCCCGAAACCGCTGGGAAACAGCTTGTGCGCCGTGGTTCTCAGGTAATCCAGCGCCTGGCCCAGGGTCACCCCCGGCGCCAGGGTCCCCTGGATGGTGGCCGCGTTCAGCTGCTGAAACTGGGGCAGGAATTCCGGCTCCACCTGGTTGCGCAGCGACAGCACGGTGGACAGCGGCACCAGCCGGCCTGAGTGGGCACGCACATAATCGTGCAGCAGGCTCTGGGGGCGGCTCCGGAAACGGATTGGCAGCTGCGGAATCACCCGGTAACTGCGCCCGGACATGTTGAAGTAGTTGATGTAGTTGCCGCTCAGCAACGGCGCCAGATTCTGTCCGATATCGCGCATGCTGAGCCCCAGGTCGGCGGCGATGGCGCGATGGATCTGGACCACGGTCTGGGGCTTGTCGAAGCGCAGATTCTTCTTCAGAAACCCGAACAGCCCGCTGTGCATGCCTTTGCCGATCAGCTCGCCGGCCACCTTGTCCAATTGTTTGTAGCCCCCGCTGGAGGTCACCACGAACTGCACCGGGAGCCCGCCCGATGACCCGGGCAGGGATGGCTTGGCGAACGCCACCGCTTGCATCCCGGTTATCTGACTCAGCTTGCCCTGGGCGGCGTTCAGCACCTGCGTCTGGGTCTTGGCGCGCTGGCTCCAGGGCACCAGCGTCATGCCGCCGACCATGCCGTTGGTGCCACCGCCGTTGAGGGTAAGGCCGTTGATCTGGAAGGTGGTCTGAGCCTGGGGATAGCTCTTGAAAATGTCCCGCACCTGGCGTCCATAGCGGTTCAGGTAATTGATGGTGGCGGTGGGCGGTGCCGTGCCGCTCATCAGCACCAGACCTTGATCTTCGGTGGGCGCCAGGGCCGACGAGGTATCCTGAAACATGAAGGGAATAGCCACCAGTATGGCCAGCGCAAACATCAGCGCCACCGGACGGTAGTCGAGGACCTTGTGCAGAGAGCGGTCGTAGACCTCGCGCAGACGGCTGAAGGTTTCGTCCAGAAAATGCGCCAAGCCGTGGCCCTTGGTGGGCCGCAGCGCCTTGGAGCTGAGCATTGGCGACAGGGTCAACGCCACCACCATGGACACGACGACCGCAGCCACCAGCGTGAAGGCGAATTGGGTGAAAAGACTGCCGGTGAGCCCACCCTCGAAGCCGATGGGCGCGAACACCGCAGCCAGTGTGGTGGACATGACGATAATGGGCGCCGCCAGCTCCCTCGCACCGTTGACAGCCGCATCGAACCGGCTCTCGCCCAGTTCGATGTGCCGATGAATGTTCTCCACCACAATGATCGCGTCGTCCACTACCAGACCGATGGCCAGCACAACCGCAAGCAGGGTCAGCAGATTGATGCTGAAGCCGAACACCTCCATGATCAGACCGCCGCCGATGATGGACAGGGGTATGGCCACCGCTGGAATGAGCAGTGAGCGCAGCGAGCCCAGGAACAGAAAGATGACCAGCACGACCACGACCAGCGTAATGGCCACCGTCGTGAGCACGTCGTTGATGGACTGCTGGATGTAGATGCTCGCATCGTAGGGTGTGGCGAGATGCAGCCCGGGGGGGAGCTTCGCTTGCAGCCGGTCCATGACCTTGTGCACCCCGCGGGCCACCGACAGCGAGTTGGCGTCCGGCGCCGGCCGCACGCCGATGAAAGTCGCCGGTTTGCCGTCGAAGAACACCGCCTGATCGTAGCGCTCGGCGCCCAACTGCACCCGGGCCACCTCGCCCAGATGCACCAGCGTGTTGCCGGTATGGCGTACAACCAGCTGCCTGAACTGCGGGGCACTGTGCAGAACCGTGGTGGCGACCAGGCCGACCTCTTTGTTCTTGGATTTGGCGCGACCTACTGCCGACACGTAACTGTTCGATTGCAGCGCCTGCACCACATCGGCCGGAGTCACGTTCAGGGCGGCCATCCGGTCCGGATTGAGCCACACACGCATGGCGAACTTGTTGCCGCCCAGGCCCACGCCGGAGGGCAGAATCTGCGCCTGCCCGACGCCCTTTACGCCCTGCACCAGCGGCTGCGCCACCCGCAGCAGGTAGTCGTTGATCTGTTGCTGGGAGAGCATGGAGCTGTAGAAGGCCAGGTACATGAGATCGGTGTGTTGCCCGACCGTCTCGTTGATCACCGGCGCCTCGCTCTTACTCGGCAGCTCGTTGCGCACTTCGTTCACCTTGGAGGTGATCTGGGTCAGCGCGTTGTTTGGGCTGTAGTCGAGCTTCATGTGCACCGTGATGGTGGACTTGCCCTCGGCACTGGTGGATGTGAGATAGTCGATGCCCGGCGCCCGTGCCACGGCGGCCTGCAAGGTGGAGGTGACGAAGCCCTGCACCGTCTTGGCACTGGCGCCGGGATAGGCCGTCTCGATGGTCACGGTAGTGTTGATCACCCGCGGAAACTCACGCACGGTCATGCCCATCCACGCGCGCAGCCCCAGCAGCAGGATGACCAGGCTCAACGAGGTGGCCAACACCGGCCGGCGGATGAAGATATCCGTAAAGCGCATCAGCCTGCCCCGGGGGCACCGCCCGATTGCGGTTTGACGGGCATGCCGTTGTGGAGCTTGATCTGTCCGTGGGTAACCACCGTGACGCCGGCCTTGAGCCCGGAGGCAATCACCACCCATTTGCCACGGCTCGAACCCGTGCGCACCGGCTGCTGCACAGCCACCTGCCGGTCACCGCCATGCTCTTTCTTGCTGACCACCTTGTAGACGTAATCACCGAAAGTGCTGTAGGTGATGGCGGAACGGGGAACGACCACCACCTTCCTGGGCTTGCCCGTCAGTACGTCCAGCCGGGCGAACATGCCCGGACGCAGCAGATGGTGTGGGTTGTTGGCGGTGGCCCGCAGGGCGACATTACGGGTGCCGGCGTTGACCTCGGAATTGATCGCCGTAACGGTGGCCTTGAAGTGCTTTCCCGGATCGGCGTCCACCTGGAAGCGCACCGTCTGGCCGGTGTGGATCTGTCCGAGCGCGCTCTGGGGGACGGTGAAGTCCACGTGCACCGGGTTCCACTGGGTCAATGGCACGATGGGCGTGCCGGGCGAGACATATTGGCCGAGGTTGACCTGTCGAATGCCCAGGTGGCCTGAAAACGGCGCCCGGATGGCCAGCTTGGCCAGGGTGGCGCGGTCGTTGGCGACGGCGGCCTGGGCGGTGCGGGAGTCCGCCTCGTCCTTCTGCACCGTGGCCTCGCTGGTGGCATGGCGGGCGTACAGGTGACGATCGCGGTGAAGGTTCTGGCCGGCCAGGGTGAGCTGGGCGCGATCGCGCTCCAGCTGCGCCTTCTGGTTGGCATTCTGCACCTGTACCAGCAGGGCACCCTTCTTCACGAATTCGCCGGAGTGGAAGTGAATGGCGACCACATCACCGGAAAGCTCGCTGGCCACGTGGATGCCGTTGACGGCGGTCACGCTGGCGATCACCGACAGGCGATGCTGCCACTTCTTGTGACTGGCCTTGGCCACGTTGACGGTGACTGCCGGCGGCCCGTGCCGGGCGCTGGCCTGCTGGTGGCGCTGATAGGCTTTCCAGCCAAACAGCGCGCCGAACACCACCGCCAGCACTGTCAGAACAGCCAGCGCCGGCTTGACCATGGACTTGCTCATAATCGCTCCGTCGATTATTGGCCCTCAGGTAGCCCCGGTGGGTGCACTCTCCTTGTTCCCGGTGCTGGTCGGTTGGCCGTGGGGCGCGGCGGCAGGCTCACCCTTGTCGGTGGCCTGGGTCGGCCACCAGCCGCCGCCCAGCGCATCGAACAGCGCGGCGGTGTCGATGTACCGCTGGGCCCGCGCCTGGACATAGGCAATGCGGGCCTGGCTGTAGGTGACCTGGCCGTTCAGAAGGTGCAGATAGTCGACGGCGCCGGCACGGTACTGGGTATTCAACAGGGCGAGGGCCTGCTTGGCCGCCTGGTAGGCTCGCAGGCGTGCGCGCAGAGCGCGCCCGTCATGCTGGATGGCGCCCAGGGCATTGGCCACCTGCTGGAAGGCCCCCAGCACGCTGCTGGCATAATCGGCCTGGGCCGCCCGGTAGGCCGCTTTGGCCTGCTGCTGCTGAGCCTTGAACTTGCCGCCATCGAACACCGGTGCGGTGAAGTCCGCCAACAGCTTCCACATCTCGCTGCCGGCCGTGAACATCGAGCCGGCGCTGACCGCCTCGGAGCCCAACTGTGCGGTGAGCTGGAGCTGGGGGTAGCGCTGGGCGATGGACTCGCCGACCTGGGCATTGCGCTCGCGCAGGGTGGCCACCGCAGCCCGGATGTCCGGGCGCTGCCGCACCAGCGTGGACGGCAGGCTGACCGGCAGGTCCAGGGGCAGCTTGACCTCGCTCAGATTCAGAGGCGCCTGCGTCCATTGGGCGGGAAACTGGCCCGCCAGCACCGCAAGCTGGTTGGTTGCGACACCCAGGGCCTGTTGCAGGGGGGGCAGACCCGCCTCGCTGGAGCTCAACTGGCTCTGCTGCGTGAACACGTCCAGTTGGGTGGTCTCCCCCGCTTTGTAGCGCACCCGGGCCAGCTTCAGCATTTTTCGCTCGCTGGCGATGATGGCGCGGGTGGCCTCAATTTGTTCGCGCAGGGACGCCTGCTTCAGGGCCGTGGCCACGACCTGGCTCTCCAGGGAGAGATAGGTGGCTTCCATGCGGTCCCGCTGCACCTCCACCTGGGCGTCGCTGGCCTCGTATACCAGGCGATTGAGGCCGAACAGATCGGGGTAATAGCCCACCTGCAGGGTCGCTGTGTGGAGGGTGTAGGTCCGGTTGGGGAAGCTGCCCCCAAAAGCGCTGCCGGGCACCAGTTGCCGGGACGAGGTGGCATTGGCGGTCACCTGCGGATAGAACACGGCTTCGCTGCCCCGCATGCTGGCCTGGGCCTGGGCGAGAGCGGCATGGGCGGCGGCAATGGTGGGATTGTGCTGGACGGCGAGGGCCACCAGGTCGCTGATACGCTTGCAGTGGAACAGCCGCCACCAGCGAGCGGGTGGGGTGGCACCTGCGCAAAACCGTTGCGTGGCGGCCCCCGCTGTACCGGGTGGCGTGGCCTGCTTCTGGGACGCCGGCAGGTAGCCCTCCACCGGCGGTGCGGAGGGGTGTACGAAAGCCGGACCCGGCGTGCAGCCGGCGGCCATCAGCGCCGCCGCCAGCGCACCCGCCACTTTCGCACGCCGGCCCTGGTGGCCGGAACGCCCGTCGGCGACAGTGGCGCCCGGGCTGGAGACACAAAGTTGCCGACCGCGCAGCGCGTTACGCATCGTCATCGCAGATACTCGGAATTGAACACGGGGATGTTCGGACAGTCGCGCTTGTTTGACAGGAGCAATGCCCCGGTCGTTCACCCCCCGCCCGCTTGCCTGCCCCAACGTCAATATCGCGTCAATCCGCCATAAGAAGGCTCGCACTAATGCCTTCATGGTAGAACACGGCGCCAGCGGAACAGTGGCAAAAATCAAGCGGGATCAAAAACCCAAAAAAGGGGTCGGTGACAAATGATTCTCATTTGTCACCGACCCCTTTTTCTTCGCTGAGGCGTGCCACGTCTTTCTGCACGGCCTGCATGGCCATCCACCACGGGAAGTGGGGATGCCGCGCAGTGCCGTTGACCAACACGGCGAATACGCCCCATCCCCCATCTGCGGTGCGGTAATAGCCCGCCACGTTCAACACCGAGACCGGCTCATTCATTGAGCCGGTCTTAACGGCCACCCGCTGCATCCACGCGGCATCGGCGCCGTGCAGCATCTGCAGCGGCGCGCTGTCGGGCACGGACAGGCCAGCGAGATAGGCCGGAAAGATCGCCGGACTGTGATAGACATGGCTCAGCAGCGCCACGATATCGCTGGCGCACAGCCGGTTGGCCGGGGTCAGGCCGCTGCCGCTCTGGAAGGTCGGTACCGTGCGTGGCGGTCGCGGGCGAATCGGGCTGTCACGATCAATGCGCGCGGCAAACCGGGCCAGCAGTCGCCCGGCCCCTTCCAACGTCGGCGGCTCACCGTCCGCGGCCTGCGCGCGCGCCAGATCCAGCGCCAGGGTATCGGCCATGTAGTTGTTGCTGTAGTGCAGCATCATGGCGATCTCGTGGCCGAGGGTACGGCCCTTGATCTGCACCAGCGGCCTGCTGTCGTGCAGGGCTGACGACACCACGCGTATACGCCCAGCGACGCGCACGCCGACCTGTGTCAGCAACGCCCGCAGCAACTCGCCGCTCTGGCGGGCGGGACGGGAAGCAGCGACGTAGTAGCGCCGTGCCGGTACACCGACCGGGATGGTACCGGAAACGTGGAGCCGGGCGGCCCCATGCTCGGTTGTGCGTGCCAGGCGAACCGTGTCGCGCCCCCGAGCCGACGCTGTCTTGACCGTCCCACTCACGACCACCGACGGCGGCGTGGGCGGACAGACGGTGGCGCGGGCTCGGGTTCCCGGCCCGGGCCCAGGGGCCACGCTGACGCACCAGGTGCCGAAATCCACGCCCGCCGCTGACAGTGGGGCGTTGTACGCATGAGCGGAACCATCGCGGGCCGTACAGCGGTCCCGGGCCTGGCAACTCACCGGTCCGAAGAGGGATTCGTCGACCACCAGGTCGCCGCTCACCGAACGCAGCCCGGCCTGTCGGGCACGGGAGGCCAGTTCCCAGAGTTGGTCCTTCACCAGTCCCGGATCGCCGCCCCCTACCAGAATCAGGTCTCCATGCAGCCGCCCGCGACGCCACTGACCGCGATAATCGAGCCGCGTCACAAAACGGTATCCGGGCCCCCAATGCTGCAACGCCGCCGCCGCGGTATAGAGTTTGGTCAGCGACGCTGCAGTAAGTCGGGTGCCGGGGGCCGTAGATGCCACCACCCGCCCCGACGCCAGATTCACGGCAAGCGCCGACACGGTCACACCCCGCTCGGCCTTCAATGCAGCCAACGCGGCAAAAGACGGTGGCGGCCCGGCATGCACCGGCGCAGCAACCGCCGCGCCCAACAGCACCCCCAGACACCGCCCCACAGAAAAAAGAGAAAAAAGGGGTCGGTGACAAATGATTCTCATTTGTCACCGACCCCTTTTTCGCCGACCCCTTTTTCGGATGGTGGTTGCGGCGGCGGGTACTCGGCGAAGGTGGGCAGGCCGCCAGCGGCGCACGACCATGGGGCGCGCGATTCGTAGAAGATATGCGCCATGGGCTCGATCCCAGGATCAGAATCCAGGGAACCCGCCGGAATCACCACCATTCCCAGCGCCGGCACCTGGCGCGGCATCAAGCTACCGCAATTGCCGCAGAAATGGGTTCCGAAACGCTCCGCTTCCGGCAGTTTGTAGCTGCGCAGCTGTGATTCGCCATCCAGCCAGCGGATAGCATCGGATTTGATCATGACGTTACTCGCATGACCGGTGCCAGTGGCCTTGCGGCAACGCTGGCAATGGCAATGATAGAAACGCGTCGGCTCGCCCGTAATTTCGTACCGAACCGATCCGCACAAACAGCTGCCCTTCACAGTCACCTCAGCCAATCCCGAGTCCTCCCGTTTAACGACGTGGACAACCTACTCTCCCAGGTACACTTTTTCACCTGCCGTGGCCGGCACCCGGATGCCACCATACTGCGCTTGCGCGCCGGCGGACCCACGGCCTTGATGGCGGCACGCCACAGCCAGGTGCAAATGAGTCTCAGTTGTCACCGACCCCTTTTCACCTGTAGAAAGGCGCCATGAGCGATTCTCTCGACAGGGTGTTGGCGTACCACAGGCGGACCAAGCACCATTTCCAGCGCCTTGCGGCCGGGCCCCATGGGCTGGACTGGAAAAATCAGCCGGACCCATTCCGCACCTTTGCCGGCAGCCCCCGGCTGGCGTTGCCCCTGCTGTCCGATCACGAGCCGGCCGTTGGTTTCGACGACGTTTATCAACCGGGACGGGGTTCGCCCCAATCCTTGACGGTGGCCGGTTTGGCCGCCCTGCTGGAGCTCGCCTTCGGGCTATCGGCCTGGAAACAGTACGGCGACACGCGCTGGGCCCTGCGCTGCAATCCCTCCAGCGGCAATCTCCACCCCACCGAAGCCTATGTGGTGGTGGAGGGATGTGCCGGCATCGCTGACGGTGTGCACCATTATGTAAGCGTTGATCATGCGTTGGAACACCGCTGCCGGTTCGCGGCGCACGCGCCCACCCTGCCCCTCGGCACGTTCTTGATAGGCCTGTCCTCCATCCACTGGCGCGAAGCCTGGAAGTACGGCGAACGGGCCTACCGCTACTGCCAGCACGACGCCGGCCATGCCATCGCCGCGATCCGCTACGGGGCGGCCGTGCTGGGATGGCGGGTTCGGTTGCTGGAGGCCTGGGGCGACGGGGACATCGGCACGGTGTTGGGCACAGAGCGGGATGAGGACTTCGGCCCGGCCGAGCGGGAACACCCGGACCTGATGGTGCAAGTGACGACAGCGCCGGAAGCCGGTTCGGAACCGCTGTGCACGCCTCACGCGGCAGTGCTTGCGGCGCGCAACGGGCGCTGGCAGGGCAAGGCCAACCCCCTGTCCCCGACTCACTCCCACCGATGGCCCGTCGTCGACGAAGTCGCCCTGGCGTGCACCAAACCCCTGACACCAGATCCCACATGGGAGCCTCCGGCCTTGCCCGCTCCGCTACCCGGCCACTGCACCCAGAGTGCCGTCGCCCTGATCAAACAGCGCCGCAGTGCGCAGGCCTTTGACGGCGCCACGACGATCAGCGCCGCGGCGTTCTTCCGTATGCTGGATATGACGCTGCCGCGTGCTCGCACCGCACCCTGGGATGCCATCGGCTGGCGACCGCGCATCCACCTGCTGCTGTTCGTACACCGGGTGGAAAGCCTCTCCCCGGGGCTGTACCTGTTTCTGCGCAACCCAGAAGCCGAGGCGACGGCGCGCTCACAACTGCATAGCGAGTTCGAATGGGACGCGGTGGACCACTGTCCCGAGCACTTCAGCCTGTGGCGCCTGGCCACGGGCGATGCCCGCAACGCCGCCCGTGCCCTGTCCTGCCGTCAGGACATCGCAGCCGACGGCGCCTTCAGTCTCGGCATGCTGGCCGAATACAACACTGCTTTGGCCGCAGGACCCTGGGTCTACCGACAGTTGTTCTGGGAAGCCGGCATGATCGGCCAGGTGCTGTACCTGGAAGCCGAAGCGGCCGGCTTGCAGGGGACCGGCATCGGCTGCTACTTCGACGACGCTGTCCACGAGCTGCTCAGCCTCGATGGCGAAGGCTTGCAGAGCATGTACCACTTCACCGTCGGCCGTGCGCTGACCGACACCCGACTCCAGACCCTACCGCCCTACGCCCACCTCCAAAAAGGGGTCGGTGACAAATGAGAAGCATTCCACTCTAGTCAGACCGACGCCTTTGCACGCCGAGGCCTGCCGCGCGCCGTACGACCGACCGGCCGACCCAGCGCCCGCTCGACGTGCTTCTTGAAGTGATCGCTACCCAGGGGCACGGCAAAGTTCGCCGCCTTGCGAATCTCGTGGACCACATCCGGATCCAGTTCACTTCGGAACAATTCCCGATAGGCGCGACAGCGAGTCGCCGACGTTCGCCCCAGCGCCTCCAAAACGGCGTGCCCGGTCAGCATCCCCTCCGGCTCTCCATAGGCGTTGGCTCGATAGCTGGACCATGGATACTCCGCCGGATGCGCCGCCATGCCAGCCCGAACGGGGTTCATCTCGATATAGCGATAACAGGCCAACACATACCTTGCAGCGTCCACCACACTGGCGCGATGGCGACTTTCCCAGAGCGTCCCCGTGCGTTGGTAGGTCCTGTTCACGTACTGCACATAGCGCCGACCAAGGGACTGCATAACGCGGGGAATCCCCTCGGCCGTCCCGGGTGTCATCAACAGATGGACGTGGTTGCCCATGAGCACGTAGGCGTGCAGGCTCACCCCGTAGCGTGCGCACGCCTGCGCCAGGCATGAGCGATAGAAGATGTAGTCATCCTCGTGGAAAAAACAGGCGCCCCGGTTGTTGCCACGCTGAATCACATGGGCCGGCACGCCCGCCATGTACATGCGGGGTTTTCTAGGCATCGCAGTTCCTTTGCGTTTTGGTTTGGAGCAGTCATCGGTCGTCCTGACCAACGACAAAGATCACTTTAATGCAATTGATTATCAGTTGTCACCGACCCCTTTCTTCGATGGGCTGTCTACTCTGTAACCAATAGCGCGCAAACGGAGGTGCCTGCCATGCCGAAATTACCGCTTACCGGAGTCGGGTTTTTATGGGTCCTGCTGTTCGTCGGACTGGCGTCAGAGCCGGCCGTCGCCGCCGCGCAGGGGACGGCCAACACGGACATCGCGAGCACAGTCATCAAGATGCCACTGGCCAAAGGCGTAACCATCGATGATGCGATCTCGTCCATGAAGCTGCGCGCCAATATGCTTAACTTCAAGTTGGTGGCCCACCAACCCCTGTCCGAACAGCTCAAGGCAGCCGGCGTCAAGCATGTGCGGCGACTGGAAATCTACCAATTCTGCAATCCCAGTACGGCCTACGACATGGTCAAGTTCAACATGGCCTACGCGGCTTATCTGCCGTGTCGCATCGCCGTGGTGGAGGACAAACAAGGCAAGGGCTGGCTAGTGATGATGGATCCACAGCGCCTGCTGTCTTCCAAGATGCCCGCCGAACTGAGAAAGAAGGCCGAGAAAGTCATCGGAGACCTCAAGCAGATCATGCATGCCGGTGCCAACGGCGCCCTGTAGTCCATCCAGCGAACAAAAAGGGGTCGGTGACAAATGATTCTCATTTGTCACCGACCCCTTTTTTTCGGCTCTTTTCCGAGCGCTTCAACCTTCGGCGGCATGCACTCGCCATGGCGCGCCCGGCTCCAGCGGCAGCGTACGCACACGCCGCCCGGTGGCTGCCGACACAGCGTTGGCAACCGCCGGCGCGATGGGCGGCACACCGGGTTCGCCGACACCGCCGGGGGGCTCCTGAGACTCGACGATGTAAACTTCGACCTCGGGCATTTCCCCGATAGTGAGGATCGGGTAATCCTGAAAGGTGCGTTGGGCGACGCGGCCCCTCTCGAGAGTAACCGCTTCCTTGAGCGCTGCCGACAGTCCCATGGCGATACCACCCTCCATCTGCGCCCGGATGGTGTCGGGGTTGACCGTACGTCCGCAGTCGACGGCACAGACCACGCGATGCACGCACACCGCCCCACCGTCCACCGAGACTTCGGCCACCTCGCTCACGTAGCTCCCGAATGAACGGTAGACGGCAATGCCCCGGTGGCGCCCTGACGGGGCCGGCATATCCCAGCCGGCGGCCTGGGCGGCACGCTCCAGCACCGCCAGGTGACGTGGCGCCTCCCGCAGCAACTCGCGCCGGTACATGTAGGGGTCCCGACCCGCCGCTTCGGCCAACTCGTCCACGAAACACTCCACCGCGAACGCGTCCTGCCCGGCACCCACCGAACGCCAGGCCCCCGCGGGAACCGGCGAGTCCACCGGCACGAATTCGCTCCTTACATGGGGAATGGCATAGGGCAGTTCCCCGCAGCCTTCGCCGACCAGAGGGTCGCCCGCCGTGCGCTGGAACCACGCCAGCGGCCAGCCGTCGGCGTCCAATGCCGCGCGCAAGTGAGTGCGATGGGGCGGGCGGTAGTAGTCGTGCTGCATGTCGTCGACGCGCGTCCACAGCACCTGCACCGGCACCCCGGTGACACGGGCCAGTTCCACGGCCTCCGCCACCATGTCCGATTCCAGCCGCCGGCCGAAGCCGCCTCCGAGATATTGTGAATGGACCTGCACCCGGTCCAGAGGCAGGCCGCTGGCACGGGCCGCGGCCTGTCGCGCCCCTTCCGGGCTCTGGGTACCCAACCAGACCTCACAGCCGTCGTGGTTCACCCGGGCGGTGCAGTTCATGGGTTCCAGTGTGCCGTGGGCCAGGGGTGCGGTGGCGTAGTCGGCCTCCATCCGATGGGCCGCCTGCCGGAAGGCGCGCTCTACATCGCCGACGCGCCGGCGCACTTCACCGCTGCGACCCAGTGCCGCCCTGAGCTCGCCGTCGATGCCCGCGGAACTGAGCTTGTGCGCCTGCAGCCCCGGCTCCCAGGTCAGCTGCAGCGCTTCGCGGCCGCAGAGCGCCGCCCAGGAATCCCTGGCCACCACAGCGACACCGGCGCTGATCTCCACCACACGCTCGACCCCGGGTACGGCAAGCGCCGCCGCGTCATCGAAGGCCGCCAGCGTGCCACCGATGATCGGGCAACGCGCAACGCTGGCCACCCGCATCCCCGGCAGGACCACGTCCAGACCGTAGACGGTGCGTCCGGCGACCATCGCAGGAATATCCAGCCGCGGCAGGGGGCGACCCAACAGCCGGCAATCACCTCCGCCTTTCAGTTCCACGTGCGCAGGCACACCGACGGCGGCAGCGTCCGCCGCCAGCCCACCGTAGCCGAGGCGGCGGCCGGTCGGCCGATGGAGCACAGCACCGCCTTCGGCCACGCACTCGTGCCGCGGGACTTGCCACTGCCCTGCAGCCGCCTGAATGAGTCGCTCGCGCGCTTGCGCACCGGCCAGGGACAACCGTTCCCACTCGCCGCGCACGCTGGTGCTGCCCCCGGTGGTCTGCTCGCCGAATAGGGGATTGCGATAGCGGATATCAGCCGGCGCAAATTCGGTGCGCACGCAGTCGAGCCCGACTTCCAGTTCCTCGGCCACCAGCATCGCCAGGGCCGTGGTGACGCCCTGTCCCATCTCCGCATGATTGACCATCACGGTCACGAAACCGTCCGGCGCGATACGAATCCACTCATCCAGAGCAACACCCGCATCGACGGGCGTCGATGGCGGCTGCAGCGGTCGGTCGGCGGACATGCGCCCCGCAGCGGCATGGATCGCCTGGCGGATACGCTGATAGGTACCGCATCGGCACAGCACTTCCGCCATGGCCGCGTCGATGTCGCCGTCCCGGGGATCCGGATGGCGCCCGAGCAGCGCCGCAGCGGTCAATATCTGCGCCGGCTGACAGTAACCGCACTGGGGCACCTGCCATTCGATCCAGGCGGATAAAATCGGATGGCCACGGGCGGCCAGCCCTTCGATAGTGGTGATGTGCCGTTCGGCAAGATCGCCCACCGGCACCACACAACTGCGCAGGGGCTCTCCGTCGCAAAGTACCGTGCAACTCCCGCAGACCCCGACACCGCACCCGTACTTGGTCCCTTTCAGACCCAGGCCGTCACGCAGCGCCCACAGCAGGGGTGTGTCGGGGGCCACGTCGATTTCGCAGGGTCCGCCGTTGATGATGAGGCGTGGCATCGCTGCACCTCGATTGCGGTACGGGGTCTGGGCCGGTTTGCTCAGACCCCACTTTCCCGAATACTAGTCGAAATCCGGCCCTGTCCCCGGTTTCGGTGTATGGGCTACGATGGGCGACGTTGCACACCGGACGCGGGTGCGCGGAGGAATACGCAATGAATCACGCTGCGGACGGTGCTGCCGTATCTATCCGAGCTGCGACAACAGCGGATCTGGGCGCCATCAACCACGTTGTCGAGCACGCGGTCATGACCTGGGACCTGCCGGAACGGGTCAAGCGCCTGTCCCTGCCCGTGTACCGTTACACCGAGGCGGATCTTGCCGCTTCGGAAATCGTGGTTGCCATTGCCGCTCAGGACATTGCGGGAGTGGCGGCCTGGGAGCCGGCCGACTCCGCCGACGTGCCCGACTCCCGCGGCGCGCTATTGCTCCATGGGCTTTACGTGGAACCGCGACTTCACGGCCAGGGCATCGGCGCGCAACTGCTGCAGGCGGCGGAGACGGCCGCCCGCGCAGGGGGCATGGCAGGGGTGGTCGTAAAGGCCCAACGTGACGCCATCGGATTCTTCAAAGCACGGGGTTACCGGGCGCTTGAAGTGACGGACGCCGGCAGAGACTACGCCCACCGCCTGTGGAAAGCACTGGGCTGACGACGGTACCTACACCCGTCGACAAACGCTGCGTTCGGCCGCCGTCAGTTCTTCGCGTCCGGCTACCGACTCCATTGCTTCCCCCACCTCATTCTTCGCGCCCTTCTTTGGGCTCGTTCATAGGCGTCGGCCTGCCCTTGCAGACCGCCTGACGGAGCATGTTCCCGGCCCCGCTATGTCCACGCCGTCGAGCCTCCAGCCTGTTCGCGGCCACCCCTGAATTTATCTATTTCTTAACATTCAATCAGAACAGCACGTATTTCCTCAAGGCAACGTAGTGGTCGCCGTTAAGTGCGCATGAGGCGGCTGTTACAGGATCGTAAATACGTTTCGTTCCGGCTGGGCCGCTCAGCAAGGGGGTTTTGTTCCAAATCCGGACATATCCAGGGAGGTATGCAATGAAACTACTGAAAACAATCCCGCTACTGCTTGGAATCCTGCTTCTCGCTGCCTGCGGTGGTGGTGGTGGCGGCGGCAGCACCGCCAACAACGGCACGGTAAACGGCGTCGCCACCGCGGCGCAGGTCTCCGTGGTAACGGCCAACTGACTCAGGGAAGGGTAAACCATGAAATTTCCGACACCGACTCAC
>Ga0307441_1000116_pt1 | contig 33631 bp, 26 predicted proteins | sample SalMarWE160420MG_FD_202149 | JGI IMG/M metagenome (GOLD analysis project Ga0307441, IMG submission 202149) | Salt marsh sediment microbial communities from the Plum Island Ecosystem LTER, Massachusetts, United States - WE1604-20 | ecosystem: Environmental > Aquatic > Marine > Intertidal zone >... | reverse complement strand
GCCGACTTCCGCGCCGAGGAGGAGGCCCTGCGGCTGCTGCTCGAGCTCGGCGAGCTGGCGGGCGATCGCCGCCCGCTCGTCCTCGTGCAGACCTACCAGCCGGAGCATCCGGTGCTGCAGGCTCTGGGGGCCGATGCCCCCGATGCCGCCGTGGAGGCGCTCCTTGGCCGTCAGCTGGAGAGGCGCAGGCGCTTCTCGTACCCGCCGTTCGGTGCCCTCGCCAAGCTGCAGGTCGCCGCGCGGGACGCTGCGGCCGCCTCGGACGCGGCAAGCGCGCTCGCCGTCGAGCTGCGCCGGCGCGGTGCCGCCGAGCGCGAGGTCCTCGGGCCGGCGCCGGCGCCGGTGGCGCGCGTCAAGGCCCGTTACGCCTTCCAGCTGCTTCTCAGGGAGGACACGGCCGAGCGCCTCGAGCAGCTGCTGACGGGCCTGCCGTCGCGCCTCGGCAAGGCCGTGGTGCGCGTGGACGTCGACCCGCGCGATGTCGGGGAGCTGCTGGAGTGAGCCGTGCGGACGGGGCGGCGTAGCGGCTGCTCGTGACGGTATGCACGAGCGATCTGCTCGTGACCAAGTGAACGCACGCCATGATCTCGCGATCCGCGCCCGGCCGGCGACGACGCACCGCGCAGGGCAGCGCGGCGCCCGTCCAAGCGCCGCCGGCCGGGCGCCGCTTTTGCGATTCTCACGGCGTGTGGCTATCATGTGGGGCGGACCGAACCATGCTGAACAACCGCCGAGCCACCCACGACTACGAGATCCTCGAGCGCTTCGAGGCCGGCATGGAGCTCACCGGCAGCGAGGTCAAATCGTTGCGCCAGGGGGGAGGCTCTATCGCCGGGGCGTTCGCGCGCCTGCGGCGGGGGGAGGTATACCTCGAAGGGATGACCATCCCGGTCTACGCCGAAGCCAGCTACAACAACCACGAGCCCACGCGCGCGCGGAAGCTGCTGCTCAAGCGGCGCGAGATCGAGCAGATCGCGCGCGGGCTGGAGCGCAGGGGGCTGACGCTGGTGCCGCTGCGGGTCTACTTCAAGGACGGCTGGGCCAAGACCGAGGTCGCGCTGGCGCGCGGCAAGAAGCTCCACGACAAGCGCCGTGCCGAGGCCAAGCGAGACGCCCAGCGGGAGATGGACCGCGCCATGAGCCGAGGCGGGCGCGAGGCGTGAGCGCCTTGCGGCGCCGCAGCCTGCGGCTGGCAGTCCTCCTGGCGGCGCTGCTCGCAGCGGTCGGCCTCGCGCAGACGGCACTGGTGGTGAACGGCGTGCCGGTCGACGGCAGCACCAGCGCTCTCGTCAAGGGCACGTCCTACGCCCCTGCGGCGGCGCTCGCCAGCGCGCTGGGCGCTCGTTACTTCACCGATGCCGATACCACGGTGGTCACGTTGCAGCTCGGCGGCCACATCCTGGAGGCGCAGGTCGCCACCGATCCGGCCAAGGCGAGCGTGAGCGGCGCCCTGCACCTGGACGGCACGGTCGTCGACGGGCCGGCGGCCGTGATGCAGGACGGCGACGTGTTCCTGCCGGTCAAGCCGGTGGCGCAGGCCCTTGGCGGCAGCGTGGCCTACCTGCAGAAGCAGAAGACGGTCGTCGTGGTGCAGCCGCGTGCCCAGCTCACCGGCATGAGCGTCAACGGCAGCGGCGCCGGCCAGCAGCTGGTGGTCCAGCTGTCGGCTCCCGTCGGCTACTCGCGCTTCTACAACCAGCCGGTCGGCACGCTGCAGCTCCATTTCGACCGTACCGACGTGGGGTCCGGGGTGTCCGGGCTGCAGGGAGACAGCTTCGTGCGCGCCGATGCCGGCAGCTCGGGGGACGGCACCGACGTGCGCGTGCAGCTCGCGCCGAACACCGGCTACCACGTGTACAGCCTGCCCGACGGCACCGGCTTCCGAGTCGTGGTGACGTTTCCGCCCACCAACACGGCGCAGGCGCCATTGCCCCACATCGTCATCGACCCGGGGCACGGCGGGCAGGACCCGGGCATCAACTTCCCCGGCTACGGCAGCGAGGCGTCGCTGACGCTGGCGTTCAGCCAGCAGCTTCAGAAGCTGCTCCAGGGGCGGGGCTTCGATGTCACCCTCACGCGCACCGGGGACTACAGCGTGGACGCGTCGACGCGCTCGCGCGACGGCATCGGGGCGGACCTCTTCGTCTCGATCCATGGCGCGGTGCTGCCGCCCGGCCAGTTCAACGCCTACTACCTGTCGGACGCCTCGAGCGTGGACTCGCTCACCATGGCTATCCGGCAGAACGCCCAGAGCGCCGTGCAGAGCCAGGACGTTAGCGCCCTCAGGCGTCGCATCCTGCTGGGGCTGGTGCCGCAGATCGACGTGGGACGCAGCTTCGCCGACGGGCTGGGGACCCAGCTGTTCCAGAACGGCGGCTACCGGGCGGCCGTCACCACGGGGGCACCCCTGTACGTGCTGGGCGGCGCCGCCGGCCGAGGCGTGCTGCTCGAGTTCAGCCCACAGGATCTGGCGTCTGACACGCTGCCGGCCGCGCTGGCAGGCGCGCTCGCCAACCTCGTCGGCGCGGGGGGTGCGACCCAGTGAGCGAGCCAAGGCGCCGCGAGACGGGCCGCTGGCGGCGTTTCGTCACCCCCTATGTGTTGTCTGCGGCGCTGCTGTTCGTGGCGAGCGCGGTCTTCTTCCTGCTGGGTCACGGGCCGCACGTGGCGCGGCCGGCCATGGTGGACATGAAGCCGCCGCAGCCGAGCGCCCAGACCTCCAAGCAGGAGGTGCGGCTGGTTCTGGTCGACGCCGGCGGGCTGGCCCGCCCGCACTTCGTGACGCTGGCGTTGCCGCAGGATCCGGCGGCGCGCCTTCAGGCCATCCTGGCGGCGCTGATGAGCGCCATGCAGCAGGCCGGGAACTGGCCGCAGAACCTGGCCTTGCCCGAGGTCTTCGTACAGCAGGCCAATCGCAAGGAGATCGCCGTCGTCGACATGCGCGAGACGGCGCCCGTGGCCGTCGGCGTGTCCGAGGAGCTGCAGCTTCTGCACTCCATCCAGCAGACGGTGCTCGCCAACGGCGCCGACGAGGTGCGCTTCCTGCGCGACGGCAACCCGACGCACACGTTCCTGGGGCACGTGGCGATCGATACCGGTATGTGAGCGGCGCCGCCGGCGGCTGCGCGCGGCGGTCAGGGGATCATGCGCGTGAGCATGCGCGGGAAGGGCACCACCTCGCGTAGGTGCTTGGCGCCGGTGATCCACGCCAGCGTCCGCTCCAGGCCGAGGCCGAAGCCGGAGTGGGGCACGCTGCCGAAGCGTCTGAGGTCGAGGTACCAGTCGAAGGCCCGCTTGGGCAGCCCGTGCGCCGCGATGCGCTCCTCGAGGAGCGCCAGGTCGTGGATGCGCTGCGAGCCGCCGATGATCTCGCCGTAGCCTTCGGGCGCGATCATGTCGTCGCACAGCACGCGGGTCGGGTCGTCATCCAGCGGCTGCATGTAGAACGCCTTGGTCTGCGTGGGCCAGCGTTCGACGAGGACCGGTCGATCGAAGTGCTCACCGAGCAGCGTCTCGTGGGGTGCGCCGAAGTCCTCGCCCCAGGCGAGCGACTCGCCAGCCTCGGCCAGCAGCGCGAGCGCGTCGTCGTAGCTGATGCGCGGGAAGGCGCCTTCGGCGCTGGGCTCGAGTGCCACGGGGTCGCGGCCGAGCATCTCCAGCTCGCGCGCGCGGCGCTCCAGCACGCGCCCCACCAGGTAGGCCACCAGCTCTTCCTGAAGGCGCATGTTGCCTTCGTGATCGAGGTAGGCCACCTCCGGCTCGATCATCCAGAACTCGAGCAGGTGCCGGCGCGTCTTGCTCTTCTCGGCCCGGAAGGCCGGGCCGAAGGTGTACACCTTGCCGAACGCCAGCGCGCCCGCCTCGGCGTAGAGCTGACCGGACTGCGACAGGTAGGCGTTGTCCTGCTCGAACAGCTCGATCTCGAAGAGGTTGGTGGTGCCCTCGACGGCGGTAGGCATGAACAGCGGCGCATCGAAGCGCACGAAGCCGCGCTCCGCGAAGAAGTCGTGCAGGGCGCGCTCGAGCTCGTCGCGGATGCGCAGCGTCGCCCAGGGGCCGCGGTGCCTCAGATACAGGTGGCGGTTCTCGAACAGGAAGTCGACGCCGTGCTCCTTTGGGGTGATCGGGTAGTCGTGGGCGAGGGAGACGGGGCGCACGTCGGTGAGGCCGAGCTCCACGCCGCTGGGAGCGCGCGTGTCCTGCCGGACGACGCCCGACACGACGAGGCTGCTCTCCTGCGTGAGGGCGCGGGCGCGGTCGAAGGCCTCGTCGCCCGCCTCTTCACGCGTGATCACGCCCTGGACGAAACCGCTGCCGTCGCGGAGCTGCAGAAACGCGATCTTTCCACTGGAACGCAGGTTGGTGAGCCAGCCTCGGACCTCGACGCTGTCGCCGACGCATTCCGTGAGCTGCTCGATGGGGGTCGTTGCCATGCCTGGGAGTCTATCAGGGGGTCGCCGCCGGGGGCGCCTGCCTGCCGGTCGCGCCACCGGGCCGGCCGCGCGCCGTCACGGGCGGCCGAGCGCCAGCGCCTCCTCGAGCGCGGCGACCACGCCGCACGACTCGACGTCGCCCGCCACGTCCGAGAAGCGGGCGAGAAGCTCGGGCGAGCTGTTGGCCATGACGACCGGATGGCCGACCAACTCGAGCATGGGCACGTCGCCGAGGCTGTCGCCCACGGCCATGACCTCGTCGAGACGGAGCCGCAGCACGGCCGCGACGTGGCGCACGGCGCTGGCCTTGGACACGCCCAGCGCGGTCACGCTCACGAAGGCCGTGTCCAGCAGCGCCGGGCTGGTCGCGGTGGAGACCTGCACGTCGTCGCCCGAAGCCGACCTCACCGACGGCACCTGGTCGACCGGCACGACCCACTGCGCCCGCACCACCGGCTCGTTGGCCACCACGTCCTCCAGGTCCCGCACGATGGCGGTGACGCCCAGCATCTTGGCGTGGGCCTCGCTCATGGGCGTCTTGCGCTCCACGAACAGGTTGCTCGGCGTGTACAGCTCCAGCACGATGCCGAGCTTGCGCGCCTGCGACAGCAGCCGCCGCGCGGTCGCTTCCTTGAGGGCCGAGGCCTTGAGGGTCTCGCCGTCGGGGTAGGCGATGTGCGCGCCGCTCTGGAAGATGTGCGGGGCCGTCGGACCCAGCCGCTGCGCCACGCGCAAGGCCACGCCGAAGGCGGGCCGGCCGGTGCACACGATCAGCTTGACGCCGCTCTCGCGTACGCGTTCGGTGGCCTCCCAGACGCAACCCTGGACCGCGCCCTGCGAGCCGATCAGGGTGCCGTCGAGGTCGAGGACGACCAGCGGGATCATGCGGATCCCGACCGCTCGCCGACGAGGGCGAGCCCCAGCTCGTCGAGCTGGGCCGCGTCCACGACTGACGGCGCGCCGGTGAGAGGGTCGACGCCCCGCTGGTTCTTGGGGAAGGCGATGACGTCGCGGATGCTGTTGGTGCGCGCCAGCAGCATGACGAGGCGATCGAGACCCCAGGCGATGCCGCCGTGCGGCGGGGCGCCGTAGGTGAGCGCCTCCAGGAAGAAGCCGAAGCGGCGTTCGGCTTCGGCGTCGCTGAAGCCGAGCGCGCGGAACATGCGCCTCTGTACGTCGATGCGGTGGATGCGCAGGCTGCCGCCGCCGATCTCGTTGCCGTTGAGCACCAGGTCGTAGGCGTAGGCGCGCACCGCGCCCGGGTCGCGCTCGAGAAGGTCGAGGTCGTCGTCGTGCGGCCGCGTGAAGGGGTGGTGCATGTAGGTCCATCCGCCGGTGTCCGCATCCTGTTGCAGGAGCGGGAAGTCGACCACCCACAAGAAGGCGGTGGCCTCGTTGTCGAGCTCGAGCCCCAGGACGTCGGGCAGTCGCGTTCGCACCGCGCCCAGCGCCGTGCAGGCCGTCTTCCAGCTGTCTGCGACGAGCAGCAGGACGTCGCCGACTCCCGTCGCAAGCCGCGCCAGCGCCGCCCGCTCGTCCTCGCCCAGGAAGCGGGCGATGGAGCCGCTGAAGCCGCCCGCGTCGTCGCGCCGCAACCACGCCAGCCCGTGCGCGCCGAAGCGCTTGGCGTGGGCCTCGAGGCCGTCGAGGGTGCGCCGCGTCAGCGGGCCCGCCAGATCGGCGGGCACGCGCAGCGCCTTGACGCAGCCCCCCGCGGCCAGCACCGAGGCGAAGCCCCGGAAGGCGCTGGCGCGGAAGGCGTCACTGACGTCGTCGAGCGTCAGATCGAAGCGCACGTCGGGCTTGTCCGTGCCGTAGCGGTCCATGGCCTCGCGGTAACCGAGGCGGGGGAAGGGCGTGACGATGTCGCCGCCCGTGGCGGCCGCGACGACCCGTTGCATGAGGCCCTCGTTGAGTGCCAGGACGTCGTCCTGCTCGACGAAGGCCATCTCGATGTCGAGCTGGGTGAAGTCCGGCTGCCGGTCGGCGCGCAGGTCCTCGTCGCGGAAGCAGCGCGCGACCTGAAAGTAGCGGTCGACCCCCGACATCATCAACATCTGCTTGAACAGCTGCGGCGACTGCGGCAAGGCGTAGAACGTTCCCGGCCGGAGGCGCGCCGGAACCACGAAGTCGCGCGCGCCCTCGGGGGTGGACAGCGTCAGCAGCGGCGTCTCCACCTGCACGAAGCCGAGGCCGTCGAGATGGTCCCAGATCGCCTTGGTGACGCGGTGCCGGAGCATCAGCGGCGCCAGCGCCTGCGGCCGGCGCAAGTCGAGGTAGCGGTGCTTCAGGCGCAGGTCCTCACTGACCTCGCCGGCGTCGATGCTGCCGTCGACGAGGAACGGCGGCGTGCGGGCGGGGGAGAGGACCTCCAAACGGGCGGCCACCACCTCGACGGCTCCGGTCGGGCTGCGCTCGGAGCGTTGCGCCTCCGGACGCAGCCGCACCTCGCCTTCCACCTCGACCACGAACTCGCTGCGCAGCCCCTGGGCCGCAGCGAACGGCTCGGGATCGCCGGGCTCGACGACCACCTGCGTCAGCCCATCACGGTCGCGAAGATCGATGAACACGAGCCCGCCGAGGTCGCGGCGGCGGTTCACCCACCCCTGCAAGATGACGTGCTGGCCGGCGTTCGAGGCGCGAAGCGCCCCGCAGGAATGGCTCCGTCTCATGCCCGTGAGCTTATCAGAGCGCGCCGCCGCATCGGGGCTGCGGCGACGCTTCTCCCAGCCGGCGTCGCCCCGGCGGCAGCGTCCCCGTGCGGCGGCCGAGCGGCCGGCCCCGATGTGCGATCCACCGACCCGCTCACGACACCTCCTGCAGGAAGCGCTCCAGCTCGGCGACCCGCACGCGCGTCTGCTCGCCGGAGCCCAGATGCTTGAGCTGCACCTCGTCGCCGGCGCGCTCGGACGCGCCGCGCAGCCCGGCGTACACGGCGCCCCTGCGGTCGGCGTCACGCAGGCCCTTGCCGGGATTGCGCGGGGCGTAGGCATGCTCCACGCGGTGCGCGCGGCGAAGGCGGACCGCCAGCGCGGCCACTTCGTTCACGGCATCCTCGTCGAGCGGCACCAGGAACAGCACGGGGCGGTCGGGAGGGGCGGCGACCGCCTGCTCCTGCTCCATGGCATCGAGAACGCGCTCGCTACCCATCGCCCAGCCGACGGCGGGCAATGGCGGACCGCCAAGGCTCTCGATCAGCCCGTCGTATCGCCCCCCGCCGCCCAGCGCCGACTGGCTGCCGATGCCTTCGTAGTGGGCCTCGAAGGCGGTGCGTCGGTAGTAGTCGAGCCCCCGCACGATGCCCGGGTCGATCTCGAAGGGCACGTCCCAGTCGCGCAGACGTTCCAGGACCTCGTCGAGGTGGGCGCGGGCGGCGCCGCCCAGGAAGTCGATGGGGCGTTTCAGCCCCTCCAGGACGGCCGCGTCTTGCTCGGCCTTGCTGTCCAGCACGCGCATGGGGTTGAGGCGAAGGCGTTCGCGGCTGGCCTCGGACAACCGCGCTCGCAGCGGCTCGAGCTCGCGCCGGAGGTAGGCGTTGTAGGCGGCCCGGTCGTCGGGGTCGCCCACCGAGCCTACGCGCATGCGCACGCGCGTGAGGCCGCAGGCGCGCAGGGTGCGGTAGAGCAGGTCGATGGCCTCGGCGTCGGCCAGGGCCTGGGACAGCCCGATGATCTCGAGGTTCACCTGGTGGAACTGCCGGTAGCGGCCGCGCTGGACGTTCTCGGCGCGGAACAGGGGTCCGGCGCTCCAGAGCTTGACGGGCGTCGGCAGCGTGTGCATGCCGTGCTCGATGAAGGCACGCAGAACCCCGGCGGTGAACTCGGGACGCAGGGTCAGGCGTCGGCCGCCGCGGTCTTCGAAGGTGTACATCTCCTTCTGCACCACCAGGTCGGCCGACTCGCCCACGGACTTCTCGAACACCTCGCTGTACTCGAACACCGGCGTGGAGAGCTCTCGCGCTCCCGCCCGGCCGAGCTCCAGCTCGACCGCCGCCAGCAACTGCCGCCAGGCGGCTTGCTGCTCGGGAAGGACGTCGTGGGTGCCCTTGACGGCTTGCCACTTCATAGTCTGTGAGTCTACTATGCGCTCTCGCGCGGCCTCCGGCGGTGTCGGCCCGGGGCCGACGACAGCGGGGCCGCCCGAAGGCGGCCCCGCTGTCGTCTCATGGGTCGCGCGCCGCGTGGGGCGCGGCAACTGTCAGGGAAGGTTGGCCGGCAGGCCTCCGGACCTCACCCCGTGCACGATGACGAACACCCAGCCATAGCCGGCGTTGGTCGGCTCCGGGAACTCGATGCGATCCGGCGTCCACACGGTGGGCGTGACCTTGATGCCGCCGTTGCCGTTCATGTCGGCCCCTACCAGCACGTAGCTGTTGCCCGCCTGCCCGCCGTGGCCGTCGCCGAAGTAACGACCCTGGAGCACCACGTTGCCGCCGGCGGTCTGCGGCGGCGTCACGGAGATAAGGGTGGGTACCACGTTGGTGTCCACCATCGTTGTAGGCGCGCACGCAGCGAGAGTAACAGCGAGCAACCCAAGCGCTATCCAGGCAAGACGCTTCACGGTCTCCTCCTCGTCCACCAGAGCCTACGTAGCGTGCCGTGGTGCGTCAATGGGATGTTTCATAGCCCAGCAGCCGCCGGGTCGCCGCGGCGTACGGCCCTCACGGTACGATTGCGGGGTGACCAGTCACGCCTTCGCCTACCTGGCTCGGCTCAAGTTCATCCTGCGCTGGGGGCTGATGCGCAACACGCGCCCCGAGAACACGCAGGAGCACAGCCTGCAGGTGGCGATGATCGCCCACGCCCTGGCCGTGATCGCCGATCGCCTCTACGGCCGAGACGTCGATCCGGATCGCACGGCCCTGCTGGCGGTCTACCACGATGCCGAGGAGGTCATCACCGGCGACGTCCCCACGCCCATCAAGTACTTCAACCCGGTGATCGCCGATGCCCTGGAGGGCATCGGCAGTGTGGCGCGCGAGCGCTTGCTGGCGATGTTCCCGGAGGCCTTGCAAGGTGACTACCGCCCGCTGCTGATGCCGCGCCGTGACGACGCCGCGGAGTGGCGGTTGGTGAAGCTGGCGGACAAGGTCGCCGCGTACCTGAAGTGCGTGGAGGAGGCCAAGGCCGGCAACGAGGAGTTCAGCCGCGCCGAGCAGGCGATCCTGGCCGAGCTGTCGGCGGAGGACGCTCCGGAGCTGCGCTACTTCATGGAGACCTTCGTTCCCAGCTTCCAGCTGACCCTCGACGAGCTCAACTGACGCGCGGGGCGCGGCGTGGCCGTGAGGCGCGCGGCCGCGCCGGCGGCCTGTTGGCGCACACGGTCACAAGCAAAATGCTTGTGACTATGTGAAAGCGGGTGCGTCCGCAGCGGCGGGGGAGGGGCCGCGCCGGCACGCACCGCCGTGGTTTGAAAGCGCGCTTGGCGGCCGCGTACGGGCTGTTAGACTTCTCTGGTGCCTCGCGGGTCCGGGCGCGGCATCGGCGGAGGTGAGGACCATGCTTCAGGCTCCCGAGATGGAGGCGCAGCGCAACGAGCTGCTCGAGCTGGTCGAGGCGAGACGCTTCGAGGAGCTCCGCACGCGGCTGCGAGACCGGGAGCCGGGCGAGCTGGCCGAGCTCATGGACGACCTGCCGCACGAGGCCGAGGCGGTGGTCTTCCGGATCTTGCCGCGCGAGCTCGCCGCCGACACCTTCGAGTACCTGCGTCTGGACGCCCAGGAGCGCCTGCTGCGCGCCATGGGCGACCGCGAGGTCGCGCGCATCCTCAACGACATGTCGCCTGACGACCGCACGGCGCTCTTAGAGGAGCTGCCCGGCAAGGTCACCAAGCGCCTGCTCAACCTGCTGTCGCCGGACGAGCGCAGCGTGGCCACGCGCCTTCTCGGGTACCCGGAGGACTCGGTCGGACGCCTGATGACGCCCGACTACGTGGCGCTCAAACCGCACTGGACGGTGGGCGACGCGCTGGGTCACATCCGCCAGTTCGGCAGCGACTCCGAGACGCTGAACGTGCTCTACGTGACCGGGCCCGGCGGCGTGTTGATCGACGACCTGCGGATGCGCGAGCTGCTGCTGGTGGACCCCGGCACGCGCATCGCGGAGCTGATGGACCGGCAGTTCGTCGCCCTCGAGGCGACGCAGGACCAGGAGGAGGCCGTCAACGCCTTCCGGCGACTGGACCGGACGGCCCTGCCCGTCACCGACAGCGGTGGCATCCTGGTGGGCATCGTCACGGTCGACGACGTGCTCGACGTCGCCGAAGAGGAAGCCACCGAGGACTTCCACAAGCTGGGCGGCGTGGAGGCTTTCGACGAGCCCTACCTGCGTGTGGGCATCCCCACGCTGGTCCGCAAGCGCGCGGTGTGGCTGGTGATGCTCTTCATCGGCGAGATGCTGACGGCGACCGCCATGGGGTTCTTCCAGAACGAGATCGCCAAGGCGGTGGTGCTCGCTCTGTTCATCCCGTTGATCATCTCCAGCGGCGGCAACTCCGGCTCGCAGGCGGCCACGCTTGTCACCCGCGCGATGGCGCTCGGGGAGGTGACGTTGCGCGACTGGTGGCGTGTGATGCGCCGCGAGCTGGTGACCGGCCTGTCGCTGGGTGCCATCCTGGGCGCGGTGGGCTTCGTCCGGATCAGCGTCTGGGCGCTGGCCTTCCACATGTACGGACCCTACTGGCCGCTGATCGCCGTGACGGTGTTCCTGTCGCTGATCGGGGTGGTGTTGTGGGGGTCGCTGGCGGGATCGCTCCTCCCCATCGCGCTCAAGCGCATCGGGGCAGACCCCGCGGCGTCCTCGGCGCCGTTCGTGGCCACGATCGTCGACGTCACCGGCATCATCATCTTCTTCACGGTGGCCGCCAGCGTGCTCTCCGGCACTCTGCTCTAGCCGGGACCACCGGCCGGCAGGCGGCAAGCGAGGGCGAAACGCCTCCGGCGTGCGCGAGCGAATCCGGGGTGTGCCGACGAACACGGGGACACGGTCCGGAGGCGCGTCGTGGCGCCGGGACGCGCCTGCGAAGCGGCGAACCGGAGCGGATGCCGTCGTCGAGGGCGTCGCGCGCCGCCACGTCGGGAACGCATTATCAAATCGTCTGGTCGACCCATTCACGCTCCGGGCTCCATCGCGCCACCGTGAACCCCACCATCGGCGGAGCGCGCTCGTGTGCGTCCTGGACAGCATTACTATGACTAGGTAGACCGTTTTGTATAGAGCTTCTGACGATGGATGGCCTGGTCGTTCTGGCCGGCGCCAGGTGCCGCCCCGGCGCGGGGACGGGCCGCAAAGGGCGGGCGTCCACGCGCGCTTGGGATCGAGGACCCTTGGGATCGCGCACCCGTAAGGTCGAGCGCTGCCGGGGCGCGACGGCGCGCTTTCGGGGACGACAGCTGGGCTGGCCGGCGAGCGCGACGGCGCCGTGGTCGCGCCCCGGTCGCACCGTGGTCGCACCGGCGCGAAGCTCACGGGTTGGACGCCCGCGCGAGCGCGGGCGCGAGGGGTGGGGCGAGTCGCAGGTGCAGCGGCGAGGCATCGGACCGGACACGCCGGAGCCTCGACCGAGCGCCCGATCCGGCGCGCGGTGTAAAAAACCTGATAACTCGTCTTATCAGGCCTTCGTAAACTGTTGCCATGGCGCCTGTCCAGGGCTTCGAGGATCGTTCGCCGCGTGCGGCGTCGGGTGGTCGCGCCGCGACGCGGCGCGGCGCACGGCCGGCGGGAGCGCGCACCCGAGCCCGGGGGCGATCGTGAGCGAGCTGCAACGCTACCAGGGTGACGCGCTGGCGCGCGCCGAAGGCTGGGCGGCGTTGCCGCCGGACGAGCTCAAGCGGCGCGCGGCTCGGGCCGCCAATGCCCGCGACCTCGAGGAGCTGTGGGCGCTTACCGAGGCCTACCTGTTCCTGCATGGCTCCAAGGGGGCGCGAGCCAGCCGTCACACCCTGCGCACCTACAAACGCGGCATCGCGGACCTGCTGGCGGGCTGGCAGCACGAGAACCTGCTGAGGCCGGCACGTGACGCCGGCGTGCTGTACATTCGCCGCCTCGAGGCCACCCCCAAGGAGCCAGGCGGCGCCAGGCCGCAGGCGTCGACGCTGCAGGTGAAGCTGGCCGCCGCCCGGACCCTCTACCGCGCGCTGCGCTGGTCCGGTGCCACCCAGGTGCGTCCGTTCGAGAACGTGCGGGTCGCTCACGACCCCACGCCGGCCTGGGAGAAGCGGCGGCCCTATGGAGACCGCGAGGTCGAGCGGCTGCTCGCACTGGCCGGGCCCGCCGAGCGGGTGATCGTGCTGCTGGGCGCCCACGCCGGCCTTCGCATCAGCGAGATGACGTCGCTGCGCTGGCAGGACCTGGATCTCGGCAAGGGCGAGCTGCGCGTCGAGGCCGGCAAGGGCGGCAAGCGCGCGCGTGTGCGGCTGACGCGGCGCCTGCGGCAAGCCCTGGCCGCGCTGCGGGCCGAAGGCGCAGCGCCCGGCAGGCAGCGCGACCTCGAGCTGGTGCTGCCGTGGGGCACGGACCATACCCGCAAACGCTTCCGTCAACTGTGCCAGCGGGCCGGCGTGGACTACGCGTCGGCAGGCGTGCACGGCCTGCGCCACGGAGCCGGGACGCGCTACTACCGGCAGACGCACGACCTGGGGCGCGTGGCCGCACACCTGCGACACGCCGATATCCAGACCACCAGGATCTACGCCAAGATAGACCAGGACGCGATCGGTGAGGACATCGACGACTGGTGAGCGTTCACCCGGCCGCGTACGCCACGACCGTGCCGGAGCTTACGCGCACGACCCGCTCGCCGGTGTTCACCAGCAGCCAGCCCTGGGGATCGATACCGACGGCCGTGCCCTCGACCGGCCCGTCCGGCGTCAGGACGCGCACAGCCCTGGATGCCAGCGCGTCGTACGCCGCGAACCGCCCTGGCAGCGCGCCGGCGTCGTCCCACCAGGCCTCGAGGCCCTTCTGCACGCCCTCCAGCGCCACCGCGTGCACGCCCTCCAGATCCCAGCCCCGCAGGGCCGTGGCGCCCTCGGGAACGTCATTCGCGACGTTCACGCCCACGCCCACGAGCAGGTGGCCGCGGCGGTACTCGCTCAGGACGCCCGCCAGCTTGCGATCCCGGTAGAGCACGTCATTGGGCCACTTGATGCCGACCTTCACGCCGTATACGGCCAGCGTCTCCGCCAGCCCCACCGCCACCGCGAGGGTGCTCGCGGCCGCCCGCAGGCGCGGCGGCTGCGGGTCGCGTACGGCCAGCGTCTGGTAACTGCCTCCCCGGCCGCTGGTCCAGGTGCGGCCGCGGCGCCCTCTTCCCTGCGTCTGCTCGAGCGCGCGCACCACCAGCCCGTCGACGTCCTCGTCGCGGTCCAGGCGCCGGCGGACCTCTGCCTGCGTCGAAGGCAGGCTCTCGAAGGTCTCGATGCGGTAAGCGATGGCGAGCGGCACGGCCTCACGCCAGAGGCACGGCGTCGTCGCGCCGGATGCTGAACACGCGGCTCACGCCGGCCTCGGTCGTGACCCCCCAGAGGACGTCTGCGACCTCAAACGTGGCCTTCTGATGGGTGATCAGCACGAACTGCGTGCCGGTCTGCGCGAGGCGCGCGACGAACGCGCAGTAGCGGCGGATGTTGGCCTCGTCCAGAGGCGCGTCCACCTCGTCCAGGACAGCGATAGGCAGGCCCGCGGTGCCCCCTTCGTCGGCCATCAGCGCGAACAGGAAGGCGAGCGCCCCCATGGTGCGCTCCCCAACCGAGAGCAGGTGGAGCGACTGCGTCTGCTTTCCGGGCGGTTGCAGCCTGATGCGGACGCCGACGGGCCGGCCCTCGGCATGGTCGACCTCGATGTCGCCGGTGCCTTCGCTGCCGAAGAGCTGCTCCACGTGTGCCTGGAACGCGCGCCTCAGCCGCTCCAGGGTGGACTCGAGCCGGACGGTGGTCTCGCGGTCGATGCGCTGAAGGGTTCCCTCCAGCTCGGTCACCGCCAGGGCGGCCTGCACCGCCTCCACCTCCAGGCCCTCCTTGCGCTCGCGGGTCTCCTCCAGGTCGCGGGCGGCGCGGTGGTTGACGGGCCCCAACGCCTCGAGCTCGGCCTCGACCTCGCGCAGCCTGGTGCGCGCCGCGCGCTCGCCGAGCGCCAGGCTCTCGACCCCTTCCGGGTAGGTCCGTAGCTCCTCCTGCGCCAGCTCCAGCGCCGCCTCGCGGCGCGCACGCTGGACGTTCGTCGCCTCCAGTTCCTGGCCGCGCGTCGCTTGCTGCTCGGTCTCATCCGTCAACGCCGCCTCCAGTGTGCGGTCCCGCTCGCGAGCCGCCGCGACCGCCGCCTCCGCCGCCTCGAGGCCCGTCGGCAAGGCCGCTTGCGCCGCACGCACCGCTTCGCGTGCCTCGGCCAGCTCGCCGTCCAGCGCCTCCAGACCGTGCTCATGGCGGCCGGCCTGCGTACGCAGCTCCGCGGCGCGCGCGCGGCCCTCCTCGAAGGCGGACCTCGCCAAACGGTAGGAGCGCCAGCGCTCCTCGAGCACCAGGCGCCGCTGGCGGACGTCGGCAAGCTCTTCGCGCTTCGCGTCGGCGCCCTGCCGAAGCGCCTCGAGCCCTTCGCCGGCCGCGCGCACCCCTTGCTCGAGCGCTTCCAGGCGTGCCGGCGCAGGCGCCTCAGCGGGCGCCTCGAGCTCGGCGCGTGCCCGGTCGAGCGCCGCGCCTCTCCCCTGCAGCTCTTCCAGCAGGGCGTCATGGCGCGAGGCGCGCTCGCGGGCCTCGGCGAGCATCCGACGGGCGCGCTCGTGGTGCTCCACGGCCTCCGAGTGGCGGGCCCGAAGGTCATGAACGAGCGCCTGTTGCCGTGTCAGCTCGCTTCCAGCACCGTCGGCGACCTCGCCGGCGGCGGCGGCGGAGGCCAGCGCCTCCTCGAGCTCGGCGGCAGCGCCGAGCACGCTCGCCCGGCCACTCCGCCGCCCGCCGCTCATCGCTCCGGAAGCCTCCAGGACGTCACCGTTCAGGGCGACGAGGCGCGCTCGCGGGCCCGGCGAGCGGGCGAGCGCGGTGGCGTGCACCATGCTCTCGACCAGCAGCGTGCTGCCGAGCAGTTGCTCGGCCACGAGCCGGTAGGCGGGCTCGAACGTGATGACGTCGACCGCCGCAGCGATCACGCCGGGGCGCCCGAGCAACTCCGCGGCGGGCCGGCGGCGCTCGTCGCGCAGCAGGTCCAACGGCAGCACGGTCACGAAGCCGCCCTGCTGGCGCACGTGATCGAGCACGCGCCGGCCGGTGTCGGCGTCGTCGACCACCACGTACTCCGCCCGGCGCCCCAGGGCGGCACCGAGCGCCGTCCGGAAGCGCTCCGGTACCTCGAGCAGCTCGCCCACCGAACCACGGACCCCGGCGATGCCGGAGGTGAGGGCGTTGCGCGGCCCCTGCGCGTAGGCGCGACGTGCCTCGAAGGCGGCTTGCTGGCGCTCCGCGGCCCGTGCCAGCGCGGCGCGTTCCGCCTCGAGGTGGGCGTGCTGCTCGTGGGCGCGCTCGAGCTCGGTGCGGGCGACGTCGAGGTCGGCCGCCAGCCCATCGACGCGCTGACGGGTCGCGGCTGCGTCCGCCTCGAGCTCGGCGAGCGCGCCAGCGTCCTGGGGCTCCAGCGCCGCAAGACGCTCCGCGACCTCGGCCGCCTGCCTGTCCAGCTCGGCGCTGCGCGTCTCGAAGGCGGCACGCTGCCGCTGGCTGTCGGCCTCGGCCCGGCGCTGCTCGTCCAGCTCCGCAGTCAGTCGCGCGGCCTCGGCGCGGGCATCGTGAAGTCGGGTCTCGCTCTGCTCGAGGTCGGCGACCAGCTCGTCCTCGCGCGCGGCCAGGGGCGCGGGCTCGCCCTCGGGGGCGCTCGGCGGGTCGACGGCCTCGAGCCGCTCTGCCTCGTCGCGAACGCTGGCGAGGGCGGACGCGGCAGCCTGGCGACGCTCGTCCGCGCTCGCGGCCCGCTCTTCCGCGACGCGCAGGTCGCCGCGCTTCACTTCGGCATCAGCCAGCGCTTTGCGGTAGATCTCCTCGGCAGCGTCCCGCTGCACCCGTGCTGCTTGCTGGTCGCGCCGAAGCTCGGCCAGCCGGGTCCTGCCCTCGACGATGGCGGATTCGAGCACGCCGCGGCGCTCCCCCAGGTTGCGAAGCTCGGCCGCCAGGCCGTCGGCGCGGCGCCTGGCGGCCGTCACGCGCAACTTCAGCGCCTCGGCGCTCAAGGTGCCGTATCGCTCCGCCTCGGCGGCCTCCCCCGCCAAGGTTTGGCAGCGCTCGTCGAGCTCGACCACGACGTCTTGGAGGCGGTCGAGGTGGCTTCGGGCGGTCTCCAGCCGGGCCTGCGTCTGTTCGCGGCGCGCGCTCATTCGCCCCACGCCGGCGGCCTCCGCCACGTACTCCAACAGCTTGGGCGGGTCGGCGATCAAGACCTGGCTGACCTCGCCCTGACCGATGATGGCCACGCCCGAGCGGCCCAATCCGCTGCCTGCCAGCGCCTCCTCCAGATCGAGGAAGCGCGCATTGCGGCCGTTGAGCTTCAGGCGCGTGGCCCCGTCGCGATCCAGGCTGCGGTAGAGCTTGATGGCGCGACCGTTGCCGCTCAGCTCGACCTCGACCTCCGCCAGCCCGACGCTGTGCTTGCCGCTGGCGCCGTGGAAGATCAGGTCGCGCTTGTCGGTGGCGCGGAACTCGCGCGCGCGCCCGCCCCCGGTGGTCCACTTCAGCGCCTCGATGAGGTTGGACTTGCCCGAGCCGTTGGGCCCGATGATGGCCGTTACGCCGGGGGCGAACTCGATGGCGGTGCGGTTCCCGAAGCTCTTGAAGCCCTGCAGCGACAGCGAGGTGAGTCGCACGCGCCAGTCTACCCCGGCCCCGCCGCCGCGCCGGGGCCGTGCGCCTTCACGCGGTCGAGCCCGCCAGCGCCCGCAGCAAGTGCGCACTGGTGGCGATGCCGCGCAGATAGTCACGGACCGCGAACTTCTCGTTGGGGGCGTGCGCCCGGTCGTCTTCGAGCCCGAAGCCGACCAGCACCACCTCGCAGCCGAGAAGCTCCTGGAAGTCCGACACGACGGGGATAGTGCCCCCCGTGCGTGCGAACACCGGCTCGCGCCCGAAGCTCTCTCGCAGTGCCTGGGCCGCGGCGCGCACGCTCCGTGCGTCCAGCGGCGTGGACGCAGGGCGCCCGCCGTGCAGGCGGGTCACGCTGACCTCGATGCCGGCCGGCGCCAGCGACTCCAGGTGGCGCTGCAGCTTGCCTGCGATATCGTCCGGATCCTGCTCGGGCACCAGTCGGCACGACACCTTGGCGCCGGCGGTGGCGGGGATCACGGTCTTGGCGCCCTCCCCCTGGAAGCCGCCCCAGATGCCGTTGCAGTCCAGCGTGGGACGCGCCCACAGGCGCTCGATCAGGCTGTAGCCCACCTCGCCCGGCGTCGCCGACACGCCGGCGTCGGCTCGGAAGGCCGCCTCGTCGAAGGGCGCGTCGGCCATGCGCCTGCGTTCCTCGTCGCTCAGCGGCTCCACCGCGTCGTAGAAGCCGGGCACGCTGACCCGGCCCTCCTCGTCCTTCAGCTTCGCCAGCATGCCGGCCAGGGCGTTGATCGGGTTGGGGACACCACCGCCGTAGCTGCCGGAATGCAGGTCGCGGGCGGCGCCACGCACGTTCACGTCGAGGTAGGTCAGGCCCTTGAGGCCGTAGGTCAGCGTGGGCGTGTCGGGCGCCAGCATCGCGCCGTCCGAGATGACCACCACGTCGGCTGCCAGCGCCTGGGTATTGGCCTCCAGGAACGGTCGCAGGTTGGGGCTGCCGATCTCCTCCTCGCCCTCGACCACGAAGCGCACGTTCAGCGGCAACGCGCCGTCGACTTGGGTCAGCGCCTCCACCCCCTTGATGTGGGCGTAGACCTGGCCCTTGTCGTCGCTCGCGCCCCGAGCACGAATGTCGCCGCCGATGACCGTGGGCTCGAACGGTGGCGTCTCCCACAGCTCCAGCGGCTCGGCCGGCTGGACGTCGTAATGCCCGTAGATGAGGACGGTCGGCGACCCCGCAATCTCCGGTGAACGCCCGACCACCACAGGATGACGCGCAGTGGCATGCAACTCCGCTTCCAGCCCGGCCTCGCGCAGGGCCCGGGCCACGTACTCGGCGGCCGTTGCCACGTCCCCTTCGCGCTCGGCCGCGGTGGAAACCGACGGGATGCGCAAGAACTCGAACAGCTCGCTCAGGTGGCGTTCGCGGTTGGTTTCGAGGTAGTCGTCAAGCGCCATGCGATGGAGTATAGCGGGCGGCGCTCAGGCGCCTCATTGCGCCTCGTCCCCGTCCGCATCCTCGTCCTCGCCGTCGTCGCGTCCAGGCGGCAACGCGTGCTGCCGCATGATCTCCAGGTGGTCCTTGAGGCGGAGCTGCAGGTTGGAGATGCGGTTCTCCATGCCCGATTGCAGCTCGTCCAGCCGGCGCCTGAGCTTGATGATCTCCTCGACCCCGGCCAGGTTCACGCCGAGCTCCTGCGTGAGGCGCCGTATCTCGCGTAGCTGTTCGATGTTGCGCTGCGAGTACAGGCGCGTCTTCCCCGCGCTACGGCTGGGTTCGATCAACCCCTTGCGCTCGTACAGCCTCAGCGTCTGGGGGTGCATGTCGACGAGCTCCGCCGCGACGCTGATGACGTACAGCGGCTTGTCCTTGTCGATGCCCTCGCCCGCGCCGCTCCCGCCGGCGTCGAGCTCGGCGGCCGCCGCCTCGTTCTCCTTGGCGTCGTGCTCAGCGCTCATGCCTCAAGTCCTTCCCTCCGTCAGGTTGGCCAGCCAGTCCGCAGCGGCCCTCGCCAGGCCGCGCCAGAGGTCATGATGCACGGTCACGATCAAATCGCCCCCGCCCAGCCCGCCCCGGCGCACCCGCACGCGGCCGCCGTCGGGCGTCCCTGCCGGCACGCGCACGGCGCCTCCTGCGAAGCGCGTGGTGAGACCTCGCGCCGCCTCCGAGGCGGTCACATGGATGTCGACGAGCACGTCGTCGCCCTGCATGCGAGCGCCGCCGGGCAGCGACACCGCCACGCGCACCAGCAGGTCTCCCGGCGGGTTGCCGGGACCACCCATCCCCTTGAGGCGCAGCCGGCTGCCGCTGCGCACCCCTTCTGGGATGGCGACGTCGACCTCGGCGCGACCGCCGCGAACGCCTGCGCCGCCGCAGTCCGGGCACACCGCGCCGTTGACGCTGCGGCTGCCGTGGCAGGTCGGGCACACGCTGGGGCCTGGCACACGCACGCGGCGTTGCCCGCCCGCGCGGGCGAGCTCGAGGGGGATGCTCACGCGGATCTCGCGCGTCTCGCCGGGAAGCAGCCCGGCATTGCGGAACAGCCCGGTCATCATCCCGAAGAGCGCGTCGAACACGGCGTTGCCGGTTCGGGGCGAGCCCTGGCGGACGTCCCAGTTGATGGGGATGTCGGCCTCGCGGAAGATCGTCTGCCAGTCCACGCCGGTGAAATCCGGCGCGCCGCCGGGTGCGGTCGAGGCGGTGCCGTAGCGGTCGAAGCGGGCACGGGTGTCGGGGTCGCGGAGGACGGCGTACGCCTCGGAGACCTCCTTGAAACGTTCCTCCGCCTGCTTGCTGCCCGGGTTGCGGTCGGGATGGTAGCGCATGGCCAGCTTCCGGTAGGCCGACTTGATGGCGTCGGAGCTTGCGTCGCGCGGCACGCCCAGGACCTCGTAGGGGTTGGTCAGGACGGGACTCACCACCGGGTATAATACATAACTTGAGTCTGGGATTGTTAACCCGCCGTTCTCGACCCGACGCAGGCCGCGGTTTGCGTGGCGGGGCGCAACGCGGACCGGTGGTATCTTCTGAGGCGTGCCCACGTGTCTCGGGCGCGGAGGTGTGGTGTGAAGAGGACGCTCGTGGTGGCGCTGCTCGTCGCGGCGCTGGCGCTCGCGCTGAGTGGGTGCCGCAATGAGACCCAGAACCGTATCCGGCGCAGCATCCAGGACTTCACCAATCAACGCATGTACATCACGCTCTACTCCTACGACGGCAAGGAAGTGTTCAATGGCGCGGTGGACGGCAAGGTGACGCGTTCGAGCACCAAGTCCGAGGGCGCGGCGAGCGGCGACTCGCAGGGAGCCTACATCTACTGGTACGACGACCGCGGACGCTACCATCAGAGCGACCTGCCCTACCTTCTGACCACCTACGACCGTCGCCAGTCGTCGACGGGCGCACAGTCGCCGCCGGCCAAGACGCCCTGAGTGGGGCTTTCCCATATTCCGGCCGCCACCCGGCCGGCGCCAACGTGAGAACGGTCACGATTTGCTTAAGCCGGCATGAATGCGTCGCCCACGGCGCTCGTCGGTTGCACTGCTAGCATGGGAACGACGAGGAGAGCCGTTATGAACAAGCGCAGACTCCTTCGCATCCTGCCCCTGGCCGCGGTGCTGGCCGCGGCACTCTCCGCTTGCACCGTCTACGTCCGGCCCGGTCAACCGGGACCCGTCGGGATGAGCGTGCCGCTCAACGACGTGATCACCACCTTCCAGCCCACCCGTGGCGACGGCGCGGTGTACCAGCTCGGCGACACCATCCAGTTCCGCATTCGTACCAACGAGAGCGGCTACGTGACGTTGTCGGCGATGGATCCGGACGGCCGCGTCTACGTCTTCGCGCGCAACATCTTCGTCCCCGCCTACCACACGCTGATCCTGCCCACTCGCGAGATGCGCGTGACCTTCAGCGCCGCGCCCCCGACCGGCTTCCATCGCGTCCGTGCAGCCTTCACCTCCGGCCCGACCGACCCCGGCCGCGTGCACTACTCGGGTCGCTTCGGAGCCAGTGCGTGGACCGCCGCGATCGATCTGGACATACGCAGCTTCCATGTGCGGGACGTTGCCGAGACCACACTGATCATCCGCTGAGCAGTCCCGTGGCCTGGGGCGGCTCTGTGAGCGGCCGGCGCGAAGCGCGCCGGCCGCCTCTCGCTGTTCTCGCTGTTCGCGCGTGGGTCAACAGCGGCCCGGCCCGCGCCGTGAGCGTGGGATACAATGGAGCGTCGTGCGCTGAACGCCTTGCGCGACAACGCGCAGCAACCAGGAGGTCCCTTCTTGGCAGGTCACAGCAAGTGGGCACAGATCAAGCGCAAGAAGGCGGTGAACGACCGCCAGCGCGGCAAGGTGATCAGCAAGCACATCCGTGCGATCCAATCCGCGGTGCGTGAAGGCGGCGGCGGCGACCCGTCCGCCAACCTGCCGCTCAAGAATGCCCTCTCGGCTGCCAAGACGGACGACGTCCCACAGGACAACATCGATCGCGCCATCGAGCGAGCGCTCGGCGGCAGTGAAGGCGGCGACTACGAGCCCGTGCAGTACGAGGGGTACGGGCCGGCGGGCGTGGCCGTGCTGGTCGAGGCCCTGACCGACAACCGGAACCGCACGGCGTCCGAGGTTCGGCACGTGTTCAGCAAACACGGCGGCAACATGTCCGGATCGACGGCCTGGCAGTTCGAGACCAAAGGGTTGGTGGTCGTGGACGGCGCCGACGAGTCGTTGCAGGAGCTCGTCATCGACCTGGGCGCGGAGGATCTCGAGGTCGACGACGGCAGCCTCACCATCTACACCTCCCCTACCGACCTTTACGCTGTCGTGGACGGCCTCCAGAAGGCAGGTCATGCCCCCGAGGTGTCGCAACTCAGCAAGTTCGCTCAGGCCGAGACCGAGCTGGAGGCTGCCGACGCCGACAAGGTGGTGCGCTTCATCGAGGCGCTGGAGGATCTGGACGACGTGCAGAACGTCTATTCGACAGCCGACCTGAAGAACGCCGAGCTGGTCGGCTAGACGGACGAGGGAGGGGTATGAGCTTTCCGAGCGTGCCCTGGGATGACGTCCCGGCGATCACCGCCGCACAGATGCAGCAGCTCATCATGCTCGCCACCGGCAAGTACGGGCTGGACAATCGAGTGCTGGTCGAGCACACGGCGCGGAACCTGGTGACGCTCGTCGACGTGTTCGCCGGCGACGGGCCGGTGCTGGTGGTGGCGGGGCGCGGCAACAACGGCAGCGGCGGGCTGGCCGCGGCGCGCCTGCTGGGGGCGCGCGGCCGGCGGGTGTGGGTGGTGCCCACGCATGAGGCCGAGAACTACTCCGGCACGCCCAAGGAGCAGCTCGAGCACCTCAGGCATTTCGATCGCGTGAGGGTGCGCACCAGCCTCCCCAAGATGAAGTTCGCGTGCGTGATCGATGCGGCCATCGGAACCAACCTCGAGGGCCCGCCGCGCGGTCGCACGCAGGACGTCATCACCGTCCTGAACAACATGGCCGACGGCTGCTGCGTGATCTCGCTCGACGCACCTACCGGCATGATGGTCGACGACGGCACGGTACCGGGGGACATCGTGCACGCCTCCATGACGCTGGCGGTGGCGCTGCCCAAGGCGGGCGTGCGGCCCGGCGGCGCGGTGGGGCGCCTATACGTGGGGGACATCGGTCTGCCGAAGGGCGTCTTCGAGTCTATGGGCCTACCGGCCGTGCAGCTGCCCGGCTTCGTGACCGAGATCACCACCGACTAGCGGGCCGGAGGCGCGCCAGCGCGGGCCGGTGACGTCGGTGAGGCGAGCGCGCTCGCCGCCGTACTCGGGAGAGGGGCAGCGGTGCTGGGCGCACCCTAAGCCAGGTGCCTGACACCCTTCGCTAGTGGCCCGGCACCTTGCTCGAAGCCCGCGTGAGATTGCCGAGGTACTCGAACACGGCGTAGAGGCTTCCCCCGTCCCACTCGCGCTCGACGGTGAGCGTTCCGCCCTGGACGTCGTAGACCACCTCGAGGTTGTTCCCGACCGTGTGCCAGGGACTCACGACGCGCAATGCGCCCCGCGACAGGTACCCGTAGAGCCGGCCGTGAACGCCCAATCGGAAGTATCCGTACACGCCGCGCGGGAGGCGAGCACATGCCACCTGCGCCGACGCCGGCCAGGAGCGACCGGGGAGGCTGCTGCAATCCACGAAGATGCCGCCTATCGTGTGAACGGCCTGGCTGACCATGATTCCGTACTCGCTCCCCAGGTTCATGCTTCGTTGGGCATGCGCCGCCGGCGAGCCCAGCATCGCGATGGCGGCGGCCATGGCCAACAGACGTAGGGAAGGACGCAGCACGGTGAGCCTCCTTGTGGGTCCCTACTCGGCGCGTCGATCGTGGCGCGGATCGTCCTGCGCGCCGTGAAGGGCGGTGCGCTCGAGCACGTGCCCAGAAGCTTACCAACGGATGCCGTGAGAAGTGTTTCTCACGTGGTGCTCGGGCGTGGTGAGGCCGTCGATGGCGCTGTCGCGGGGGGCCGGCCGGCGGCCGCGGGAGCCGCGCCGAGGCCGCCCGACTCGCGCGGGGCCGCTCAGGCGGGGCACATCTGCGGCGCCGAGGGCGATGGTAAGGTTCACGCGTGCGACTTTCCCTCATCATCCTGTTGACCGGCATCGTGGCCGTCGCCAGCGCTCAATCGGCGCCGGCCACCGCGGATGCGCCCGCGGCGGCACACGTGCCGACATGCGCCGTGGCAGACGTCGCCACCGCGTTTACGCGTTACGACCAGTGGCCTTACACCCTGGTCGACACGCACTTTCGCCTGCCGGCCAGCTACGCGCCCCCGGATTTGGTCTCCACCAGCGAGGCCGGCTTGAACGCGGATCAACGGGTGCGCGCCTTCGTCATCCCGCACCTGCGGGCCATGGCGCAGGCGGCGGCCGCGGCCGGCCACCCGATCGCCGTCCAGAGCGGCTACCGGTCCTACCAGACCCAGGTGACCACCTTCCAGTACTGGGTGAAGGTCGACGGTTACGCCTACGCGTTGCGATCGAGCGCGCGGCCCGGCCACTCAGAGCACCAGCTCGGGACCGCCATGGATCTCCGTGCCAAGGGGGGCAAGGCGCCCTGGGACTACCAGGACTGGGCGGCCACGCCCACCGGGGCGTGGGTCGAGGCGAACGCCTGGCGCTACGGTTTCGTCATGAGCTACCCGAAGGGCGCGGAGGCCACCACCTGCTACATGTACGAGCCGTGGCACTACCGCTTCCTGGGATTGGCCGCGGCGAAGCAAGTGCACGACTTGGGTGAGACCACGCGGGCGTTCCTGTGGGCGCATTGGCGCGCGAGCGGGCGAAGCGTCCCCGACGGGCCCGCGGCGCCGTTGAAGCAGGTCACGGTCCAGCCCGGCGACAGCCTGTGGGCGCTCGCGCAACGCTACGGCACCACGGTGGCGGAGCTCCGCCGGCTCAACGGCCTGAGTGGCGACACCATTCGCGCGGGCATGACGCTGATGGTGCCCTGACCCGGCCCCTGGCGCTGGTCACACAGCGGCACCACGCGCCGGGCCCCGGCCCGATGGTCCGGCCGGGGCCCGCACACGTCGGCGAATGACGATGAACATCGCTTGGTAGGCGCGGGCGGGATTGAACCGCCGACCTCTACAGTGTCAATGTAGCGCTCTCCCACTGAGCTACGCGCCTATGCGGAGCGAACGAAGCTGGAGGCGCCGACCGGATTCGAACCGGTGAATCGAGGTTTTGCAGACCTCTGCCTTACCCCTTGGCTACGGCGCCGTGACCCGCCCCAACGCCCCCCGCGGGCACCGGGCTAGTGAAGCGTAGCATGCCCGTTTTTGCGCTGTCAACGCGACCTTTGGCCCCTGAACGGGTGTCCTGGCGATCGTTGGCCGGCGGCGCCCGCACCCTCCTCGCGGCGGGTCGCCCGGCCTCCCCGGGCGCCACGCCTCGAGGCCCGCCGCGGCGTGCGCGAGGTTAGCATGGGCCATGCCGAGCGTCGACGCGCCCGCCTTCGCCCATCTCCACCAACACACCGCCTATAGCCTTCTGGACGGCGCCGCGCGCATCACCGACTTGGTGCGTTGGGTCCGTGAGGTGACACCGGGTGACGCCGCCGTCGCCATGACCGATCACGGCAACATGCACGGGGCGGTCGAGTTCTACAAGGCGGCGTTGGCGCAGGGCGTCAAGCCCATCCTCGGGCTCGAGGCATACGTGACGAGCGGGTCGCGCTTCGAGAAGCGTCGGCCGTCGGGCAACCTCGACGGCGGCTACTACCACCTGACGCTGCTGGCGAAGGACTTCACCGGCTACCAGAATCTGTGCCGGCTCTCCAGCCGCGCCTACCTCGAGGGCTTCTACATGAAGCCCCGGGTGGATCACGAGCTGCTCGCCGAGCACAGCCAGGGCGTGATCGCCCTGTCCGGATGTCTGGGTGCGCAGATCCCCCGGGCCGTTCTCGATTTCGGCGAGGACGAAGGCGAACGGATGCTCGAGGCGTACCTGGCCATCTACGGCGACGACTTCTTCATCGAGCTGCAGAACCACGGCCTCGACGAGCAGCGGCGTCTCAACCCCGTGCTCAAGGACCTCGCGCAGCGCCACGGGCTCGGTATGGTGGCAACGAACGACGGCCACTACGTTCGCAAGGGGGACGCGCGGGCTCACGAGGCGCTCCTCGCCATCCAGACCAAGACGGTGCTCTCCGACCCCGGCCGCTTCCGCTTCCCCTGCGACGAGTTCTACGTGAAGACGCCACAGGAGATGGCGGCGGCGCTGCCCGAGAGCGAGTACCCCGGTGCGCTGTCGAACAGCCTGGTGGTCGCCGACAGGTGCGACGTCGTGCTGCCCATCGGCAACAAGCGCGTGTACCAGATGCCCGAGCTGCCGCTGCCGGAGGGCCGGAGCCTCGCCGAGCAGCTGCGCATCGACACCTACCGCGGGCTCATGCGGCGCTATCCGGAGGTCGATGAGGGCCTCTTTCGCGACTACCTGGCCGAGGCGCAGGACGCGGAATCCGTGCGTACGATGGACGTCGACGCCGTGCTGCTTGCGCTGGCCCGCGAGGGCGAGCGGGGGCGCCGCACCAGGCGCGAGGACGAGACCTACGACCGCTACGTGTACCCGCATCTCGACGCCTTCGAGCAGCACCGGGAGGAGCCGGCGGTCGCCGTGCTGCGGCGCGCCGAGTACGAGCTCGGCGTCATCGTGGCGATGGGCTTCCCGGACTACTTCCTGATCGTTGCCGACTTCATCAACTGGGCCAAGGACAACGGCATCGCGGTGGGTCCCGGCCGGGGCTCCGGTGCCGGCTCGATCGTGGCCTTCGCGCTGCGCATCACCAACATCGACCCCCTCGCCTTCGGTCTGCTGTTCGAGCGCTTCCTGAACCCCGAGCGAATCTCCATGCCGGACTTCGACATCGACTTCTCCGACGTACGCCGTGGCGAGGTCATCGACTACGTGCGCGAAAGGTACGGCGACGACAAGGTGGCCCATATCGCGACCTTCGGGACGATGGCCTCGCGTGCCGCGATCAAGGACGCGGCGCGCGTGATGGAGGCCCCCTACGTCGAGGCGGATCGGATCTCCAAGCTGGTGCCGGTGGTCTACGGCCGCAGCGTCAGCATCGAGCGTGCCAGGGAGGAGGTCCCCGAGTTCCGGGAGCTGTACGAGGCCGGGGCGAGGGCGTACGTCGACGTGGCGCAGACACTCGAGGGGCTCACCCGCCACGCCTCGGTGCACGCCGCCGGCGTCATCATCTCGAGCCGACCCGTGCAGGAGCTCGCGCCCGTGTTCCGCGTCGGGGATGGGCCGGTGGTGTGCCAGTACGACATGGGGTCGGTCGAGGAGCTCGGCTTCATCAAGATGGACTTCCTCGGCCTGCGCACTCTGTCGTTCATCGAGGCCGCCGTGAAGATCGTCCGCGACGCTCATGGCGACGAGCTCCAGCCCGACGACTTCGCGCAGGACGATGCCGCCACCTACGAGCTGCTCTCACGCGGCGACGCCGCCGGCGTGTTCCAGTTCGAGTCGCCGGGCATGATCGACACCCTCAAGAAGCTCCGGCCCAGGCGCATCCAGGATCTCGTCGCGGTGAACGCGCTGTACCGGCCCGGCCCCATGGAGAACATCCCTGCCTACCTGCGCCGCCACCGCGGCGAGGAGGCAGTCGACTACTCCGACTTCCCGGCCTCCGAGAGCCTGCTCTCCCCCATCCTCGCAGAGACCTACGGCATCCCCGTCTACCAGGAGCAGATCATGCAGATCGCGCAGGCGGTCGCGGGCTACTCGCTGGGACAGGCCGACCTCTTGCGGCGCGCCATGGGCAAGAAGAAGGTCGCGGAGATGGTGAAGCACCGCCAGGTCTTCGAGCAGGGCGCCGCCGGCAAGGGGATCCCGGTGCCTGAAGCCAACCGCATCTTCGACCTGCTGGAGAAGTTCGCGAACTACGGCTTCAACAAGTCGCACGCGGCCGCCTACGCCGTGCTGGGCTACCAGACCGCGTACCTCAAGGCCCACTACCCGGTGGCCTTCGCCGCGGCCCTGCTCACGGTGGAGCGCGGCGACTCGGACAAGGTTGCCGAGTACGTGGCCGACGCGCGCCACATGGGCATCGAGGTGCTGCCCCCGGATATCAACGACTCCAACGCGGACTTCACGCCGGTGGGCGGCCTGGTCCGCTTCGGGCTGTACGGCATCAAGAACGTCGGCGACACGGCGGTGGACCACATCCTTGCCGAGCGCCGGGCCGGCGGCGAGTTCGTCGACCTGTTCGACTTCTGCCGGCGCATCGACAGCACCCTGGTCAACAAGCGCGCCGTCGAGCACCTGGTGAAGGCCGGCGCCTTCGACCGGCTCGGCGCGAGGCATGTCCTGCTCGCCAACCTGGAGCCGGCGCTGCGTTGGGGCACGGTGCAGCGGGAGCAGGCGGCGCAGGGCCAGACCAGCCTGTTCGGAGCCGAGGAGATCAAGCCCCCCACGTTGTCGGGCGGCGAGCCGCTCAGCGAGCTGCAGCGGTTGCGTTTCGAGAAGGATGCCCTCGGCCTGTACATCAGCGCCCACCCTATGAACTCCTACCCCGGTCTGGCCGAGGCCGCCACCTGCCCGGTCGACGCCGTGGAGCGCCACTACCGGGAGAACCTGCCAGATCGCGCGGGCGGGCGCGTACGCCTGGTGCTGGCGGGCATCTTGCAGAACGTCGTGAAGCGGCCGACGCGCAAGGGCACCATGATGGCGCGCTTCGAGATCGCGGACGAGTCCGGCGCGCGCGAGCTGGTGGCGTTCAGCCGCAGCTACGAGTCGATGGCGCACCTGCTCGCCGAGGACGCGCCGGCCGTGGTGGTGGCCGAGGCGTCCGAGGACGGCGACGGCGTGCGGCTGGTCGCCGAGCGGCTCGTCCGCTGGGACGCGCGGGACGCCGGGCTGGAGGTAGCGGTGCTCCGCTTCGACCTGTCGCAGGTGGGCCGCCATCACCTGCTGGAGTTGCGCTCGCTGCTGGACGATCTGAGCGGCGCCACGCCGGTGCAGCTGGAGGTGTCGGGGCCCCAGGGCACGGCGAGTTACGCGACGTCGAGCGTGCGCGTGGATCTGCAGCGGCTGGCCGAGCTGCAGGCGTCGTGCCCATGGCTGCGGACCGCCGTGACGTTGGACAGGCGGCGGCTGCTGGAGAGCAGGCCCAACGGCAACGGAACCCGGCACGCGGCGGGGCAGCCTCCCGAAGTGCCGTTCTGAGCGTCCAGGCTGCGGCCTGCTGGGCGCCTGCGCCCGCGCTCGTGCGCCGAGCGCCGCTCGCCGGGCGTCGACCTGGGTCGCAGCCGTCTCGAACCGCTGGGCACTCGTGGCAGCGGCCCCGCCGGGGACGGGCCACGCGTGTCCGGCGTCGACGTGCTCGCACGCCCAGCGGGTAAACTACGGGCCGTATGTGGGCACGGGAGCGGATGGCGTGAGCGCGCGTGTGGCTGTGATCGGTACGGGTTGGGCCGATCGTGTGCTCATCCCCGCGTTCCAGGCCGGCGGCGTGGAGGTGGCGGCAGTGGCCAGCCGCGACCCCGCCCGCGCGCGGAGCATCGCAGACCGCCACGGCGTCGCATCGGCGACCGGCTCGTGGCGCGACCTGCTCGACATGGATGTGGATGTCGTGGCGGTGACCAGCGCACCGGCGTACCACGTCGAGCAGGTCACGGCCGTGCTCGCGTCCGGGCGTCATGTGCTGTGCGAGAAGCCGCTCGGCGTCGATGTCGCCGGCGCGGAGGCCATCGCCGCCGCCGCTCGTGACGCGAGCGGGCGGCTGGCACTGGTGGACCACGAGCTGCGCTTCACGCCGGCTCGGCGCAAGGCCCGCGAGCTGATCCGCTCCGGCGCCATCGGCCGCGTCGTCACCGTCACTGCCCGGGTCGCCAACCGCATGCGCGTCGACCCGACCCGGCCGTGGACGTGGTGGTCGGACGTCGCTCAAGGCGGCGGTATCCTGGGCGCACTGGGCTGCCACGTGTTGGACTCCGTGCGCTGGCTACTCGATGGCGAGATCGACCTGCGCGGTGCGAGTCTCGGCCGGGTCTACCCCACGCGCCTGGACGCCGACGGCGTCGAGCGCGCGGTGACGGCTGAGGACATCGCCTCGCTCACGTTCAAGGTGGGCGACGCGGTGGGCACCGCGCTTCTCCACGCCGCCGCTCTCGACGACGCCATCGACCTGTTCACCGTCCGCGGAACCGAGGGGAGCCTGGTCATCGATCGCTCGCTCAAGCTCTACTTCGGAAAGCGCGGCGGTCCGCTCAAGGAGTACCTCACGCCCCTGCCGGCCATCGTCCCCAACCGCTTCCGCGCCTCGGGCTTCGCTGCCGGCAGCGTGCTGTTCGCCGAGGCCCTGGGCCGCGCGCTCGGCGGCGACGCCGCCGCTCTCGAAGGTGCCGCGGACGTCCAGGACGGGCTGGCCGTGCAACGCACCATCGACCGGGCGCGCCAACTCGACGCCGCCCCGCCGGCGCCCCGGTCCTGAGTGCGCGGTCCCGCCATGACCCGCGTCGTCGCCCTCGTGGTGCTCATCTTGCTGCTGGTGTTCACCGGCTTCTGGTTGGCGCGTCGGCCGCTGGGCGGCCGGCCTGCCGCAGCGAGCGGCGACGCCACGAAGCCTGCCGCCACCGCAGCCGCCACCGCGGCGCCGAGCCAGGCGCCGAGCCAGGCGCCGCGCCAGGCGGCGGGCGGCGCGTCGGCGGCCGGGACGCCCGCAGCGTCCGCCGCGGTAACGCTTCCGCCCGGCTATACGGCGCTCGCCTACCTGACCAGCCAGCGCCGGCTGGTCTTCGATAAGGCGCAGCAGGTGCTCAAGCCAGGCACCGACTACGTCGCCGTGCTCGTCACCAGCAAAGGCGACATCACCATCCGGCTGCTGGCGCAGGAGGCGCCGCGGACGGTCAACAACTTCGTGTTCCTGGCCCTCAACCGCTTCTACAACGGCGTGCCGTTCCACCGCGTGCTCGCCGGCTTCATGGCGCAGACCGGCGACCCGACCGGCACCGGCCGGGGCGGGCCGGGCTACACCTTCGCCGACGAGATATCGCCCCACCTCGAGTTCGACAAGCGCGGCGTGGTGGCGATGGCGAACCGAGGGCCCAACACCAACGGCTCGCAGTTCTTCATCACCTTCGCGGCCACCCCGTGGCTCGACGGCCACTACAGCATCTTCGGCCAGGTGATCGCCGGCGACGCGGTGCTGAGCAAGCTTCAACGCATCGACCCGCAGAAACCCGAGGCGGTCGTGAGCTTCTCGGAGACGCTGGGAACGCTCTCGTCCAAGGGGGTGACGCTCGCTGGAGCGCGCAACACGACCGTCGGCGACGCCCTCGCTCACAACCTGGGCGCGCGGCCGGTGGTCGGCCAATCGTTCTCGATCGGCAGCTATCTCGGCGTGGTGGGAACCTCTGCCGGCAAGCCCGCCGTAGCCTTCTACCCTCGGCCGGACACGCTTGAGCGCGTCGTCATCGGCACCAAGCCCGCCTCCTGAAGGGGGCCGAGAGGATCCACATGACGAGCAGTGCCCTGCAAGGCTACCGAGAGCTCGAGGCCGCCGGCGACGCATCGACGGCCCGCTACGCGCGTGCGGAGCAGGTCCTGGACCCGGAGGCCGACTACCGGGCGGTCTTGCACACCAGCAAGGGAGCGATGGTCATCGACCTGTTCCAGGACCGCGCGCCGATCACCGTGAACAACTTCGTGTTCCTGGCTCTCAACCGCTTCTATGACGGCGTGCCGTTCCACCGCGTGCTCGACGGCTTCATGGCGCAGACCGGCGACCCGACCGGCACGGGGCGCGGCGGGCCCGGCTACCAGTTCGCGGACGAGTTCGCGCCCGATCTCGGGCACGACGGCGCGGGCGTGGTCTCGATGGCGAACGCCGGTCCGAACACCAACGGCTCGCAGTTCTTCATCACCTTCGTCGCCACGCCGTGGCTCGACGGCCGGCATGCCGTGTTCGGTCGCGTGGTCGAGGGTCAGGACGTGCTGGACGCGCTGCAACGCGTGGACCCGGCTCAGCCCGGTGCCGCGCCGGCACCCGACGTGATGGAGCGCGTCGCCATCCACGTGCGCTCCTGAGCCGCCTCCGCTCCGCGCCTGCGGGGCCCGCCGTCAACCGCGCTCAAGCGTGCGCCGCGGGCAGCGGCGCCACCTCCGCCCGGCGTTCGCTCACCATCCGCCACAGGTGCTCGATGAGCGCCTCCACGGGCACATCGTTGCGGTCATCCTCCTTGCGGCTGCGGAACGACACCGATCCCGCGGCCGCCTCCTTGTCGCCCACGATGACGATGTAGGGCACCTTGAGCAGCTCGGCATCGCGCACCTTGGCGTTCATGCGCTCCCCCCGCTCGTCCACCTCGGCGCGTAGACCGGCGTCGAGCAGGCGCTGGCGAAGGTCGGCCGCATAGCCCAGGTGGCGGTCCGCGATGGGGACGATGCGGACGTGCTCGGGCGCCAGCCACAGCGGCAGGTCGCCGGCGAAGTGCTCGATCATCACGCCCATGAAGCGCTCCGTCGAGCCCGTGACGGCGCGGTGCAGGACCACCGGCGTGTGCCTCTCACCATCCTCGCCGATGTACCCGCAGTCGAGCCGGGCCGGCTGGATGAAGTCCACCTGGATGGTGGAGAGCTGCCACTCGCGGCCGAGCGCGTCCTTCGCCATGAAATCCGCCTTGGGTCCGTAGAAGGCCGCCTCGCCGACGGCCTCATCGAAGGGGACGTCCTCGGCGTCGAGGGCGCGCCTCAGCGCCTCGGTAGCCTTCACCCACTTCTCGTCGTCGTCGACGTATTTGCCCTCCTCACCACGTAGGCTCAGCTGCACCCGGTAGTCGCTCATCTGGTAGGTGGAGAGCACCTCGCGGATCAGCCTTAGTGCCAGAGCGAACTCGTCCTGCACCTGTTCCTCCGTGCAGAAGATGTGACAGTCGTCCTGTGTGAGGCTGCGCACGCGGGTGAGGCCCGACAGCTGGCCAGACTTCTCGTACCGGTAGAGGGTAGCGAACTCCGCATACCTCAGCGGCAGCTCCCGGTAGCTGTGGTGGCCGGCATTGAAGAGCGTCATGTGGCTCGGGCAGTTCATCGGCTTGAGCCGCATGCGGATGTCTTCGTCCTGCATCGCCGGGTACATGACGTCGGCATAGTTCTCGAGGTGTCCCGAGCGCGCGTACAACGACTCGCGCACCATGTGGCCGGTCCACACGTGCTGGTAGCCGTAGCGGGTCTGCAGCTCCCTCACGAAGCGCTCCATCTCGAAGCGCACCACCTCGCCGCGCGGAAAGAAGATCGGCAGGCCGGCGCCGATGTCCTCGCTGAAGGTGAACAGCCCGAGCTCGCGACCGAGCTTGCGATGGTCGCGCCGGCGCGCCTCCTCGAGCAGCCACAGGTGGTGCTCGAGCTCCTCCCTGGTCGTGAACGCGATCCCGTAGATGCGCTGCAGCATCGGCCGGCGCTCGTCGCCCCGCCAGTACGCCCCCGCCACGCTCATCAGCTTGAAATGGGGCGCGATGGCGCCGGTCCTGGGAACGTGCGGACCGCGGCACAGATCGGTGAAGCCCGCTTCGCCGCCCTGCTCGTAGAAGGTGATGGCTTCGCCGTCGGGCAGGTCCTCGATGAGCTCGACCTTGTACGGATCGCCCCGCTCCCGGAAGCGCTCCAGCGCCTGTGCACGCGGTAGCGCGTACTTGCGTAGCGGCAGGTCGTCGGCCACGATCCGGCGCATGATCTGCTCGATGGCCTTGAGGTCGTCGGGCGTCAGCGTCCGCGGCAGGTCGAAGTCGTAGTAGAAGCCGTCCTCGATCACCGGCCCTACCCCCATGCGTACCGCGCTCGCGTCGAACCCCTGCTGGACGAAGTACTCGGTGACCGCCTGGGCCATCACGTGCGCCAGGGTGTGACGCATGAGGTCGAT
>Ga0307441_1000115_pt1 | contig 33670 bp, 25 predicted proteins | sample SalMarWE160420MG_FD_202149 | JGI IMG/M metagenome (GOLD analysis project Ga0307441, IMG submission 202149) | Salt marsh sediment microbial communities from the Plum Island Ecosystem LTER, Massachusetts, United States - WE1604-20 | ecosystem: Environmental > Aquatic > Marine > Intertidal zone >... | reverse complement strand
GCTTCAATGGGCCTGGCAGCGTGGCGTCAACAGAGCATTGGGCCCGAACCAACTGCTCCGTATTTGGTCTTCTTATTAACCTCTGCAAGAAAGGAGGCACCATGAAACCATTAAAAACATTGTTCGTCTGGTTTGGAGTCTGTCTTATTCTTATTGCTTTTGCCTTGACGGGCTGTGCCGGCACCCTGACGCCGAAAAACGCTCCCGCGGTATTTCCCTGCGTTTCCCCGGACAAGCTGGAAAAACTGATTGCACCTGAGGCAGAAATGGTAGGGTTCTCCTGTTCTTTTAAAAAGTGGAAAGGGGCCGAAACCCTGCATTTCAAGGTATCGGTAAAAAACATCAGCGATCAGCCACAGCGCTTCCGAGTGAATATCTTCCTGGACAACGGCAAGGCTGTCGGTGGACTGATCCCAAGAACGACCAAGAAGGGACTTATCGAGCCGGGACATGTGGCGTCGTTTGTGTACCCGGTCAAGGGCATGTCAAGGCAGCCCAATGCCATCACCCTGAAAATCAGCACTGTCAGCAAATAGCAAAAAAATAAGAAAGGAGAAATACGATATGAAACGTGCACTGTTTATAATATCACTCTGTCTCACACTTGCTCTCGCTGTGCCCGTGGCGGCAAAGACGACTTTCATCAGCATCGGGACCGGCGGGACCGGCGGTATTTACTATCCCTACGGTGGTGGTGTGGCTGAAATCTGGACCAAGTACGTAAAAGGCGTGAGCGCCGTTGCCGAAGTAACCGGTGCCAGCGTCGAAAACGTGAAACTCGCAAGTAAGGGAGAGACTGTTATCGGCGAGGTCATGGGCGACGTGGCAGACGCCGGATTTGCCGGAAGCGGCAAATTCAAAGGCAAAAAACAGAATATCCTCACCATGGCCGTTATGTATCCCAACCTCCTCCAGGTAGTGACATTGAAAAAATCAGGCATAACCAATATCGAACAGGTCAAAGGCCGACGAATCAGCACCGGGAGCCCTGGCAGCGGGACCAACTTCATGGCCGAAACCGTGTTAAAGGCGCTGGGAATTCCTCTGAACTCTTACAAGGATAGCAGGCTCTCTTTCACTGAAAGCGCCAACGCCTTACGGGACGGCACCATCGAGGTGGGCATCTGGTCCGTTGGTCCCGGCACCAGTTCCATTCTGGACCTCGCAACCACCCATAAAATCAAGATTATCGGGTTCACTCCCGAGCAAACTCGGAAAATTCTTGCCTTCAACGAGAATTACTCCGCCGTCAATCTGGCCGGGGGACTCTATCGTGGGGTGGACAAGCCGGTTCCCACGATTGGCGTCTGGAACGTCATGATCTGCCAGAGCTCCTTGGACACGGACCTTGTCTACAGGCTCGTCAAGGCCCTCTATGAACACACCGATTACCTGGCGGAAATTCACCCTTCGGCCGCCTATACGACTCCAGAAAACGCGGTGAAGTATTCCCCCATTCCCTTACACCCTGGAACCATAAAATACCTGGAAGAGAAGGGCATCAAGATTCCCTCCAGACTGATGCCATGAATGTGCCATGTTGACCAGGCCGACTTCAAAAACAGTCCTTCTGGCTGCGGCCGGCCTGGTCTTCCTGGTAGTGGCGGGTGTGCTGCTTCCCAGCGGATTGGAACTCCGCGTAACCCCGGTAAAGGGCGGCCAGGCCCTTTTGGTCATCCCTCTTCACGTGGGTGAACGATTCACCATTCGTTACTACCATTCTGTGGAAAACGCCCCTATCTGGGAAGCGCACAGCGTGGACAAAGAGGGACGTATCTATATCGAAGAAGAACGTTACCTGAAATTCGGGGCCGGAATGGGTCATATGCCCGGATTCGGGCACATGGTCCACCGGGCCCCTTACGAGGTCATCGAGAATATGCACATGCCCACGGGCGATTTTATCCTGCGTATCGGCAGCCCGGGGGTAGATCACACCATCATCTGGCGTGGGTGTGAAAGGAATCTTTCTGCCATGGCCCCCCATGTGGCTGTCAAGTTTCATGCGCGATCGGTGAGCCTCCTCTACCGCCTGTGGAGAGACATCTACCCCCACCCTGCCACGCCTGGAGCCGGGAGTAAACCATGAACGCAGGAAAACAAATCGAGGGGAACCAGGTCAAAGCAGAATCGGTGGAAACACGGAAATCTCCAGACCGCTCCACTTCAATCCGTACCCTGGAACGCTTTACTGCCAGGGTGATCATGATTGTCGCCATCAGTTTAAGTCTCTACCAGCTTTATACTGCGGGCATCGCAGCACTCACGGCCCTTGTACAGCGGTCCATCCACCTTGGAGCCATCCTGAGCCTCACCTTTCTGCTCAAGCCCCCTTTCAAAAAGGTCTCCAAATCCACGCTGAACCTGTGGGTGATTCTGGACTGGTGCCTGGTATTGGCTGCGGTGTACTGTTCTTACTACATCTGCGTGAATCTGACCGCCATCTTCGCGCGTCAGGGCGACTGGCTGACGAGTGACCTGGTAGTCAGTATCATTGGTACCCTCCTGGTGCTGGAGGCCTGCCGCAGGGTGATAGGATGGTTTATGGCCGGTATTTGTGTGGCGGCTATTCTTTATGCCTATTTCGGCCCGTATATGCCGGAGCTCTTTATCCACAAGGGCTACAGTATCGAGCGCATCGCCACCACTTTATGGCTTACCACGGAAGGCGTCTTCGGTCTTCCCCTCGGTGTGGCTGCCACATTCGTCTTTGTCTTCGTGCTATTCGGTGCTTTTCTTGAAACAACCGGCGGGGGCGATTTTTTCATAAACCTCGCGTATGCCCTTACAGGGCGCTTTTCGGGGGGCCCCGCCAAAACAGCTGTGGTCGCCTCAGGATTCATGGGGTCGGTTTCAGGATCCGCCGTGGGGAATGTGGTAGCCACGGGTTCATTCACCATTCCCATGATGAAGAAGGTAGGCTACCGTCCCCATGTTGCCGGTGCCATTGAAGCGGCAGCATCCACCGGCGGACAGCTCATGCCGCCCATCATGGGCGCAGGGGCCTTTCTGATGGCGGAATTTACCAATACGAGCTATCTGACCATCATAAAGATAGCCTTGGTACCGGCCATTATGTATTATTTCACGGTGCTCCTCTTTGTGCACTACGAAGCCAAGAAGTTCGGCCTGGAGGGTCGGGCAAGAGAGAATCTCCCCAGGTTCTGGAAGGTTATTAAAGAAGGTTTGCACTTTATCATCCCGGTGGCCATTCTGATCTATGTCCTGATGGCCAACTACAGCCCCATGATGGCGGGGTTTGTCGCCGTGACCAGCACGGCGGCTGCAAGCCTGTTGGCAAACGCAGTCAAGTGGTCTTCGGCTTATTCGCACGCACCCGCCGACGGAATCCCACACCAGCAGGCAAGGAATTTTGCCATCCAGGAAATCAAGACCGTTTTCGAGGCACTTAGAAGAGGTGCAGTCAATGCCATTATGGTCTCGGTAGCCTGTGCAGCGGCAGGGATCATCGTCGGCATGGTCACACTGACCGGCATGGGCCTGAAATTCTCCAGCCTTGTCCTGGATCTGAGCCACGGCATTGAGGCACTTGCCATTTTGCTCATCGGGGCCGCCTCCCTGGTACTGGGTATGGGACTCCCGGTGACGGCCAGTTATATTGTTCTTGCTACCGTTGCAGCCCCTGCCCTGCTCCACATGGGAGTACCTCTCCTCGTTGCCCACATGATCGTATTCTGGTATTCCCAGGACGCCAATGTCACTCCTCCGGTCAGCCTGGCCGCCTTTGCCGGGGCAGGGATCGCCGGGGCAAATCCCATGAAAACCGCCTTTACTTCCTGGAAACTGGCCAAGGGGCTCTACATCATCCCGCTGGTGATGGCGTACCGTCCCCTGCTGGGGGTCGGGAAAAATTACACCTTACTTAACTGGCAGGTGGGATTTACCATGTTGACCACGTTGCTCGGACTGATCGCGTTTGCGTCCGTCCTGGAAAGATACTTCCTGCGCCGTACCACATGGCTGGAGACGATACTCCTGTTTCTGGCCGCAGCCGGGCTCCTTTGGCCCGAGGACTGGGCCGACGCCGTAGGTTTTCTCGCCCTGGTTGCAGCCTTTCTGCTGCAAAAATTCGGCCCCCCAGCAAGCCCACGCAAATCAAGAGTCGGACGTGAGTCCTGAAGCCGCGAGTGTCATGATATATGGTCTATTTCCCCGCCGGTTTCAACGTGAGAATCCCCTCCTTGTTTTTTTCCACTTGTGCTCGATCCGGCCACGCAGGGTGGTAGCCGTTTCCCAGGTAAAGCGGGATCTGGTCACGGTAATGGGGGCTCTTGAGCTGACCCGACTCACCGGTGGGAAGCACATGAAGCGCACTCTTTATGTTTGCCAGATCAACAATCATCCGCTGGGAGACACCGTGTTCGGCATGGTAAGGTTTGTCATAAGAATACTGTTTCTTGTTCACGGTGAGATGGTTTCCCGGAACAGGGAAAGGTCCCAGGTTGAAGAGACGGTCAAGGGGCTTTTTCTTCCCCAAGGGATGCTCAAAGGTGAGCGTGTGGATCTTTCCCCAGGCCCACTTGTCCATATCATCCCCCATCTTTTCCCGCAATTCAGAAAGGGCTTGGTCCAGGCTCTTTTGCATGATATCTTCCATCGTCTCTTTTCCAGGGGTATCCACGTTGTCAAACCAGGGCGATGAGCCTTTTCTCACGAGCGCCCTGATGGCCCTCGGCGGAAACATGGTTGTCTTCAGGTACTTCCGGAAAAGTTTTTCACCCAGTTCATCCCTGAAAATGTTGTCCATCATTTTCCGAAAGGTCATCTCATAGATACAGGCGGCCGCACTCTCCTTGGCCATCACGAAATCCCACCCGGCAAGGATCTCCCGGGTCTGTTGAAATCCCTTGGTTTCTGCATGCCTTTTCAAAACCTCTATAAATTTCGGCGTGAGTTCAGAAGCGAGCACACAATAGGTGTCGTGCTGGATCCTCTTGAAATCATCAACCGTCAGCTTTTCTTTTGATTTAAGGAGCTGGGTGACACGGGTCACCCGATCCATTGGCTCCCAGTAATTGCCAACCACATAAGGGTAGTCATCATTTGTGACCTTGTTATTGGAGGTGGCGATAAAACCCTGTTCAGGATTCAGCATATGGGGCCGCTGGTCAAAGGGCACATACCCCTTCCATTCATATTCCCCGGTCCATCCCGGCACCGGCAATATTCCAGTATCCCCTTTTGGGCGTATGGGGATCGTGGCGCAGCACCAGTACCCGATGTTGCCTGCCCGGTCCGCGAACACAACATTCTGGCTGGGAAGTTCCCAGTACCGGAGGGCCTCGATGACCTCCCGAGCATTCCCGGCCGTCATAAGTTTATGAATTGCTTTTCCCGCCTGGAGGCCTTCCGTAAATGCCCATCTCTGGGAAATAGTCTCCTTGGCGCCTTCCTTTCCCTCCTGGGCTACAACCGGCCCGTGGCGGGTGAGGAGGATCTCCTTTGTGACCGGCGGACTCCCTTTCACCTTGATGGTCTCTTCGATGAGCTTCATATCCTCCCAGTGGTCCTTGTACCAGTATTGGTGAGGGTTCTTGGGATTGATCTTTTCAATATAGAAATCCACGTCATCCACCATGACGTTCGTAACGCCCCAGGCAACGTCCCGGTTGTGACCGATGAGAATGCTGGGAACACCCGGAACCGCAAACCCGGACACATGGATGGTCGGGCAATTCAGGTTCACTTCCCACCAGAAGGAGGGGTTCGTGAGGTCAAGATGGGTGTCATTGGCAAGCATGGGTTTCCCGTTTTGGGCCTTTTTCCCGGAGATGACCCAGTTGTTGCTTGCTGCGCCCACTGGGAGGCCGATCAATCCCCTCACCTTTTCCGCCACCCTGAGCGCCTGATTTGCTGATGCCGAGACACCTTCGTATCCTTTGGGAACAATTATCGGTCCATCGTTCGGCCACGCGGGAAAGGCCTCCCTGAACTTTTCCTCTCCTACCTTCTTGAGGATCTTACCCGCAGTCAGATCCGTGGCGAACCCGCAAGCCAGCCCCCAGTTCGCTACTTTAGCAATGTCGAGGTAGTCATCTTTCTTCCACTTCTCAGGTTTGTAGCGAAGGAGCGTAAACTCGATGGGCAACCGATCCGAATGGCTCGTGATATAGGCATTTATGCCACTTGCAAAGGCCTTGAATGCAGGTTCCAATGCAGGGGGAAGATATTTTCGCATCCCGGGCGCGGTGAGCAGCCTAAAATATCGATCCGTCTGCACCAGGTCCTTGCCGAACAATTCCGAAAGGTGTCCCTGGCCCAGACGACGAAAAAAATCCATCTGCCAGAGCCGGTCCTGGGCCACTGCGTAGCCGAACCCAAAGAACAGATCGGTTTCATTCCGGGCGTAGATGTGGGGGACACCATAGGTATCCCGTATGATCTCCACCTTTTCAGTGATTCCTATCATGGATATCTCGCCGCTCACCGCGGGCAGGCTCCGTTTCACGATATGCTGGAACCAGAGATAGCCTGACCCGATCCCAACAACCAGAATCCCCGCTATAACGAACACAATGATCAAGAACCACTTTTTCATCCCTCATCCCTCCCATGAAAACCTGATATTTCCTCACGCCCGTTCACTCCGTTCACTAGAGACACAGAGCTATTAGAGGAAAACAAGTTCTTTCTCTTTGTTTTCTTAACCTCTGTGTTCTGTGGTCGCTGTGTGAGATATTGCACTTTATCTAATCCATGATCTCTGGAAAGGTGCTTGCAGTCTCTTTTGAAGCATGTGCTTAATCTCAAGATCCAAAGCCCCAATGTCAAATCAATGTCAAAGTCGAAATGCCAAAAAGATTACCTGCCAAGGTCCCGGGTATTGGTCATTGATCATTTGGCATTTATTTGAAATTTGGATTTTGTCATTTGGAAATTCTGTCTGACAGAAACTTCCGAAGTTGTTTCTCATAATAATCCCTATTTTTCTTTGCCTTGGAAAGGGCCTCTCTCATGGTCTTAACCGCCTCCTGCCGGTACCCGTTTGCAAAGTAGGCCTCGGCAAGGGTGTCCAGGTAGACAGGCATCCTTTCTATGGAAACAGCTCTCTTGGCAAGAACGAGGGCCCGCTTCGGGTCCCTCAGCCTGGGATCATCGGAGGTTGCAAGGAGCCAGGCCAGGTTGTTTAAGGATACCGGCCGGTCTGGGTCCAGTGCAAGGATCCTTTCATACACTTCCTTTGCCTTTTCATAATCCTCCATCTTGTGATAAAGCATCGCGAGATTCTCATAGAGGCCGAGGTCGGCGGGATTTTCGCTCACCTGTTCCTGCAGGACATTTTCAAGGGCCGAATAGGTCATTTTCTGTTTCAGGGGACTGAAGTTCAGGAGATACCCCAGCACCAGCAGAAAAAAGACAAACAGGGAAAAGCAGAGGGTCACAAATCGATTCTGTCTCTTCAGGAGAGACGGCTCCCCCCTAGAACGGACGAGACAATCGACCCGCTGGCGGATACTGAAGTGGTGCCAGCTCGGCACATCCCTGCTCTTTCCGCTCAACAGGGCGATTTTCTCCAGGGAACTGATGGTGTACTCCGGCGTGCCCATCACCTTTGCCGAATAAAGATCAGCCTGACGCTCGAAGTTTCGCATAAAGAATCCCATAACATACCTGAAATAGATGATCAGGCTCAGTAACATGGGAAGAGAAAGGGCAACATAGAAGAGGTTGCTCCCGTCAGAAAGGCCGGAGGAGAGAAACTTGATAAAAAAAGGACGGGTTGCCAGGAAATAGAAATAGAAGTCAAAAAAGCCGAAGGCAAGGACAAGATATCCGATCAGGAACAACACATAAAACAGGAGGTGCCGGTACCTGGCGTGCCCCATTTCATGGGCCAGGACCGCTTTCAGTTCTTCTCCCGTGAGTATTTCAAGAAGAGAATCGGTAACCAGGATATAGCGGTAACGGGCTACTATCCCCATAATACCCGCGGTCATCATTCTTCCTTCAAAGAGCGGCCAGATCAAGAGACTCCGGTACCTGAACCCCTTTTCCCGGAGAAAAGCCTCCAGTTCCCGGCCCTTGGGCGTATTTCCCAGTGGTTTACACCCCCACCATGACTGGATAAAGACCGGGAGTATGACCATAAGCATGGTCAGAAAAACAGCGAAGAAAACAATCTGCCCGCCCATGGTGTTGAAAAACCCGGCAGGCTCTCCCCAGGGGGTCATGTTCAGAAGATCATAGATCAGGGACAGGAGCACCCAGGGAAAAAGGATGGGGAGGTTCAAGCGGGTATTTGAAATTATGTAGGCTTTCTTCGAGATGCTTATACCGAAAACTTCCCGGTAGGCGGGGACTGCAAAATACCAGATGGTGCACAGGAAGGCAAAAAAAAGGGCCATTGCCAGGAGTCCCTGCAAAACACTGAATGTCCTAAATCCCGGGATGTGCAGTATCCAATATTTGAGATTAAACAGAAGCGTGAACAGGGAGAAGATGAAGATGGCAACGACAGACAGGGTCCCGTGCGCCCTGTGATACCGGGCGGTCAATCGCCCATCGCTTCCGCCGCTCTCCCGGGACTCTTTCCGTATCCTTTCAAATACCCTGCGGCAGTAAAGGGCGAATGCGGCCCAGGCGAGAACGATCATGCCGAGCGTCAAGGGAAAGGAATTTTCAGGGCTTTTCCCGGAATAGCTGACGCTGAATATGAGGAGAACAACGATAAAATAGATGATATGGTTAAACATAGAAGCGCGGCCCCAGCCGGTTTATCCAGTTCACGGTTCGCAGCTGCCCGATGACAAAGGAAATTTTTCTTGATTCATTCGACTGAAAGGTCCTTTTGGCAAACGTGGGTTGCAGGGATACAGGTTATGCCCTTTTTTCTTCGTGACTGGCGGGAGGGCTTCGTATTTTCGTGACTTATCTATGGGGGAAGCCGCAGCCAAGTCCTCAGGGCGCATTTTCCTGAGGACTGGAATGCGGAGGGGGCAAAACTCCCCCGTGGATAAGTCACTGAAAATACCAGCCTGGGAGACTCGGAACCGAAGAAGAAAGTGGCATAGCCTGTTTTGGCTTTCATAAATTCTTCAGCTTCAAAGTACACAGAAACCGGAAGAACCAATGTTCTTACTTTGCGGATGCCTGCTTCCCTTCGATGAACTCCAGTTTCCCGTCCCCCGGCGTCACCGCCGGGTCACCCTCCAGCTGGATGGATACATTATAGCGCGACTCAAGTTCCGAGAGCTCCTTGCGTTTCCTGTTCTGGAGATATGTGGCCACGTCCAGAGGGAGAATTCCCTTCACCTCTGTGATCCCTTCTTTTGCCAGCCCCATCCAGATACGCCGCAAGAATGAAAGGGATCGCGCCTCAACCGAGAGGACCAGGCCTCTTCCCTGGCAATACTGGCAGGTCTGGTAGCTGCGCGATTCTATAGAAGGCCTGAGGCGCTGACGCGACAATTCCAAGAGCCCGAATTTCGAGATATGGGAGACGTCTATCTTGGCGCGGTCTTTCTTTGTTTCTTCCCGCAGGATTCTTTCAATCTCTCGGATATGACTCTTGTCTTTCATGTCAATGAAATCGATCACGAACAGGCCGCCTATATCACGCAAACGGAGTTGACGGGCGATTTCGAGTGCTGCTTCCTGGTTGGTATTGAAGGCGGTGCCTTCCACGTTTTTACTGCCTCTCCCCCTGCCGGAATTGACGTCTATGGAGATAAGGGCCTCGGTGGGGTCAATGACAAGGGACCCTCCTGATTTCAATGGGACTACGTTGCTGTAAATGGTCTCAATCTGCTGCTCGATCTGGTCGTTTTCAAATATAGGCCGCTTTTCCTTATAAAGTTTCGCCCTCCGCTGGTACCGGGGAGAAATGATCTTCATGTAGTCCTTGATTTTTCCATACGTTTCCTTGTCATCAACAAGAATTTCCGTCACATCACTGGTAAAATAATCCCGGAGCGTCCTGAGCCAGATATCCTGTTCCTTGTGAACGAGAGAAAGTGGCGGTGCCTTTTTCACATGTTTCTTTATGTTTTGCCACATCCGCAAAAGCCTGCTCAGGTCCCTTGACAGCTCCCGTTTGTTCTGTCCATGGGCAGTAGTGCGCACAATGTACCCGATTTCATCGGGGAGCTTCAGCTGGCTCATGATGGATTTGAGACGATTTCGTTCTTCCTCGTCTTCTATCTTTCGCGACACCCCGCCCCCGCTCCTCCCGGGGGTAAGGACAAGGTAGCGACTGGCAAGGGAGATGTACGTGGTAAGATGCGCCCCCTTGTGCCCCGGCATTTCCTTTGTAACCTGCACGAGCAATTCCTGTCCCTTCTTGGCGATCTTCTTGACAGAGGGAATTCCCTGGTCCTTGGAGGTATCCACGGGGGTCAAGTAATATTCGGGATGGATCTCGCTCGCCTGGAGAAAGCCGTTCTTGTTCGTGCCGATATCGACAAAACAGGCCTGCAGGCCTGACTCAACCCGTGCCACCACCCCCTTATAAATGTTTCCAATTTTCTGTTCGGCCGTAGAGGTCTCTATGAAAAAACCGTCAAGCTTTTCATCTTTGACAATAGCGACCCGGTATTCTTCCGATTCCAGTGCATTAATGAGCATTTTTGTTGTCATGATCTTACGCTGCTTTCCTTCCGTGCTGATTAAAATGTTGGTATGCCTGATACATAAAGGTCCTGATGGCCGCTTCCCTTCCCGGCTGGATACCGGCATCATAAGGGGTGTCGAGATACGGGATACCCAACTCATTCATCCGAGGCTTGATAATGGAAGCCGTGATGGTGCTCGGCATGCAGGTAAAGGGATATACATTCACTACACCATTAAATCCCTCCCGGGCGTATTCCATGATTCCCGGGATACTCAGGCAGGCCTCGGTTCCCGCATCAAATGAAAACAGGTCATCCTCCTTGATGACCTCTTCCAGGTGGCCGATCTTATGATCCCGGACAATACCAATGAGTGATGCAAGCCGGTCATAGACCTTTCTCTGTCTGAATTCCTGGTAATAGAGTTCACTCCCGTACCCAAATATCTTCTTCAGGTGCTCTTTCATGGGGCCAAACCGGAGCTGTTTCATGCTCAGCCGAAAGGCTATCTTGGCATCCCGCAGACGGTCGTAGGAGGTGTAGTTCATCCATTCCGCAATTGACGCGTTTACCACCTCTCCCCCATATCGTTCGAGCACCCTGATGATATCCTGGTTGGCGTGCACGTGAGATCGTACATATATCTCTCCCACCATGCCGATAAGCGGTTTTTTTGGACTACCAGGGTCCACCAGATCCTTTCCCTCTTTGATGATAACTTCCATCTCGTCCAGGATTCGATCGAATTCCTTCCCCGGACCGTGTTTTTCAAAGATATTCTCCATCCGGTGCATCGACTCCTCAATAAAGGCATCGGTGCTGCCCGGTTCCCTTTCGTACGGCCGTATCCTCCAGAGCAGACGGTCCAGGATGTCGGCAACCACCACGGAAAAATAGGAAGTCCTCCGAAGATCGCTGACCCGCTGACTCTCAATAAGACCTGAGAGGGAGTAGCCGTCATCCGTGGTGAGAGCGCCGATCTTCAATCGATTCAGGTCAGGCAATGAATCCAGGATGATTCTCTGGTATTTGTTGTACATGCCGAATCGGCAAGGGCCACTGGATTCTGGCATGAAGTAGATGTAATTGTCCGGATCAAACGCGTCGCCCAAACGCTCCTTCTCCTTTTTCATGAAATAGAGGATATCTCCCGTGGTAATCTGGCAGGGATAGCACTCTTTGCCCGAGGTATATTCTATGCCGAGATCGAGTCCCTTATAGGTGTCCATGACCTTTGCTCGGATACCAAATCCACGGAACGTCGCCGCCAGGAGATGCCCCCCTATCCTGTTCATCTGGGGAATCAAGAAGGTCCTTTCCTTGAGGCTGAACCTTCCTACCGTCTTATTGAGCGATTTGAAACTCACTATTTTCTTGGATTCCATGGCCATTTATCATCCCATTATCTGAAAAAAATCCCTTACCACAGAGTCACAGAGGACAAAAAGGGAAGCCTGTTCTCCGTGCTCTCTGTGGCTCCGTGGTGAACAAATCGCAGCCCGAGCATATTGCCATAAATCTCGACAGTTAGTTCGCCAACCCAATCTTTCTCTCCACGTCCCGCCGTAATTTCTGCATGGTGTTTTCAATCACATTCTTGTATGCCTCGAGCCGGGTCATGACACCGGCCACCGCACTATGCTCATCCAACTCCAGGATCAAATAGGGATCATCCCCCATGATGTGCTTGTAAAAATGCTCTATAAAGGAGTCCGCCCCACAGCTAAAATTGGTGAGGTGGAGGCCGAAATAATTCTCATGGGCCACCGCATATTTTGCCGTGCGGAGAATTTGTGCACCATAGCCCCAGTACATGGATGGAAAATCGGAAAGATCAACGCTGGACGAATCAATGAAGTCCATGGGGAGTGCCACCAGGCCAAGCTTTGCCAAGTTCTGCCCCAACCGCAGGTTCAACCGTTCGTCATAGAGATTGTAAGGCCGACCTGTCACCAGCAGCACAGGCTCAAAGGCATGCACCTCCTGGAAAATCTCAGATCCTTTTCTGACGAGCTCCTTTGCAAATTGATCCTGTCTTTCCAATGCGTGATAAACAGCCTTTCTGACTTCCGCCTTGCTCTTCCCCAATTTCGGCCCTATCTGTTCCCATATTTCTAGGCCCAGTGTGTCCGGATCATACTTGAAATGGACCACAGGGGTCAACGTCCTGTCCCGGTCGATCGCAAAGGCGGCCCGCATCATATACGAATTACTCTGGCTCATGGGGCAATAAAAACCGGTCTCTCTATCTCCCGGCGTCTGCATATCGATAATACTCGGGAGGAAAAGATATGCGGTCTTTCCCATCAGCTCCCTCACATGCCCATACGAGACCTTGACCGGGTAACAGGTCTCCGCCATCACTGATTCAATACCCATCTGGGAGATGTGCATATTTGTCGGCGGGCTCAGAACGAGTCGCAATCCAAGTTCGTCAAAAAAATGGGCCCAAAAGATTGCGGTTTGATGCCCATACAGTGCCCGTTGCAAGGCGACCGTAGGACGACCGTCCACTTCCATCATGGGCTCACTGCCCAGTTCGTCACAAACGCCGGCGAGATAGGTCAGCCAGATATCCCGCCGCAGGTGGAAAAAATTCTGTTTCTTCGCACCCCTGGTCCTGACCACGTCATATCGGCCGCATTCCCCGCCCCATACACTGCGACGGCCGTCAAAATCGTAAATTTTCAGCTTGCATTCATTGTGGCAAATTGGATCAGCATGGCATATTTTTTCCTTGTATTCCATGCGATCATTGATGGCGCTGTCCAGACCCCTGAAGGTGCTCTCCTTTGCATTTTCAAACTGCATTTTTTCCTGCACACTGATGGCGGCGCCGTACGCGCCCAGGACCTCCCGGTGCTTCGGTACAAGAAGGCCGCGGCCCAAAACGTCTTCAAAAGCGGCAACAACCCCCTTGTTCAGGGACGGCCCTCCCAGGAACATGATTCTTTCACCAATCGTCCGCTTCCCCACTACGCGATTCAGATAGTTGTGGACAATGGCATAGCAAAGGCCCGCGATAAGGTCACTTCTCGCCACCCCTTTTTGATGATACGAGACGAGGTCCGATTCCATGAAGACAGTGCAGCGTTCCGTGAGTTTTATGGGGGCCTCTGAAGACAGTGCGATATCCTGAAATTCACCCACGATATTAATCCCATATTTTCCTGCCAGCTCATGAAGAAAACTCCCTGTCCCAGCCGCACATACCTTGTTCATATCAAAATCCAGCGGGTATGCGTTCGAGATGGAGATATATTTTGAATCCTGCCCGCCTATTTCGAAAATGGTGTCTATGTCAGCGGCGATCTCTACGGCTCCCCTTGCATGGGCCGTTATCTCATCAATGATGAGGTCCACATTCAGAAAATCCCCCACCACGTTTCTTCCTGATCCGGTAGTGGCAGTGCCCACAATCTCGATCTTCTTTCCAACCTCGTCACGGATGGTCCTCAACAGCCGCTGGGTCACCTCTATGGGCTTCCCCTGGGTCGGAACATAACTCTTATGAATAATCTCCCGTTCGTTACTCATCAAGGCATACTTGGTGGTTGTGGACCCGATATCGATCCCGAGGTACACTCTGGCCCCCTTTTTCACGAGTCGTTTCTTGATTTCATTGGTTTCAGGGAACGATGTCTTCTTCAGCTCAAGCCGTGTAGCCCGGGGAGCGGTGATGTCCATTTGAGAGCCTAGGGTCTTCAGTTTCTTGAAATCAATACTGTCTTCCTTTTTCAAGGAACGGGCCTGAAATGCTACCCCGATGGCGCCAAGTGAGGTGTTGTGGGGGGGGACAATCAGGCGGGGGAAATAGTCTTTGAATGCCTTTACCTGGAGGCGATTGAGTGACAGCCCCCCGATAAAAAGGATGGGTTCCTCAAGCACTCGTTTGCAAACGATGGTGCTCATGTAGTTCCTGGCATTGCCAATATGGAGGCCGTAAATAATATCCTCGAGGGTTTCTCCCTTGTTCTGCAGGTGAATCATATCTGATTTTGTAAAGACGGTGCACCGGCAGGCAACATTCGCAGGCTTCCGGCTCCTGCCGCCAAGATCAATAAAGTCCCCGAGGATCATATCAATCTTTCCCTGCGAAATATCCACCTCCTTTGCGTACATCGAGGTGGCAAGTCGCTGTGCCTGCTGGTCAATAAACGAACCGGTGCCGGACGCGCACGGCCCGTTTGTGTTGAAGTAGGAGAGTTTCCAGCTGTCACCCGGACCCTGCGATTCTTCACGTGTCTGGTCAATCTGGAAGAGGGCGGTATCCTGTCCACCCATGCTGATAATCGTCCGCACGTCGGGCTGAACGAAGAGAGCGCCCAGGACCTGGCTTATGGTCTCGAATTCATAAAATGTTCCGAGCTGTTCACTCAGTTTCTTCCCGTGATTTCCCGTGAAGGAAATAGATCTGATCCTCTCAGCTCCAAATTTTTCATAGAGAAACCGGATCAGACCCAAAACCCTCTCTTCCACTTTTCCCAGGTGGCGCTCGTAAGGTGCTTCGTAAACAATTTTCTTTGCTTCACTGAGGGCGATGCAGTTTAGACTAACAGACCCGGCATCAATACCCACATGGAGTTGTTCAGCCATTTCCATGCCCCTCCTCTCCGCGCTCTATATGGATGTTCTTCATTGACAAATCTCTCACACCGTTTCTGTAACCCGTAGCCCCGATTTCTCACCGATCTTCGTCGCGAGACGGTGGAGAGGCCCATGGATACAAGGCGCGCGCAGGAAAATGGGCGCAGGCGTACTTTCAAGTACGTCGAGGTCATTTTTCAAGCCCAACGCAGGAGGCATGGGGTTCTCCGCCATCACAGCAGATTATTGGCGAGAAATCCAGGTTAGATTCCATTACCCCTTCATGTTGTCTTCTGTCAAGTGCAATGCCTTCCCTTTTAATGAGCTTCCCCCCAATTTTTCCCGTACCCCGTGTCCACTTTGAGCGGGACCCGGAGGGGATAAACCCCTTCCATTTCCTCTTCTACCACAGGTATCAGCACCTCGAGTTCGTCTTCCGGAACCTCAAATACCAGCTCGTCATGAACCTGGAGCAGCATCCGGGTCTGGAATCCGTTGCCTCTGAGGCGGTTCGCTATCCGAATCATGGCAAGCTTGATCAAATCGGCCGCGGTGCCCTGGACGGGAGTGTTTACCGCCATACGTTCCGACTCACCCCGGATTACCCGGTTCCTGTGGAGGATGTCCGGCAGATACCGACGTCTGTTCAGGAGTGTGGTGACATAACCTTTCTCACGTGCCATCCGAATCATCTCCTCCTTGAACCTGGCGACTCCCTGGTACTTCTCGTAATATGCCTCTATATATTCCCTTGCGTCCCGGGAAGGAATCCCCACCTCTTCGCTCAATTTCTGGGGTCCCATGCCATAGATTATTCCAAAGTTGATGGCCTTCGCGATCCTGCGCATGTCCGGGGTCACCAGATCCCGTTCAACCCCGAGGATATCAGCAGCGGTGAGGGCGTGCACGTCATCCCCTCGCTCAAAAGCATCGGTAAACGCCTTGTCTTCGGAGTAGTGCGCAAGGATCCTCAATTCAACCTGGCTATAATCGGCCGAAAGAAGTACACATCCCCCCTCCGCTATGAACCCCTTCCGTATCTCTCTTCCCTCGATCCCCCGGACGGGAATATTCTGCAGGTTCGGGTTACTGCTGCTCAATCTCCCCGTGGCAGCTACCGTCTGGTTAAAAGAGGTGTGAATCCGCCCTGTCCGGGAATCCACCATCCTGACCAGCGCGTCCAGGTAGGTGGATTTCAGTTTCGAGAGTGTCCGATATCTCAAGACAAGCCCGGGCGTCTTCTGTGGGAGAGCCGACAGTTTTTTCAGGACCTTCACATCAGTTGAAAAGGATTTTGTCTTGGCTGTTTTCCCCTGGACCGGCAGCTGGAGTTTTTCAAAAAGGACATAGCCGAGCTGCTTCGGGGAATGGATGTTGAATTCCATCCCAGCCTCGTCATAGATTTCCTTTTCAATCATTTTCAATTGATCCGCAAAACTGGCGGACATGGTTTCGAAAAAGATCGTATCGATCTTGATCCCGGCAAGTTCCATGTCCATGAGGACCGGGAGCAGTTTCATCTCCAGGTTATAGAAGAGATCTTCGTTCTTATCCCGGCGCAATTGATCCTCAAGCCGGTGCATCAGCCGAAGGGTAATATCCGCATCTTCGCAGGAGTAATCCCGGGCCAGCTCCAGGTGAACCTCTGAAAAATTCTGTGCTCCTTTGCCCTTACCTACCACATCACTGTATCCGATCATCTTGTGATTCAGGTAATGCTGGGCCAGGTAATCCAGGTTATGCTGTCTGAGCCCTGGATTGATCACGTACGAGGCAATCATGGTGTCAAAATAGATACCCTTGAGATCAATCCCGTGCAACTTGAGCACTTCAGCATCATACTTTATGTTCTGCCCCACCTTCTTGATCGCATCATCTTCCAGCACTTCCCGAAGGAAATCGAGGCACTCCCGGAGATCTATCTGCCTTTCGACCCCTGGATAGCGGTGGCCCACGGGCACATAGAAGGCCTCTTTTTCTTCCACAGAAAAAGAAAGTCCCACGAGCCGGGCCTCCATGGGGTTCTTGCTCGTGGTCTCCGTATCCAAGGACACCATGCCCTTCTTCTTGATCTTCTCAACAAGAGACTCCAGTTCTTCCCTGGACAGGCAGAGTTCATAGCCGGTCTTCTCTTCCTCCCGGGAAGAGAACTGGTCCCACAGTCCCTTGAATTCAAGCTCATGAAACATCCTGGCCAATGCCTGCTTGCGTGCAGAACCCGTCCGGAGGGTCTCCACATCATGCACATCGACAGGGACGAATTGTTCAATGGTGACAAGTTCGCGGCTCAAAAAGGCCATTTCTCTGAATTTTCTCAGATTTTCCTGGAGCTTTTTCCCCCGTATCTCATTCACATGATCCATCACTGTTTCCAGAGATCCATACTTCTTGATAAGCTTGAGGGCGGTTTTTTCCCCCACGCCCGGAACCCCGGGAATATTGTCAGAGGTATCACCCGAGAGACCCATGACATCGATCATCTGAACCGGTTCAATTTCATAGGTTTCCCTGAAAACAGCATAATCGGTTACCTTGTCCTTCATGGTGTCCCACATGCGTATCCGGGGCGTGATGAGCTGCCTGAAGTCTTTGTCACCAGTCACCATGACAACAGTAAAACCCTGCTCCCCCGCAATCCTGGCAAGAGTCCCGATAATATCGTCCGCCTCATAGCCCGGCATTTCAAGTGTCTTCAGGTTCAGGTTGGAAACCACCTCCCGGATCCTGGGAAGCTGTTGCGCCATATCTTCGGGCATCGGGGGGCGGTTTGCCTTGTAGTCGGGGTATAGTTTATGTCTGAAAGTAGGGCCTTTGGAATCAAAGACTACGGCAAGATAGTGAGGGTCCCTGTCCGCCAGGAGTTTTAGGAGCATATTGGAAAAGCCGAATATGGCGTTGGTGGGAAAGCCATGGGAGTTGGACAGGTTCCTGACAGCATGGTAGGCACGGTGGATATAAGCAGTCCCATCCACAAGATAAACTGTTTTCGTTTCTTGTCCCATGGGAATACTATCTCCTGGCGGCTGGGAAAGAATAGTCACTTAAGCCAGTTTCAAAACGCCCCCTTTTGTCCGATCTCTGCGTCAGACTCAAAGTTTAGTCCTCGAAATATTCACCATATTCCTGTGGTTAATCCCGCCATGGCGGGATCGCCTTTCCCCGCTCAAAGTCCGGGATCTTCGACTTGACCTCGAATCCCGCTGGAAGCGGGAAACATTTTGAAACGGCCTCATTTGGCGTATTCTACCGCTCGCGTCTCTCGAATAACAGTCACCTTGATCTGACCTGGATACGTCAACTCCCCTTCGATCTTTTTCGCGATATCTTTCGCGAGGACAAACGCGTGATCATCATCGATGGTCTTGCCTTCTACCATAATGCGAATCTCGCGTCCCGCCTGAATGGCATACGACTTGTTCACTCCCCGGAAAGACATGGCTATATTTTCAAGTCCCTCCAACCGTTTTACATAGGATTCGAGCATCTCCTGCCTGGCACCCGGCCTGGCGCCGGAAAGCGTGTCGGAGGCTTGTACCAGCACGGCCAGGACCGATTCTGGCTCCACGTCTTCATGGTGAGCCGCGATGGCTTGGATAACACGATTTGACTCGCCGTACTTCTTGGCAAGATCCGCTCCTATGATGGCATGTGGACCCTCTACCTCGTGGTCCACAGCCTTTCCGATATCGTGCAGGAGACCAGCCCTCTTGGCTTGCTTCACATTCAAACCAAGCTCGGCCGCCATGATCCCGCAGAGAAAACTGACCTCCTTGGAATGTTGAAGCACGTTTTGCGCATAGCTCGACCGGTATTTCAACCGCCCGATGAGTTTCACCAGTTCATTATGAATGCCGTGGACTCCCACGTCAAAGGTCGCCTGCTCACCCGCCTCCTTGATGGTTGCCTCTATCTCTTTTGTTACCTTGGAGACAATCTCTTCAATCCTCGCGGGATGGATCCGGCCGTCATCAATCAGCCTCTCCAGTGATATTTTGGCCACCTCCCTCCGAACTGGATTGAACCCGGACAGGATGACCGCTTCAGGGGTGTCGTCGATAATCAGGTCAATCCCGGTAGCAGCCTCGATGGCCCTGATATTTCTGCCTTCCCTCCCAATAATCCGGCCCTTCATCTCTTCGCTGGGTAGATTCACCACGGAAACAGTCCTTTCCGTCACGTAATCCCCGGCATATCGCTTCACTGCCAGTGCGAGGACATTCTGCGCCTTTCGATCCGCTTCGCTCCTGGCCTCGTTCTCGATCCTCCTGATCAGTTTTGCGGCGTCGTGTTTTGCCTCCGATTCCATTGCTCCGATGAGCAGTTGTTTCGCTTCACCCGCTGATATCCCTGCAATGCTCTCGAGTCTTTTCCGCTGTTCTTCAACAAGCTGCTGGTATTTCCGTTCCTTTTCCCTCAGCTCCCTTTCAATCGTCTCGGCAGCTCGTTCTTTCTCAACAACCCTGCCTTCTCTCTTGTCGAGCTGTTCACTTTTCTTCTCAAGGATTTCTTCCTTGGAAAAAAGTCTCTTTTCCTGCGCATGAAGCTGCTCCTTCTTCTCCTTCGTCTCCTTTTCAAACTCCACCTTCATCTGGTAGAGGGTATCTTTCGCCTGAAGGGAAGCTTCTTTCTTGATGCTCTTGGCCTCCTTCTGGGCCTCCGTCAAGAGCTTCCTCGAATACTTTTCTATGGAATCAACCTTGCTCTCCAACACTTTTTTCCGGATAAAGAATCCCAGCAGGATACCCAGGATAAGTGCGACAACGGTGATTCCAATTATTTCAATAGAGATCATAGCAGAACCATGCTCCTTCTATAGAGAATTTCTCAGCGCACCTCGCCCTTCCATCAGCTTTCAGCAGGAATGGATAAGAACCGAAGTTAGATGCTGTGGGTGAGAAAGCAGCGCCTCCATCCAATCGCAGAGGAGAGTATTTTCCCGGGGAGTGAGATTGTCGGTTGACTGCTCAGGAAAAGGGTAGTGATGGGCTAGCCTGAATGAAGCACAGAAAATGGTGTATAGGAGTGAGCCTGCAAGCATTTCTGCTCACTGAACAACTCACTGAACAACCTTTTGTTCATGTTTTTATAAGGCATTGGCATCCAAAGAGAGGACTGCCAGATAATAACATGGCACCACGTCATATTCCTCTACGTATTGGCTTTATTCTCTGAGCCCGCTCATGGTTCTAACCTGAATCCTGCGCTCACTCGTTCCGGGATACTACACTCCCCAGCACAGCGTCAATCTGGTTAATCAGCGTTTCGCTTCGACGCCTGTGCTCCGCGAGGAAATCACGTTGCTCCCGCCGCAATTGAAAATAATCGTTTGCGATATGGAAGGCCGCAAGGATAGCTGTTTTCCTTTCAGATAGGCCTTCCGTACTTTCAGTTATCTCCTCAAATTTACTGTTTACGAAGTCGGCCACTTCCTGTACCTGCTCGCTTTTTTCATCGCTCTTAATCAGGTACTCGTGACCTAGAATTTTTATTTTTATGATATTTTCCAATCCCGAGAACTCGAACCTTACAGGGTAATCTGTTCCAGTTTTTCCAACAGGACAATGATCCGCTGCTTGGCTTTATCCCTTCCGCTCTTGAGTTCTTCCACCTGTGCTCCGAGATCAGCCAGTTTCTCTTTCTGAATCTGCGTTTTCTCCACAAGGGCCTCTTTCTCTTTTTTCAAGGCAGTGAGAGCTCCAACGAATGAATCAATCTTCTGCTCCAGGATATCAAATTGATCTATCTCGGTACCCATATGAAAATTACCCCCTCACTCGATCTCTTAAGCTGACCGATACACTTATTCGACATATTAGCTCCAAAGCAGAGAGACGTCAACAAAAAAGGCAAGCCCCTAGGCTTGCCTTTTTCAGAAAATAATTGGCAATTTAATAAGTTGAGCCAGTTGAATCTGGCTCAGTTAATTCCTTTTTTCTGCAACCCTAATTCGGGCTACGGCCCGTTTCAGAGCCGTCTCCGCTCTCGAAAAATCAATATCCGTGGCTTTTGCCCGATCCTTTGCTAACCGCTCCCTGGCCCTCTCCATAGCCTTCCTGGCACGTTCCAAGTCTACCTCGCCTGCCTTTTCAGCTGCATCAACCAGGATAGAAACCTTGTTTTCGGAAACCTCGGCAAACCCGTTTGTCACTGACAGATACTCAGTTGTCGTCCCCGAGGTATAGCGAAGCGCTCCCGGTTCAATGCCGGTAAGGAAAGGAACGTGTCCTTCGAGGACACCAAACTCGCCCAGAGACCCCGGAGCGACGACGCTGTTAACCTCCTGGCTTACAACAACTTTTTCGGGGGTAACTATTTCCAAATGTAGTGTTCCCATGAACTCGTCACCTCTACTTATTGGCAGCTGCCATTCTTTCCGCTTTCTCCCGGGCCTCCTCAACACCTCCCACCATGTAGAATGCTGCCTCTGGAAGGTCGTCGTGTTTGCCTTCGATAATCTCCTTAAACCCTCTGACCGTATCTTCTACAGACACATATTTTCCCGGAGTGCCCGTAAATGTCTCAGCCACGTGGAAGGGCTGAGAGAGGAAACGCTGGATCCTTCGAGCCCTGGCTACGACAATCTTATCCTCATCGGAAAGCTCATCAATTCCGAGGATGGCAATGATATCCTGCAAGTCTTTGTATTTCTGGAGAATCTGCTGGACCTGGCGGGAAACGTTGTAGTGATCTTCCCCAAGATAATTGGGATCAAGGATTCGTGATGTTGAATCCAGCGGGTCCACGGCAGGGTAAATCCCCAGCTCAGTGATTTGCCGGGAAAGCACCACGGTTCCATCCAGATGCGCAAATGTCGTAGCCGGCGCAGGGTCTGTCAAGTCATCTGCAGGCACGTACACGCACTGGACTGACGTAATGGAGCCCTTGTTGGTAGAAGTAATCCTTTCTTGCAGTTCCCCAAGGTCCGTGCCCAGCGTCGGCTGATAACCAACGGCTGATGGAATCCTTCCAAGCAGGGCCGAAACCTCTGAGCCTGCCTGGGTGAACCGGAAAATATTGTCGATAAAAAGGAGCACATCCTGGCCCTCTTCATCTCGATAGTACTCGGCCGCGGTAAGAGCGGAAAGGGCCACACGCGCACGAGCTCCGGGGGGTTCCGTCATCTGGCCGTAAATCAAGGCGGCCTTATCGATAACCCCGGACTCCTTCATCTCCCGGTACAGATCATTTCCTTCACGGGTTCTTTCACCAACACCTCCAAAAACGCTGATCCCGCCATGCTGCATGGCGATATTGTGGATCATCTCCATCATGACCACTGTTTTTCCCACACCGGCGCCACCGAACATCCCCATCTTGCCACCACGGGGAAAAGGCACCAGCAGGTCGATCACCTTTACCCCTGTTTCGAGGACCTTTACGGACGTATCCTGATCCTCAAAGGCCGGTGCATGCCGATGAATCGGGTAGAATTTTTCCGCATTCACCGGACCCAATCCGTCAACGGGTCTTCCAACCACGTTCAGAACTCGACCGAGACCTGCCGCACCCACCGGCATCTGGATCTGTTTTCCGGTATCTTTGACCGCCATTCCCCTGACCAGACCGTCCGTTACATCCATGGCGATGCAGCGCACCACATTATCGCCCAGATGCTGCGCTACCTCAACAACAAGATTGCCTTCGGTGTCATCGATCGTCGGGTTGGTGATAAGCAGAGCGGTCAAAATTTCGGGAAGCGCTCCGTCAGCAAATTCCACGTCCACGACCGGACCTATTACCTGAATAAGTTTGCCCTCGTTCATAATTATATCCAGACCTCCTTCATGATAGAGCCAGTTTCAAAACGTCCCCTTTTGCCCGATCTCTGCGTCGGGCTCAAAGTCCGGGATCTTCGACTTGACCTCGAATCCCGCTGTAAGCGGGAAACATTTTGAAACAGGCTCGATAGAAAAACCATTATGCACTTTTCAAAGCCTCAGCGCCGCCCACGATATCCATCAGCTCTGCCGTAATGGCTGCCTGACGGGCCTTGTTATAGACCAGGGTCAGGCTTTCCACCAGTTCATTACAGTTCTTCGACGCATTATCCATTGCAGCCATCCGGGCGGCATGTTCACTGGTCTCATTCTGCAAAAACGCATTGTAAATCTGCACGCTGATGTGCTTGGGGAGCAGCTCGATGAGAAGCCCCTCGGCGCTCGGTTCATAGAGATATTCCGCAGCACCAATCCCTCCCTCTGCCTCACGCTCCCCAGGAGGCTCAATAGGAAGCAGTTTCACCAGAGTAGGCGTCTGTTTTGCCATACTAATAAACCTGCTGTACTGCATGTAGAGTTCATCAATCCCGTCAGAGAGAAAGCGGTCAATAAATTCCCGGGTCATCTGGTTAATAAAAGCAATGTCAACCTTTCCATAGATATGGGTATGGGATCCGTGGACGTCATATCCACGCTTGGTGAAATAATCCTTTCCCTTTTTCCCTATCAGGGTCATGGAACTGTGTACCCCTTCTGACTCTTTTTGTTTCAACCACTTTTCAGCTGCATTGAGAGAATGGGAATTAAAACTCCCGCACAGTCCCCTGTCGGCCGAAAAGTGAAGGAGTTCAATATTGGATACCTTTTCCTTCTTGAGCAAGAGCGGATGGATATCCGGCTCAAGTCTGCTCGCAAGGTTAGCAAGTACCTCAGCGAACTTGGAGGCATACGGCTCAAAGCTTTCCATCCTCCCCTGGGTAGTGCGAAGTTTCGACGCCGCTACCATATTCATCGCCTTGGTAATCTGTTTGGTCTTCTTTACAGCACCTATTTTTCGCAGAATATCTCGTAGTGTTGCCATTTAACTATCTCTTTCCAACGAGTGCATCCGTTGAGCCGGTTTCAAAACGCCCCCTTTTGTCCGATCTCTGCGGCAGGCGAAAATTTTAATCCTCGAAATATCCAACCATATTCCTGTGGTTAATCCCGCCATGGCGGGATTGCCTTTCCCCGCTCAAAGTCCGGGATCTTCGACTTGACCTCGAATCCCGCTGGAAGCGGGAAACATTTTGAGACAGCCTTCTCTTATTATGCGGCAGGCTGAAAAATACCCTTGAACTCGTCAAGCACTTTTTTCAGTTTCTCAGCCAGATCATCACTGATGTCATTGATATTCTTTATCTCGTCCAGCAGATCCTGGTGCTTACTTCCCATGAATTCCAGCATCTGTTTTTCATAGTCATCAACCGCCTCTGCCGGCCATTCGTCCAGATAGCCGCTTGCGCCCGCGAAGAGAATGGCCACTTCCTTTTCCGCGGACATTGGTTGAAACTGGGGTTGCTTCAGGACTTCAACGAGTCTCTGGCCCCGGTTCAACTGTCTCTGGGTTGCCTTGTCCAGATCACTTCCAAACTGGGCAAACGCCTCCAGCTCTCTGAACTGTGCCATATCAAGTCGGAGGGTTCCGGCCACCTTTTTCATGGCCTTGGTCTGGGCCGCACCACCCACCCTGGAAACAGAGAGCCCCACGTTAATGGCCGGTCGAACACCGGAAAAGAAAAGCCCTGGTTCCAGGTAGACTTGGCCATCGGTAATGGAAATAACGTTCGTAGGAATGTATGCGGAAACATCACCTGCCTGGGTTTCAATAATGGGCAAGGCCGTCAGGGATCCTGCACCGAGTTCGTCATTCAGCTTGGCGGCACGTTCCAAGAGGCGAGAGTGATTGTAAAAGATATCGCCGGGGAAGGCCTCGCGTCCGGGAGGTCTGCGAAGGAGCAGAGAAACCTGTCGGTAAGCAGTGGCTTGTTTTGAAAGGTCATCATAGATGATAAGGGCATGCTGTCCCTTATCCCGGTAAAACTCCCCGATAGCACATCCGGCGTACGGAGCGATAAATTGCTCCGTTGCGGGGTCGCTGGCACAGGCCGCAACCACGGTGGTATATTCCATTGCGCCATGCCGTTCAAGGATATCAACAACCTGGGCTACCGTGGATTTCTTCTGCCCAATGGCTACATAGATGCAGAAAATATCCGTGTCCTTCTGGTTGATGATAGCATCCACACATATGGCTGTTTTTCCGATCTGACGGTCGCCGATAATCAGCTCACGTTGTCCCCTGCCAATGGGAGTCATGGCATCTATGGCCTTGATGCCGGTATACATGGGTTCGTTCACCGGCTGTCTTGCAATAACACCGGGAGCCACCTTTTCTAACCTTCTAAATTCATCGGCATCGATAGGCCCCTTCCCGTCCAGGGGCAAACCCACTGAATCTATAACACGGCCCAGTACGGCCTCACCCACCGGTACCTGGGCAATTCTCCCGGTCCTCTTGACCGTGTCCCCTTCCTTGATCTTGGATTCATCGCCCATGATGGCGACTCCCACGTTATCTTCTTCCAGATTAAGACAAAGGCCGAAAATGCCTCCCGGAAATTCCAGCATCTCCATAGCCATGGCCTTTTCGACTCCGTAGACACGGGCAATACCGTCACCAACGGACAGCACTGTTCCTGTCTCACTCACTTCCACCTTCTTTTCATAGTCCTTAATCTGGTCCCTGATCACCTGGCTGATTTCTTCTGCTCTTATTTCCATTAGCTCTGCTCACCCCTTCTCATTGTTTCTTTTAAACCCTCAATCTGGGCCTTGACACTCCCGTCCAATACCAAATCCCCAATCTTTACAACAACCCCTCCAATGAGGGAATCATCTTCTTTCACAAAGCTCTTCACTTTCTTGGCTGTGAGGTTCGTCAGGACCTCTTCGATTCTTCCCAGGGTCTCCTTTTTCAGTGGCTTCGCGGTGATAATATCTGCCCGTGCTATCCCGGAAATTTCATCGGTCAGGCTGGCATAGTAATCTGTTATCTCCTTTGTAGCGCCAATCCTGCCCTTATCCAGCAGGAGCCTGAGGAAATTTTGCACCGTATTCGTGAATCCGCTCTTCCCCAGCACTGCGTCCAGCACTTTTCGCCTGTCCTCCTGGGAAAAAATCTGGCTGGAAATAATACGGTAAAACTCTTCATTCGCCAGGCAAAAATCAGCAAACTCTTTCAGGTTTTTCCCGTACTCTTCGTATCGCCCTTCCTCCTGTCCGATGCTGAGAAGGGCCTTCGCGTATCTCCTTGATATCTTTGCTCCTATCAATGCAGTTTCTCCACTCTTTCTATAAATTCATTGATAAGGTGATCCTGGTCTTCTTCCTTGATTTCCTGCACAATGATCTCTTGCGCCTTCTGGGCGGCGATATCAAAAAGCTCCGCTTCAAGCCGCTTCTTAGCCCCCTGGATCTCCCGCTGGACGGTGAGTTCAGCTTGTGCAATCATCTGTTCCGCCCGTTCTTTCGCCTCCGAGATAATCTTCTCTTTCTCCACCAGTCCTTCCGCCTTGAACTGCTCAATGATGTCGGCCTTTTTGGCCTCAAATTCCTTTAGCTTTTCGTCCAGTTCACGGTACTGCTGTTCCGCCTCTTCTTTGCCGTTCCGGAGTTCCTCCAGTTTTTTTCGAATCTCTTCTCTCCGGTCCTTGAAAAAATCCTTGACGGCGGCTTTTCGCATGGCGAAGTAAAGAATCACAATCAACAATACAAAATTGATGGTCCGATAGAGCAAGTCAGCCATCTGCCCACTTTCTTCTGCACCGCCGTGACCACCTTCAGAAGCGACGGCAATTCCAAGGGAGAAAAGGAACACGAAAAAACCGCACCCGCCGAGGAAAGCCCATACCTTCTTGCTGCTTTTCTTATCCCTCATTGAACGCTCCTCCCGAGAATTTTTTCCGCCAGTTCCTTTGAGAATACAGCCACTTGTTCGTCCAGGATCTTTCGGACATCCTCTAACTGCTCATCAATCTCGCTCCTGGCCTTTGAAATTTTCCCTTCTACCGTAGAACTGGATTCCTGGAGGATACCCTTTTCTTTTTCAAGGCCCTCCGTCTTCAGAGATTCTTTCACCAGGAACCCTTCCTTGCGGGCCTGTACCGTGTGTTCCTGGATCCCCTTCTCATTTTCTTCAGCCTTCTCCTGGTACTCTCGAATGGCATGTTCCAGGGAGCCCACCTCTTCGCCTCTTTGCGCAATGATCCGGCGGATAGGTCGATAGAGGAAGATATTGAGAAGAATAACAAGGAGGAGAAAATTGCCAATCTGGATAAGTAAAGACTGATCGATCTGTAACATGGTGAGCGGTCCCTCTTTTTTTCTATATTGCTCCGACTAAATCAAAAACAATCCCAATACTGCAGTGAAATTGCCCGACGAAAGTGTGGGCTAGCGTTCATCCAACGAAGAAAGGTAACGCCTTTTATAAAATAACAAACGCCTTGTCAAAGATTTTTTGAAGATTCCTTGGGAAGCACTGCAATCTTCTTTTCCGAATCCTCCTTTGCCACCTGCATCTTGCAATTCCCCTCGAAGAGGACCCCCTCTTCAATGATCACCGTGGGGGCCTGGATATTTCCATATACCTTCCCCGGGGCCTTGATTTCGATTCTTTCATCAGCGACGATATTCCCCCGCATCTGGCCGCTGATGATCACGTGGGCAACACGGATATCAGCCTCGATAGTGGCGGTTTCACCGATGATAAGCGTTCCCTCGGTAAAGATCTCACCCTTGAATTGCCCGTCCAGCCGGACGGCACCGGTAAAAGAAAGCTTCCCTTCAAATTCCGTATCCTTGCCTAAGAAGGCGTTTATCTGGTCTTTTCCATTTTTCATGGTTCGTTAACTCCTGGAAACGAAATGCTGATAACATATTCATTTTCCTTTTGCAAGAAAAATCACAAGATAATCAGTCAAACAAATTTAGTTACATTATTAGCCACTATAATTCCATATTACGTAACACCTCCTCTCAATTATCTGCTGAACTGACGCCCTCCTATTCCTGAAACATAAACCGGCGCATGCTGATATTCATCAGCAAACCCATGGCCGCCATCGTTGTAACCAGTGAGGAACCGCCGTAGCTCAACAGAACCAGAGGAATCCCCACCACGGGCAGCAATCCGGTAACCATGCCCACGTTAATCACAACCTGCCAGAACACAATGGCTACCGCGCCGATGGCTATGACGCAACCAAAGCGTTCCTTAGAGTTCTTGGCGATATTGATCGCCCAGAGGATCAGGAAGAGATAGAGCAAGAGAAGAACAATGGAGCCGACAAACCCCCATTCTTCGGCAAGCACTGAAAATGCGAAATCCGTATGCTGTTCAGGGAGAAAATGGAGACGGGTTTGTGTCCCCTGGAGAAAACCTTTCCCCCAGATGAGCCCGGAGCCAATGGCGATCTTGGATTGGTTGATGTGATAACCGGCCCCAAGAGGGTCCATGTCCGGCCTCAAGAAGGTGAGGATGCGTTGCTGCTGATAGTTTTTCAATCCATACCAGATAAAAGGAATCACCGAAAGGGAACCGCCCACCAGGATGAGAAAGGATTTCCAGTAAATCCCCACAAAAAGGACCATTGAAAGCGAAACCACCAGGAGTAATATAGCACCCCCGAGGTCCGGCTCCTTGACAATGAGCAGGGCGGGAACAGCTACGACCAGGAGGGGCCGCCAGAGATCCCGCAAGCGGTAATACCTCCCCTCGCCTTTTTCCCGGAAAAATTTACCCAGTGCCAGGATAACGGCGATCTTCGTTATCTCTGAAGGTTGGAAAGAGACGGGTCCCAGATGCAGCCACCGCTGGGAACCTGATGAAACTTTCCCCGTGACCAACACGAAGAGAAGGAGTAGAATACACACGATATATCCGGGATACGCGAGGCGTTCCAGGGCGTAATAGTTAAAGGTCGTCATGAGAAAAAAAACACCAAATCCCATGAGATACCAATAAATCTGCTTATGAAAGATCCTCAGCCCTCCCATATCCCTGATAGGATAAGTGGCGCTGTAAAGGTTCAAAATACTGATACCCGCTATGGAGAGCAGGATAAGGAGCAGCACCCAGTCAAAATTTTGCACGAGCCTGCGATCAAACATCACGATCTCCCTTCCTAATTCTCTGGCTTAGACATATATTCCTAAATTTAATGGCCTAATGCTTCGCGTTTCATCTGACATATCGAACGAGATTCTTTACCACAGAGTCACAGAGGACACAGCTTTTTTTCTTTTGTCCGATCGCGAGAACCCGATCGGACAACACACAACTGCTTCTTAGGGTTTGAAGTCAACTCATTCTCATATTTAAATTCTTCCGGATCAGTATCTATGGAACTCCGAGCTAAAATGTTCTGTTTCCTTGTTTGTTCAGAATATTCGTTTTCTGAACGAACAAGGAAAGTCGTTCTCTGTGCTCTCTGTGGCTCTATGGTGGACAAATCACACATGCCGGGGGCCACCATTATTAATGAATAATAGCACTAATTCACACCGAGATAGGCCGAAATAACTTTTTTTGCGATAGGGCCGGCAGCGCTGCCTCCGTGCCCTCCGTGCTCAACCACCACAGCGACTGCTATCTTCGGTTGAGAAGCCGGTGCAATTGCCACAAACCAGGCATGGTCACGCAATGTCTCCGGGATATCTTCTTCTTTCCCGCTGCGATCCGCTTTTGGAAGGGATACCACCTGTGCCGTGCCTGTTTTCCCTGCCACAACGACATGTTCCAAGCGGGCCTTGCCGCCGGTGCCATGAGGTTCATTCACTACCCCGACCAGTGCCTTCTTCACCAGTTCGAGATAGGCTTTGTCAATTCCGAGATCCCAACGCTCCAGGGCATGGAATTTCCGGATATCCTCTCCACTGGGGATGTGTATCTTTTTTGTCAACTGTGGTTTGAGAAGCTTCCCTCCATTGAATACCGATGAAATCAGGCAGGCCATTTGCAAAGGTGTCACCAGTACATAGCTCTGGCCTATGGCTGTGGAAAGGGTCTCCCCCTGCTGCCAGGGAACCCTCCAACGTTTGAGCTTCCATTGCCTGGTGGGAATCAGACCAGGCTTTTCGTTCGGTAAGTCCAACCCGGTTCTGGCGCCCAACCCCATTCTCCTTGCGTACAGGCCGATCTTGTCAATTCCCAGGCTTTTTCCTACCTGGTAGAAGTATACATCACAGGATTGTACCAGGGCCGTGTGGAGATTTATCCATCCATGCCCTGCCTTTTTCCAGCAGCGGTATACGCTTTTCCCAAGCCGGTAGCTTCCTCCGCAAAATAATTTCTCCTCGGAATCCAGCACCCCTTCCTGCAGTGCCCCCAGGGCAACCACGATCTTGAATACGGAACCGGGGGGGTATTGTCCGGATATGGCCCGGTTCTGCAGCGGATGGTCCGTTCCCCTGACCATTGCCTTCCAGGTTTCCTGGTCTATCCCCTTGACGAAAACATTTGGATCGAACCATGGACTGCTGGCCATGGCCAGGATTTCCCCATCCATCGGGTCCATGGCAACAACAGCCCCTGCTTTTCCTTCCAGCGCCTTTTCCGCTACGCTCTGGAGGTGACTATCGATAGTCAGGTACACATTGGCGCCGGGAAGGGCTTTTTTTCTGGAAATAACATTCAGCTTTCGACCGGCTGCATCCACTTCCACCTGTTCCCCACCAGGTATTCCGTTCAAGATCCGCTGCCATTCCAGTTCCATCCCCGACTTGCCGATCAAGTCACCACCCCTGTTGTTGAGATATTTCCCGCTCCCCAATTGCTGTTCAGTGATTTCCCCGAGATACCCCAGGACATGCACCGCGAGGTGGTTATAAATGTAGTGTCTTTGGGGCCTGACCTGGATGGTAATTCCTGGCAGATTGAAACGATGCGTCTCTATTGTGGCCAGTTCATCCCTGGAAATATTTCTCTTGATCCGAACGGTCTTGAACGGGAGGCTGTTCATTCCTTTGCGAAAGCTCTCACGCGCTTGATCAAGATCAATCCCGATAAGGTCATTCAAGCGGTTCAAAAGGCCCTCAGGATCCTGCACATCTTCCGGGATAACACAGAGGTCGTAGCCGGCTCTGTTGTCCACGAGCAAGCGGCCGGTGCGATCAAAAATCATTCCCCGCAAGGGAGGAATATCCTGCAGGTGAATCCTGTTGTTTTCGGATTTCGCCCTGTATTTCCAGCCATTCACAACCTGAAGATACCAGAGCCGAAATATCAGCCCGACAAAAAAGATCAAGACCACGATGGTGGCTTTTTTGAGCTGCCTGTTCAGGATGTCAACTGAAATGGGATCGAAATTAGAAGGTCTCATGGCTCTCCAATTTCCCTTCCTCCCATTTCAATGTTCAATGTTGGAGATTCGATGTTCAATGTTCCTCTTTTCAGCCCTTATCCGCTGGTGCTGCCTTCCTCTGGAAGCGCAAGCAGGTAATCAAAAAAACCGAACAAAACCGGAACACTGAGGGCCGTGACCACCATGGAACCAAAGATCATCAATGGAAACGATTTCATGACAATCACCCGGGAGACAAAAAGGTAAAGCAGCCCAACGAGCAGGATCTCTTTCAAAAGAATGGCAATAGCAACCAGGACTATCTGGCTCCTGGGATGATCAAATTCAAGAAAGCGGGAACCGAAATGAAGGCACAGAAACACGGACAGGTAGATGAGGGTAGAAAAACCCTGCGGACCTCCTGAAACCACATCAATAAAAAGGCCTTGCCCGAAGGCGTAGACACTGGCGGGGCCATTACCGTACTTCAAAAGCAGATACGCGATAATAATCGTGAGTAAGTCAAAATCCAGCAAATCGGCTGCTGCGGCCTGCATCAAACGCCCTTTCAAAAGGGTAAAAATCAACCCCGCAAGCCAGACCCCCAGATAAAAACCTATCTTTTTTTGTTCTGTTCCTCGCTCGATACCTTTTTCCTCAGGATGACAAGGACTTCTTCCAGTCTCGAAAAATCTACTGCAGGCTTCACCGTGATGTGTTTGAAGAGATCGCCGGGAGAGTCCTCCACATGAATGACTTGTCCAATGGGGATTCCTTTTGGGTAGACCCCACCGAGCCCCGAAGTAACAACTTTGTCTCCTTCCTGCACGTCGCTCGTCTTGATCATATAGTCAAGGCTGCACGTTTCTCTGCCGAGGCCGCGCACCATTCCCCTATCCCTGGATCTCTGAATGAGGGAGTCTACAGCGCTGTTCTGGTCTATCAGCAACAGGATCTTCGCATAGTGGGGGGACACTGAAACGACCCTTCCCACAACACCGGAGGCGTTTACCACGGGCATATCCATACTGATTTCTGCACTGGTTCCTTTGTCTATGATAACAGATTTGAACCAACCGGTCGGATCGAGGCCAATAACCTGTGCGGCGACTGCCGGGATATTAAGAGACTGCTTGAATTGCAAAAGGGCCTTGAGCCGGTCATAGGTGAAAAGCTGCTCACGGTACCGGCTGTTTTCCACCTTGAGCGCATCAACTTCCCGCTTGAGGGCTGTATTTTCTCTGCGGACATTTACCAGAAAAAAATAGTTGGACCAGAAATCTTCTGTCCACGCCACAGTCCGCTGGAAGAGCCTTTCAATAGGGACGGTCACCTCAATCACAATCTGCTCAAGAGGATTCCATTGCCCTTTTTGCCCAGAGTTCATGGAAAGCAAGAGCAGAAAAAAGGCAATAAAAAAAACCCACAGGAGGGTTCTGGAATTCTGTGGCAACCCTTTCAATGGCGAATAATTTCTCCTTTATGACCAGGATAGAGAAAAAGGGTATGCTCTCTATTGGAAACGCACTCATGCCTGCACTGTCTTGTCAACAGGCCCTACCGAATGGTAACCTCTTTCAAAATAGCGATGTTGTCCAGGGCCTTCCCTGACCCAAGCACCACTGTTGAGAGCGGATCTTCAGTGATGGTAATAGGCAATTTTGTTTCTTCCCTTAAGAGTTCATCCAGATTCTTGAGCAGCGATCCTCCTCCGGTCAGGACGATTCCCTTATCAACAATATCGGCCGCCAGTTCCGGAGGAGTCTGTTCCAGAGCGATGCGGACGGTTTCAACGATGGTCTCCACCTGTTCAGTGATAGAGTTCCTGATCTCGTCAGAATCTATGGTCAATATTTTCGGAATCCCGGTGACCAAGTCACGCCCCTTTACCTCGATCGTTTCAATCTGCTCACTCGGATAGGCATTCCCGATGGTCGTTTTGATAATCTCAGACGTCCGAATGCCAATCAACAGATTGTATTTCCGCTTGATGTACTGCAGGATCGCCTCATCCATCTTGTCACCGCCAACTCGAACAGACTTGCTGTACACAATTCCCGCAAGAGAAATGACAGCCACTTCGGTGGTTCCTCCTCCGATATCCACGACCATGTTGCAGGTGGGCTCCGTAATAGGCAATCCCGCGCCGATGGCTGCCGCCATGGGTTCCTCGATCAGGAAAACCTCCCTTGCCCCGGCTGATTCTGCCGATTCCCGCACTGCCCGTTTTTCAACCTGGGTAATACCACTGGGTACACAAATGATAATCCTCGGCCTGACCAGGGTTCGTCTATTGTGGACCTTTCTGATAAAGTGTCTCAGCATAGCCTCGGTGATTTCAAAATCAGCAATAACGCCATCTTTCATGGGACGAATAGCAACGATGTTTCCGGGGGTCCTGCCCAGCATC
>Ga0307441_1000114_pt1 | contig 33907 bp, 33 predicted proteins | sample SalMarWE160420MG_FD_202149 | JGI IMG/M metagenome (GOLD analysis project Ga0307441, IMG submission 202149) | Salt marsh sediment microbial communities from the Plum Island Ecosystem LTER, Massachusetts, United States - WE1604-20 | ecosystem: Environmental > Aquatic > Marine > Intertidal zone >... | reverse complement strand
ATTTGTGGCGGTGTTCAGATCCGGGTACAACAACAGCAGCCAAACGCCCTATCTCTACTTCGTAAATGCCCAGACAGGCGCCCTGGTGGATAAGATGGACCTCTGCAGCCAGGAGTCGTCGGCCTGTGACACCTCGTTGCCGAACGGACTCTCCAGTCCGGCGCTGTTGGCGCCGAACGGAGACGGCATCGTCACCACAGTCTATGTCGGTGACTTGCAGGGGAATTTGTGGAAGGTGGACATATCCAACGCAAGCCCCAGCAAGTGGAGTGCTTCCGTGTTGTTCAAGGCGGAGGGGCCCAACAACCAGCCGCAACCCATTACCACGGCCCCGGTGGTCAGCCTCCACCCGTTGTACCCGGCAAAGCAGGGCTACATGGTCTACTTCGGCACTGGCAAATACCTCGGCCAGCAGGATGTACCGAATGGAACGACGACCCCGCAGACTCAGACGGTCTACGGCGTGTGGGACCAGCCGACCAACGGCAACAGCAGTACCTGGCTCACTCGATCGAAGCTGCAGGCGCAGTCGTTGACCAGCGGGACCTATAGCAATTCTGCCACTGGAGCGCAGACGAACGTGCTGCTTGCCACTACGAATTCGGTAAATTGGAACACGCAGAGCGGCTGGTACATGGACCTGGACGTTCCTCCCGGCGGTGGAGCCCGGGTGATCAAGGATCCGTCCCTGGACGGGGGACGCCTGAAATTCACGTTCTACGTGCCGCCGGGGTCCAGCAGTGACAGTTGCAACGCACCGGGACAGAGTTATTTGATGACCCTGAACTACGCCAACGGCGGTGCCTTCCAGGCCCCTGAGTTCGACCTGAACAACGACGGTACGCTGAATAGCGCGGATCAGGTCGGGGTCCCGAGCGGCTCGCAATATTCCGGGAACCCCGTAGGCGTGGGCCTGGGCCAGGGGATGTCGTCCGGTGTTATCGAGATGAGCGGGAAACCGACCAAATCCGCTGACAACGGTACCAAGCTGATCGGTATGTCGAGCGGAAACATAGTCACCGTGCACGAACGGGGCGGATCCCTTGCCGGGCGCATGTCCTGGCGCCAGTTGAAGTGATCGCAGAGAGTTGAGGAGACATGCGATGACCCGGGAATCTCGACAACTGTTGGCCGCCACCGTTCTGGGTGCCCTGCTTGGCGGCTGGTCAATCTCCGGAGCGGGGTCGATGACCTTCTCCATAAAGGAGGGCACTATCACTGCGGTTCATCCCGGCGCCAATACCGTGGAGATCGGTCACAGAACATGCCGGCTTCCGGCGAACGGCGCCATGGGTGGAATGTTGAACGGCCACCGAACAACGATAAACGAACTCCAGCCCGGCATGAGGGTGCATTACGCCATTACCGGTAGCGCTAAGCGCGGCTGCACCGTCCGGATGCTGTCGCCGGCCAGGTCGGCCCGAAAGGAGTAGGCGGCATGTCGCGGAAAAGACCAGGCTTTTGCGGAATGGGATGTGGCCACACCCAGGGCTTCACATTGATAGAGCTGATGATAGCTGTTGCCATCGTGGCGATCCTCGCAATGGTGGCCTATCCGGCCTACGTGGGTAAGGTGCGCGAGACGCGCCGCTCCGACGGAGAGGCGATGCTTATGCAGATAATGCAGGCTGAACAGCGCAACTTCACCGTTGTGACCCCCCCGGCGTATACCACCGATCTCAGCAGTTTGGACTACCAACTGAACGCAAGTGGTGGGGTTTCTTCTTCCAAGGGCTGGTACAGCATCAAGGCGGCGGCCTGCGCCGGTGCAACCATTGCCTCATGCGTGATACTGAGCGCCGTGCCCCAGGGGGACCAGACGAACGACACGGCCTGCGGGACTTTGACCCTCGACTCCAAAGGGGTAAAGAGTTCGTCGGGTGGGAACGCCAACTGCTGGTAGCGGACCGCAATGAGACAAGCGCAAGGGTTTACGCTGATTGAGTTGCTGGTGACGATGGTCCTGGCGGCGATTCTGCTGACCTGGGGTGTACCCAGTTTCCGGGCCATGATTACCAACAACCGTATTGCCAGCCAAGGGAATTCCCTGATGGCGGCGATCAATACGGCGCGCTCTGCCGCTGTGAGCCGTTCGACCTCGGTGAGCGTTTGTCCCAGTGCAAATGGCCAAAGCTGCACCACAGGGACAAGTGCCAATTGGGCATCGGGGTGGATCGTGTTCACCGATGCCAACAACAGCGGAGTGCTGAACAGCAGCAACCAAATCATCCAGTCATCGACAGCGGACTCGTCGGGAACGACGACCACGGCGTCGGAGGTGGCGGGTCTGGCGAGTTCCGGAGGAACGCTTACAGGTTTTACCGTGGTGACCAGCGGCACGCCAGCCTATCTGAGCTATCTGCCATCCGGGTTGTTGGCAAACGGCCCCGCTACCGGCGATGTGTATATGTTGTTTCTGAAACCGCAGGTCTGCAGCGGCCAGCAGGCGCTTGGCGTTGTGGTCAATCCCCTTGGCCAGCCGGCGTCGATGCCGGCGAGCTGCAAATTGTAGGGAGCGGTTGAATACCATGCGAATGTTCAAAGAGGCGCCGGTGGCAAGAGGATTTACGCTGCTCGAGGTGCTCGTCGCTCTGCTGATTCTTTCGATTGGGCTTTTGGGTCTCGCCGGCATGTTTTCCAGCGGCATGCGATCCAACGGCGGAGCGTACATGAGAACCCAGGCGACTTTGTTGGCCTACGATATCGCCGATCGAATGCGCGCCAACGGGGCAGGGCTTTTCGCGGGTGACTATGTACCCTTCAACGGCACGGCTCCGAGCAGCCCGCAGCACTGCGCGACGGTGGGCGGCAGCTCGGCAACGGACTGCAACGCCGCTCAGATGGCGCAGTACGACCTCGCTCAATGGGTTAAGGAACTCAAGGATCGTCTACCGAGCGGGACGGGGAAGATTACGTTGGCCAGCGATGGCCTCACGTACCTGATTACTGTCAGCTGGGACGACAAGAACTCGGGTTCGGCAGACACCACGTTCACGACGAGTTTCCGACCATGAATCTGATGCGAACCAAGGGCCCCCTGTTGCAGAATGGTTTCACTTTGGTGGAACTGATGGTGGCCATGGTGGTGGGGTTGATACTCATGGCCGGTGTGTTGCAGATCTATCTGTCTTCGAAACAGAGCGATCGGGTGCTCACGGCGGAAGCCAGGATGCAGGAGAATGGTCGCTTCGCGATGCATTTTCTGGTGCACGATCTGCGCATGGCCGGGTATATGGGGTGCGCGAGTATCAACCACTTGACTCCGAACGTTATTGCGAAACCGGCTCCCACGATGTCGTTCAGCTCAGCCAATATCATTCGTGGCTTTACGTACACGGCCGGTTCCACTTGGCCGAGTGGGTACACCGTGAGTGCGGTGACGAACGGGAACGGGGCGCCAGCGAATATCGTGCCAGGCACATCGGTGATCGCCGTTGAGTTCGGCTCGTCGGACGGAGCGAATTTGACGGGGAATGTGGACCCGGTCAATTCGAATATGCAAGTGACGAGTAATGCGGGCAACTGGGCGCAGGGTTCGTACGTTTTGGTGACTGACTGCGCCAGCGCCGACTTGTTTCGAAGCACCGACACGCCAAAGCCCAACAGCCTGGGCGGCGTCACGTTGAGCTACGGTAAGGGAACCTACAACACCACTAACCGTTTGAGCCGCAACTACGGTCGAAACGCCCAGACCATGAGTTATGAGAGCAACACCTACTATATAGGTTACGATTCGAATGATCCGGATCCTGACAACCCCAAGGGACGGCCGGCTCTGTACAGGATGGACATCGAGGGAAATACGCAGGAACTGGTCGACAACGTGCAGGACATCAATGTCCTGTATGGGGTGGATACCACCAGCGACCAATCGGCGAACGAATATCTGACGGCTGCACAGGTGAACGCCGCGAACGAATGGTCGAATGTGGTAAGCGTGCGGCTGGACCTGCTGATGGCGTCCAATTCCGACAACCTGGCGCCGACGCCCCAGCCGGTGTCTTTCGGGAGCGGTACCTACAATCCGCCGGATCGGCGCCTTTATTGGACATTCGGAGACACGGTTGCATTGCGCAACAGGTCCGAGTAGGTGGAGACGGCTATGCACGTGATCATCCGCGGTAGTATTCGTCGCCAGTGTGGCGCGGTGCTCGTGGTGAGCCTGCTGATTCTGCTGGTTATGACCATCATCGGCATCGTCGCCATGCATACCACGACTTTGGAAGAAAAGATGGCGGGCAATACCCGCCAGCGGGACCTGGCGTTCCAGGCGGCGGAGGCGGCTCTTCAGGATGGTGAAACCGACCTGGTAAAGAACGGGCCGGTGTCCTTTGATACGAGTTGCACGGACGGTCTTTGTCTGGACGTGACCACCAGTGCGACCAGCAGCGCCAGCGCGGCGCCTTATTGGGATAGCGCCGGCGACTGGGCTAATGCGCGCAACTACGGGGCCTACACGGGGGTCGCTGCGCTGAAAGGGTTGCCCGCGCCGAAGTATCTTTTGGAGAAGATGCCGCCTGCGCCTGTACCGGGCGAAAACCTCACCAACACGAGCTCCTACACCGGACCGCTTCCAACTCAGATGTACCGGGTGACATCCAAAGCGACCGCGTCGAACGGCAATATCGTGGTGGAATTGCAGAGCGTCTATTTGCCGTAGCAAACGGGGCCGGGGATGAGGCTCCCTGAAAGCGGTTTTCGGGCCCCTCTAGGGTGAACGGATCACCTCGTAGGCCAGATCCGATCGGCCGGACACGAGTCAGCCGAATGTCTCCGACTGCAGTGCTGCGGCGAAGTCAGTTGATAAGGCGTGGATGCCGGTGTCTAGTCGCAGTTGGAAGATACAGGTCGAGAAGCGGCACAAGGCCTGAACGGTCGCTGGAATTTTGGAAGGGTTGGCGCGAAGACCTCAGTTGCCAATGGCTTCAAGAGCAGGACTGGCTGTGTTGAAGCAGCAAAGAAGCCGTCTAAGGACGGCTTTGAATGTCGAACTTGTGGAAACGGCGGGAATCGACACTTAGCACCTCCTATCGGAGTTTCATCAAGTGTACCTACGCTCCGCTACGGCGACCCGCAGAACACAGGCTCTCATCCGCACCACCACCACCAAATAAAAAAGGGCTGCCTGTCGGCAACCCCTTTTCATTTGGTGGAGGCGGCGGGAATCGAACCCGCGTCCGTGAGCCCTCCGCCCTCGGCTCTACATGCTTATCCCAGTCTTTGAGTTTAACCGGCTGCTACCCGACGGGCAGGGAAGACAGACGGCGAGCCCGGTAAGGGTTTTAACGGGTCCGCCCCGGGCGGGCTTCACCGCGAGCTTGTGAGAATCGACGCCTGATGACGGGCGCACAAGCACGGCCCCGGTCAGACGGCACCCTACTGGGTTTTAAGCAGCGAGTGCGTAGTTGTCGTCGTTGGCAACTATAAGTTTGCAGATGGATTTACGAGGAAATCTGCATCCTCGGCATGCACCTAAGGTTTTGCGACCCACGTCGAATCCAAGTCGCCCCCTGGTTTCATTCGACTGTGGCCATTATACCAGAAATCGCTCCTTTGGCGGGTGGTTTCCGGCCTTCGAGGCATTTATGGGGGCGCTGGAATCGGTTTTCAACGGGCGCGCAGCAGACGCTGCTTTTCCCGTTGCCAGTCCCGCTCTTTCTCGGTGGCCCGCTTGTCGTGGGCTTTCTTGCCCTTGGCCAGCCCGATCTGTAGCTTGGCGCGCCCGCGGCTCCAGTACATGACCAGCGGCACCAGGGTATAGCCCTTGCGCTCCACGGCGCCGATCAGTCGGTTCAGCTCGTGGCGGTTGAGCAGCAGCTTGCGGGTGCGGGTCGGGTCCGGGTGAACGTGGGTGGAGGCCGCCGGCAAGGGCGTGATGTGGGCGCCCAACAGCCAGGCTTCGGCGTCCTTGACGACTACGTAGCTTTCCTTGAGCTGGACACGGCCGGCCCGCAGGCTCTTCACTTCCCACCCCTCCAACACCAGGCCCGCTTCCAGACGTTCCTCGATGGTGAACTCGTGGCGGGCCTGCCGGTTGAGGGCGATGGTGTTGTCCGTGGCACCTTTCTTGTTGGGTTTCTGCTTGCTCATCACGGCATTATATCAGGCCCGCCGGGCTTGCACGGAAACCGATTGCCGCTCCGGTGGCCGGTTGTGGCCCATGGGTTTTTCACCGACAATGGGCGCGGCAGATTGGCCCGGTGATCGGTTCGGACGGCCTATGGGGCTGCGACACACATCCATTCACGGCGAGTGGTCCTCGCGGTTCGCATTCATCCTGGCGGCCACCGGCTCGGCGGTGGGCCTGGGCAATATCTGGCGTTTTCCCTACATCACTGGGGAGAACGGCGGCGGCGCCTTCGTGCTGGTGTATCTGCTGTGCGTGGCGCTGATCGGCGTACCCATCATGATGGCCGAAATCATGCTGGGTCGAAGAGGCCGCCAGACCCCCGTCAACACCATGCGAACGCTGGCCGAGGAGGCCGGGCGGCTGCCGGTCTGGGAAGGGATCGGCTGGATGGGAATGGCCGCCGGCTTTCTGATCCTGTCCTTCTACAGCGTGGTGGGGGGGTGGACGCTGGCCTACGTGGTCCGGACCGGGGCGGGGGTGTTCAACGGGGCCACCGCACAGGGCGTGCGCAGTATTTTCGCCACCTTCACCGAGGATCCCGAGCGCCTACTGGCCTGGCATACCATCTTCATGGCCATGACCGTCGTGGTGGTGTCCCGCGGGGTGCGCAGCGGACTGGAGCAGGCGGTGCGGTTTCTCATGCCCGGACTGTTCCTGCTGCTGCTGGTGCTGGTCGGCTACGGCATGGGCACCGGCAAGTTCAATGTGGCTGTCCACTACCTGTTCAACCTCAACTTCGAAAGGCTTTCGCCCAAGGGGGTGCTGGACGCCATGGGGCAGGCCTTCTTCAGTCTGAGCCTGGGAATGGGTGCCATCATGATCTACGGCTCCTACCTGTCCCACACCGCCTCCATCGCCCGCACCACGATCATCATCGCATTCATGGACACGCTGGTGGCCCTGCTGGCCGGACTGGTCATCTTTCCCATCGTGTTCGGGTACGGGTTGCCGGTACAGAAGGGCACCGGACTGATCTTCATGACGCTGCCCATCGCGTTCGGGGAAATGCCGGGCGGCGCGTTCTTCGGGATGCTGTTTTTCATTCTGCTGGTGTTCGCCGCCTGGACGTCGGCCATCTCCCTGCTGGAGCCCATCGTGACCTGGCTGGTGGAGAATCGCGGCATGAACCGGGTCAAGGCTTCCGCGTGGGCGGGCATGGCGGCCTGGGCGCTGGGCGTGGTATGCCTGCTGTCGCTCAACGTGTGGGACCAGTACACTTTATTTGGCAAGAATATCTTCGGCTTGGTGGATTTCCTGACCGCGAATATCATGCTGCCGCTCGGCGGGTTGCTGATCGCGGTGTTCGCCGCCTGGCGCATGCCCCGGCAGGCCAGCAGCGACGAACTCGGCATGGGCGACGGAATCCGCTACCGTATCTGGCGCGTGCTGGTCCGCTACCTGGCGCCGGTGGCGATCATTCTGGTGTTTCTGAACGTCAGCGGCATCCTGGATGTGATCCTGGGTGTGCTGGGACGGCATCGTTGATGCCGAGGTTCGCGTTGTCGGTTGTTCCTGGGGAGTCACATTGACCACAATAAGCAAATCGGCCCTGGTGCCTTATACGCCGGCCGAGATGTTCGCTCTGGTGAGTGATATCGAGGCCTATCCGCAATTTCTGCCCTGGTGTCGCAATGCGTGCGTAACCGCCCGCAATGGCGATGAGGTGCGCGCCACCATCGAACTCAGCAAGGGCGGGGTGGAGAAAGCCTTCACCACCTGCAACCGCCAGCAGAAGAACAAGATGATCGAAATGCGTCTGGTGGAAGGGCCGTTCCGGCATCTGGAGGGATTCTGGCGGTTCGACGCCCTCGGCGAGAATGCCTGCAAGGTGGCCTTCGACCTGGACTTCGAGTTCTCCAGCCGGATGCTTGGCCTGGTGGTGGGGCCGGTATTCAGCCAGATTGCCAATTCTCTGGTGGACTCCTTTCACAGGCGGGCGGCCGACGTCTATGGCAAGCGCTGATCGCATCCAGGTGGAAGTCGCCTATGCGCGGGCCGACGAACAGGTGATTCTCGCTCTGGAAGTGGACGAGGGGACGACCCTGGAGCAGGCCGTACAGCAATCGGGCATCCTGGAGCGGTTTCCCGAAATAGATTTCGCCCAGGCCAAGATGGGCATCTTCGGCAAGCTCAACAAGCGCGATTACGTGCTGCGCCCAGGCGACCGGGTGGAGATCTACCGCCCGCTGATCGCCGATCCGAAGGAGATCCGCAAACAGCGGGCTGCGGAGGGAAAGCGCATGAAACGCGGCGGTGGTGATATCGAAGACGACAAAGGTTCCCGCGACGGCTAGTTCCGCACTGCGCAACAGACGTCCGGCTAATGAAGCCAACCGGCGTCGAGCCTCAACCCCAACGCGATGGAGGACGGACGGCTGGGACGAACCCGGTGAAACGGCTCTGCATCAGGGGCGGAGCCATCCGATCGCGGGGCCAAGGCGGCCAGTCCGTCTACTTCCAGAACCGGACAGCGTCCCACATACGGTTGAACAGCCCCACTTCCTTATGTTTCTGGGGGGGCACCACCACCGAGGTCTGGATCGGCGTCTCGGACGTCTTCTTGGCGGTCGCCGAGGGATGCATGGTGCCGGCAATGCGTTCCAGCTTGTCGCCTTTGAAGAACAGGGCGACATGTTTTTCCTCGCTTTTCCCATACCCCGGCTTGTTGTAATAGACGTAGTCCCAGCGCTCGGGATGGAAGGCGTCCAGCAGCAGGGGTTTGCCCATCACGAAGCGTACCTGCTGCTTGGTCATGCCGGGCTGGAGCCTGTTTACCATGTCCTGGGTGATGACATTGCCCTGTTGGACATCGATTCGGTGCACGAAGGGGAAGGGGAAGGACGAGCACCCGGCAAGCATCAGACTTGCAAAGCAAGTGATAGAAATGAGAAGCTTTTGCATATGGATTCGTTTTGCCGACCGTGCGTATTCCGGGCGGCATGATAACGCATGAGTGACTCGAATGACACGACCACACAAAGCGGGAACAGCGGTTGAGTCCCAGGACCTGCGTAAAGCGGGTCTAAAGGTGACGCTGCCCCGGATGAAGATTCTGGAAATGCTGGAAGGGAGCAAGAACCGCCATCTCAGCGCCGAGGATGTCTACAAGGCCTTGCTGGAGGCGGGCGAGGATATCGGCCTGGCCACGGTCTACCGCGTGTTGACCCAGTTCGAAGCGGCGGGGCTGGTTCAGCGCCACCATTTCGAGGGTGGCCATTCGGTGTTCGAGCTCAATGAAGGCGAGCACCACGACCATATCCTGTGTGTGAAATGCGGACGGGTGGACGAGTTCGTGGACGACACCATCGAAAAGCGCCAGCGGGTCATCGCGGAGAAGGCCGGTTACGACATGACGGACCATTGCCTTTATATCTACGGCATCTGCTCCAAGTGTCGGGCGGCGGGCTGACCCATAACCCTTCATTCCAACCGGTGCGTGCCGCCGTCCCCGTCTTGTCGATCGAGCCTACCTTCGGATCCGGATACTAGGCGTCCGCCTTGCGGCGCCGGCCTTTGGGCGGCCGTTTGCGGGGCGCGGGCTGCTGGGCCTGTTCTATCATTTCCCTGGCGTGGGTGCGTGTGGATGCGGTGATCTCGATGCCGCCCAGCATGCGCGCCAACTCGTCGATGCGTTCCTCGTCGCTCAGAGCCCGGATGCGTGTGCGGGTCGATTGGCTGCCTGCCAGTTTGCTCACCTGAAGATGATGGTGCGCCTGGGCAGCCACCTGGGGCAGGTGGGTGACACAAAGCACCTGATGGGAGTCGCCCAGGGTCCGCAGTTTTCGGCCCACCACTTCGGCGACCCCGCCCCCGACGCCGGTATCCACTTCGTCGAACACCAGGCTGGGCACGTGATTGCTGCCGGCCGCGATGACCTGGATAGCCAGGCTGATGCGGGACAACTCGCCGCCGGAAGCCACCTTGGCCAGGGGCATCGCAGGCTGGCCCGGGTTGGCGGCCACCTGGAACTCAATCTGGTCCAGCCCCCAGGCCGTGAAGCGCCCGCCGCTGGCGTTCTGCACGTCGACTTCGAAGCGCCCGCCCGGCATACCCAGACCTTGCATGACCTCCGTGACCCGTGCGTTGAAATCTGCGGCCGCTTCGCGGCGCTCCCGACTCAAGGTCTCGGCGGCCCGGCGATAATCCGTTGTGGCGGCATCCACCGCCTGCTCCAGTGCTACCAGATGCTCGTCGGCATGTTCCAGCGTGTCCAGCTCGCTTTGCAGATGCTCCAGCAGGTTCGGCAGCTCCACCGGTTCGCACCGGTGCTTGCGGGCGAGCTGGTGGATGTCGCCGATACGGTCCTCGACCCACTGCAGGCGGGCTGGATCCAGGTCCAGGCGGTCCAGGTAGCCGCGCAGCTCATCGATCCCTTCCTGGAGCTGAATGACGGCGCTATCCAGCAGCTCGCGGGCGCCGGCCAGGCGCGGGTCGATGTCAGCCAGGGGAGCGAGCTCGCCGGCCGCGTGGCTGAGCAGGCTGTGGGCCGATCCCTGGTCGCTGTCGTAGAGAGCGTCCACCGCCTGTCGGCAGGTTTCCAGCAACCGTCCGGCGTTGGCGAGCCGGGCGTGCTCCTCCTCCAGCTCGGCATATTCGCCGTCCTGAAGTGCGAGCGCCTCCAGCTCCCGAACCTGAAAGCCGATCAGATCCAGGCGCGAGCTGCGATCCTGATCGGCACTGCGCAGGCTTTCCAGCTCGTCGCGCAGACCCCGCCAGTGCCGGTAGGCGTTGCTGACGAGTTCCACACTCGGGCCGAGCCCGCCGAAGTCGTCCAGCAGCTGGCGCTGGGTGTCGCGGCGCAGCAGCGACTGATGCTCATGCTGGCCGTGGATGTCCACCAGCAGGTTGCCGAGCTCCTTCAGCGACTGGATGGGGGTGGGGCGGCCGTTGATGTACCCGCGCGAGCGGCCTTCCCGGGTGATGATGCGCCGCAACTGGCACTCACCGTCCGCATCCAGATCCCGTTCCTGCAGCCAGGTGCGCGCGTCGGGATGCTCGGCCAGTTCGAAAGCGGCGCTGATTTCGGCCCGCTCGGCTTGATGGCGGATGACGCTGCTGTCCCCGCGGTCCCCCAGCACCAGACCCAGTGCGTCCACCAGGATGGACTTGCCGGCACCGGTTTCGCCGGTCAGTGCGGTCATGCCCGGGCCCAACTCGAGATCGAGTTCGTCGACGATGACGAAGTCGCGGACGTGGATGTGGGTCAGCATGGTTGGACCGGGCGGCGCGGTGCCGACAGCTGCAGGTTTGTTGGTGTCATGGAAGCCGTCGCACTCAGCGTTGGGGAATCTCGCCCCAGCGTAGCTTGGCCCGCAGAATATGGAAATAGTCGTGCCCCGGCGGGTGGATCAGCCGCAGCCCGCGTTCCTTCTTGCTCACGATGATACGGTCGCCGGTGGTGAGGGCGAAGTTCACCTGGCCGTCGCAGGTGACCTGGGCCTGGGTATGGTCCGTTTTCAGCACCACGATCTGGATGACCGACTGGTCGCCCACCACGATCGGCCGATCGCTCAGGGTATGGGGGCAGATCGGCACCAGCACCAGCGCGTCGAGGGTCGGATGCACGATGGGCCCCCCGCCGGACAGGGCGTAGGCGGTGGAGCCGGTGGGGGTGGCCACGATGACGCCGTCGGCACGGTGGGTGTTGAGGAAGGCGCCGTCGATGGAGGTCTCCAGGTCGATCATCCGGGCGATGTCCCACTTGTGGACCACCACGTCGTTCAAGGCATCGCTTTCGCTGACGCTCTTGCCGGCCCGCTGCACGCTGGCGTGCAGGAGGCTGCGCTCCTCCTCGATATAGTCACCGTTGAGCACGGGCTCGAGCTGGGCGCACATGCGCTCGGGCGACACGTCCACCAGAAACCCCAAGCGCCCGAGGTTGATGCCCAGCAGGGGCACGCCCGCATCGCACAGCGTGCGGGCGGCATTGAGCAAGGTGCCGTCGCCGCCGACGACCACCACCAGATCGCAGGCTTTTCCCAACTGATCCCGGGGCAGCATTTCCCGCCCCTGGAGGCCGGACAATTCGGCGGTGGCCGCATCCCAGACCACGCGCACCTGGCGGTCCGCCAGATAGTCCGACAGGCGGGTGAGCACGTCTCCGATGCTCGGATCGCCGTATTTGCCGATCAGACCCACCGACTGGAAGCGCATGGCCATATCAGTATTTTCCGTTGGATGCCGAAATCAGGAGTGCTCGCCCGTGGTTGCCGGTTGTTGTACGTTCCCGGATCCGTCTGTGGCGGATTGCTGCCGGCAGAGGGTGCCCACCGGTGGCGCAGCGCAGCCGGCGGCGGCCAGGACGAGCGCCCGGGCCGGTACCGGCAGGCTGTGCATTACGGTACAGCAGGTTAGCATGATATCAGCTGTGGAACAGCCCGGTGCGCCGCAGTGCGCGGCGGGGACGCAATCATTCAAGTGTTTGTAATTCTAATGGTTATCTTGGCGGGCACCGAGTGCCTGGGGCGTGCGTGAACTTGACAGCCGGTACAGGGGTTGATAATTTGACGCTTAGCACTCTCTGGTGTGGAGTGCTAACAATCCTCCCTGAGGCAGCTGCGGCAGTTTACGGCTCATGACGACCCATAGCGAACCGGAACTGAACGAACGCGCCCAGCACCTGCTGAAGGTGCTTATCGACCGCTATGTTTCCGACGGCGAGCCGGTGGGTTCGCGTACTCTGGCACGGGATTCCCGACTGGATCTCAGTCCGGCCACCATTCGCAACGTGGTGGCGGATCTGGAAGAACTCGGCTTCGTGCGTTCCCCCCACACGTCCGCCGGCCGCGTGCCGACGGTGCGGGGTTATCGTTTTTTCGTCGACAGCCTGCTGACCGTCAAGCCGCTGGACAGCGTCGAAATCGGACGGCTTCGACAGCAGTTGGACATCGACACCGATATAAAGGAGTTGGTGGGATCGGTTTCGGGCCTGTTGTCCGCCATTACCCGCCTGGCGGGGGTGGTCACTCTGCCGCGGCGGGAAAACGCCGCGCTGCGCCGGATCGAGTTCCTGCCTTTGTCGGAAAACCGGGTGCTGGCGATTCTGGTGTTCAGCGAGCGCGAGATCCAGAACCGGATCGTCCATGTGGACCGTCCCTTCTCGGCCGCGGAGTTGCAGGCCGCCTCCAACTACCTCAGCGAGCAGTTCGCAGGCAAGGGACTGATGGAGGTGCGCCGTGCCCTGCTGCGGGAAATGAAGGAGACCCGCGACACCATGGACAGACTGATGCGGGCCGCCATCCACATGGCCGATCAGGTGTTCAGCGGTACCGACGAAGACGAAGACTATGTGCTGGCGGGCCAGACCAACCTGATGGACTTCCGGGAACTGTGCGACGTCGAGAAGCTGCGCCACCTGTTCGAGGCGTTCAGCGAGAAGCGCGAAATCCTGCATCTGCTGGACCAGTGCGTGAAGGCCGACGGCGTGCAGATCTTCATCGGCGAGGAATCGGGCTATCAGGCACTGGACGAGTGCAGCGTGGTGACCGCCCCCTATTCCATAGATGATCGTGTTATGGGCGTGCTGGGCGTGATCGGTCCGACCCGTATGGCCTACGAGCGGGTGATCCCTATCGTGGATACCACCGCCCGCTTGCTGGGCGCGGCCTTGAATCCGCGCGATTAACCCCAATATAGGCGAACAGCACGTACCGTCCGGGCCATGGGCGGCGTGTGTGCTGCGTGCCACGCCGGCTTGTGGTGTTTTTAACTCATTGAAACAAATGGAGTGAATGCATGGTGGACGAGGAGAAAACGGCGGCCCGCCAGGAGGCTGACGCTGGGGAGCGGCCGGATGACGGCGGCGCGCAGGTGCAGCAGGCCGACGACATGGAACTGCTGCTCGAGGATGCCCGCAGCAAGGCCGACGAGCACTGGAATCAGTGCCTGCGCCTGCAGGCGGAGCTGGAAAACCAGCGCAAGCGTTCCGAGCGCGACCTTGAACAGGCCCATAAATTCGGCCTGGAACGCATTCTCAATGAGCTTCTTCCCGTAAAGGACAGCCTGGAAATGGGCATCAGTGCGGCATCCGGCGAGAACGTGGACCCGGTGCGTCTGAAGGAGGGCAGCGAACTGACCCTCAAGATGCTGGTTTCGGCGCTGGAGAAGTTCGGGGTCAAGGAGGTGGATCCCCAAGGTGAGCGCTTCGATCCCCAGTACCACGAAGCCATGTCCATGCAGGAGCGCTCCGATCTGGATCCCAACACCGTGGTGACGGTGGTCCAGAAGGGCTACACCCTCAACGATCGGCTCCTGAGGCCGGCCATGGTGATCGTTTCCCGGGCCGCGCAATCACCCCAGAGCCCCGGAATCGACGAGCGGGCTTGAATTCCGGCTACTTGCCCTCACATAGAGGGTCATAAAGCTTAGCGTTCATTCAGAATTTCAGATTTTCTCCGAATCCAACTGCGGGAGACTGAGCACAATGGGCAAGATTATCGGCATTGACCTGGGCACCACCAACTCCTGCGTGGCAGTGATGGAGGGCGGCAAGCCCCGGGTCATCGAAAACAGCGAAGGCGATCGCACCACCCCGTCCATCGTCGCCTACACCGACGACAACGAGGTGCTGGTGGGCCAGGCCGCCAAGCGCCAGGCGGTCACCAATCCCACCAACACCCTGTTCGCCATCAAGCGGCTGATCGGTCGGCGCTTTCAGGAGGACGTCGTGCAGCGCGACGTCAAGCTGGTGCCCTACAAGATCGTCAAGGCGGACAACGACGACGCCTGGGTCGAGGTCAAGGGCAAGAAGATGGCGCCGCCGGAAGTCTCGGCACGGGTGCTGATGAAGATGAAGAAGACCGCCGAGGACTATCTGGGCGAAGCCGTCACCGAAGCGGTCATCACCGTGCCGGCCTACTTCAACGACTCACAGCGCCAGGCCACCAAGGACGCCGGCCGCATCGCCGGGCTCGAAGTGAAGCGCATCATCAACGAGCCCACCGCGGCGGCGCTGGCCTATGGCATGGACAAGCAGCGCGGCGATACCAAGATCGCCGTGTACGACCTGGGTGGCGGCACCTTCGATATCTCCATCATCGAAATCGCCGACGTGGACGGCGAGCATCAGTTCGAGGTGCTCTCCACCAACGGTGACACCTTCCTCGGCGGCGAGGATTTCGACAAGCGTGTCATCGATTACCTAGCCGATGAATTCAAGCGCGACCAGGGCATCGACCTGCGCGGCGATCCGCTGGCCATGCAGCGCCTGAAGGAAGCCGCCGAGAAGGCGAAGATCGAGCTGTCCTCCAGCCAGCAGACGGACGTCAACCTGCCCTACATCACCGCCGACCAGACCGGTCCCAAGCATCTGAACCTGAAGATGACGCGGGCCAAGCTGGAATCGCTGGTGGAGGATCTGATCGCCCGCACCATCGAGCCCTGCAAGACGGCGCTCAAGGACGCCGGCCTGTCGGTGGGTGAGGTCGACGACGTCATCCTGGTGGGCGGCCAGACCCGCATGCCCAAGGTGCAGGAGGCTGTGAAGGAGTTCTTCGGCAAGGAGCCGCGCAAGGACGTCAACCCCGACGAGGCGGTGGCAGTGGGCGCTTCCATCCAGGCCGGCGTGCTGGGTGGTGAGGTCAAGGATGTGCTGCTGCTGGACGTCACGCCCCTGTCCCTGGGCATCGAGACCCTGGGTGGCGTGATGACCAAGCTGATCGAGAAGAACACCACCATTCCCACCAAGGCCCAGCAGGTGTTCTCCACCGCCGACGACAACCAGACGGCGGTGACCGTGCACGTGCTGCAGGGTGAACGGGAAATGGCGTCGGCCAACAAGTCACTGGGCCGGTTCGACTTGAGCGACATTCCGCCGGCACCGCGCGGTGTGCCGCAGATCGAGGTGGCCTTCGACATCGACGCCAACGGCATCCTGCACGTGTCCGCCAAGGACAAGGCGACGGGCAAGGAGCAGTCCATCCAGATCAAGGCATCCAGCGGCTTGTCGGACGATGAGATCGACAAGATGGTCAAGGATGCCGAGGCTCATGCAGCCGATGACAAGAAGTTCCACGAGCTGGTGGACGCGCGCAATCAGGCCGACAATCTGATCCACGCCACCAACAAGTCCCTCAAGGACCTGGGCGACAAGGTCGAGGCCGACGAGAAGTCCAAGATCGAGGCTGCCATCTCCGAGCTGCAGGAAGCCATGAAGGGCGATGACAAGGACGCCATCGAAGCCAAGACGAGCGCGCTGGCCGAGCTTTCGGGTAAACTGGCCGAACGTGTGTACGCTCAGAAGGGCGAGCAGGGCGGCGGCGAGCCCAAGGCCGAAGCAGGCGGCGAGTCCCGCCAGCAGGCCGAAGGCGGCGAGGACGTAGTGGACGCCGAGTTCGAGGAAGTCAAGGAAGACAACAAGTAACGCTCTTCCACTGAGCCGGTGGCCAGTATCGGGCAGCCGGTGGGCGGGATCGGGTTCCGAGTCCGCACCGCCGGTTCGTCGGGTGCTGGCCATCGCGCGTTCAGCTGCGCCGCGAGCCGGTCCGAGCGACCTTTGCAGCGACGACCTGACGATATGGACCGCTTCCCCGGAGCGGGAGTTGTGAAGTAACGAAACGGCCGGCGGACGGTCGGCGCCGGTTTTCAGCGAACAACACAGACATGGCCAAACGCGACTACTACGAAATCCTGGGCGTGCAGAAGAACTGCAGCGAAGCGGAGCTTAAGAAGGCTTACCGGCGCGCCGCCCAGAAGTATCATCCGGACCGCAATCCCGACAACCCCGAGGCGCTCGAAAACTTCAAGGAGTGCAAGGAAGCCTACGAGGTGTTGAGCGACGCCCGCAAGCGCGCCGCCTACGACCAGTTCGGCCACGCGGGTGTGGACCCTTCCATGGGAGGCGGTGGCGGTGCCGGATTCGGCGCCGGCGGAGCGAGCTTCAGCGACATTTTCGGGGATGTCTTCGGCGACATCTTCGGCGGTGGCGGCGCGGGCGCCCGCGGGGGCAGTCGGGTATTCCGCGGTGCGGACCTTCGCTACAACCTGGATCTGAGCCTGGAAGATGCGGTGGCGGGTACCACGGTGAAGATCCGCGTGCCCACCATGACCGCCTGTACCACCTGCGGCGGCAACGGTGCCCGGCCGGGCAGCAAACCCGAGACCTGCAGCACTTGCGGCGGTGTCGGCCAGGTACGCATGCAGCAGGGCTTTTTCGCCATCCAGCAGACTTGTCCGCGTTGCCAGGGGGCCGGCACCATCGTCTCCGATCCGTGCCCCACCTGCCACGGTCACGGCCGCGTCCAGGAGCAGAAGACGCTGTCGGTGAAGGTGCCGGCGGGCGTGGACACCGGCGATCGCATCCGACTGGCCGGCGAAGGCGAGGCGGGGGAGAACGGCGGCCCACCCGGTGATCTGTACGTCCAGATCCGGGTCAAGGAACACCCCATCTTCAGCCGCGAAGACAGCAACCTGCACTGCGATGTGCCCATCAGCATCACCACGGCGGCTTTGGGCGGGGAACTGGAAGTGCCGACCCTGAACGGCCGCGTGATGCTCAAGATTCCGCCCGGCACCCAGGCCGGCAAGCAGTTCCGGCTGCGGGGCAAGGGCGTGACGCCCGTGCGCGGCGGTCCGGTGGGGGATCTGCTGTGCCGCGTCATGGTGGAGACCCCGGTCAACCTGAATCGCCGCCAGAAGGAGCTGCTGGAGGAATTCGAAGAGACCATGAAGGAAGGCGGCAGCCGCCACAGCCCCCATGCCCATTCCTGGCTGGACGGGGTGAAGAAGTTTTTCGAAGGCATGAAATTCTGATGTGTCCATGAAGGACGACTGCAATACTGTCGGCCGCCACCTGCGCCGGGGTTGTGGCCGCACGTCCTTCCAGGTTCGGCGTTCGTTATTTGCCTTTTCCCCGGAGTCGTGAAGATGATCAATGTTGCCATCAGCGGCGCCGCCGGGCGCATGGGACGCACCCTGATCGACGCCTGCACCCAGACCGACGGCATGGCTGTGACGGTGGCCTTGGAGCACAACGGCCATGGCGCGCTGGGTACGGATGCGGGGGTGCTGGCCGGGGTGGGTGAGCTGGGTGTGCCGCTGGTGGCCGACCTGGAGAGTGTGGCGGACCGCTTCGATGTGCTCATCGATTTCACGCGCCCGGAAGGAACCCTTGAATATCTGGAGGTTTGCCGTGCCCATGGACGGCGTATGGTGATCGGCACCACCGGCCTGGATGCGGCCCAGCGTGAGCGCATCGAGGAGGCCGCCCGGGACGTCGCGGTGGTGTTCGCCCCCAATATGAGCGTGGGGGTGAATCTTTGTCTGAAGCTGCTGGACGTGGCGGCTCGGGTGCTGGGGGACGAGGTGGACGTGGAGATCGTCGAAGCCCATCACCGTCATAAGGTCGACGCCCCCTCCGGGACCGCCCTGCGCATGGGTGAGGTGGTGGCCGAGGCCCTGGGCCGGGATCTGAACGAGTGCGCCGTGTATGGCCGGCAGGGACATACCGGAGAGAGGGATCGCAGGACCATCGGCTTCGAGACCATTCGTGCCGGAGACATCGTCGGCGAGCATACGGTCATGTTCGCCGGGCTGGGTGAGCGCGTGGAGATAACCCACAAGGCGTCGAGCCGCATGACCTTTGCCAAGGGTGCCGCCCGCGCGGCCGCCTGGGTCATGGAGCGGCCGTCCGGGCTGTTCGACATGCAGGATGTGCTGGGCCTCAAAGGAATGCATTAAAGCGATTGCCGTGGGGTGTGAGCCGGCCCGGATGAGGTGCCCTTTCAATAGACACCCTGCTGGGCATACGGTAAACTTGCGGGTTAGACGGCGACGCGAGATTTAAGTCGCTATGCTTTAAGTCGGCATCGCTCGAATTCAAGCGGGAGTGCTCTGCGGAGTTCTCCCGCTTTGCACATCTGCATGCGGAGGATTCCTTGAGGAAACCGGCCCTGTTGGCTCTGGAGGACGGCAGTCTCTTCCGGGGCGAGTCCATTGGCAGCGACGGCCAAGCGACCGGGGAGGTGGTGTTCAACACCGCCATGACCGGCTATCAGGAAATCCTTACCGATCCCTCCTACGCGCAGCAGATCGTCACTCTTACCTATCCCCATATCGGCAATGTCGGAACCAACGAGGAGGACGAAGAGTCGTCCTTCCACTATTGCACGGGTCTGGTGGTGCGCGACCTGCCGCCGCGGGTAAGCAGCTGGCGCAGTCAGCAGGACCTGCCGGCCTACCTGCAGCGCCATGGTGTGGTCGCCATCGCCGGAGTCGACACCCGCCGGCTGACCCGGTTGCTGCGGGAGAAGGGCGCCCAGAACGGCTGCATCGTGGCCGGTGACGGCATCGACGAGCAGGCCGCGCTGGCGGCCGCCCGCGGCTTTCCGGGTCTCAAGGGCATGGATCTGGCCAAGGTGGTCAGTGTGCAGACCCCTTACGAGTGGGCCCAGGGCACCTGGTCCCTGGAAGGTGGCCTGCCCGAGGCGCCCCATCCCATCGAGGAGAAGCTGCCCTATCACGTGGTGGCCTACGATTACGGAGTGAAGCGCAACATCCTGCGTATGCTGGTGGACCGCGGCTGCCGGATTACGGTGGTGCCGGCCCAGATGCCCGCCGCGCAGGTGATGGCATTGAAGCCCGACGGCGTATTTCTCTCCAACGGACCCGGCGACCCGGAGCCCTGCGACTACGCCATCGGCGCCATTCGCGAGGTGATGGAAACCGGCGTGCCTGTGTTCGGCATCTGTCTGGGGCATCAGCTGTTGGCGTTGGCAAGCGGTGCCCAGACGGTGAAAATGAAGTTCGGCCACCACGGCGCCAATCACCCGGTGCAGGATCTGGATACCGGCAAGGTCATGATCAGCAGCCAGAACCACGGGTTCGCGGTCAACGAAGCCACCCTGCCGGCCACGTTGCGTGCGACCCACCGGTCGCTTTTCGACGGTTCCCTGCAGGGCATCGAGCGTACCGACTGCCCGGCGTTCAGTTTCCAGGGACACCCCGAGGCGAGCCCCGGCCCCCACGACGTGGCACCGTTGTTCGACCGGTTCATCGAATTGATGGAAAAGAGGGCCTAGGCCCTATGGAAAGAGCCGCCCAGGCAGCCGGGCGGCGTCCAGTTTGCATCGAAGCGGGTATGGCGCCCGGTTTGCCACTCATCGAGTACTAGTCAGCAATCTAAATTCGACAGATGCCCAAACGCACCGACATCAAGAGCGTTCTCATCATCGGCGCCGGCCCCATTGTCATCGGCCAGGCCTGTGAGTTCGATTACTCCGGCGCCCAGGCCTGCAAGGCCCTGCGTGAGGAGGGCTACCGGGTCGTGCTGGTGAACTCCAATCCGGCCACCATCATGACCGATCCGGAGATGGCCGATGCGGTGTACATCGAGCCGGTGCACTGGCGCACCGTCGCACGCATCATCGAAAAGGAACGTCCGGACGCGCTGCTGCCCACCATGGGCGGTCAGACCGCGCTGAATTGCGCGCTGGACCTGGTGCGCGAAGGCGTGCTGGAACAGTTCGGAGTCGAGCTGATCGGCGCCAGCCGCGAGGCCATCGACATGGCCGAGGATCGCGATCAGTTTCGCCGTGCCATGACGGACATCGGTCTGGCCACGCCGCGGGCGGCCATCGCCCACAGCATGGAAGAAGCGGTGCAGGTGCAGGTGCAGATCGGCTTTCCCATCATCATCCGACCGTCTTTCACCCTGGGCGGCAGCGGCGGCGGCATCGCCTACAACAAGGAAGAGTTCGTCGAGATCTGCGAGCGCGGGTTGGATCTCTCGCCCACTCACGAGGTGCTGTTGGAAGAATCCATCCTGGGCTGGAAAGAGTTCGAGATGGAGGTGGTGCGGGACCGCAACGACAACTGCATCATCATCTGTTCTATCGAGAACCTGGACCCCATGGGCGTGCATACCGGCGATTCCATCACCGTGGCGCCGGCCCAGACCCTCACCGACAAGGAATACCAGATCATGCGCGACGCCTCCCTGGCGGTGTTGCGCAAGATCGGCGTGGAAACCGGCGGTTCCAACGTGCAGTTTGCGGTCAATCCCCGCGACGGGTCGCTGGTGGTCATCGAAATGAATCCCCGCGTGTCCCGTTCTTCGGCGCTGGCCTCCAAGGCCACCGGCTTTCCCATCGCCAAGGTCGCCGCCAAGCTGGCGGTGGGTTATACCCTGGACGAACTGCGCAACGAGATCACCGGCGGCGCCACGCCGGCCTCTTTCGAGCCCACCATCGATTACGTGGTCACCAAGGTGCCGCGTTTCACCTTCGAGAAATTCCCCCAGGCCGAAGCGGTGCTGGGCACCCAGATGAAATCGGTGGGAGAGGTCATGGCCATCGGCCGCACTTTCCAGGAGTCTCTGCAGAAGGCGCTGCGGGGGCTGGAGACCGGTGCCGACGGCCTGGACGAGAAGCTGGACCTGCAGGCCGACGATCTGGAGGCCGTACTGCGTCAGCAGTTGCGCTTCGCGGGACCAGAGCGGCTGTGGTATGTGGCCGACGCCTTCCGGGCCGGCTACGACATCGACCAGATCCATGAAATGAGTGCGGTGGATCCGTGGTTCCTGGCCCAGATCGACGAGTTGATCGTCCTGGAAGGCGAAGTGCGCGCCGGGGGGCTCGCCGCCCTCGATGGGGACAGGCTGCGTTATCTTAAGCGCAAGGGATTTTCCGACCGGCGTCTGGGCAAGCTGTTGGGCTGCCATGAGGACGAGATCCGCCGCCGGCGCCACGACCTGGGTGTGCGCCCGGTATTCAAGCGGGTGGATACCTGTGCCGCGGAGTTCGCCACCTCCACGGCCTATATGTACTCCACCTATGAGGAGGAGTGCGAGGCCGAGCCCAGTGAGCGCAAGAAGATCATGGTGCTGGGCGGCGGTCCCAACCGCATCGGTCAGGGTATCGAGTTCGACTACTGCTGCGTGCATGCCGCCCAGGCGTGCCGGGATGACGGCTACGAGACCATCATGGTCAACTGCAATCCGGAAACCGTCTCGACCGATTTCGACACCTCTGACCGCCTGTACTTCGAGTCCCTGACCCTGGAAGACGTGCTGGAGGTCATCCACAAGGAGCAGCCGGCCGGGGTGATCGTCCAATACGGCGGGCAGACGCCGCTCAAGCTGGCCCGGGCTTTGGAAGCAAACGGCGCACCTATCATCGGTACCAGCCCCGATTCCATCGACCTGGCCGAGGACCGCGAGCGCTTCCAGCAGTTGCTGCAGCGCCTGAATCTCAAGCAGCCGCCCAACCGTACCGCGCGCGATCCCGAACAGGCCCTCGAGCTGGCCGCCCAGATCGGCTATCCGCTGGTGGTGCGTCCTTCCTATGTGCTGGGCGGTCGTGCCATGGAAATCGTCTACAATGAAGATGACCTGACCAACTACATGCGCGAGGCGGTCAGCGTTTCCAACGACTCGCCGGTGCTTCTGGACCGGTTCCTGGACGACGCGGTGGAGGTGGACGTCGATGCGATATGCGACGGCACCTCAGTGCTGGTCGGCGGAATCATGGAGCATATCGAGCAGGCCGGGGTGCATTCGGGCGATTCGGCCTGTTCGTTGCCGCCCTATACGTTGAGCGCGGAGATTCAGGCCGAGCTGCGTGAGCAGATGGTGAAGATGGCGCGCGGCCTGGGAGTGGTCGGATTGATGAACACCCAGTTCGCCATCAAAGGCGGCGACGTGTACGTACTGGAAGTCAATCCGCGGGCGTCGCGCACGGTGCCGTTCGTGTCCAAGGCGACGGGTCTGGCGTTGGCGAAAATTGCGGCTCTGTGCATGGTGGGGCGCACTCTGGCCGAGCAGGGCGTAACCGAAGAGCGCGTACCGCCTTATATATCGGTGAAGGAGGCGGTGTTCCCGTTCCTGAAGTTCAAGGGTGTGGACCCGCTGCTGGGTCCGGAAATGAAGTCCACCGGCGAGGTAATGGGTGTCGGGCGCAGCTTCGGCGAGGCTTTCGCCAAGGCGCAGCTGGCCAGCGGTGTGGTGCTGCCCCGGGGCGGATTGGTGTTTCTGAGCGTGCGCGACGAGGACAAGGCCGGGGTGGTGGAACTGGCCCGGGAACTGGTGGGCCGCGGTTACCAACTGGTGGCGACTCGCGGGACGGCGCGGGCGATCCACGCCGCGGGCATCGAATGCGACGTGGTGAACAAGGTCACCGAAGGTCGCCCCCACGTGGTCGATATGATAAAGAACGATCAGATCAGCCTGATCTTCAATACGACCGAGGGCAAGCAGGCGATTGCCGATTCCTATACCATCCGGCGGACGGCGTTGCACCACAAGGTGACGTATACCACTACTCTGGCGGGAGCCAAGGCGACCTGCCTGGCTCTGGATTACCTGGACGCAAGCGAGGTCAATCGGTTGCAGGATCTGCACAAGGAGTCGATGGCATGAGCAAGATTCCGCTGACGGTACGCGGCGCCGAGCAGCTGCGAGAGGAGTTGCAGCGGTTGAAGTCCGTGGACAGGCCGCGGGTGATCCAGGCGATTGCAGAGGCCCGTGCCCATGGTGATCTGAAGGAAAACGCCGAGTATCACGCGGCCCGGGAACAGCAGGGTTTTATCGAGGGCCGCATCAAGGAGATCGAAAGCAAGCTCTCGCACGCCCAGGTAATCGATGTCACAAAGCTGTCGGCGAACGGCAAGGTCGTATTCGGAGCCACCGTGGATCTGGTGGACGAAGAGAGTGGCGACGAGGTGACTTACCAGATCGTGGGCGAAGACGAAGCCGACATCAAAGCCGGCCGCATCTCCGTAAACTCGCCCATTGCCCGTGCGCTCATCGCCAAGGAGGAGGGCGACGTGGCCACCGTGCAAGCCCCCGGCGGTGATCGCAACTACGAGATCGTCGAGGTGCGCTACGAGTGACGGCGGTCAGCCGTCCAGGGAAACCCGCGGGCGTTCCCGGTTGCGTTTGAAAATCAGCGCCACGTGGCCCACCCGCTGGACAAGCTCGGCGCCGGTGTGAGTGCAAAGCTCCCCGATCATGCGCTCGCGGTCGGCCCGGTCGCCGGCATTCACCCGCACCTTGAGCAGCTCGTGGTGATCCAGGGACAACGCCAGCTCCCGCAGGACCGCCTCGGTCAGACCGGCGCCGCCGATGATGACCACTGGCTTGAGGCCGTGCCCCAGACCGCGCAGATGCCGTTTTTGACGTTCCGTAAGTGCCATGACTACCCCTGAAGATCGCAAACCCGAAAGTATACCCGCCGCCTCCAATGGATTCACCGTGACGGCGAGCCCCCTCAACGGCGTCAAGCTGGAATTGGCCCTGGTGCTGTGCCTGAACCTGCTGCTGTGGCTGGTGGCCGGCTCCCTGGTGGGCGGCGGGCTGGCCGAACTCGCCGTGCTGGCCGCCGGCGGCTTCGGCGGCATGGCATGGTTAGTGCTTCGTACCCGACGAGTGCTCGCCAGACAGCTGTCCCGTGTCGAGAAGGTGACGGCCGGGCGGTCGTCCGACACCTGCTGACCGGACCGTTGCCATGCCCCGCAGCAAGAGCAGCCGCCGCTGGTTGAAGGAGCACTTCGACGACGAGTACGTGCGCCGCGCCCAGCGTGAGGGGTATCGCTCCCGGGCCGTGTACAAGCTGGAGGAGATCCAGCAGCGCGACCGCCTTCTCAAGCCCGGACAGGTGGTGGTGGATCTGGGTGCCGCTCCCGGGGGCTGGTGCCAGTACGCCCAGCGCATCGTGGGTTCCAAGGGGCGGGTGGTGGCCATGGACATCCTGCCGATGGATCCCCTGCCCGGCGTGGAGTTCCTCCAGGGGGACTTCCGCGAAGACGAGGTGCTGGAAAAATTGCTAACGATTTTGGAAAGCCGCCCCGTGGACCTTGTAATGTCCGACATGGCCCCCAATATCAGCGGTATGGACGCGGTGGACCAGCCCCGCGCCATGTATTTGGCTGAGCTGGCCCTGGACTTCGCCCGCCGCGTGCTGCGGCCCGGCGGGGATCTGTTGGTAAAGGTCTTCCAGGGAGAGGGATTCGAAGGCTATCTGCACGATTTGAGGGCATCTTTTCGGCAGGTGACAAGCCGCAAACCGAAGGCCTCCAGAGGTCGATCCCGCGAGGTCTATCTGGTGGCCAGGGATCATAAACTGTAGTAAGGTCTAAACTATGGCGTTACTTTGACCGATGATCGCGTAGCGCATTTTTTTAGGTTCCAACCGGATTTACAAGCTGACTCCGTGCAGCGCAGAGGTAGCCGCTTTGAACGACATGGCTAAGAATTTGATCTTGTGGGTGATCATTGCGATCGTCCTCATGTCCGTGTTCAACAACTTCGGACCCCCCGCTCCGCGTAGCGAAACCATTACGTATTCGAAGTTCATCTCCGACGTACGCAACGGCCAGGTTCAGAGCGTGCAGATCGACGGCCGCAACGTCAGCGGTGAGCTGGGCAACGGCGACAAGTTCAGCACCTATGCGCCCAACGACCCCAAGATGATCGATGATCTGCTGGGCAACGGCGTGCAGGTCAAGGTCAAGCCGCCGGAGCAGGAATCCCTGCTCATGCAGATCTTCATTTCCTGGTTCCCGATGCTGCTGCTGATCGGTGTGTGGATCTTCTTCATGCGCCAGATGCAGGGCGGTGCCGGCGGCCGCGGGGCCATGTCCTTCGGCAAGAGCCGGGCACGCATGCTCAGCGAGGACCAGGTCAAGGTGACGTTTGCCGATGTGGCGGGCGTGGAAGAGGCCAAGGAGGAAGTGGCCGAGCTGGTGGAATTCCTGCGCGATCCGGCCAAGTTCCAGCGCCTGGGCGGCAAGATTCCCCGCGGCGTTCTGATGGTCGGCTCTCCCGGTACCGGTAAGACCCTGCTGGCCAAGGCCATCGCAGGCGAAGCCCGCGTGCCGTTCTTCACCATTTCCGGTTCCGACTTCGTGGAGATGTTCGTCGGCGTGGGTGCGTCCCGCGTGCGCGACATGTTCGATCAGGCCAAGAAGCACGCCCCCTGCATCATCTTTATCGATGAGATCGACGCCGTGGGTCGCCATCGTGGCGCCGGTCTCGGTGGCGGTCACGATGAGCGCGAGCAGACCCTCAACCAGTTGCTGGTGGAGATGGACGGCTTCGAGGGCAACGAAGGCGTGATCGTGATGGCCGCCACCAACCGTCCCGACGTGCTCGATCCGGCGCTGCTGCGTCCGGGCCGTTTCGACCGGCAGGTGGTGGTGCCGCTCCCCGACGTGCGGGGCCGCGAACAGATCCTGCGTGTGCACATGCGCAAGGTGCCGGCTGGAGACAACGTGGAGCCGGGCATCATCGCCCGTGGCACGCCGGGTTTCTCCGGTGCCGATCTGGCGAACCTGGTCAATGAGGCCGCGCTGTTCGCCGCCCGCGCCAACAAGCGGCTGGTGGACATGATCGACTTCGAGAAGGCCAAGGACAAGATCATGATGGGCGCGGAGCGCCGTTCGATGGTGATGAGCGAGGAAGAGAAGAAGCTCACCGCCTACCACGAATCGGGCCATGCCATCGTGGGCCTGACGGTGCCCGATCATGACCCGGTCCACAAGGTGACCATCATCCCCCGCGGCCGGGCCCTGGGCGTCACCATGTTCCTGCCTGAAGAAGACCGCTACAGCTTCAGCCGCCGCCGTCTGGAGAGTCAGATTTCCAGTCTGTTCGGTGGACGGATTGCCGAAGAACTGATCTTCGGACCCGACTACGTCACCACCGGTGCCCAGAACGACATCCAGCGGGCCACGGAAATCGCCCGCAGCATGGTGACCAAGTGGGGCCTGTCCCAGAAACTGGGGCCGCTGACCTACGGCGAAGACGAAGGTGAGGTGTTCCTGGGCCATACCGTCACCCAGCACAAGAACGTGTCGGACGAGACGGCACATGCCATCGACGGCGAGATCCGTGCCTTCATCGACCGCAACTACAAGCGTGCCGAGTCGATTCTCAAGGAACACATGGACAAGCTGCACTTGATGGCGGAAGCGCTGATCAAGTACGAGACCATAGACTCCAAGCAGATCGACGACATCATGTCCGGTCGTCCGCCCCGTCCGCCTCAGGACTGGACGGATTCCAAGCCCAATTCCGGCAGCGGCGTGCCGGCGACCGAGCCCGACAAGGGCCTGCAGCCGGACGGCAAGATCGGCGGTCCCGCCGGACAACACTAGTACGGACCGGTCAAGGTCCGGGAGAACGCCCCTTCGGGGGCGTTTTTCGTTTCTGTCCGTCAGTCGTGCCGTTGCAGCATCGCGCACCCGGGGCGGGGCCGTAACGCGGATGGTGGAGAATCGCCCGCCGCTGCCGATAGCGTGCATATTACGCCAGCGTTGGGGATGCTGGCGCCGCGCAGGCGTGGCTGGGTGAGCCAGGGCGCAGACCGGACACCGGACACAGACTGCATAGGCATATTCAATATGCCTGCAATCATTGCCAAGTCCGTCTGCATTGTCAGTCGTATCCCCGCAGGACGGCGGTACGCCGCTGCCCAATGCTGGCGGGTCGATGGGGCGGGCGTCGCTATCCCGGCGGACCACCCGGGCTCTATAATTCGAGATTCTGAATCTTCCATCGTGTATCGATTCCATGACTTCCCACCTTCTCGACTGTGCCGGCCGCCCCCTGGATCTATCCCGGCCCCAGGTCATGGGTGTGCTGAACGTGACCGAGGACTCGTTTTCCGATGGCGGGCGTTTTCTCGATCCCGCGTGCGCCCTGGCGCAGGCCCGACGTATGGTGGAGGAGGGTGCCGCCATCATCGACGTGGGCGGCGAATCCACCCGTCCGGGGGCCCGGCCGGTAGGCGAGCAGGAGGAACTGGATCGGGTGGTACCGGTGGTCGAAGCCATTCATCGCGAGTTGCCGGTCCCCATCTCCGTGGACACCAGCAAGCCGGACGTGATGCGCGCTGCGGTGGCGGCGGGCGCGGGCATGCTCAACGATGTGCGGGCCTTGCGCGAGCCGGGAGCGCTGGAGGCTGCCGCCGCGACGGGCGTACCGGTGTGCCTCATGCACATGCAGGGTGAGCCGCGCACCATGCAGCAGAATCCCACCTATGGTGACGTGGTCACCGAGGTGCGCGTGTTTCTACTGGATCGGGTGCAGGCCTGCCGTGGGGCGGGTATTCCCGACCACCGTCTGCTGATCGATCCGGGTTTTGGGTTCGGCAAGACCCCCGAACATAATTTGCGCCTGCTCAAGCACTTGGATCGTCTGGTGGAAGACGGATTTGCGCTGGTCGCAGGGCTATCCCGCAAGTCGTTGATCGGTGCCGTGCTGGACCTGCCGGTGGAACACCGCCTGCATCCGAGCATCGCCCTGGCGGTCCTGGCCGTGTGGCAGGGAGCCGCCTTGGTGCGGGTCCACGATGTCGGTCCGACCTGCGAGGCCATCCGCATGTGCGCGGCGGTGAGGAGCGTGCCGGACTAGAGGGTGCCGGCCGTCGGGAGGCGTCGAAATCGTGACACCGTGTAGGCTTTATGGATAATCGAACTGGTTACGAAGACCGGGAAGGGGTTGTTTGTGGTGGCTAGACGCTATTTCGGGACTGATGGAATTCGGGGTCGGGTAGGCGAACACCCGGTTACCGCCGACTTCATGCTCAAGCTGGGCTGGGCCGCCGGACGCGTGCTGCGTTCCGCCGGCTGCGACAAAGTGGTGATCGGCAAGGACACGCGAATCTCCGGCTACATGTTCGAATCCGCCCTGGAAGCGGGGCTTTCCGCCTCGGGGGTCGATATCCGCCTGCTGGGCCCCATGCCCACACCCGCCATCGCCTACCTGACCCGGACCCTGCGGGCCTGCGCGGGCATTGTCATCAGCGCTTCCCACAACCCGTTTGCCGACAACGGCATCAAGTTCTTTTCCGGCCAGGGGGTCAAGCTGCCCGACGCCCTGGAGGAGGCCATGGAGGCCGAGATGGAAATGCCCATGGTCACGGTGGATTCGGCCGCATTGGGCAAGGCGGAACGGGTGGAGGACGCGGCCGGGCGCTATATCGAGTTCTGCAAAAGCACCGTCCCGCTGGGGTTGAGTCTGCGGGGCCTGAAACTCGTCGTGGACTGCGCCAACGGCGCCACCTATCACATCGCACCCAGCGTATTCGAGGAGCTGGACGCGGAGGTCATCGCCGTCGGGGTGGACCCGGATGGCCTCAATATCAACGAACGCTGCGGTTCCACCCATCCGGAGTTGCTGCGTCGCACTGTGCTCGAAGAGCAGGCGGATCTGGGTATCGCCCTGGACGGGGACGGCGATCGCGTCATCATGGTGGATCACACCGGCGAGGTGGTGGACGGCGACGAGCTGCTGTTCATCATCGCCCAGGCCCGCCATCGGGCGGGCGCATTGCACGGTGCCGTGGTCGGGACGGTGATGAGCAACCTGGGCTTGGAGCATGGGCTGAACGCCACCGGGCTGGATTTTCATCGGACGCCGGTGGGCGACCGCTACGTGATGGAGCGGCTCACCGAAGGCGGTTGGACTCTGGGCGGGGAATCTTCGGGGCATATCATCTGCCTGGATCGGACCACCACCGGGGACGGTATCGTGTCTGCGCTGCAGGTGCTGGAGGCGATCGTCACCAGCGGTACGCCGCTGCGGGACCTCAAATCCGGCATGACGAAGTATCCCCAGCGGCTCATCAACGTGCCTATTGCCGAGCGTGTGGATCCCCACGCTTCGGAGCGTGTGCGCGAGGCTGTGAGCGACGCCGAGCGCCGGTTGGGCGACGCCGGCCGCGTGTTGCTGAGGTCTTCGGGCACCGAACCACTGGTGCGGGTCATGGTCGAGGGGCGTGACGGGCCTCTGGTGGAAGCGATCGCCAGCGAGCTGGCGGCTGTCGTGGCAGAGGTATTCGCGGCGGCGAATACCACGTCCTGACGGCACCCAAATTGATTTTTCCCAGCCGGCCCGCTAAGCTAGCGGGCCGTTTTTATTGATGTGAGGGATTGGATATGCGACGACCACTGGTGGCGGGCAACTGGAAGATGAACGGCTCCACGGCCAGCATCGCCACGCTGCTCGACGGCATCAGGTCCGGTCTGGGCGCCGTCAAGACCGCCGACGTGGCTGTCTGTCCCCCGTTCGTCTACATCGCGCAGGTGGCCGACGCCCTGCGCGGCGCCCAGGTGGCCTGGGGCGGCCAGGACGTGAGCGACCAGGATTCCGGGGCCCATACCGGCGAAGTGGCCGGTGCCATGCTCACCGATCTGGGCTGCAAGTACGCCATCGTCGGCCATTCCGAGCGGCGCAGCGTCTACGGAGAGAGTGACGAGTTCACGGCACGCAAATTCGCCGCCGCCCGCCGTCACGGACTGGTGCCCATTCTGTGCGTCGGCGAGTCCCTGGAGGAGCGCGAGCAGGGGATCACCGAAAGCGTGGTCGCCCGCCAGCTGGATGCCGTCATCGCGCTGGAAGGGGTCGACGCCCTGGCCGATGCGGTCGTCGCCTACGAGCCGGTATGGGCAATCGGCACCGGCCGCACGGCGACGCCGGATCAGGCGCAGGATGTCCACGCCTTCATTCGCGGGAAGATTGCAGCCCAGAATGGTACAATTGCCGGCAATTTACAGATCCTCTACGGCGGCAGCGTCAAGGCCAACAACGCTGCCGAGCTGTTTGCAATGGCGGATATCGACGGCGGATTGATCGGCGGTGCGTCCCTGGACGCCGACGAATTTCTCGCCATCTGCCGTGCGCCGGATCAGTCCTGAACGGATAACCGTCACGGACATCATTCCCTCGTTGGGCTGAGCGATTCTATATGTATACTGCGTTGGTGATATTGCAGGTGCTGGTGGCCATTGCACTGGTCACGCTGGTGCTGCTGCAACACGGTAAGGGCGCGGACGCCGGTGCGGCCTTCGGCAGCGGCGCGTCCGCCACTGTCTTCGGTGCCCGCGGTTCGGCGTCCTTCCTGACCCGGGCGACGGCGGTGCTGGCGACGGTCTTCTTCCTCAACAGCCTCGCGCTGTCGACACCCCTCGTCATCGGACGCAAGCACGCACCTGTGAGCGTGACCCAGCAGGTCCCGGCCGGCACCCAGCCCGAACAGGGTACCAAGTCGCCGACCACGAAGACGGCGCCCAATGGCGAGGCCGTGCCTCCCAAACCCAGCCAGAGCCCGGCGCCGGCGAAATCGACCAAGCCATCGCAACCGGCAGACGTGCCTTCGGCGCCCTCTTCCGGCAGTGGCGGTACCTCGGGTGGCACTGGCAGCAACAGCGACCTGCCGCCCAACTAATCTTCAGCACGAAAGAGTTCATTATTGCCGATGTGGTGGAATTGGTAGACACGCCGTCTTGAGGGGGCGGTGGCGAAAGCCGTGCCGGTTCGAGTCCGGCCATCGGCACCAAATTGGCATAGCCGCAGAACGACCGAATGCCGCATCGCGCGGCTGACGTGCCATGCCCCAAAATTGATTTCTTATGCCCCCAGAAATTCCGTCAGGTTGTTGATTCCCTCAGAAAATTCGTACTTTTCATGAACTTGACATAGGTTTGCGTTTGCGCCTAGACTGCTTTGATTTGCACCAGGTCGAAACAGCCTAGAACGAAAACGATGCACGGGCGTGCAGGCCGAATGCGAGCGGCATGCGTCGGACGGGGACACCATGCTCGAAAACTATCTGCCTATCCTGATATTCATCGTGATCGGAGTCCTGGTCGGTCTCGGTGCCATCGCCGCCGGATTTCTCCTCGGGCCCAGCCATCCCGACAGCGAAAAGCTCTCACCATACGAATGCGGGTTCGAGGCGTTCGAAGACTCGCGCATGCGCTTCGATGTGCGCTATTACCTGGTGGCCATCCTGTTCATTATTTTCGATCTCGAGATTGCTTTCCTGTTTCCCTGGGCGGTGTCGCTGGACAAGATCGGTCTGTTCGGACTGTTGTCCATGGCCGTTTTCCTCGGGATTCTGGTGATCGGGTTCATCTACGAGTGGAAGAAGGGAGCCCTGGAATGGGAATAGAGGGTCTGCTTTCCGAGGGCGTGGTCACCACCAGCGCCGACAAGCTCATCAACTGGGCGCGGACCGGCTCCCTCTGGCCCATGACATTCGGATTGGCCTGCTGTGCGGTGGAAATGATGCAGGCCGGCGCGGCTCGCTACGATCTGGACCGGTTCGGTGTGGTGTTCCGGCCCAGTCCCCGGCAATGCGACGTGATGATCGTCGCCGGTACCCTCGTCAACAAGATGGCGCCGGCCCTGCGCAAGGTCTACGATCAGATGGCCGAGCCGCGTTGGGTGATCTCCATGGGTTCCTGCGCGAACGGCGGCGGTTACTACCACTACTCCTATTCAGTGGTGCGTGGTTGTGACCGCATCGTACCGGTGGACATCTATGTTCCCGGCTGTCCTCCCACGGCGGAGGCGCTGCTGTACGGCATCATCCAACTGCAAAACAAGATCCGCCGTACCAACACCATTGCCCGCTGAGACAGTCACGATGGCCGATTCCCCCGAATCCCTGGCAGAAATCCTCGGCACGCGCTTCGAAGGTAAACTGGATACCTGTACCGTGGATCTGGGTGAGGTGACCATCGAGGTGCCCCGCGAGCACATGATTGAAGTCTGCACTGCGCTGCGTGACGAGCCCGATTTCGCGTTCGAGATCCTGGTGGATGTCTGCGGTGTGGACTATATGGCCCACGGCAAGGCGGAATGGGAAACCGAAGAGGCCACCGCCCGGGGCTTCAGCCGTGGCGTGGACCCGCAGACCTTCGGGCGGTTGACGGCGGTGGAACGGGATCTTTCCGTGGAGGTGCCGAGCGGCGCCAAGCGTTTCGCGGCCGTCTATCATCTGTTGTCCATCAGCCGCAATCAACGGCTGAGGCTGCGTGTGTTCGCCCCCAAGGATGCCTTGCCGGTAGTGGACTCGGTGGTGGGCATCTGGTCCAGCGCCAACTGGTACGAGCGCGAGGCCTTCGACCTGTTCGGCATCGTCTTCGAAGGCCACCCCGACCTGCGACGCATCCTGACCGATTACGGTTTCGTCGGTCATCCCTTTCGCAAGGACTTCCCCCTTATCGGCAACGTGGAGGTGCGGTACGACGCCGAGCGGCAACGGGTCGTCTACCAGCCGGTCAGCATCGAACCGCGGGTGCTGGTGCCCAAGGTGGTGCGCGGCGAACCGCGCGCCGACGAGGCGCCGCCGACCGATTCCGCGGCATCCGGGTCGAAGCAGTAGCCGGTGCCCGACCCGCGCGCCCAGGGATGCTCATCCAACCTCCAACGTGCCGACATAGCAGCCATCACTGATCATGCCCGAGATTCGTAACTACACCCTGAACTTCGGCCCTCAGCATCCGGCGGCCCATGGCGTGCTTCGCCTGGTGCTGGAGATGGACGGTGAGGTGATTCAGCGCGCCGATCCCCATATCGGGCTGTTGCATCGCGGCACCGAGAAGCTCGCCGAGAGCAAGCCGTACAATCAGAGCATCGGCTACATGGACCGCCTCGATTACGTGTCCATGATGTGCAACGAACACGGCTATGTGCTGGCCATCGAGAAACTGCTCGGCATCGACGCGCCCCTGCGCGCCCAGTACATCCGCGTGCTGTTTGACGAAATAACGCGCATTCTCAACCATCTGCTGTGGATCGGCGCCCACGCCCTGGATATCGGGGCGATGACCATGTTCCTGTATGCATTCCGTGAACGCGAAGACCTGATGGACTGCTACGAGGCGGTTTCGGGCACCCGCATGCACGCCACATACTACCGTCCGGGCGGCGTCTACCGGGACCTGCCCGACGCCATGCCCAAGTATCAGCCGTCGAAGTGGCACACCGAGAAGGAAGTCGAGCGCATGAACCGCAACCGCGCCGGTTCCCTGCTGGACTTTATCGAGGATTTCACG
>Ga0307441_1000113_pt1 | contig 33983 bp, 27 predicted proteins | sample SalMarWE160420MG_FD_202149 | JGI IMG/M metagenome (GOLD analysis project Ga0307441, IMG submission 202149) | Salt marsh sediment microbial communities from the Plum Island Ecosystem LTER, Massachusetts, United States - WE1604-20 | ecosystem: Environmental > Aquatic > Marine > Intertidal zone >... | reverse complement strand
CTGCCCGCAGTGCCGCACCGTTGACCCAGGCGCTGTGGTGGTCCTGGCTGCGGATGAGCACGGGGTTGTCGGGCGCTGCGGCATCGAGCGCCGCTCGCTCCTCCGGACCGAGCGTGTCGAGGCCCCAACGCTGCAGGGCGAACCCCGAACCGGTGAGCCATGTGCCGGGCGGCGCAGCCAGCGCCCGCCGGCGCACCATCGCCAGGCCGGCGTGGGCGTCAACCGTCGTCGACAGATCGATCTCCTCGAGCGCGATCCCGTGCTTGGTCAGGTGCACGTGCGCATCGTGGAAGCCGGGCAGGACGGCCCCGTCACCGAGCTCGAGGACGCGCGTGGCCTTGCCGACATGCTGGGCGACGGCGGCGCGCTCGCCCACCTCCGTGACGCGCCCGCACCGCACCGCCACACCGGCCGCCCTGGGGAAGGCAGCATCCATCGTGAGAACCTCCCCGAACAGCACCAGATCGGCATCCGGCATGTCAGCGACCTTCGAAGCGCGGCGCCCGCTTGGCCTTGAACGCGGCCACGCCCTCGCGCACGTCGCGGCTGGCGGCCGCCCGCCCCTGCATCTCGGCCTCGAGCTCGAGCTGACGCTCGAAACCGTTCTCGAGCGAGGCGTGAAGCTCGTGCTTGGCGAGCGCGAACGCCAGCGTGGGCCCGGTGGCGAGCACTTTGACGTACTGCCAGGCCTCCTCCGCGAAGCCGTCGGACGCGATGACGCGCTCCCCCAGACCCAGTCGCAGCGCCTCCTCGGCGTCCACGCGACGGCCGCCGTAGACGAGCTCGAAGGCACGCCCCACCCCCACGAGCCGCGGCAGCGCGTAACTGCAGGATGCGTCCATCACCAGACCGATGCCGGTGAACCCCACCGCGAAGCTCGCGGCGCTCGACAGCAGACGCATGTCGCAGGCCAGCGCCAGGCTCAGGCCGGCCCCGGCCGCGATGCCGTTCACCCCGGCGACCACCGGCTTGGCGAGCCCGGTCAGCGCACGCACGATGGGGTGGTAGCGGCGATCGAGCAGCTCACGGATATCGCTGTCGACGGGCGTGCTCTCCAGGTCCGCGCCGGCGCTGAAGCCGCGTCCCTCGCCGGTGAGCAGGACGGCGCGCACATCGGGGTCGGCGGCAACCTCCAAAGCCCGCCGAAGCTCGTCCAGCATCTGCGCCGAGAGCGCGTTGAGCACACGCGGGCGGTTCATGGCGATGCGCAGCGCACCGTCCTCGCGTTCGACGCGCAACGTTTCGAAGGCCATCGGTCCTCCTCGCACGGGTGTCGGCATGCCCCGGCCTAGCCCCGGGGAGCGGACGGGCGCCCGCCGGTGAGGGCGACCAGCCGATCGTAATCGTCGGGCCAAAGTGGATCGTCGAGGGCGGCACGGTTGCGGCGAATCGCGCCACAGCGACGGCAACGATGCACGATCACCCAGCCCTTCTTGCCACTGTGTTCGGCCGCCACCGGCTCGAGCACGCCGCCGCAATCGCTCGCGCGGTCGCCGGGGTTGTGGTCGACGTGCACCGAGTGCAGACAGACCGGGCAATGGTTCCGGTAGCTGCCGTTGGCCAGGGGCGGTACCTGCGCACCACACACCACGCAGGTGAAGCCCTGGTTGGCTCCCCGCCCGATGAAGCGCCTCACGCCAGCAGTCTACCTGCGGCCGGCTCCCCTCGGCGCGGCGCCGGCTGGCGCGGACCGCGGCGCGAGCGTCAGCCGGGTCCCGCTCGCCGGCGTCAGACCCACCGCCAGCTTGCGCCGCAAGGGCTCGTCCTCCGGCGCCGAAAGCACGGCGCGCTGTACGCACGAGGCGATGACGAGCCGGCCCAGCATGGTCGCCAGCTCGCGCCCCAGGCACAGGTGCGTCCCGGCGCCGAACGGCAAGAAGGCGGCCCGCGCCGACCCGCCGTCGCCATCCAGGAACCGGTGGGGGCGGAAGACCGCGGGGTCACGCCAGTGGTCGGGATGCCGGTGCAGTGTGTGGATGCTGACCAGCAGACGCGTTCCGGCCGGTACCAGCCGACCGCCCAGCAGGCCGTCGCGGAGCGCCTTCCGAGGCGCCGCCGGGACCGGCGGAAACAGCCGCAGGCTCTCGTCGAAAGCCGCCGCCACAGCCGGCAAGCGGCGCAGATCGGCGGCCGTCGTCGGCGGCCGGTCCCGCAGCGAGCGCGCCACGTCCGCCGCCACGTCACGCTGAGCGCCGCGGTCGCGGGCGAGCAGCGCGACGGCGAACGCGGCGGCCGACGCCGAGGTCTCGATGCCGGCCAGGGTCAGCGTCGCCAGCTCGTCGAGGATCCCAACTTCATCGATGCGGCCGGCGTCCCTGGCGACGAGCAACAAGCCGAGCGCGTCCTGCACCGCAGCCGGCATGGGTTCCGCGGCACGCCGCGCCAGTTCGCTCCTCAGCACCGCGTCGACGGCGGCGCGCGCGGCGCGGGCTCGGCCCATGCTCACGGCGCCCAGGGCGAGCGGCAGACGCAGCGCGCGCGAGGCCGCGCTGTCGAGCTCGCGCCCAAACAGCAGGCGCTGCGTCAGCCGAGCCGCCAGCTCCTCGAGCTCCGGGTAGACGTCCACGGCACCGGCCCGCGCCGATGTCCGCAGCCAGCGATCGACCCGGTCCGCAGCCAGCGACGAGGCGGCAGGCACCAGCGCGTCGATGCGCGCGCGGCTGAACGCCGGCTGCAAAGTGCGACGACGCCGCAGTCGGCGGCCGTCATCCGGGGCCGTCAGCAGGCCCCCGCCGAGAACCGCGTGGAGAGCGCGCGCGCCACGCCTCCGTGCGCCCTTGCCGAAGTCCTGCGGGCGCTCGGCCAGCACGGCGCGGGCCAGGCCCGGGCCCGCCACCAGCCACACCTCCGCACCCGGCCGCGCCAGCCGCACCAGGTCGCCGTACCGGGCGCGCACGCGCTCGAGGGTCTCCAGCGTGTCACGACCTCCGGCCGCCGCCAGCGCGACCGGCCCCGGTGGAAGCGGGTCAGACACTGCGACGGCGGCCTGCCCGCCTACAATGGGCGGAGGTGGCGCGCGCGCCACGCCTGCGATGGAGTTGCTCACAGCCCATCAGCTCACACGCTACCAGCGGGGCGAGCCGCTGTTCCAGCCGTTGGACCTGCGCCTACGCAAAGGCACGCGGATCGGCGTCGTCGGTCCCAATGGCAGCGGCAAGTCGACGCTGTTGCGGCTGCTCGCGGGCCTGGAGCCCGCCGACGAGGGGCGCGTGGTGCGGCCGCCCGGCGTGCGCGTGGTGCTGCTGCCACAGGCCTCCCCCGACCCGACAGGCGAAGGCGTATGGGACGTGGCGGCGACCGGCCTGAAGGCGGTCAGGGAGGCCGAGGCACGGCTTCGGCAGGAGGAGCGCCGTCTGGCGCGGGGCGAGCCGCGCGACGAGGCGCTCGCCGAGGCGCTGGCGACCTTCGAGGCCCTGGGTGGGTACACGGCGGAGGCAGAGCTCCGCGAGGTGCTGGCCGCGCTCGGATTCTCCGAAGCCGACTACCCGCGCGCTACGTCCGGCCTCTCCGGCGGCGAACGCCGCCGTCTCGGCCTCGCCGCCGTGCTGGCAGGCGGGCCGGAGGTGCTGCTGCTGGACGAGCCGACCAACCACCTGGATCTGTCGGCGCGCGCCTGGCTGGGCGCACGCCTGGCTCGCTGGCCCGGCGCAGTGGTGGTGGTCTCGCACGACCGCGCGCTGCTGGCCCGAGCCACCAACGCCACCCTGTTCCTGGATGCCGGCGGCATGGAGCTGCGGCGCGGCGAGTACTGGCGCGCGCGGCAGGCGCGCGAGCACGAGCTGCACGCTCTGCGCCGACGCGACGCCGAGCGTGAGCGCGAGGCCGAGCGACTGCGCAGGATGGCCGCAGCCCTGGCCCGGCGCGGCGGCCGCGGCGCCGCCCGTCGCCGCCACGTGGCCGAGCGCACGGCGGCGTCGTTGAGCACGGACCGCGTGCTGCAGCGTGCCCCCGCGCAAAGCCGCTTGCGCCTCGCCGGGCGCGGCGCGGCCGGGGTGCTGCTCAACGGCCGCGCGCTGGAGCGGACCGGCGTCGTGAAGCTCGTGACGGTGCGACTCGCCGCCGGCCGCAAGGTGGCGCTGGTGGGCGCCAACGGCTCCGGGAAGAGCACCGTCCTGGGCCTGCTGGCCGGCTCAATCCCTTCGGATGATCCCCGCGCCGAGCTGCGCTACGCGCCCGGCGTGCGGCTCGCCGAGATCGGTCAGCTCGACCGCGGCCTCGAGCCCGCGCTGCCCGTCCTGGACCAGCTGGAGCGCGTGACGACACCCGCGCGCGCACGGCGCGCGCTGGCCGATGCGGGTCTGGTCGAGGCGCGCTGGCGCCTCCTCCCTGAGGCGCTGTCCGGAGGTGAGCGGGCGCGCGCCGGATTGGCCCTGCTGGCGGTGCGGGAGGCCGACCTACTGCTTCTGGACGAGCCCTCGAACGACCTCGATCTCGCCGCCATCGAGGCGTTGGAACGGGCGCTGCAAGACAGCGGCGCGGCCGTCGTGCTGGCCACGCACGATCGCCGGCTTGCCGAGCGCATCGCCGACGAGGTGTGGGCCGTCGAGGGCGGCCGCGTCCTGTCGTACCCCGACGTCGATGCCTACCTGTCCCGCCGGCCCGCGGCTTCCCTCACCGTCGACACCAACACCGACATCACCACAGACGCCGACGCTGCGCCGGCCCCCACCCACCGCGGCCCAGCCGCCCGCACCGGGCGTTTGGCGCCGGTCGGCACACCGGACACGGCACCAACCACGGCACCGGACCCGGGACCGGAGACGGGACCGGAGACGGGACCGGACACAGGGCCGGACACAGGGCCGGACACAGGGCCAGCAACGGCGCCAGCACCGGCGCCAGGGGCGGCGCACGATCCCGTCGAGGCCCTGGAAGACGAGGCCCTGGCGGTGGACCGTCTGCTCGAAGATCCGCTGCTTCTCGCGCCACGTGAGCTCGAGCGGCTGCGCGAGCGCCGTCGCGCGCTCGACGACGCCCTGGCGCTCGCGTACGATGCGCGCCTCGAGCCTCCCCAGCCGCGCTTCGCCGTGCACGAGCAGGGGCTGAGGGTCGTCGCGGATCGCCTCGGCAACGACCTTCTGGCGATCGCCGTCGACGCCGACGCCGCCGGCCAGGCCATGGCCGCTCTCCTGCGTCTTCAGGGGAGCGAGGCGCCGCCGCCGGCCGAGGAGCACGACGCGGCGCTGGTTGGGACCTGGCCGTGGGCGCGGGTCACACCCGCCGGGCCGCTCGCGCACGTCGCCATCACGGAGCCGCGAGACGCGTGCTTGCTACCGTGGGCGCGCGCGGCCTTCGTCAGCGCCGTCGCCCGGCTCGCGTTCCTGCTGCTCGATGTGTCCGCGCTCCAGCTCTTCTGCTCCGCCGCGCTGCCGGACACGCCCCTGCAGGACGCCGGTGGAGGCTGGTGGACATGGACGCGCACGGCCTTCGAGAGGCACGAAAGCTGGCCCGCCGTCGCCGATCGGGGGCGCCGGTCGCGGCACCGACGGGCGAACAGGGGTCGGCGCCGCCCGAGCTCGAGTCGCGGCCACGAGCCGTGAGCGCCGGCACGCCGCGTACACGCGGCCGCTCGGACGGCAGACGAAGCTGCCGCCGCGTGGGCTTGCCGCTAGCGCTCCTAGCGCTGGGCGCAGTGCTGGCTCTCGTGCCCTGGCCGGCGACCTGGGTCGAGCGGGCCTTCTCGCGGGGCCTGTTCCCCCTGACCAGCCACGTGCTGGCGCCCATCGTCAGTGCCGCAGCGTTCAGCCTGACCGGCCTGCTGGCCTTGGCGGTCGTGGCCGCCTTGCTGGTCGGCTTGCTCGTCGACCGGCGCGGTGCCGGCTCCAGACGCCGTCTGACGTGCGTGTGGCTTCCCTGGCTGGCAGCGGTGCTGCTGTCGGGGTTCATGCTCACCTGGGGGCTAGCCTACCGCCGAGACACCCTGGCTAGCCTGATCGGCGTTCCCTCCACGCCCCCGACGCCTGCCCAGACGGCGGCCGCCCAGGCAGAGCTGCTCGCCGTCCTGCGCGGGGCCGCGGCGTCGCCGACGCCGGACGCCGCAGACATCGCCGCGGCCGCCGAGTGCGTCGGCCGTGAGGTGGCGCGGCTGACCGGCACGCGCGTCGACGTGCCGACGCGGGTCAAATGGCTCCCGGCCGGAACGCTCCTTCGGGCCGGTTTCGCGGGCGTCACCTCACCGTGGCTGCTCGAGCCCCACGTCGATGCGGGTCTCCCGCCGGTGGCAAGGCTGGCAACGGCCACGCACGAGCTGACCCATGCCGCGGGCTTCGCCCGGGAGGCCGACACCGACGCCGTGGCGGTCCTTGCCGGAATCCGCTGCGCCGACCCTGCGGTGCGCTATGCGCTGGCCCTGCACGCGCTGTCGAGCCTGGCCGCCGGCATGGCACCGGACGCCGCCGCCGCCCTGGTCAACGCCCTGCCGCCGCGTGCGCGAGGCGACCTGCAAGCGCTGGACAGCGCTGTCGCTCGCTACCGGCTGCCGTGGTTGCAGCGCGCGACAGACGCAACCTACGGCACCTACTTGCGCTCGCGCGGCGTGCGCGGCGGCATGGCCGACTACGGTCGCGCCATCACGCTGGTGGTTCAAGCCTTGACGCGTCCGGCAAGGCCGAGTCCGCTCCCGGCACCGCCGACCCACCATGCGGAACCGTCGCCGCACCGATGTTCCTGCGGATGAGCGCCTCCAGGGCGGGGTCCCGACCCATGAAGCTCCGGAACAGCTCGCCGGGATCCTCGCTGTCGCCCTTCGACAACACCTTCTCGGCGAAGGCGCGACCGGTGTCCGCGTTGAAGATGCCGTCCTGCTGGAAACGGCCGAACACGTCGGCGTCCAGCACCTCGCTCCACTTGTAGCTGTAGTAGCCCGCCGCATAGCCGCCCGAGAAGATGTGGCTGAAGGCTGCGATGAACTGCGAGTTGGCGAACTCGGCGTGCAGCCCGAACGGCTCCATCACGTGCTGCCCGAACGCCATCGGGTCCCCGCCGAGCGCGGGATCATAGTCCATGTGCAACGCCAGGTCGACGGTGCCGAGTCCCAGCTGGCGCATCTGCGCAACCGCTCCCAGGAACGTCCGGCTCTCCGAAAGGTGCGCGAACAGCTCGGCCGGGATCGGCTCACCGGTCTCGACGTGGCGCGCGAACAGGTCGAGGCCGTCACGCTCCCACGCCCAGTTCTCCAGCAGCTGTGAGGGCAGCTCCACGAAATCCCAGGCGACGCTGTCGCCCCCGCGCGCGGGGATCTCCACGCGTCCGAGGACGTGATGGAGCAGGTGCCCGAACTCGTGGAAGAGCGTCGTGACCTCGTCATGCGTCAGCAACGCGGTGCCCTCCACATCGGCCGGCGTGACGTTGGCGACGATGGCGCCCACGTGCGGCACGAACGGCACCATCGCGCCGTCGGCGCCGGACAGCCCAGACGCGTCCCCGGCCGACGACGGCACCACCGGTCCGCCGGTGACCATCGGGTCCATCCAGGCGCCGTCGCGCTTCGACTCGCGCGGATGCAGGTCGGCGTAGAAGCTGCCGACCCGTACGCCCTGCTCGTCGATCAGGTCGTAGACGTGGACGTCCTCGTACCAGGTGGGCACGCCGTCGACCGGCTCGACGCGCAGCCCGAACAGCCGTCGCGCGATCGAGAACAGACCGTCGAGCACGGCTTGCAGCGGGAAGTACGGGCGCAGCGCCTCCTCGTCGAACGCGAAGCGCGAGCGCCTGAGTGACTCTGCCACGAAGCTGAGGTCCCACGGCTCGATGCGCTCCAGCCCCAGCTCGTCCCGCGCGAAGGCCGACAACATCTCGACCTCATCACGGAAGTGCGGCAACGTCCGGCTGGCGAGGTCGCGCTCGAAGTCCCGCGCCGCGGCTCCGCTGCCGAGCATACGGTCCTCGAGCGTGAGGTCGGCGAAGTCCGCGTACCCCAGGAGTCGCGCGAGCTCACGGCGCCTGCCCAAGATGGCTGCGATGATCGGACGGTTGTCGTGGCGGCCCCCTGAGGCTCTGCCGGAGTACGCCCGGTACATCTCACGCCGCCGCCGCCGGGACCTGGCGAACTTCATGAACGAGCGGTATGACGGCGCCTGCAGCGTGAAACGCCAGCCTGGCACGCCCTTGGCCTGCGCGCTCTGCCGTGCGCGCGCCACGACGCCCGGAGGTAGGCCGTCCAGCTCGGCCTCATCGCTGATCACCATGTCGAAGGCGTTGGTTGCGTCGAGGACGTTCTGGCTGAAGCGGGCCGAGAGCTGGAACAGCTCGATGCGCAGGGCCTCGGCTCGTGCGCGCGCCGCGGCCGGCAGGTCGGCGCCCGCACGCCGGAACTCCTTCAGCGTCTTCTCCAGATGCCGCCGGCGCACGCCGTCAAGCGCGCGCGCCTCGTCGCTCGCCGAATAATCCTCGATCACGCGCCACAGAGCCGTGTTGGTGTGCAGCTTGGCCATGAACGCCGAGTGGGTGGGCAGGACGCCGTTGTAGGCCTGGCGCAGTTCCGGCGAGCTCACCACCTGGGTGAGGTGTCTCGCGAAGCCGAATGCCCGTTCCACGCGTTCGACGAGCGCGTCCAGCGCCAGCAGCGTGTTCTCGAACGTGCGTGGGCTCTCGTTGGCAACGAGCTCTTCGAGCTCGCGCTCGGCTCGCGCCACGGCCTCGCGCACGCCCGCGTCCACGGTCTCGGCGGTCATGCGGTCGAAGGGCGGTCGCAGGTCGCGTGACAGATATGGGTTCTCGGCCATTGCAGCTCCTCCCCCACAGGGCGCTGACAGTCTAACCGCGCAGCGCCGGGCGGAACCCGGCCTGCGCTGCGTTCGATTCGGAACCGTCAGGCGAAGGCGGGGACGTACTCGGCCGGAACGGCGTGGCTGAACAGGAACCCCTGTCCGTCGTCGCAAGCGAGCGTACGCAGGAGGGCGTTCTGCTCGTGGGTTTCGATGCCCTCTGCGGTCACGCGCAGCCGCAGGCTCTTGCCAAGCGCGATGATGGCGCGCACCAGCTCGACGTCGTCACCCGTGTCGCCGCCGCCCAGGCGCCCCACGAAGCTACGATCGATCTTCAGCCCGTCGAGCGGCATGCCGCGGAGCTGGGACAGCGACCCGCGCTCGACACCGAAGTCGTCCAACGACACCCGAACGCCCAGACCGCGCAGCTCCTCCAGCTTGTCCGTGGCGTTCTCGAGGGTGTGCAGCCCCGTACGCTCGTTGACCTCGATCTCGAGCAGGCCCGGGTGCAGGTCGTAGCGCGTCAGCGCGTCCTTGACCCGCAAGGTGAACTGGTCGTCCTCGAGCGCCTGGGGGCTGGTGTTGATGGCGACGCGGCGCGAGATGCGCTGTTCCTGCCAGCGCATCGCTTGCCGACACGCTCCCTCCAGGACCCAGGTGAACAGCTCGCCGCCGAGCCGGGCCTCCTCGGCGACAGGGAGGAAGGCCGCGGGTTTGAGCAGGCCGCGCTCGGGGTGCGCCCAACGCACCAGCGCCTCGACGCTGGTGATTGCACCGGTCTGCAGCTCCACCTTGGGTTGGTAATGCAGCACGAGCTGGTCCTCGAGCACCGCTCGCCGCAGCTCGCGCACCAGCTCCGCGCGGGCCCGCATGGCGGCATCGAAGCCTCCTGCCTTGAACCGGTAGTGGCCCCGTTCGCTGCGCTTGGCCTCGTCGAGAGCGAGCTGAGCGTGCTCGAGAAGCGCCTCGCCCGTGGCGGCCCCGTCAGGATAGACCTCGACGCCGACCGTTGCGCTCAGACGCAGGGTGGCGCCCGCCTCTCGGAACGGATCCAGCACGGCGCTCTGCAGCTTCTCCACCACGCCGAGCGCGCTGTGGGCATGCGGCAGCTTCGTCAGGAGCGCTGCGAACACGTCGCCATCCAAGCGGGCGAGCGTGTCCGTCCGCCGCAGGTGGCGGCTCAAGCGCACCGCGACCTCCTGCAGGACGCGATCCGCCCGACGCGGACCGAGCGTCTCGTTGAGGAAGCGGAAGTGGTCGAGGTCGACCAGCGCCAACGCCACCGCTCCGCCTTCCCTGCGCGCCTCGAAGACCGCCTGCTGCGCGCGATCCTCCAGCAGGCGCCGGTTGGCGAGATCGGTGAGCGGGTCGTGATGGGCGCTCCGCCAGGCCTCCTGACTGGGCTGGTGCGCGTAGGAGACGTCGCGAAGGATGCCGTAGACGGCGCGCACGCAGCGCTCCGGCGAGGTCCACGTCAGGTTGGCGAAGTCGTCGACCCAGACGACCTCACCCGAACGGGTCCGCAGCCGGTACTGGGCGTGCCAGCGCTCGCCGTCGGCGCGCTGCGCCAGCTGCTCGTCGAAGCGCTCCCGGTCTTCGCCGGCGACCAGCGCTCCTATGCCGCTCGCCAGGACCTCGTCGCGCTCGAAGCCGGTGAGCGCGCGGCAGGCACCCGATACCCACGTCAGCTCGGTGCTGCCGTCCGCATGCAACAACATGGCGTAGCCGACAGAGGCGCCCTTGCCGCCAACGCTCTCGGCCAGAGCGCGGTTCGCGTCCTCGACGCCCGCTGCATGGACGGCATCGGTGATGTCGCGGTGCAGTACCAGCAGGAAGCCCGGGCGCCCGTCTGCGCCCACCAGCGGCAGATGATGCTGCTCATTGAAGAACAGCGTCCCGGCCTGACGGTAGTTGCGCAGCACGCAGATGCAGCCGCGTCCCTCCTGCAACGCCGCGCGCGCCTCGGCAGCGGCATCCTGCGTGTCGTCGCCGGCTTGAAGGAAGCCGAGGTTGCGCCCGCACGCCTCGCTGGCTTGGTAACCCGTCAGAGACACGAAGGCCTCACTGGCGTACACCAGCGGGTGGCCGCTCTGGGTCAGATCGGAGATGGTGAAGCATTCCCCCGGGAACAGCCGCCGGGCCGCCTCGACGATGGCACCCGGGTCTTGCCCGGGCGGCCCGCCGAGCTCAGCGAAAGCCGCCAGCTCGCCGTCGAAGCCGTCGGCTTTCATGCCGCGCCCGCTCCCCCTTCAGCGCACCCGCGCCCGTAAGGGGCGCACTGCACACTGGCACCGGCCGTGGGCGCATGGTTGCTGAGACTCCCATCCCGCGCACGCATTTCCCAAACCTCCCACACTCTTCCCGCGGTGACATTACCATTTCGGACCATGCCAACCCGTGACATATCTCCGATGCAGAGGGCATTCGTAGCGGTGACGAGCGCGCGTCTGAGCGACGCCTCGGCATGCAGCTCGGTGCCCGCGCACCGCGGGCGTGTCGGCCGTCACGAGGCGTCCAAGCCACGCCGTTCAGGGACCGGTGGCGGCGCCGAGGATCACGCAGGCGAGCTCGTGAGAGATCGACAGCGGCTCGTCACCGAGGCGCACGCTGAGCAGGTCCCCGACCGGTTCCTTCGCGGCCACCACCAGCACCGACCCCGGCTCGATGCCCAGCTCCGTCAAGTACGCGAGCACGTCGGCGTCCTGGCTCAGGATGCGCGAGACGGTGAACTCGACCCCGACCGGCACCTCGCACAGGGCCGTGCTGGGCGTGTCGGGCACCCTGCCGTCGTCGCCGGGAATGGGATCGCCATGGGGGTCGTGCGTGGGTTGACCGAGATGGGCCGCCAGGCGCTCGGTGAAGCGAACGGACATGACGTGTTCCATACGCTCGGCCTCCTCGTGGACCTCGTCCCAGCCGTAGCCGAGGTCCCGGATGAGGAAGGTTTCCAGCAGCCGGTGGCGCCGGATCAGTCGCAGCGCCTCGCTACGGCCGGCGCGCGTGAGCTGAGCGCCGTAGTACGGCTTGTAGCGGATGAGCCCCATGCGCTTCAGCTTGCCCAGCATCCCCGTGACAGACGACGCCTTCACCTCCAGGGAGCGAGCGATGTCGCCCGTCCCCGCGGGCCCGTCCCGGGCGATCACCCAGATCGCCTTGAGGTAGTCGCCGACCGACGTGGACAGCGACGTCCCATCCGCCTCCTCTTGTGTCACACCGAAGTCTACGGGCTGTGTCGAAGGCCTGCAAGCGTGGCGGGGCCGCGGGGCCAATACCCCCCATAGGTATCCAATCCGACAAACGGGGCCCACGAGCGGGTGCTAGGATTCCAGGGATGGAGGTCGCATGCCCAAGCAGCAGCAGCACAGCGATGTCGTGATCATCGGCGGCGGGCCCGCCGGCCTGACGGCCGGCATCTACGCAGGGCGGGGCCAGCTCGACACGGTGATCATCGAGAAGGGACTGCCGGGCGGGCAGATCGCCCAGACCGACGAGGTCGAGAACTACGCGGGCTTTCCCGAAGGCATCACCGGCCCCGAGCTGTCGCAGCGCATGCTCCAGCAGGCGGAGAAGTTCGGCGCCAGGATCGTGATGGACGAGATCACGGGCGTGGAAGGCGGCCCTGCGGAAGGCTTCGTGGTGCACGGCTACGACGCCGAGTACCATGCACGCGCCCTGATCGTTGCCACGGGCGCCAATCCGCGCCGCCTGGGCGTGCCCGGCGAGGACACCTTCTACGGGCGCGGCGTCTCGACCTGTGCCACCTGCGACGGCTTCTTCTACCGGGGCAAGCGCGTGGTGGTCGTGGGCGGCGGCGACGCCGCCATCGAAGAAGGCACCTTCCTCACCAAGTTCGCCGACTCGGTGACGGTCGTGCACCGCAGAGACCAGCTCCGCGCGCACAAGGCCGCGCAGGAGCGCGCCTTCGCCAACCCGAAGATGCACTTCGTGTGGGACGCCGTCGTCACGGAAGTGCTCGGCGACGAGCAGGTGACGGGCGTGCGCACCCGCAACGTGAAGACGGGCACCGAAGGCGTCATCGACACCGACGGCTTGTTCGTGTACATCGGCCATGAGCCGAACACCGGCTTCCTCAGCGGCGTCGTCACGTTGCGGCCGAGTGGCTACGTCGACGTGCACGGCGAGATCTACACCGACGTGGAAGGGATCTTCGCAGCGGGCGACGTCTCCGACGAGGTCTATCGCCAGCTCGGCACCTCGGTGGGAGCGGGCACGCGCGCCGCCATGGCGGCCGAACGCTGGCTCGCCGAGCGGCCACGGCCCGCCACTTCGAATGCCGATGACGACGCCGTCGGCGCCGAGGACGGCTCCGGCGAGACGCGTGGACACGTGAACTTGAAGCTCCCCATCGGCAACGCTTAGCGCTTCCAACGGGCGACCTCGAGAGGCGGCGGGGCGGCGCGGGGCGGCGCACAGCGCCGCCCCGCAGCGGACGTCAGCGCGGTAGGAAGTCGTAGAACAACAACGAATCGTGGTAGGCCGTGGCCAGCACGTGACCGTCCGTCCACAGCGGGGTGCCGACGGCCGCTCGCCAGGTCTTGCCGTCGCTGGTCGTGAGCGTCACGAAGGCCCCGTCGGCCGCCGCCGTCCAACCGTCGCCCTTGAGCGGGCTTGCGGCCTTGCCGCCGACGGCGATGCCGGCGCCCTTGGGCGCATCGGGCAGCTCGCCGGCGCTAAGGCCGATGAACTGCGTCGGGCCGGTCGGCGTCAACCCGAGCTCGGGCACCCCCAGGGCCAGCAGCTTGCTCGTTTGCGAGCCGTTGCCGTCCTGCTGCACGCGCTCCAACACCATCAGCAGCGGCACGGACTTGGGATCCGGCTTGTACACCGTCGCCTTCACGTCCGACAGCGAGACGCCCAGCGCATCAGCCACCAGCGAAAGCACCGACGCCTCGAAGGCATCGCGCGCCTGCGGGCTGTCCTGTGCGTAGTTCTCGGGCCAGAGCGAGAGATCGCGGAGCCGGGTGATCGAGCCGTTCTCGGACGGCACCGCCAGCCAGGCATCGAAGGACGTGACCTGGTCGCCGTTCAGCACCACGTATCGCGCCTCCGCCAGGGGCGACGCCTGTTGCAGCCTGATCGCCACCCCTCCGTTCCAGGGCAGCACCGAGACGGTGCGCCCGTCCGGGATGATGCGCGTGAGCACGCGCGGCGATAGCGAAACGATGCCGGGCGGGATGGCCTCGGCGAGGGCCGGGATGGGCTTGCCGCCGGCCAACTCGGGCATGGTGTCGGCGAACACCAGCGCCGCCTGGCGGTTGGCATAGGCACCGATGCGCACCCGGTAAACGTCGCCCAGACCCGTCGTGGAGCGCACCACGTACGCCGGGTAACCTTCGCTGGCCAGCTGGGCCTGCAGCGCCAGGGCGGAGCCCTTGTCGGACAGGGCCACCACCTGCACGGTGTAGGCGATGCTCTGCGCCACGGCCGCCGCTCCGCATGTCATGAGCGCCACCGTCAACGCGACGCGCAGGCCGCGGCCCACTAGAAGTCCTTCCGCTCGAACAGGACGACCGCTGCCGCCGCGAAGGCGGCGGCGTAAAGGGCAATGAGCGCCACCACCCAGCCCAGGTTGCCAACCGGCTTGGCGTAGGCGTTGAGCTGCGTGGTGAGGAGGTACGGATCGAGTGCCGGGAACACCACCAGCAACTTCATGAAGATCAGCACCGACAGGGTCGCCAAAGCGCCGCCCGCGGCGTTCATGAACACCACGGTGAACAGCAGGGCGAGAAGCGCCACCGGTACCAGGCTGTACCCGGCCACCAGGTAGGCGCGCGCCACCTCCCCGAAGGCCTGGCCGGCCGACATGGTGCCCTGCCCCAGCAGCCCCGACTGTCCGAGCCCGGTCCCCCCCACGAACGAGCCATACCCGTAGGGGGCGCCCGCCAGCAAGGACACCAGACCGAACACGGCCAGGATGACGAACGGATAGAGCGTCACCACCATCAGCTTCGACAGCAGCCACTGGGAACGCGACACCGGCCGCAGCAGCACCGTCTGAAGCGTGCCGTTGGCGATCTCGATGCCGAGCAGCTCGGCGGCGCTGATGGCCACCAGCAAGGGCAGGAGGAACTGCATGCTCGACAGGAGACTGAGGGCCGGAACCTGATAGGCGGAGACCAGGTACAGACCGTAGACCTTGTAGATGCCCGGAGCGTAGGCCCACAGCAACGGGAACAGTATCAGCAGGATCAGCGAGAAGCGCACGCTGCCGAGGCGCGCGACCTTCCCAGCCTCCATCGCCAGCAGGCTCCTCACGGCGCGCCTCCACCCTGCGCCGGCGGGACGGGTTCATCGGCGATCCGGTCCGTAGCGCCGCCGTGTGTCGGCCGCTCGCTCGCGATGCGTTCACGGTAGTAGCCGCGCAGGTCGAAGATGTCGCGGGTGAGCTCGAACACCCGCAACCCCGCCTCGGCAAGCAGGCCCGTCACGCGCCCCACGGCCTCTGCTTCCGACGGGATGAAGACTACGTCCGGACCCCGCACGGCCGCATGCCGGACCCACGGTTGGGTCTCCAGCAGCGCTCGCGCACGGTGCGGCTCCTCGACCACCACGCGGTAGCGCTCCCGCCGGTCGAGCAGGTTCACTTCGTCGATGAGCCGACCCTCCTCCAGGATCGCCACCCGCGTGCAGTAGGCAACGACCTCATCGAGATGATGGGTGGACAGAAGCACCGCCGTCCCGCCGGCGGCGGCGTCGCGCAACACCGCGTGCACCAAGTGCAGGCTGAGCGGGTCCATGCCGCTCGCGGGCTCGTCGAGGATCAGCACCTCGGGCCGCATCAGCATGGCCGCGGCCACACCCAGGCGCTGGCGCATGCCGAGGCTGTACACGCCTACCCGGCGCTCGGCGGCGTTGCCGAGCTCCATCATGTCCAGGACCTCCTGGATGCGCTGCTCGGGCACCCCGCCGGCCAGGCGGCCGTGCAACCGCAGGTTGCCGCGCCCACTCAGGTACGGGTAGAAGGCGGCCGGCGCCTCCACCACCGCCCCGAGCCTGCGTCGCACCCCCGGCTCGTGATGGGGGTCCACCCCCAGCATGCGCACGGTCCCCTCGCTCGGGAACGCCAGTCCGGCTACCAGACGGATGACCGTCGTCTTACCCGCGCCGTTCGGCCCCACCAGGGCGTAGACCTCCCCGGGATTGACCGTGAAGCTGAGGTTCTGGACGACGGGTCTGTGGCCGTAGCGTTTGGTCAAACGATCGACTTCGATCGATGGCGTCGGCATCGCACTCCTCGGCGAAAGTCTACGGGTGGACGAGGGCGGGCACGATTACATTCTTCATCCGCCCGGTCCTCACGCCGTCCCCGCCCCGTCCACGGTCATGCCCCCGTAGCGCTCGACGAGCATTACGTCGAGCACGTGCTCGATCGTCTTCTCCACGGCGCGATCGATATCCGAGGCCTCCACCACCGGCACGCCCTCGAGTTCGGCCTGCTCCTTGATGAAGTCCTGCAGCATGCGGATCTCGGTGAAGTGCTCCAGATAGGGCTGCCGGCGCCGGCGCTTGAAGGTCTGCCCTTCGCGCACGCCGAAGTGGCGCCGGTGATCCTCCTCATCGGTCACCGCCATGACGACCCTGATCAGGATGGCCTCGCGCGGCTCCTGGCTGGGCGCGATGCCCGGCACCAGGTGGGCGCCTTCCATGACCAGCGAGGTCGCCTCGGTGACGTTGCGTTCGATGATGGCACACACTGCCGGATCGAGCTGCTGCACCTGCGCGAGAAACCCCCGCAGCACGCGCTTACGCTTGGGACGCACCGAGTCGCGCTCGCTCGGAAGCAGCTCGGCGCGCCACGCGGAGTAGCTCGAGCTGTGCAGCACGGGACTCAGGTCCGGGCCGATCAACGATCTCAGCGCCTGCCGCACGGAGTCGGTGGAGACGTTGCGCGTGATGCCCAGGCGGTAGCTGACCTCCGAGGCGATGGCCGACTTGCCGACGCCGGGCGCGCCGCCCACCACCAGAATGATCGGGCGGTCGGGGCGCCGCACGGCGCGCATGAGCTCGTAGCGGCGGGCGAACTCCGCACCGGCCTCCCCATGCAGCAGCCGGGCCACCTCGTCGCGCACCTGTGCCCGCTCCACCGTCGGCTGGCCGACTTGATAAAGCGATTCCTCGACGCGCTTGGCGAGATTGTGCGACAGCTCTGGGCCCAGTCCGACGGCCATCACGGACTGCGCCAGGATGCCCCGCGAGAAGGGCATCTCCATGCCGTCCTCCTCGACGACCTTGAGCTCGAGCGACTGACGGGTCAGCGCCTCGTAACGCAGGCGCATGTCACGGCCGTAGCGGCCCTCGAGCGCCACCGCCACCCGCCGCGCCAGCTCCGCCTCCGGCAGCCGCTCGACGCCTTCGGCGCGCAGCCCTTGCTCCACCTGGTTGGCGACGGCGTGGGCTTCCTTGAAGCCGAGGCCGAGCTTCTCCAACGACGTCATGAGCGTGCGGCGCTCGAATGGCCCTTGACCGCCGTCGAACTCGATCAGGAGAGGCACGAACGGCGGCGTTTGCTGCTTCAAGCGTTCGGCTACCTCGGGTGCGACGCGTTCAGATACCAGGCTTGCGAGCGCGTCCATCAGCTCCGCCAGGCTGACCCGACGCGCGCCCGCCTCACGGAAGTGCTGTTCGGCGTCCCGCGCGATGCGGATGGCTTCGTCCGTGAGCACGCCTGCGGACTGCAGCGCCTCCACCACCTCGCCGGTGCTGTAGGTGTAGCCTTCCTGCCCACGCGTCACGCGCAGATCGCGCCGCTTCACGGTCGGCCTCCTCTCCCGCGGCGGCTCGTGCCGGCCCGGCTCGGAACCGACTGCGAGGCTACCACGGTTCGAAGGGATCCCCGGAGCGGCCCTCCAGCACGTCCAGAAGGTTCTTCACGATGTTGCCGGTGAACCCCCATATGCGGTGGCCACGCCACTGGTAGGCGAAGATGCGCCGACGGTAGTCCAGCAGCTGCCTCACCTCACTCTCGGGGTGGATCGCCGCCAGCTCGGCCAGTGGCACCGTGAACGTGTCTGCCACCTCGTGCGCATTGAGGCGCAGCGGCTGCGGCCACGGCACGCGCGCCACCCAAGGGGTGGCGACGTAGCCGGCCGGAGACGGATGGTCGGACAGCGGGCCCAGCACCGCTTCGGGCCGCACACGCAACCCGACCTCCTCCTCGGTCTCGCGCAGAGCGGCCGCCACGGCGCTCTCCCCCGGCTCCATGCCGCCCCCGGGGAAGGCGATCTGGCCGGCGTGCCTGGCGAGCGAGCTGGCTCGAACCGTGAACAGCAGCTCGAGCCCGGTGCCCGCGTCCAGAAGCGGCACCAGGACCGCCGCCCGGCGGAAGCCGGGGATGTCCATGTCGATGCGTTCGGCCGTCGCGAGCCGGTCTCTCAACCCTTCGAGAACGTTCGTCAGCATGTGTGGCGCCTCGTGGGCGACGGTGTCGCGGTCTCGGCCATGCGTCCAGGATAGCCCGGCCCTGACCGCCCAGATGGCCTCCGGGCAGCGCTCCCGGGCGCGGGCGGGCCGCGCGTCAGCCGCCGGGCGCGCCGATGAACGCCCAGTGCCGGCCGGTCACGCCACGGTCGCGGCGGTGGCTGAAGAAGCTGTGCGGGTCGCAGTGGGTGCAGGCGTCGGCGCTCCACACCCGTTCCGAGCGGACGCCGGCTCGCTCCAGCGCCCAGCGATTGGCCGCCACCAGGTCGAGGCGGAACCGTCCCTGGGCATCGGGCGTGGCCAGCGACCCCGGGAACCCGGCCCGCCGGTAGATCTCCACCACCTCGTCGCCGACCTGGTAGCAGGCACCCTGGATGCCGGGCCCGATAGCCACCGTCACGTCCTCGGCGCGGGTGCCGTAGCGCTCCGCCATGGTGCTCACCACGCGCGCCGCGAGGCCGGCGGCGGTGCCGCGCCAACCGCAGTGCGCGGCGCCGACGGCACCGGTCGCGGCGTCGAAGTAGAGCAGCGGCAGACAATCGGCCACGCTGACGACGAGGAGCCTGTCAGGGGTGGCTGTCGTGGCGGCGTCAGCGCGCTCCGTGAACCACGTTGGAGAGCCGTCCAGAACCCTCGTGCCGTGCTCCTGATGGAACGCGCATACCGCCTCCCTGGAGACACCGAGCGCCGACAGCACGCGCTCACGGTTGGCCTCGACGCTGTCGGGATCGTCGCCCGAGCTCAGGCCCAGGTTCAATGACGCATAGGGCCCGGTGCTCACGCCGCCGGCGCGCAGCGTGAAGCCGTGCGGCCAGGGCAGATCGGGGGCCGTCAACACCTCGAGGATGTCGCCGCTCCCGGTGGCCGCGGGGTTCATGGCACGGACGGGCATGCAGCGATGCTAGCCCGCGACCCGGATCCGTGACGACGTCTGCGCAGCAGCAGGCCGCGACGGGACGCTCAGTAGTTGCGCGCCTCGAGCCGCAGCCCGGTCGCCGACAGCAGCCACTGGGTCACCGCGTGCACGGCCCCGCGCACCGTCGCGGTGATGACGGGATCCCCGAACGGCTCGAGCCGCACGATCACCTGCTCGGACGAGCGCTGCTGCACGACCACCAGCAGGTGCTGCCGGATGTCCGGCTCGTCGACGCTGGCGCGTACCCACCAGCGTTCGGCCGGGGGCGCGCCGACGTCGCCCGCCTCCGAGGCGGGCCCGAAGCTGCGCGCCACCTCGTGCAAGATGACGTGGCCATCGGCGTAGGCGAGCACGACCTTGGTGAAGGGGGCGGTTTCGGGCAAGCTGCCACTCAGAAGCGCATGGGGCATGGTGGATGGCCTCTCGAGGATCGGGAATGCGTCGGTCGGTCCGCCGCTGAACCGGAACTCCACATAGCGCAGGGGGATCCCCTGCGCCTTCCACTTGAGCGCGTACTTCGTCTCGAACACCGCCGGCGGCGCGTTCGCCTCGCGCGCCTCGAAGCCGTCCGCCGCACGGCACTCCTGCATGGCGAAGGCGAGGTAATCGGCGTGGTCCGTCGCCAGGCATACCGCGCCGCCCACCTGAAGACGGCTCGCGGCCAGTCGGAAGAAGTCGCGACTCAACAGCCGACGTGCCACATGACGCTCCTTGGGCCAGGGATCGGGGAAGTTGACCACGATGCGCTCCAGGCTGTGCTCCGCGAACAGCTGCCGCAGGGCGAAGCGTGCGCCCGCCTTGGCCAGGCGCACGTTGCCCACCCCGTCGCGCTTGACGCGCCGGAGCGCGCGCTGGAGGCTGACGCTGGAGATCTCGATACCCACCAGACAGGCTTCGGGCCGCTCGTGCGCGGTCCGGACCGTGTAGCGTCCATCGCCGAAGCCGATCTCCAGCGTGGGTGCACACGGGCGTCCGAACTCCGCCTCCCAGTCGATCGGGAAGCTGCGCGTGCGCCACGGTACCAGCACGGACGACGGTGGCTCCAACGATGCAGACCCCGATCGAGCTCAGTCGGACTTGACCACGGGGCGTACCAGAAGCGCCTCGTTGGCCGCCAGGTCGGACCGGAAGAGCGTGTCGCGCGAGAACAGGATGAAGGGACCGGCGCCGTCGACAGGCGTGGCCTGGAAGACCAGCACCTTGCCGTCCTGCCGACGGCAAGCGATGCGTTCCGGCCAGGCGCCTATGGCGCGCTGCCAGGTGTTGAGGATGCCAGGATCGAGTCCCGCCATGCCGGCACTCAGCTCCATCTCCCCCAGTCGGGCCACCAGCCGGGCGGTGCGGGGCCGCCGGCCGCGCATCTTGAGCACCCCGATGCGCGTCAAGCGCTCCACGATCGCCAGCGCGTCGTCGGGGTCCAACCCCGCGTCCAGCGCGATGCGCGTGACGTTGCGCTGTCCGTTCACGTTGCTCAGCACCTTGCGCTCGTCCTCGTTGAGGGTCAGCTCGGCCGCCCGTTCGTAGCTGGTGTCCAGGGTCGGCACGGCGTCGCGCGCGACCGTAGGGCCACCTTCACGCCGAGCCTCGTCGAGCCGGCGGATCGCTTCGAGGACCAGGTTCTCCGTCCCGCTCTCGATGCTGGTGTCGGGCGCCGGGATGCCCAACCGGAACTCGAAGGAGCCGCGCTCGTCGGCGAACAGAGCGAACACGGCATCCTCGCCCTTCAGCTCGCCGAACTCCGCGTGGACGACCTGACCCTTGTCGAAGTACACACGCGCCAGGCCCGCAGGGTGGTCGACACCCAGGCGGCCGGATCGCTGCGACGACGACAGCAGCTGGAACAGGTCGACCAGCGAGAAGAGGCCAAGCGTTCCGGTCACGGCCGCATTCTACCGCCCGCACGCGGTCCTGACGCAGGTCGACGCGCGCAGCTCGCGAGCCCGGACGCGTTCACCACCGCGTTGGTGGGGGCGGCGCGGACGCCGACGGCCACGCGAGCGAGATCCGCGCCGGCGCGGCGGCGGCGCGCATGGCACCAAGAAGGTCCGACTGGGACGCACGTTGCCGCCAGGTCGCGCAGCCGCGTCGGTATACTGCGCTGGTGCCCGCACGTTTGGCGCGTTACCTGCTCCGCGAGACCGCCGGGCTGTACCTCCTGGGCGTGGCCGCGTTCTGCCTGCTGCTGTCGATCGATCTCCTCAGCGTCCTGGCACGCTTCCTCATCCAGCAACACGCCACCCTCGGTCAAGTGGGGTCGTTGCTGCTGTTCAAGCTGCCCTACTTCCTGCATCTGAGCCTGCCTATCGCGGTGGTGTTCGCGGTGCTGCTGGCGACCGGCAGGCTGGCCAAGGACTCGGAGTTGAAGGCCGCCTACTCGCTGGGGGCGCGTCCGCTGGAGCTCCTGCTCCCGGTCGCGCTGCTGGGCGCGCTGGTGGGCGCCGTGAGCTTCGTCAACAACGGCTTCCTGGAGTCGCGCGCCGAGGCCGCGTACCAGCACATGATCGACGCCTTCGTCTACGTCAGGCCGCCCGCTCAAGCGCAGACGAACGCCTCGTTCAAGATCGCCGGAGAGGGCGTGTTCTACGCCGCGAGCGTGCGCGGCGACCTCCGGGACCACCGGCAGGCCAGCTTGCAGGGCATCCTGGTGCTCGAAGACGACGGCACGGTGCTGACTGCGCCCACCGGAACGTGGTCGAGCGCGGCACGCACCTGGACGCTCGAGCGCGCCGTGCGCAGCGCCTCGGGCTCACCACCGACCAGCGTCGGTACCGTGACCTTGTCCTTCCCGTTGCAGGCCACGCCGTCGCAGACGCTTGCGCGCAGCGATACCCTGCCGCTGAACGAGCTCGGCCGGCAGATCGCGCGCCTCAAGCAGGCCGGCGGCAACGCCAGTCAGCTGCTCTTCCAGTACCATCGACGCATCGCGGACGCGTTCAGCGCGCTGGTGTTCGCGTTGTTCGCGGGAGCGTTGGGCCTGCGCGTGCGCGGCCGCGCCGCCGGCTTCGCCTGGACCATCGTTCTGCTGGTCGCCTTCTGGGCCCTGTGGCTGTTCAGTCAGAACCTGTACGAGGCCGGCGCGCTCGGTCCCGTGGCGGCCGCCTGGCTGACGCCCGTGGCGAGCGGCATGGGCGCCTCGGTGTTGGCGGTGTGGAGGCTGGGCACGTGAACACCTTCAGCCGCTACCTGTTCCGCGAGATCCTGCCGTTGTATGTGGCCGGCCTGGCAGTGCTGCTCGTGCTGCTGCTCATGAGCTTCTTGCTCGGCGTGCTCGCCGACGTTCTGGCGCGGGGCGTTCCGATCGCGATGCTGGCGCGCTTCCTGCTGTTCAAGCTGCCAGCGGCCGCGGGTCCGGGGCTGCCGTTGGCCTTGCTGTTCGCCGCGCTGCTCGGCCTGACCCGCCTGGGCCAGGACGGCGAGATCAAGGCGGCGCTGCTGCTTGGCGTGAGCCCGCGGCGGTTCCTGATGCCGATGCTGGGGCTCGGCTTGCTGGTGAGCCTGCTGGCCTTCGCGAACGACGAGCTCGTCGTGCCGTGGAGCGAGCAGCGCGCCCTTCAGGTCCAGAAGGACATCCTGCTGCGCAGTCCGGAGACGGTGGTGAAGGCGGGCACGTTCTTCACGGATGCGCTGGGCCGGGACATCTACATCGGCGCCGTCAAGCCCGGGGGGCACCTGGAGAACGTCACCGTCATCAGCCCGGGCGGACCGCTTGGCCCGCGCGAGGTGATCCAGGCGGCCAGCGGCGACCTCGACCAGGCGGCCGGCGTGTGGCGGCTCCACGATCTGCGCTTTCGCGTGTTCCGGAGCAGCCGCCAGGTGCTCGACGTCCATGCGGCGAGCGGCAGCTTGCCGGTCCGCGGCCTGGCCGTGGCCAACGCCGGCGCGCCCGACCTCGTGTACCTGCCGCCGGGCCAGCTCCTGAAGCGCCTCCGCGAGGCCCACGGGCGTCCCGAGCCGGCGGCCTGGACCGCGCTCCAGCGCAAGCTCGCCGGGCCTCTAGCGGCCACGGCCTTCGCGCTGTTCGCGCTGGCGGTGGCGCTGTTCACGTTCCGCCGCGGCGCGTCGCTCGGCTTCGTGTCGGTGCTGCTCCTGACGTTCATCTACTACGCCACCAGCAGCGTCTCGAAGCTGCTCGGCGAGCAGGGCACCGTCCCTGCCTACGTGGCAGGCTGGGCCCCCGTCGGCCTCTACGCGCTGGCAGGCGGTACGCTGCTGGCGCTGTCGTGGAGGCGTTGAGTGCGGCGCGCGCTGATCCATGCGGCGGTCGTGCTGGCCATGCTGGCGGGCGGCGCGGCGCGCGCCGTGCAGATCAAGATCGACACCGGCGGCGATCCCAACAGCCGCCTCGAGATCCGCACGCTCACCCTGCCGGACGGCAGCCAGGCCGAGCTCTACGTCCTCGTCGGCCATCAGGTCCATGTGACCATCGGGAACACCGAGCTCGTCGCCGACCACATCGAGTTCGATCTCACGAACCGCGTCGTGCGCGTGATCGGCTACGGACGCTACACCTCCGGCGGCCAGACCGTGGCCGGCAACGACCTGGTGATCGACCTCGGCAAGGAGACCTTCCAGGCGAAGGACGTCATCATCAGCACCTCGTCGCTCGACGTGAACGGCGACACGGCCAGCCGCGTGCCCGGCCAGATCAGCATCCTGGCCGGGCACTTCAGTCCCTGCTCACGCTGCGACCAGAGTGTGGAGGACTACGGCTTCAGCGCCAACCGCATCGAGCTGTACCCGGGCGACCGGCTGGTCGCGTACGGCGTCACCGTGCTCGTGCGCGGCCGTCCGCTGTTCAACCTGCCGCTGCTGGTGGTGCCGCTGGCGCCTCCCAACCGCGAGCCGCGCCTGTCGCTCACGGCCGGTACCGCCACCGTGCGCGCCGAGGTGATGGCGAGCTGGCCGTACGTGCTCGGCGCCAATGCCTTCGGAGACATGAACGTGCACTACTACGCAGACGTGGCCCCCGGGTCCGGCAGCACGCTCGAGAACCACCTGCTGGGCGGCCAGGTGCTGACGTCGTACGTGGGGGGCGGGTTCGACCACCACTTCTACACCGATCGCGGCAAGGGCGAGTTCAGGGTGGAATACACGCCGTTCGCCCTGGTTCGCTATCCGGACGGCACGGTCGCGGCCGGCCCGAAGGGCCAGAGCACCCTGCAGTTCGACCTGCACTACGCCACCGACAGCAGCCTGGGTCCACCGCAGACGTCCTTCTACCTGCAGCGCGACGACACCGTGCGCAACCGCATCTGGCAGTTCGGCTACTCCACGACCCAGCAGGGATCGGGCCTGGAGGGCACCTTCAGCAGCCAGGGCTTCATGGATCTGCAGCCGGGAGACGACGTCACGACGCCCAGCTACGCCAGCCGCACGGTGCCGCTGTTCACGGTGGCTCGCCTGCAGGTGAAGCCCAGCGATCTCCAGGCCTACCGGTTCGGCCCGTTCCAGGTACAGAGTGCGCTGTTCGACCTGGGCGTGTTCCAGGACACCAGCAACCCCCTCGACCGCAGCGCCGCGGCGAACGCGATCGCGACGGCCGCCCGCCTGCTCGACAACTACGCGCTGGTCATGCCGGCGACCTCTCCGTGGACCGGGATGGCCGTGAGCGGCAAGAGCGTGTTCACCGGCCAGTACTACGGCAGCGGCGAGCGCCTGGTCGACTGGAACACCGGGCTGACCGCCGCGCAGAGCGTTTCAGGCGTCGGCTCGCTGTCCCTGAGCATCTCGCGCGCTACCGCCCAGGGCCAGACCCCGTTCGTGTTCGACCGCATCCCGCTGTACACCCACACCGAGGCGGACGGCAAGCTCGTCCTCGACCCGCTCCCGTGGGCGAGCCTCCAGGTACTGGGCGGTTACGTCTTCGCGGACAGCCGCAACGCCGAGGTGCTCGGACTGCAGCCCGTGCAGTCCAGGCTCACGCTCTTCAACAACATGCCCTGGATCCAGGCCACCGTCTCGAACAGCTACGACGTGAAGAACGCCGACCCGGGCACCATCGACGCCACGCTCGACCTCACCACCACCGGCTTGTTGCGCGCTCAACTCCAGCTCGAGCACGTTCAGGACCTGAAGGTGACGCCGGACCGGCTGACCGGCCTCCCCACCGACGAGTCCCACTCCCAGGCCGCCGTGAGCCTCGCCTACCCGGGTCTCGTCGCGCTGTCGGCCAGCACCGGCTACACCTACCAGCCGCTGCCACCGCCCCCCGGGCAGCCACCACAGCACTGGGATCCACTGGATCTCTCGCTCACGATCGGTACGGTGCAGCAAGGCGATCAGCTCCCCGGCATCCAGTTGACCTACCAGCGCGACCTGAACGTCGGCGCCGTCACCGCCCTGTCGCTGCAGGGCACCGCGCCTCTCGGCCCACTGCAGTTCAGCGCCTCCGAGACGCTGGCGTTCCCGCTCGGCTCGATCGCCTCGAGCGCACTGCGGCTGGCGTGGCCGGGCATCGCGGCGGTCGAGGCCGACGGCCTGGCGTGGCTGTCCGCCGGCTGGTTGGGGTTCCCGGGCGATCCTACGGCCGTCCAACCGATCGCATTCAGGCTCGAGGACGCTCCCCCGGGGAACGTCGCGCCGAGCTGGCAGGTCCGCTACGCCAGCGTCTACGACCCCGCCCTGAACGGCGGCAGCGGCGGCTACCGCAACACCGACCTGACCGCTCGGGCGCTGTTGACCGACCGCCAGGTGGGGCCGGCGAACTTCAGCGTCGATCTGTTCTCCGACCTGCCGATCCGCGACGATGCGCAACCGTTCACGTACCTCAGGCGCGCGAGCCTGATCTTCGGCCTGGACCTCTACCAGACCGTCGGCCTGCAGGGCTCCATCGGCTACAGCGGCAACTACTCCGCCGCCGCCGGGCAGATGACCAGCGAGGTCCTCACGATCGGGAACCTGTCTCTCATGGTGCGCCCGCTGAAGGACGTTTATGTTGGTGCGGTGCTCAACAACACCTTCGACCTGACAGGCACCACGCCCGGAGCCGTCGCGGCCGGCCTCCTCCCCACCTTCGTGGTGGCCTGGGATCGCTGCTGCTGGGCGCTCTACGGCTCCTGGAACAGCGCCACCAACCAGATCAGGATCGCGCTCAGCACGCCGGGCTCGCAGACCTCGCCGCTCCAGGTCCTCAACGCCGCCCTCATGCCGGGTGAGAAGCCGTGAGGCGGGTCCGGGCCCTGCTGTCACTGCTGGGGCTCGCTGCCCTGCTGGCCGGCTGCACGGGCACGACGCCGAACATCCCGCCGCTGCTGCTGGCGCTGGGCCGCAGCAACCCGAGCAGCGGGAATCCGGAGATGGTGCTGGTGGAGGATAACTTCCCCAACGCGCCGCGTACGCTCACAGTGGTTCCCAACAGCGCGCAGACCTTGACGTACCCGGCGGTGGCGTCCGACGTGGTCGACCGCGCGGGCGCGCGCAGCGCCATGGTGGTGCTCACGCGCGACCTGGCCGGCGGAACGAGCCCCGCCTCACGCCTGCTGACGTTCAACCTCGCCAACATCGACCCCGCCGCGCCCACGGCCTTCCAGCAGACGTCGACGCCGATCCAGCTCACCGGCGCCCCAGCGACCAATCCGGTGTTCAGCGGCTCGAACGGGCCCTGGTGCTTCAACGGCGTCACCGTGTCGCTGACCGGACGCTACGTGACGCTGCTCGACGATCCCCTGGCCTGCGGCGACAGCTCCCGCTACCCGCGGCTGTACCAGCTCGACACCTCGACGACGCCGCCCACGGTCAAGCCCGTGGTCCTCGCGAGCGGCGTGCAGACCACACTGGCAACCGTGCCGTTCGACGACCAGGCGAGCACCAACGAGACGCTCTACTTCCTCGTGTCCGGCACCACGTACGCTCAGGTGTTCGCCGACCCGGTGCCGCACACCAGCGCGACCGCGCCGACAAACCCGATCGCCAGCCTGCCGAGCCTGCAGCAGACGGTGCTGCTCGGCATCAACGACCAGCTCGGCGACCTCAGCCAGCTGGTGGCGATCACCAACCAGGACCCGTACGCCGTCAACAGCAACACCTCGGACATCCAGGCCTTGAACGTGAGCACGAACGCCTACACCGACAAGCAGACCGTCGACGGCGCGCGCGCCCTCGCCGTGGACCCGGCGGGAATCACCAGCCAGGCGGTGGTGGCGGGCTCGAGCCAGCTGGCGGTACACAGCAGCCCCGGCGTCAGTCCCCCGGCGGAGACGCTAGCCACCTATGGCTTGACCGGCGTAGCGGCGGCCATCGACCCCCTCAACCAGTTCGCCTACGTCGTGGACGACAACCAGATCACCGTGCTGGACCTGCTACAGGTCACCACCTGCTCGACGACGGCCTGCTGGTATGCCGCCTTCCATCCGGTGCTTTCGTTGCCCACCAACCCCGCCACCAGCCAGGTCGTGACGACCCTGGCCCTGGCCCGCTCGGCGCCGTGACGTCCTGACCCCGCCGCGCCCCCGGTCGGGGTGCGCCCGGTGCGACTAGGTGGCCGGCTCGGGAACCTCGCCGAGGCCGGCGATGCCGCTGCGGATGCGCTCGAGCAAGCCCACCTCGAGGGCACGGTGAGCGGTCCTGAGCGCACTCGTCACCGCACGGTCGTCCGCACTGCCGTGGCCGATGAAGGCGTAGCCGTCGACGCCGAGAAGCGGCTGCGCGCCGTACTCCGCAGGATCCATGCGCGCCGCGATGGCCCGCAGCCTGGGCCTGACCAGCAGGCCGCCCAGGCGGCTACGTAGATCGCTCCGCAGCGCGTCGCGCACCCAGGAGAACAGCTCGCGGGCTTCGCCTTCGGCCAGCTTCAGCACCACGTTGCCGGTGAAACCGTCGGTGACCACCACGTCGGTCAGCCCACGGAACAGGTCGCGCCCCTCCACGTTGCCGTGGAAGCGGATCCCGGGCGTTTGGCTCAGCAACGCGTGCGCCTTGAGGACGAGCTCGTTGCCCTTCTCCGGCTCCTCGCCGATCGACATCAAGCCCACGCTCGGCGACTCGACCCCCCACACGGTGTCCACGAACACCGAGCCCATCACCGCGAACTTCTGCAGGTGAACGGGGCGGCACTCGGCGTTGGCGCCCACGTCGATCAGCCCCACGAAGCCGTCCTTGACCGGGATGTTGGCCAGGATGCCGGGGCGTTCCACGCCCCGCAGCCGGCCCATCACGAACAGCGCTGCCGCCATCGTCGCCCCGGAGTGCCCCATCGACACCAACGCCGACGCCTCGCCGTCCTTGACCATTCGGGCCGCCACCATCACGCTGCTGTCGCGGCGGCGGCGGACGTCGGCGGCATGCTCGCTCATGTCGATGACGTCACCGGCGTGCCGGACCGGCAGCGTGGCGCCATGCGCGGCCAGGCGCGCCTTCAGCGTCGCCTCGTCCCCGACCAGCACGACCTCGATTCCCTCGCGGTTGGCCCGCACGGCACCTTCGACCGCGGCGTCCGGCATCCGGTCGCCACCCATGGCGTCGAGCGCGATCGGGTCCATACCGAGGCAGTATAGCTCCGGTCTCGAAAGTCGCCGGGCACCCGCTAGACTGTCGGGCGTGGACGTTCGCACCTTCGAAGCCCCCTGCGGAGAACGCCTCGACGTGGCCATCGCCATGGCGTTGGAGCTGTCTCGCACCTATGCCAAGGAGCTGGTGAGCGAAGGCTACGTGACCATCGACGGCCGGCCCGTGGGCAAGGCCGCCCACAAGCTGGGTGGCAGCGAGATCGTCTCGGTGTTGCTGCCGCCGCCGAGACCCGTCCGCGTCGAGCCGGAGGACATCGAGCTGGACATCATCTACGAGGACCAGGACCTGGCCGCGATCAACAAGCCACCCAACCTGGTGGCTCACCCCACCGCCACGCTGCGCTCCGGTACGGTGGTGAACGCGCTGCTCGGCAGGATGTCGCTCTCCAAGGAGAAGCTCTTCGACCCTGCGGACGACGCCTACCGGCCCGGCATCGTTCACCGCCTGGACAAAGAGACCTCCGGCGTGATGGTGGTGGCGAAGAACGACGCCGCCCATCGGCACCTGGCGGCCTCGTTCAAGAAGCGTCTCACCGAGAAGGAGTACGTCGCCATCGCCGTCGGCGAGCTGGACGATGCGGTGCATCTCGACGCCGCCATCGGCAGGCATCCAGTCAGGCGGCAGCAGATGACGGTCGGCGGGGACCAGCCGAAGACCGCCGTGACCGCCTTCCGGACCATCGCCCGCATCCCCGGCTACACGCTCGTCAAGGCCAAGCCGCACTCCGGCCGGACACACCAGATCCGCGTCCACCTGGCGCACCTCGGCGCCCCCGTGCTGGGCGACGTGCTGTACGGGCGCACGTCGGAAGCGATCGCGCGCCAGGCGCTCCACGCCTACCGCCTGACGGTGCCTCACCCGCGTGACAACCAGGCGATCACCTTCATCGCCCAGGTGCCGGTGGACATGGTCAGCGCCTGGCTTCGCCTCGGCGGCCGCTGGCCCCCGAGCGACGACGAGGCCCTTTAGCGGTGGTGTCGCCCCTTTGGCTGCTGGTATACGTCCTGCTGTTGCTGGCGGTGGTGTTCGCCGCCCTGGGCGTGATCGGCCTGCGCCGCCGCGGGCGCTTCGGCGGGGTCGTCCACTTCCTGTCCTCGCTCCTGCTGCTGTGCCTGTCCGCGCTGGCGCTGGCGGTGGCCGTCGGCGTGCACGGCTACCAGGCCTTGACGCGTGAGGTGACGGCGGCGACCGTCGACGTGACTCGCCTCGCGCCCCGCACCTACCGCGCGCAGGTCACGTTCCCCGATGGCACCGCCAAGAGCTTCCGGATCGAGGGGGACGAGCTGTACGTCGACGCTCACATCTTGAAGTGGAAGCCCATGGGCACCCTGCTGGGCCTGCACACCGGCTACCGTCTCGACCGCATCGAGGGGCGCTACGCCAGCATCGAGAACGAGCGAACCCAGCCGCACACCGTCTACGTGCTGCAGCCTGGCGGGCGGATCGACCTGTTCGACCTGGCGCGGCGCTACACGGTGCTGTCGCCGTTCGTGGACGCGCGCTACGGCAGCGGCACCTTCGTCCCGCTCAACGGTGGCGGGCGCTTCCTGATCCGCGTCTCCACGAGCGGCTTGCTGGTGCGACGCGCCGGAGGCGCATCGGCCGTGCCATCCAACGGCACCCGGTAGACTAGACCGCGGACAGCTCCTGAAAAGGACGGTGGTCGCGTGCCGCCCGCGGATCTACCTGACTGGCGGCTCGACGGCGACCATCGTGGCCTCGACGGCTCCGCCTTCCGGCGCGGCAGCCTGGCCCCAAAGCGGAGCGAGTCGAACGCTACGAGGCGCTCGCGGGAAGGTTGACGTCATGAACTACCGTGATCTCTTCGAACTCTCCGGCAAGCACGCCCTGGTGGTGGGCGCCGGCTCCGGCATCGGCCGGGCCGTCGCCGCGGGCCTCGCCGACTTCGGCGCTTCGGTCACCTGCGCCGACGTCAACGCGGAGGCCGCCGATGCGGCCGCGGGCGAGGTCGCGGCGCGCGGCGGCAAGGCCGACGCCGCCGTCGTCGACATCACCCAGGAAGCGCAGGTCGGCGAGCTGGTGACAGGCCTGAGCAAGCTCGACGTGGTGGTGTCGACGCCTTCGATCAACGTGCGCAAGCCGCTCCTGGACGTTTCTGTCGAGGAGTTTCAGCGCGTCATCGATCTCAATCTGAAGGGGAACTTCCTGGTGATGCGCGCCGCCGGGCGGCGCCTGGCCGAGCAGGGCAAGGGTAGCCTGGTGATCTTCTCCTCCATCCGCTCCCAGGTGGTCGAGCCGGGTCAGGGCGTGTACGCCGCCACCAAGGCCGGAACGCTGCAGATGATCCGCGCCCTGGCCGCCGAGCTGGGGCCGAAGGGGGTCCGCGCCAACGCCGTCGCGCCCGGCGTCGTGGAGACGCCGTTGACGGCGCAGATCAAGAACCAACCGTCGTGGTACCGCGCCTACGCCGAGAAGGGCGCGCTGGGCCGGTGGGCCCAACCCAGCGAGATGGTCGGCGCCGTGGTGTACCTCGCCAGCGACGCGTCCAGCTTCGTGACGGGCTCGCTCCTGCTCGTGGACGGCGGCTGGACGGCGGTGGACGGCCGCTTCACGCCCCCGCTGTGAGCCTGAGCGCCGCGGCCCGCAGGGCGGCCGACGCCGTCGACCCGCAGCGGGTCGCCTCGCTCGCGCAGGGACTGGTGCAGTGCCGCAGCGTCGTCGAGCCCGGGCGCGGCAGCGACGAGCACGAGGCCGCGGCCTTCGTCGCAGCGGCCCTGCGCGAGGCGGGCTTCGAGCCGGTGATCGAGGAGGTCGCGCCCGGGCGTCCCAACGTCATCTGCGACTGGGCGGGCAGCGCCTTCGACGCGACCTGTCACCGCACGCTGATGCTCGAAGGACACAGCGATGTCGTCACCGAGGGCGACGCCAGCCAGTGGCGGGTGCCGCCGTTCGAGGGTCGGATCGACGGTGACGTGCTGCATGGCCGCGGCAGTGCGGACATGAAGGCCGGCGTGGCGGCGGCCATGGCGGCGCTGGAGGCGGTGAGGGGCGCCGCGCCCGACGTGCCGGGACGCATCCGCCTGGGCGTCGTCGTCGACGAAGAGGCCATGATGCTGGGCATCAAGCACTTCGTCGAGCAGGGCTGGGCCGACGAGGTGAGCGGCGCCATCGTCTGTGAGCCCGAGGAGAACGAGATCTGCCTGTTCCAGAAGGGCGCCATGCGCGTCAACGTGCGCGTGCGCGGGGTGATGAGCCACGGCGCCATGCCGTACGCCGGCGTCAACCCGATCATGGGGCTGGCGGACTTCGTGACCGGGGTGCGGGAGATCGAGCGCGCCGAGCAGGCGCGCCTGGGAACGCACCCGCATCTCGGGCTGCCGTGGCTCACGCCAACCATCGCCTCCGCGCCGGCGAGCGCCGAGGCTCAGCACAACGTCATGCCGGACGAGGCCCACCTGGCGCTCGACATCCGCACCGTCCCCGGCCAGGATCACGACGAGCTGATGGCGCGTCTCCGCACGCTGGCGGACCGGCTGGAACGCGGCACCGATCGTCTCTCGATCGCGGTCGACTGCTTCGAGTCACGCCCGTGGACGAAGACGTCCGGGGCCGACCCGCTCGTGCGCGCCGTGGAGACGGCGTACCCCGCGGTGATGGGCTCGGAGCCACGTTACGGCGGCGTACCCGGAGCCACCGACGGCACCATCCTGTGGGCCCGGCGCAACATCCCCATCGTGACGCTGGGGCCGGGGGATCGAACCATCCCCCACCAGGTGGACGAGTTCGTTCGCCTCTCCGAAACGGTGGCGGCCGCGCGTCTTTACGCCGCCGCAGCCGTGGAGTACTTTGGACTCGAAACCCAGACCGAAGCCGTAGGAACGGGCGGCTGATGCCGCCCGGACGTGGGCCCGGCCACCGTCGAAGGAGGAATGCCATGAAGCGATCGCTGTTGCTCCTGGTTGCACTGAGCCTGACCGCCAGCCTGGCTTGGGCGGCCCCTCCACCCCCGCAATACGGCGGGACCGTCACGGTGGGCATCACGGCCGATCCGCCCGGTTGGGACCCGACGGCGTCCACCTCCCAGGCGATCGCGCGCGTCATGTACCACAACGTCTACGAGGGCCTGGTGCGGCTCGACCGGAGCGGCAAGATCGTGCCGGCGCTCGCGAAGTCGTGGACGGTCAGCCCGGACGGCAAGACGCTCACCTTCCAGCTCCGCAGCGGCGTGAAGTTCCACGACGGCACCCCCTTCACCGCCGAGGACGTGGTGAAGACGTTCGAGCGCGCCAAGGACAAGAGCTCGGGCCACACCCATCCGGAGTACTACGCCTCCATCGACACGATCGACGTCGGCCCCAACAACACCGTCGTCTTCCACCTGAAGCAGGCCAACTCCACGCTGCTGTTCAACCTCGCCCGTCCCGACTCGATCATCTACCCGCCGTCGGAGGCGGCCACGCAGCGCAGCCATCCCATCGGCACGGGGCCGTTCAAGTTCGTCAGCTACACGCCGGGCAGCGAGGTCGTGCTGGAGCGCAACCCGGACTACTACATCAAGGGTGAGCCGTACCTCGACAAGGTCGTGTTCAAGATCATGTCCGATCCCAACACCCGCTTCGCCGCCCTGCAGGCGGGCGACATCAACATGATCGCCAGCGCGCTCCCGCCCGAGCAGTACCTGCAGGTCGAGAAGGGCAGCGTGCCCGGCGTAAAGGGCACCCAGGGCACGGCCACCACGGAGATGGTGCTCGCCCTCAACAACGCGCGCGCGCCGTTCAACAACAAGCTCGTGCGTGAGGCAATCACCATGGCCATCAACAAGAAGGCCATCGTGGACGGCGCCATGTTCGGGCTGGGCACGGTGATCGGCACGCACATGACGCCGGCGGAGCCGTACTTCATCAACCCCGATCCGTACCCCTACAATCCGGCGAAGGCGAAGCAGCTCCTGGCGCAGGCCGGCTACCCGAACGGCTTCAAGACCAAGCTCGAGCTGCCGCAGCCCTATCCCGACGAGCGCCGCACCGGTCAGGTGATCGCCCAGCAGCTCAAGCAGGTCGGCATCGACGCGCAGGTCTCCGTGGTGGAGTGGACGACCTGGCTGAACCGCATCTTCCTGGGCGGCGATTACGACATGACCGTGATCGGGCACTCCGAGCCGCGGGACATCGGCATCTACGGCAACCCCAAGTACTACTTCCACTACGACAACCCGGTGGTGCAGAACCTGTTGAAGCAGGCCGAGGCCGCCACATCGACGCCGGTGCAGACGGCCGACTACCAGGAGGTCGGCAAGATCATCGCCGACGACGCCGTGAACGTGTGGGTGTTCAGTCCGCCGTACCTGGTGGCCGCCCAGAACGACATCTACGGCTTCTGGACCAACCAGCCTACGCCCTCGATCGACATGACTCGCGTGTATATCGCCCACTGAGGCGCGGCCGTCGTGGTGGGCGGCA
>Ga0307441_1000112_pt1 | contig 34136 bp, 29 predicted proteins | sample SalMarWE160420MG_FD_202149 | JGI IMG/M metagenome (GOLD analysis project Ga0307441, IMG submission 202149) | Salt marsh sediment microbial communities from the Plum Island Ecosystem LTER, Massachusetts, United States - WE1604-20 | ecosystem: Environmental > Aquatic > Marine > Intertidal zone >... | reverse complement strand
ACATTGCAAATACTTTCTAAATCAAGTTCACAACTGACTGTTTTTTAATCCTGGATTTTTGAATTTGGAGTAGAAGGGTGTTTAAATTTTTTTACCCACCTCTAAATCTCCTCCTAGGAGGAGACTTTCATATTCATTCATGTCATTTTATTATTAGTTCTATCTCGTTATCTATCAATAAAACTGCATTTAAAAACGAAAGATATTTAGATAAGAAGAATTATATTTTGCATTATCTTTAGGTTCCGTTATCATCTCCAGGGAGATTATTGTCCCCTCCTTCGGAGGGGCAAGGGGTGGGTTTATTACTTATTTCATCATTTTACTTTTTATTTATAAAAGTAAAGAATTTTCGCTGTTTCGTCTTCTCTTCTCCATATTATCAATCATTAAAAATCATCAAAAGTTTTTTGTCCATTTTTCAAAACTTTCGTTAGGTTTTCCTGCAGGATAATGCCAATCCGGTTTTAGTTTCAAGCCTTCCTTGCTTCTCCAAATGAAATCGATAGCGGGTTCTATGCGGGATACATCCGGAATTTTCAAATAATATAAATTGGTGCCGTCCAGCTTTTCTTGACTAATTTCCGAATTTATACCCTGTGCCTGCAAAGCGCTTAGAATGGTTTCTGCCTGGTCTTTATCATGAGTGGCCCAAACGAATCCGCTTGAGCCATTATTAAAATCTATTTCATCGTATTCAATATTAATCTTTAAAGATGTTCCGAATGGAATTTCCAGTTTTTCACCATTCTCAAGCTCTATTACACCGATATCCTTGTAAAAGCCGTTAAAAATTTTTTTCACCATTATAAATCCGCTATTTCATCAGCATTAATTTCTTTGTCTGAACATATCCGCCTGCATTCAATCGATATAAATAAATACCGCTTGCTAATTTACTTTTGGCGGATGAGGCATTAAATTCAGTTTTATATGAACCGGACATCAGTTCTTTATTTACAAGCGTAGCTATTTCTCTTCCAAGCAGATCATAAACTTTAAGAGTTACAAATGACTGTTTGGGAATACTGAATTCTATTGTCGTTGATGGATTAAATGGGTTAGGATAATTTTGCTTTAATATGAATTGCTGCGGAAGTGCATTACCGGTTATTTCCTTAACAGCTGTAACTCCGCCATTTGTAGTATGCAAAATGACTCCGGCATCTCCTACAACCCATCCGATATGGGCATCAATAAATGAGAATGCTTTAAGGTTATAAAAATTACTAAAATAAAAATTACTTTGCTCCCAACTCGTGCCTCCATCAGTGGTATGAAGTATAACTCCATGTTGTATTCTATTGATGCCGGTTGCCCCGCCGCTTGCCCAGCCATTTTGAGAATCGATAAAAAATATTCCGTCTAAATTCATACCATTCAACTGTTTCTGTTTAATCCAGTTTTGTCCGCCATCTGTGGTGTGCGCAATTACAGTATTTGTATCCAAAGGTCCTACCGCCCACCCCTCTGTACTATTAATAAACGACAGATCATCGAAAGATCCTGCTAAATAGCTGGAGGTTTGCTGCCATGTATTACCTCCATCTGTTGTTCTAATACATCTTCCGAGATAACCTACAGCAACACCTGTATCTGCATTAAAAAATTTGCCTGCGTAAAAATCATTTCCTTGCTTTGTATTTTGTGAAGTCCAGTGGGTACCGCCGTCGGTTGTATGCAGTATAGCTCCCAACCCGCCGAAAGCCCAACCGTTATTCGCATCAACGAAGTCAAAGTCAATTAAGTATGGGGCTGAGGTTGATTTTTCAGACCAGGTTTCACCACCGTCTGTTGTACTTAATATGGAGCCGTTATCTTCCGCTGCCCAGCCCTTATTAGCATCCCAAAAGTATACACCATAAATGAAGGGGCCTTTAGCAATTGAACGTTTAGTTACCCATGTTTGTCCGCCATCGGTAGTTTTTAGTATAGTATTATCCCATCCCACTGCCCAGCCGGTATTGGCATCGATGAATTGTATATCTTCAAGATTAACATTCGTTCCGCTCGTTTGCTGTACCCAGCCACTGGATTGTGCAAAAACGCTTCCTGTAAAAAACGCTAACATAACAACAGCCTGGAAAAATAAACGTGTATGCAATAATTTAATGTTCATTTGAATCTCCTTAGGATTATTTGTATAATTTTTTTGTTTATTTCTTTTAATAGTGAGGAATTAACAAAAACCTTCTCCTGGCTATTTCCTGTAAGAGTTTGTCATTTGCCGGCAATAACGAGATTTTTATAAACTCCTTCTTGCACATTATTTTACTTCATCAGCATCAATTTTTTTATCTGAACAAATCCGTTCGCATTCAATCGATAGAGATAAACACCGCTTGCTAAATTCGAAGCATTAAATTGTGTCTTATATGAACCTGCCTGTAGCTCTTTATTAACAAGTGAAGCCTCCTCTCTTCCCAGCAAATCGTAAACTTTAAGAGTTACAAATGATTGTTTGGGAATACTGAATTCTATAGTAGTTGAAGGATTAAATGGGTTCGGATAATTGTTTGATAGTTTATAACTTTTCGGTAAGCTTGATATTGTCTCCACTGCAGTAATAGCGCTATAAGTGTCTTGAATTCTGTAAGAGTTGTCCCATCCGGTACCATTCCAGGACTGTCCGGTTATTTCGATTAAATTATTATTTGCATCATAGCTCTGGGTGCCCTGATCTGAATTAACCCAGGCAGATCCTCCCCAGGTTTGATTCAACCAGCCGGTTTGTAAATTATTAGCATCAAAAGTATTTGTACTTTTAGAATCATTCACCCAGGTATTTGAACTCCAGGTCTGACCTATAGACCCTGTTTGATTGTTGTTTGAATCATATGTGTAATCCCATGTGGAACTATTAACCCACATTGAACTTTGCCAGGTCTGAATAGTGTGAGTAGAGATTAAATTATTGTTATAGGTATAGGTTTCCTTGAAATTATTTACCCAGGTTGAACCATTCCAGATTAGCGATGAATCAGCAAGCATATTATTATTACCATCGTAGGAATTGCCAAGTTTTTGCCAATTCTGCCATGCGGATCCATTCCATTGTTCCAATAGCATATCGGTAAGTAAATTATTTCCATTGTAAGTGTAAGTCCATCTTAGGCTATTTACCCAGGTTAAACCATTCCATCCCTGAGTCGTTTTTGTGATGTTATTATTGTTGCCGTCATATGTTAGAATATCTTTATAATTGTTTCCCCAGGCAGAATTGATCCAGGACTCGCCAAATTGTTCAATAACATTATTATTACTGTCATAAGTAAATGTTGTCTTTTCATCATTTCCCAGACCGGACCCTGAATTTGTTTGCAGCAGGTCAGTTATAAGGTTATGATTTGTATCATAAGTGTATGTATCCTTTGATTGGTCCGTCCAGGCAGATCCTTTCCATTGTTGATTAAGGGCTTCTGTTAAAAGAAAACCATTTTGTGTTGTAACTGTTTTATTAAATTTTTGCGAAGCATCTTGCAAAATCCCATTTGTGCTTGAAAAATTCTGTTTGTTTAGTAAATCTGTCCTCCAGTCTTTAATGTGTTGAAGTTTTTCGATTCTTGATATTAAAAAAGAAGTTTCATCTTTCACATTATTCTGGGCAAATAAACTAAAAGAAATGAATAGTAACGGAAGCGAAATGGTTATTAAACGTTTCATTTAATTCTCCTTTATGATTTTAAAATAATTTTTTAATTGTTCTTATCAGATGAACGTGTGTTTTGAACTCAGCGTGTGATTTTTTAACAACCCGTATAGACTACTTTTTGATCTGGTACAATGTAGGAATTAACAAAAACCATCTCTTGGCTATTCCTTCCAGAATTTTGTCATTTTATTACATAAAGAGAAAAATGTGATAATTGAAGTGAATTTTAAGACTAGAGCTTATTTGAATTTCGATTCTGGCGGGGAATAAGTAATTATTGATTTTTGTATTGTGATGGTGAGATCCCAAATTGTTTTTTAAAACTCCTGGTGAAATTAGCCTGGTCTGAGAAGCCAACCTGGTAACATATTTCCGCAATGTTTCCGGCGTTTTGTTTCAGAAGATCTGCAGCCCGCTGCAGACGCATTGATCTTATCAATTTTCCCGGCGGCTGATCAATTAAAGCATTTAATTTACGGTTAAGTTGTGCTTCACTCATATTTACCTGTTCTGCTAAAGACATAACATTAAAAGATTCTTTTTCCATATATTTTTCTATCAAGTCTAAAACATTCTTTAAGAACTTTTGATCGACTGAATCTGCAGTAACTTCATTCGGATGAATTATAGTTGCCGAACTGAATTTCTCACGAAGCTTCTTTCTCATCTCAACCAGATTCCTGATTCTTAACTGAAGCTCCTTTACGCTAAAAGGCTTAACAAGGTAATCATCTATCCGGGTTTCAAGTCCGGTGATTTTATCTTTCTCTGCAGCTTTAGCAGTAAGTAAAATGATCGGGATGTGACTTGTCTTTTCATCTGAACGAATATTTTTACTGAATTGAAAACCATCAACTTTAGGCATCATTACATCGCTTAAAATAAGATCGGGAATTATATCCTTTGCTTTAGTAAATCCTTCTTCGCCATCTACAGCTTCTTCGATTTTAAAAATCTCATTCAGGTTATCTTTTATGTATTTCCTAATATCATCATTATCTTCCACAACAAGGATTAAGGATTTGATCTCGTCATTATCCTTTTCGTCCGGAATTTCCAAATATTCCGTATCGATTAAATCCTCTCTTTCCGGCTTTATTTCGTCCCTAGTATTTTCAATTGCATCTGCTTCAATATTATTTTCCGTATTCTTTTGGTAAACGGGGAGTTGAATAGTGAAAACTGTTTCTCCGGGTTTGCTTGTAACGTTTATTGTGCCGCTATGTAAATCTACAAGTTCTTTAACCAGCGCAAGACCTATACCGCTTCCTCCTGAAACCCTTTTATCAACATTATCAACCTGGTAGAATCTATCAAATATGTTCTGAAGATCTTCTTCAGGAATACCGATGCCGTTGTCTCTTATTATTATCTTTATGAATTCTTTATCATTTCCCGAAACGGATGAAACTGTTAAAGAAATTATGCCGTTTTCGTGTGTAAACTTAAAAGCATTTGAGAGAAGGTTTGTTACTATTTTATCAAGCTTATCGGGTTCATAATCAATTATGAATGATTTCTTTTCACTTTCAAATTTAATGTTAATGGATTTGTCAACTGCAATTGCTTCAAATGAGTAGAATAAGTTTTTCAGAAAAGGAATTACATCTTTTCTTACCAATTTTAATTTCGTTCCGCCGGATTCAATTTTTGATAAATCAAGCAATTGGCTGACAAGCGTAAGCAGCCTGTTGGCGTTGCGCCTTGCAACTAAGAGTTTTTCTTCTATTTTATTATCGTTAATCTTTCCAAGAACGTTATTTATCTGGCCTATTACTAAAGTTAAAGGTGTTCTGAATTCGTGTGATATATTTGTGAAAAACCGTGACTTTAATTGATCTAGTTCTTTGATTTTTTGAGATTCAACATGCTCGATCCTCAGCTGGTTTCTTAATTTTATTCTACCGAGTTCATATTTTCTTATGCTGTAAAGAATAAAAAGTAAAATTATTACGAAGGATAAATATGCATACCAGGTATTCCACCAGGGAGGAGTAATAATAATATTTAATGATGTTCCTGTTTTATTCCATATACCATCGTTGTTAGAACCTCTAACCCGTAAAGTATATTCACCCGCATCCAGATTAGTAAATGTAGCTTCTCTTTTTGTACCAAGGTCAATCCAATTTTCATTGAAGCCTTCCAGTTTGTAAGCATACTTATTCTTAAATGATTCTTTAAAACTTAGAGCTGCGAACTGAAAGACGAGAATATTATCTTTATAAGATAATTCAATATTTCGATCTGCTGATATTCCCTTTATTATTACGGGTTTTTGCTTTGTTGATTCCGATGAGTAGTATTTCAATTGTGTAATAACAATGGGAGGAATGTATGTATTATTTTTTATACTGTCTGGATAAAATGAGTTAAAACCGTTAGGGCCGCCGAAAAACATCTCGCCTGTTTTGGGACTTTTAAAGTAAGCACTATAGCTAAACTCGTTGCTTTGAAGTCCGTCGGTTACATCATAATTTTTAAATTTTAAAATTTCCTTGTTAAGCTTGTTATCATAAGATATAGTAATTTTTGATATACCTTTGTTTGTACTGACCCAAAGATTACCGTGATCATCTTCCAAAATACCGTAGACAACGTCGTTGGGAAGGCCGTCATTTTCGGTATAAGCTGTAAATTGTCCGGTTTTTCTGTCAAGCAGATTAAGACCGCCTCCGTATGTGCCTACCCAGAGTCTGTCAGACCTATCTTCGTAAATTGAATTGACCTGGTCCTGACGCAGACTGGTCGGATCATTCGGGTTATATTTGTAATGAATAAAATGTTTTGTCTTTGGATCATATTTATTTAGACCACCGCCATCTGTTCCGACCCAAAGTATCCCTGATCGATCTACATAAACTTTTCTTATTATATTGTTGCTCAGGCTGTATTTATTTCCCGGCTCATGTTTGTATATAGCGTATCGGTTGGTTTGCGGATTAAGTTTGATTATACCATTTCCCCAGCTTCCAGCCCAGATGTTCCCTTTTTTATCTTCACATATTGAAGTTGAAAAATCGGGAACAATGCTTTTAAAACGAAGCGTTTGCGTACCCGAATCATTTGTTCTGTACAAACGGTCGAGCGCACCGGCGCCGATCCAAAGCGCGCCTGAACGATCTTCAAAGATTGAAGTTACCCAGTTGCTTGAAATGCTGTTGACATTGTTCTTATTAGTTAAGAATCTTACAAACTTATTTTTTTGCCGGTCGAACATTACAAGCCCACCGTGCCATGAACCAAACCAGAGCATGCCAGTATGATCTTCACAGATAGTTCTAATTGGGTCTGTAATCAATCCATTAGGTTGATCAGAATTGTATAAATAAGCATGAAATTTTTGTTTCTTCTGATAAAGTTTGTTAACGCCTCCGTCAACTGTTCCGATCCATAAAATACCGGAACGATCTTTATAGATTGATGTAATACTGTTTGAGCTCAGGCTATTGGGATTATTTGTGTCGTGATGGTAATGAAGGAAGTATAGTTTTTTACTCCCACCATTTAAATTATTTTTATTTTCCGAAAGAACTGCTTTGTTGAGACCATCTGCAGTTCCAACCCACAGCACATTTTCTCCCGGAAGTGCTGATGTAGTTACTTTTATAGATGTTATTTTGTCATCACTCAAACTGTTGGGATCTTTAGGATCATGTCTGTACCGGATGAAAGTAAGTAAAGAATCTTTGTTCGGAGGATTATCATCCATATTTATTTTAAAAAGTCCTTCATTTGTACCAACCCACATCGAATTAAATTGGTCTATGTAAATGGTGTTAATTTTGCCAAAAATATTTTTTAATAATCGATCAGGGAAATAATGCCTGAAACTTTCTTTTTCTGTATCGAATCTTTCAAGACCATAATTGGAAGCGATCAATAATCCCCCGGAATTATCTTCATAATAAATTTGATTAATGTTATTGGCATTAATCAAATTATTACCAGCATTAAAATTGTTTGCATAATGAATGAAACGGACATGATCTGAATAGTCTTTTCTATCAATATCTGAATTGCTAACCATTTTGTTAAGTCCGTTTTTTGTACCAATCCAAAGTATTCCTTTATTGTCTTCATACAGTGACAGGACTTCATCATTGTCAATGCTAGAAGAATCCCCTGGAATATTCTGGAAACAAGTAAAGCGTTCAGTTTTTCTGTCAAACTTATCTAGTCCTCCTCCAAGAGTACCTACCCATAATGTTCCGGAACTATCCTCACAAAGCGAATAAACCCAGTTATGGCTCAGGCTTGTTGAATCACCGGGAATATTTTTATAAACAGTAATATTATATCCATCATATTTATCCAGACCATCAAATGTACCGAACCAGATAAATCCTTGTTGGTCTTGCAGAATACAATTTACAGTGGATTGTGAAAGTCCCTGTTTTAGGGAGATATGCTCAAATACAGTTTTTTGTGCTTGTAAGAATGTTATGTTCCCCCAATTCAGTAAAACAGAAAGAAGCATAATTACGGTAAATTGAGCAAAGTGATGATATTTAATACGGTTCGTCAATTTAAAGTGGATTTAGTTTCCCATTGGTTTAATCCCGGAAATAAAATACAATATTAATTATTAAGAATGAAGTAAAAGGATAAGGAAAATTGGGATAAATCTGTTCAAAGTCCGCGGACTCCCACCTCGTCAAAGAAGGCAGACGGAGTTCTCAGCCATTGGTTAATTATATGCTGACAGCAGTTAATCTTATCCCCAGTTTTTCATAATTACATCTAATTTTCAAAGCTGCTGCAGAAAACGCCGGCGTAACCACGGCCGAGCTTAGCACGCGCATCTGACATTGCAAATACTTTCTAAATCAAGATAACTGGCTGGCTGTTTTTTTAATTCATGATTGATGAATTTGGAGAAGAAGGGTGTTTAAATTTTTTTACCCACCTCTAAATCTCCTCCTAGGAGGAGACTTATATTTTCATTCATATCAATCTAATATCAGTTTTTATCTTTTTATATGTCAATATAACTGCATTTAAAAACAAAGGACATTCGGTTAAGAAGAATTATATTTTGCCTTACTTATTAGGTCTTGTTATCATTTCCCAGAAGCGTATTGTCCCCTCCTTTGGAGGGGCAAGCCTGTCCGGCGTAGTCCGGCAGTTGCCGGACGAAGACGGAGAGTGGGTTCATGACCAATTATCTCATCCCCAGTTTTTCATAATCTCGCCGAAACATTCCAACCCGCTGTAGATAACGCCGCCGTAACCGTGGCCGGGTTTTGTCCATGCACCGGACAAATAAAGATTTTTTATTGGCGTCGAATGATCTAATCTTGTACTGCCTGAGTTGTCTACCGTTTGATCGAATCCGTAAATAGCTCCTCTGTAATTACTCGTATATCTCAAGTTAGTTAACGGCGTACCTATCTCCTTAACTTCAATTGCATCTCTCAACCCGGGAAGGACCGTACTTTCAACTTTATCGATCAGTATGTCAGCCATTCTTTCTTTTTCTTTATTGTACTCTTTCTTATTATTCTTAAAATAATCATCCGTGTATTTTTCCCAATGATCAAATCCTTGAATTGTTAAAATGTTAAGTGTGTTCTTTCCTTCGGGTGAATATCCTTTGTAAACATTATCGTAAAGCATTAAGCCGTATCCGCCGTTTTCCAGGTCTGCTTTTTTCATTAATTCATAACCGGCATCGTCATCATAACCGGGATTATAAAATATTTCGGTATCTGTAATTCCGGTTTCTTTAACCAGGTCTTTTTTAAGCCCGAGGAAAACCTGGAAACATGAAAGACTTACGCTCAGCTTTTCCATCTTTGCCAGGTATTCTTTCATTGCACTTCTATCATCCGGCATTTTGTCAAAAGTATCAAATGTATTTGCATTGGAAACCACAACCTTTGCAGTATACTTTTTCCCATCTGCGGTTACAACACCGTAAGCCGTGTTTTCTTTTGTAAGTATTTTTTCAACCCTGCTTCCGGTAATTACTTTACCGCCGTGTCCTTCAATAAACTTTTCAAAGGCATCGCTTATTTTCTGCGATTTTCCTCTCGGATAATATCCGCCTTCCTTTAAATAACTGAAAGTCGGCATAGCATAATAATAAGGTGAAAGCTTTGACGGCGGCAGTCCGTAATATCCCCATAACGAAGAAACAATAGCTTTAAGTTTCGGATTTGTTATTCTTGCATCAACAAGATTTCCCCAGGTTCGGTTGTATGCTTTTAGTATGTACGGAAAATCCTGTGCGAAGGTGTTCATATTAATTTTTCCTCCTGCGGCAGAATATTTTCCAATATCTTTTGTTATTCCCTCCATATCTTCAAATATTCCTTCTATCCCTGCTTTTTCTTCGGGGAATAATTCAATAAGATTGTTTATATATGCTTTAATATTTTTCTGCGGTACTCTTATATCATAATCCGGAAATATTATTCTATAAAGATTATGGTGCGGTTCAAATTCAACTTCTTTTATCTCAGGAAATCCGGAGATAAGATTGTGAATTCCGTTTCTCTCTCCTACAGTTGTAGAATGAAGCGATACATCAAAAACAAATCCGCCGGGACGTGTAAAAGTAGTTGCATATCCTCCGACTTTAGTATGCTGTTCAATTACCAACGGCTTAAATCCCTGTCGTGCAAAAGCCGCGGCACAACTTAATCCGCCTAAGCCTGAACCAATAATTATTGCGTCGTATTCGTTCTCATCTAAGTTTTTGCTAAAACCTTTTGGTAATGTCTGCCAGTCAAGCGATAATAGTGCTATTCCACAAAGCACTTTTTTTATGAAGTCTCTGCGTTCAATAAGATTTGCTCCCATTTTATTCTCCCTCTTTTAATTGATATCTTATTCCGCATTAAGAAAAGTTTTAATTACTCTGTAAAATTGGAGATTATAATTTTAATAAACAATATGTTTATGTGAGCTTCCGAATTTTCAGGCGCAGATGAATGAGTAAAAACGGTTGTCCACAGGACTCCTTCGGAGAAATCATTAAGAGCAGTTAATGTTTTTCACTTTAACCCAAATGGATAAATCTCGTCAGAGTCCGTGGACTCATACAGAGTCCACAACCATTGGTTAATGATATTGTATATTATCATTAACCAACAGCTTTATCAAAGGACAATATCTTCCTACTTTATCTGGAATGATTTGCTGGCAATAACATTTCCGTTTGAATCCTGTATTTCCACACGCCAATTACCTTTCCAGGCCGGTACGATAGTTTTAGCAGACCATGTGTGCCATGTTTTTGCTTTAACCGGCAAATTAATTTTTGCCATTTGTTTATCCTTATAAAACCAGACATGAGAAATTTCCGTCGTATCTATTTGGCTTGTGAGTCCCGTAAAGCAGTATAATTTTCCAACATCAGAATTAAAGACAGAATCAGTTCCTACCGGCTGCCTGTTTTCTATAGAAGTGCAGACAGCAATATCTGTAACTTTTATGTTTGATGAATTCTGGGCATATAATCCGCATGACAATAGAAGAGTTATCACGAAAGCGAGTGCATATTTTTTCATCTTAAATAAACCTCCATTTTGTTTTTAATAATTTAATCTAAAACCCAAACATAAATACAAGCAATTTCATCATACTACGTAATACTCTCTTTCCAGGGCACTACTATTTTTCACAAACTTAAACTATCAACTTTCCAACAAATCTTTTAATCCTTTAAGAACTACATTCCAAAAATTATCAGAATCCTTATATCTTTTTTCATCGCCGTTAAAATTATCTTCTGTAACTTTTAAATTAGTTCTGCTGTTCTCTTCATCCAGCTCATAAGTAACGTATGAATAATTTGATTCAACATCCGGCAGGCCGGAATCAATGCTTAAATCTTTGGTTCTTAACAATCGTCCGGGATCAATTTCTAAAATAATTCCTTTAACGTGAACTTTCTTTGTATCGGCATCCTGCCAGATAATTGAGCTTCCCTTCTTCCAATCAGAAATTACTTCGCTGTGGTACATGTATTGTTTTGTTAATTCCGGATTCGTAATTGCATCCCAGACTTCAGCCGGCGGCGCATCAATAGTTATAATTTTTTTTAAAAATAATACTTTATCCACAACATTTATCTTAATAAATTTTAGAACAATTTAAAATCTATTTATGAATTATTCCTTGATAACTATCATAATTAATTGGTTTTAATGTTAAATTAATATTATAATTCTTTAGTCATTAGATAAGAAAAATACATAAATGAATTTTTTTTCATCCTTCAATAAAGTGTTATCTGCCTTTGAAAAGCACAAAGTTGAATATATACTTGTCGGCGGGTACGCAGTTGCCCTATATGGTATTCCCCGTGCTACTAATGATATTGATATTTTTATAAAACCCGAAGAAAAAAATTTTAATAAACTAAGAGCTGCATTAAAAGAAGTATTTAACGATGACTCAATTGAAAAAATTATATTATCAGACAAGGAATTATATCACGTAACCAGGTACGGAACACCGGAAGGATATGCTATTGATATTCTGGTTCAATTAGGTGAGATGTTTAATTTTTATAATATAAAATCACATGAAATTGAAATTGATAAGATAAAAGTCAAAGTAGCTGATATTGACTCTCTTATAAAAATGAAAGAAAATACCCCTAGAAATATTGATAAAGAAGATTTATATTATTTAAAACAATTAAAAAAAAATGCCGGTATTTAAATACAAAACATACCAGGAAGCCCGTGATGCCTTAATAGTTAAAAATCCCGATGAAAACTATTACCGAATGCTTTCGGACTTCTATGAAACCTTCGGCAAGATTTTTACAAAAAGATTTCCGCATGGAGTCTATAATTTTAAAACTATTCAAGAAGCCCAAAAGCAAAAGGAAGACTGGATACTTAACCGCCTGCCGTGATTATTTTTTATCTACAAGCTTCATAGTGTTTGTATTATACCTCGGACCAATATCGGGATATTTTTTCATTAAATTTTCTATATCATTCAAATCTTCCGCACTAAGTTTTATATCTGCGGCCTTTGCATTTTCTTCCAGGTATTTAATTTTTTTAGTCCCCGGGATAGGAATAACATTTTCTCCCTGCGCCAGAACCCATGCAAGTGCTAATTGTGCCGGAGTACAGCTTTTCTTTTGTGCAAGGTCTTCAAAACCGGCAGCAAGCTTAGAATTATTCTCCCAATATTTATCGTCAAACCTTGGTATGGTTCTGCGAAAATCATTTTCGGGCATTGTTTCTCTTCTAACTGTATTCGTCATTAATCCGCGGGCGAGAGGGCTGAACGGGATTAAAGAAATATTAAGCTCACGGCAGACCGGCATAATCTCTTTTTCAACATCCCTGGTTAATAAAGAATATTCGCTTTGTAAAGCGGCTATCGGGTGAACCGCATTAGCTCTTCTGATTGAATCGGCAGATGCTTCGGATAAACCGAGGTAACGAACTTTTCCTTCCTTAACAAGATCCGCCATTGCTCCAACCGTTTTTTCCACAGAAACTTTCGGATCAATTCTATGCGCATAGTATAAATCAATTGTATCGATCTTTAATCTTTTCAAACTTGCTTCGACAGCTTTTTTTATATATGCAGGCGAACAATCGAGATAAGCGTCATCCATGCTTTTAAAGTTTTTTATTCCCTCTTTAATTCTAAAACCGAATTTAGTTGCTATAAAAACCTTATCTCTATTTGCCGGTAAAACATTTGAAATAAGTTCTTCGTTTTTACCCGCGCCGTAGAAATCAGCCGTATCCCAAAAATTAATTCCCAGATCCAATGCTTTGTGAAGAACTTTAATCGATTCTTCATCATTGGTTACACCGTATGCATGACTCATACCCATGCAGCCCAATCCTACCGCAGATAATTTTTCATCCGTATTTCCGAGCTTTCTATATTTCATCAAAAACCTCTTATTACTTTTTTTGTATAACTTTAATCAACTTTAAAATGTTAAACTCATTTAAAAAAGTATTTAATTGATTGAATAAATTCAAACGAGTTTGATACAGCACATACCCATAACAATAAATATTGCTTCAATTAAAAGCAGCATCATATAACTTTAATGAAATAATATTATCTACGGTGTTATTTAATTAACAATTAAAAATTTGTTGTGGGATCATCCGCTGACGGTCCGTAAACCGAAGGAACTTTTCCGCCTGCGAGGCGAATATAAACAGACATTTGTCCCCGGTGGTGTATATGGTCAAAAAGCATCATTAACATAAATTCATCGGCAATAAATTTTGCCCCGGCAAATTCAATAGTCTTTTTAATTTCATTATCTGATAAATCGGATAATTTATTAATTACAATTGATGTTTGATTATTAAAATCTTCAATAAGAGTGTGGAGGTCTTTAGGATTATAATTCTGAAAGACTGATCTATCCAATTTTTCGCCGAAGACATAAGACTCGGTTAAAAACATTTCAAACACAAATGTTGACAAAATCTTTTTAGCAGTCTGAGACCGCTCGTGCGGAGTAAAATCTAATTTGTCTTCCGGGAATGCCTGCATAACTTTAAGAGTAGTTGCAAATTCTTTTCTGAATAATTTTAATAAGGTTTCTTTGGTGACCATTATTGACTCCAGCTAATTAGTTATAAAAAATTTATCTTTCCACAATATTTTTAATTTTTTCAAGAAGTTATTCCATTCCGTTTTTTGAATGTTCATATCCCTGCTGGCCTGCAAAACCTTTCTGTGTCCAGGCAAACCTGGTTTTATTTCTGCCTATTACATCTGCGTTGTAAGTAACCGGAGAATAATTTTTCCCTTTGTCTTGACATGTTATCCCCCGGTATTCACCTTGAAAAACAATCTCGCTCCCGACCTTCCAATCTGTGATAGTCTGCGTTCCGAATAAATACTTTTTAATAATATCAGTATTAATTAATGCTTTCCACACTTTATCAGGCCCTGTGTTTATTTCAATCGATTCAGATACTTCAAGATCTTGTCTCATTTATTTCCCTTCCAATTTTCTTTAATAATTGCCCATCTTTAATGGTCTTTCCATTCGCCGTTTATTTTTAAATATTTTTCCGAGAAGCCTTCATATTTAAAACCTAATTTTTTTACCAAAGATTTTGACCTTATGTTATCCGGCTGAATGTTTGCTTCAAGTCTGTGCAAATCAATTGTATCAAATGCATATTTCATTACCTCACTTAAGCCGGCATACATTAATCCTTTTCCTTCAAACTCTTTTGCCAAATAAAACCCCAGGAATGCACTCCGGAAATAACCTTTAATTATTTCACTGATGTTTACAACTCCTATTATTTTTTTCGTATCGCTAAAACAAATAAAGAATCCGATTTTTCTAATATTATCCAGACTTTCTATATATCTCGCAAAATTATTTTCAGTTAACGGCGGCTGTACGAAAGGAGCGGGGCCATTACCCGGTTTTGAAAACAGTTCATAAAATTCATTAAAGTCGTTCATCCCGGGTGTACGGATAATAATGAAATTATCGAAATTATTTTTTTCGACAGTTGTGTTCATTTTATATTTTTTAAATACAATCCGCTTGCAGTGAAGTTAAATTTGAATCCAGGTAAATTTTTAATTTTTATAAAAGCTTTGAATAATTTAAGTATTCATCTTCTCAATTAAAAGCTCAATTGCCCGAACAATTACTAAAGATTTATAATATAATCCTTGATGGTATAAATTATTTTTCTCATTAAGATATTTTAGCATCTTATAATATAAAGCCCTATTTTAATTTTTACACATCATAAATATTTAAGCAAGTTCGGAGGAAAAATTGTTTGAAGGAACTCTTATTACTTCCAACGATCATTGGCTGCTCTGGGCAGTTCTTTTCATAATTGCCGCATTCAGCTTGTGGGCGGAAAAATCCAAAATAGGCTCAAAGCTTTCGGCAGTTGTTATTGCCATAATAATTGCTTTTATTCTTTCAAACATTTCAGTAATTCCTACTCAGGCACCTGCATATGATTTAGTTTGGAATTATCTTGTTCCGCTTGCAATACCGCTTCTTCTTTTTAAAGCCAATCTTAGAAAAATAATTAAAGAGGCCGGGCCTACATTAATTGCTTTTTTGTTCGGTGCTGTAGGTACAATTATCGGTACTCTCATATCATTTAAAATATTTAATTTAGGACCCGAAGGCTGGAAGCTGGCAGGTATTTTTTGTTCGACATATATAGGCGGATCGATGAATTATGTAGCGACTGCCGCCGCACTTCATCTGCATGCTGGAGATTTGTTAACCGCCGGCGTAGCTGCCGATAACCTTGTTATGGCAACTTACTTTGTAATTTTGTTTGCAATTCCCAACAGCGCATTTTTTAAAAAATTATATCCTACCGAGCATGATGATAAGGCAAATTCAACAGATGAAAGTATAAAAATAAACGAACAGGAAAAACCTGATTTATTTAACATGGCAAAAGCACTTGCCGTCGGATTTTCAATTTGTGCGGCGGGATTTCTTTTAGAAGGCTTTATTAACATTCAGGGAAGCGGAATATTAATTATTACGGCTATTGTTGTTTTATTAGCTACGGTGTTTCCAAAGCAGATCGGGACAATTGAAGGTGCCGACCAAATCGGCGCTTTGCTGATGCAGGTATTTTTTGTTGTAATAGGCGCAAGCGCAAATATTTATGTAGTATTAAAAGTCGGACCGATTTTATTTTTCTTTGCTGCTGTAATATTGTTGATTCACCTTATATTTATCTTGACAGCAAGCAAGTTATTTAAACTCGATCTTGCGGAAATTGTTATAGCTTCGAATGCAAATATGGGCGGACCGACTACCGCCGCTGCTATGGCTATTGCAAAAAATTGGAAAGATCTTGTAATCCCTGCTGTCCTTTGCGGAACACTCGGCTATGCAATTGCTACTTTTATCGGTGTCGGATTGGGAAATATTCTTCATTAACTTTACGGCACAATTATCATAATAAACTGAAACCGAGAAATTTACAAATTCTTTTTTAACTGGTTTACTCTGTTAATCCCGTTTAGCGCCGCAACTCTATAAGCCTCGGCCATTGTAGGGTAATTAAAAGTTGTGTTGATAAAAAACATTAGGGTATTTCCGTCACCTTTCTGCGACATAATAGCCTGGCCGATATGAATAATTTCCGCAGCGCCATGACCGAAACAATGCACGCCGAGTATTTTTAATGTTTCCCTGTGAAAAAGAATTTTTAACATTCCCGTTGTTCTGCCTGTTATTTGTGCACGCGCCAAATGCTTGAAGAAAGAATGCCCGACTTCATAAGGAATTTTTTCTTTTGTTAATTGTTCTTCCGTGTAACCTACCGAACTAATTTCCGGGATAGTGTAAATTCCTGTCGGTATAAATTCAACAAGCTGATGATCGCATTTACCGAATACAATATGAGTCGCCGCAAATCTTCCTTGATCATAAGAAGCACTTGCAAGATTCGGAAACCCGATGATATCACCGGCCGCATAAATATGAGGAATTGGAGTCTGGTTATTTTCATTCACTACAATTGAACCTTGAGCATTTGTTTTTATACCGAGTTTGTCCAATCCCATATCATCTGAATTACCCGTCCTGCCCTGAGCCCATAAAAGATAATCCGTACGAATTTCTTTGTTTGATTTTAAATAGACTGTAACTCCATTGTCATCTGCAGCAACCTTTTTATATTCTTCGCTGTGCCTGAGTATAACGCCGTTCTCACGTAAATGATATGCAACTGCATCGATTATTTCATCATCTAAAAATGCAAGAAGTTTATCACGCGTATTAATTAAATTTACCTTTACGTGCAGTCCTCTAAAAATAGAAGCATATTCGCAGCCTATAACGCCGGCACCGTAAATTGTTATTGTACTGGGGTTGTCCTTCAAATTTAGAATTGTGTCGCTGTCTAAAATTCTCGGATGATTAAAATCAACATCATCAGGATGGTAAGGACGCGAACCGGTTGCAATTAAAAAATAATCGGCCGAATAAGTTTCTTCCGCTCCGTTAGTCAATTTAACGAAAATGGTGTGTTCATCAATAAATTTTGCCCTGCCGTCAATTATATCTACTTTGTTACGCTCATAAAAACTTTTCCTTAGATTGAACTGTTCTTGAATAACCATTTCAGCTTTTTTCAGCAAGGATTGAAAATTAGATTCATCCAGCCTATTGCTTTCATATAAAATTTGACTTGCATGCCGCAGGGCTTTACTCGGGATTGTGCTTGTGTGCGTACAGCTTCCGCCTACCATTGAAAAATAATCGCACATAGCGACGTGCAATCCTTCTTTAGTACATTTCATAGCAGCGCCTTCGCCTCCAGGCCCGCTGCCGATTACTATAACATCATAATGATTTTTCATTTTCACCGTTTTTCTTTTGGCTCTAATTTATAAAAATCTTTGTAAACTTTAATAAGGACGGGTCACTTTAAATAAGAAATTTACTTACTGTCCAAAATAAATGTAAATCAGAATATTACTCCGATCAATAAACTGTATTGTATGGATTCAAGTCCGGATTCAAAAAAATCACATTATTTTAAATCATCAAAATAAGGTAATAAGGTTATTTTATCGGGTGTTGATTGTTGTTACTAAGGTTAATAAACTTTCAGCCAAAAACCGATCGCCCAAGGATGAAATAAGGTTATCATGCTTAGTAATAATTTTGGATTACCGTAGAAAACAATTACGCCTTAAAACCTTATTTCCCGATCTAACCTTAAAAACATAAATTTCCCTAGAATAAATAAACCTTATTACTTTATCCAATTTAGAAAGCCCAAACATTTATTTTATTCCTTTAACTGTATACTTTAGATGGAAATAAGAAATTCATTTTTTAGCGGAGAATTTTTTGAAGAAATTCATTTTTGAAGAATTAATATTCAATACTTTTTTTCAATGCAACTTTGGAATTAAACCTTAAGAAAATAATAAGAGCATATAAGCTTGTGTATAACGGCACTGCAGTCCACATTCCTACCAAACCAAAATCTAAAGTAACGCCAAGTAAATAAGCCAGCGGAACAAATACAAACCAGTTTACAGTAACATCAGTTAACATTACAAACAATGACTCACTGGCAGCCAACAACCCGTTTGCAAATACATATCCCACTCCGAAGAAAATCTGTGCGAAACCGGCAATCCGCAAAATAGGAATGGCAATATTGATAATACTTTGGTTTGTAGTTAAAATTGATACAACCACTCGGGGAAAAAACACAAAAATGATACCTAATAAAAATGTATATGAAGTACAAATCTTACTTGTTTCAAATCCCCACTTCTTAGCAGATTTAATATTCTTACTTCCTAACTGATTCCCTATCAAAGTTTGTGCAGCTATACCAAAGCCCATTGAAGGCATAAAGGATAAAAACATTGCCGATAAAACAACCTGGCTAGCAGCCTGCGGTGAAGGTCCGATCAGTCCGATTATGGATATAAATAATAACAGTCCCGTTAAAGTGAAAACACTTTGAAAAGAAACCGGCAGCGAAAGTTTTAAAATGACTTTTGCAATACTTCTATTAAACCGAAAATTTTTAAAAAGCATATATTTGCTTCTATAGCTTTTCATCAAACTAACGGCAACATAAACGGAAGTTTCCAGCATAGTGGCAATAGCAGAACCTAAACCTGCTCCGGCAATCCCCATTCCTTTCAATCCAAAAGCACCGAATACGAGAGTATAATCAAGAAATATATTAGTCGCATTTGCAAAAACACCTGCAATCATGAAGATTTTAGTTTTGCCGATTCCGAAGTAAAATCCCCGATAAGAAACGGAGACTAAAAAGAAAGGAAGCCCCATGAACCTATAAAACAAATAACTGCCGGCATAACTGCCTACTTTTTTATCTGCGGCAAATAGATTTGCAATATTTGAAGAAAAGGATACAACAATTGCAGCAAAGACTAACCCGATAACAAGTCCCATAATAAGAGAAGAAGTTAAAACTTTACCGCATTCATTATAATTTTTTATTCCGTCATTTCTTGAAATTAATACCTGCGTACCGGTTGATAAATTAGAGAAAAAACTTATAACAGCCCACGTAGCATAAAAAGCAATACCAAGTCCGGCAAGCTCATATTTTGCGTCCGGCAGCCTGCCTAAAAAAGCCGTGTCTGCAAGAGAAAGCAGCATCTGCACAGATAGACCGGCTATTACAGGTAAGGCTAATTGCAAGATTGTTTTTTTATCCTGGCCTGATATTATCCTCTTCATTAATAAACCGGAAATTAATTTCCGACATTATATATATTGTTATAAACATTAAATCAAAATACAGATTCTATTTTACATCTACTGTCTCTTCAAGAACCTTGGATTTGTCTTCAGTCTCAGAAATATTATTTCCGTTATGTTTTTTGCCGTTCCCTATAAATTCATTCTGCCAAATATCGTCTGTCATAGATAAGAACTTTTTATTATACTCGGTTAATCCTTCATAATATAAGGGATCTTTAATAGCTTCTGCGGCATCTTCATCAATCGGTATGGGTTTTGTTTCTTCAAGAAGCTTACGGGTAAATTCATAATGATCTCTTATTCCGCATGGTGCAATTAAATTGTGTACCTCTTTACCTTTCTTTTCAAATCCATAATCGCGCTGCCACTTACGAACCCCAATCATTAAATCTGATTTTAAAGCATCATTAAGATTGCCGTCGCCGGCATATATATCTTTAATATTAACCTTTGAATACGGGTAGAAAACACAAGGCGTAACATTACCATTCCATTCTATATAAATATAGCCGCCGGATCTTCCGCCTGCCAAACAGCCGCTTGAGTAAACTCCGCCGTTCCAAAAATCGGGTAAGAAAATATGTTTATCGTGTATTATGTGTTTTTCTTGCCTGTACATCCATTTTCTTTGCTCAGGGGTTACCATTAAATCAAGGCTTTGATGACGGCCGATGGGCATGTATTGAAATATCCAGCCGTATACGGCGCCCTGCTGCCCGAAATAAAAATCAACAAATTTATCCGAAATTATTTTTTCGGCATTACTTCTTGTAGCAGTAACAGAAACTCCGAACGGTACGCCAACTTCTCTTAAATTAGCCATAGCATCCAGAATTTTTTTATATACACCCTTTCCCCGTCTTTCATCGGTTTCTTCTTCAAAACCTTCAACTGAAATTGCAGGTGTTATATTACCGACCTCGGCCATTTGTTTTGCCATATTTTTATCGATAAGTGTTGCATTTGTGTACATCATAAAATAATTATCCTGGTGTTCTCTGCATAAATCTAAAATACTTTTTCCATTTGACCGCCACATTAACGGTTCCCCGCCGGAAATTACGGTAAAGAAAGAATTCCATAAATTGGTTTTCTCCGTAACTATCCTGTCGACAGTTTCGTAATCAAGCTTTTCGGATGCTTTTGCACCGCTGCCGGCATAACATCCGGTACATTGTAAATTACATTTCTTACCCGGGCTTATGGTTATAAATCCCGGCGGTTCCTGTCCAAATTCTTTTATAAACTCTTCATTCATTTTTCTTTGATTTTCAAGCATGATCCTGCCGACAAACAAATTAAGTACTTTTTTCCTTACGCTCGGGGAAATATTTTTATTGGTTAAGGCTCTTTCAACAGTTCCAACTAAGTTGGATAAAATCATATACCTTTCGTATCTAATGTTTCGAGTGTAAAGTTTTTCACCTTCCACAATCGCTTTATAAATATATTCCTTTGCACGTTTAGCCGCATATTTTCTTAAAACGCTGTTTCCTAATACGAAATTCAATATATAAGGAATTGTTTTTTTTATTTGAAGATTAATTTTTTGCATCATTTGCCTCCTATTTTTTTTTAACTGCATCGGCGTGTTATTTCATTTTTCATTTTTTTAATTATATTAACTCATTTCCAATCACTCATCGCATTTTCAAAATTATTTGTAAAGCCTGTATGTGCCGTCAAAAGAAAATCTATTCCTTCAAGTTTTGCTAATTTTTTAATAGAGTTCTTTTGCATTTCCTTATTCATTTGTAGAAAACTGCGATCCATAACAACTCTACCATTTTTAATATTTAGTATATCACCGACAAACAAATACTTATCGTTTATAAGAAAACTCATTGAGCCTGGTGTATGGCCGGGAGTGCTTATACATTTTAACGAGATATTGCCGACATTTAAATCATCACCATCTTTAAGAAAAGTTAGTTCGCAAGGCGGCTTTTTATTGTGAATTAATTTTAAAAACCTTGCCGTTTTTCCGTTAATCATCTGCTCTTCTTCGGAGGAAATAAAAACTTTCGCACCGGGAAAAGCACTTATGCCTCCGGTATGATCACCATCCGAATGTGTAAGGAAAACCGCTTCGATATCCTCCGGATTTATTTTAAGTTTATCAAAAGCTTCTTTTACCCCTTCGGTATTTAACCCGGTATCGACACAGATTGTATTTGAATTATCATTAACGACATACATGCTTACAAATTTCAAATTTATTCTTGTTATATTTTCATTAACCGATTCGGTAAATATTTCTTTACCCGCCATTTCTTACTCCGTAATAATTCTGTTTAACCGAAAACAATTTTTAATGCTTTAAGTATCTGAAAAATCTTTTTCAAATCCGGTCTTCCATATCTATCTTTGGAAAATATTTCCCTGAGAATTCTTTTAGGCTGCCTGTAAAAGTTTGTATAGGCTTTTTTAATCATTGTTTCCAATTCATTGGGTGTAATATTATCGGTTCTAAATACCGAATGCATAGCGTCATATTTATCCCAATCTTTAGTAATAATTTTCTGTTCAACTTCATTCCATAAAACTGTTCCGGGATACGGTGTTAATATTGAAAACTGGGCAATCCCGGGATTAATTGCTTTTGCATAATCAATTGTTCGTTTGATATCATCTAAAGTTTCAGAGGGTTCTCCAAGCAGAAAAGCGCCCCAGGTTTCAATACCGTTTTCTCTTAATAATTCTACGGCCTTTAAAGAAACTTGAGAAGATGCCTTTCCGCCTTTCTTATATGCTTTCAAAATCCTTTCATTAGGACTTTCTATTCCCAAAAACATTTGACGAACTCCGGCCTTTGCCATAATCTCGGCTGTTTCAGGTTCTTTGATAAGATGATCTCCTCTTCCCATAACCCAGCGAACGACAGGTAATCCCCGCCTGATAATTTCATTAAACAATTCAATAAGCCTTTTATTGTCAAAGTTAATTATATCGTCAACTATAAGAATTCTTTCAGCATCATATTTATTGATTATTTCTTCTATTTCCGAAATAGTATTTTCAACAGATCTGACACGAAACCTTTTACCAGCCAACACACCAACATCACAAAATTTGCAGCTGTAAGGACAGCCTCTGGCGGTTATAAACGGATATTCAAGTACTTCATTTGAATTTGATTTATTGTTATGATCATATAACCAATTTGCTTCTCTTAACGGAAACGACAATTCATCGAGATTATCGATATAAGGTCTTAAAGGATTATGAATAATTTTTCCCGATGCATTATCTATCCATGAAATTCCTAAAACCTTTTCAGGATTAAAATTTTTCCCGCTTTTAATGCCTTCCAATAATTCTACTGCAGTTATTTCTCCTTCGGCACGAACCACATAATCGACGAATCCGCTGTTTAATACTTCTTCAGGACTGCTGGTTGGATGAGGGCCGCCCATTATAACAATCTTGCCAAGTTCTTTTGCGGTTTTTGCTATTTTAAGTCCCGAATTAAATTGAACTGTATTGCTGGAAATACCGACTAAATCGGCCTTGGAAAAATCCGGAACGGCATTAGGGTTTTCTAACAATTCGATTTGAACATTATGACCGGCTGTTTTAAGAGATGAAGCAATATATGAAACTCCCAGAGGCTGCATTTTAACCCCGCTTAATTCAAATATTGCTCCACGATACGGAGAAACTAATGAAACATTCATCTTAAAATTCCAATTTTGTTAACCTACGAATTTTGGAGAGTTTAAGTGAATTCTCTAAAATTTATTTAAATACCCGCATATTGTTATAAAAATTATTTATTTAATATTCCCATAAATAAATTGAACATTCTCTTACAGAAATTTTCCACTTCTATATCATGACGGTTAAAAAGCATTTCCACATTAAACGCTATCGGAATACTTCTATATAATATTGCAATATCTTCTATTTTAACTTTCTTATTCCAATTCGACTTTTTTATTCCGTCTTTTATAATTTTTGATATTAACGATTCCTGATCCGATATAATTGAACGGATATTCTTTTTCATCTCTTTATAATTCAAATGAGCAACTTCTGAAAAAAGCAGTATTGAAATTCCTTTATTCCGTAAAAAATATTTTATATGACAGTGTAAAAATTGAAAAAGTCTTTCTTCCGCAGGTTTTTTACTCTCTGCAATCACTCGAAGATCTTTCATTAATTCAGTTTGAACATCTTCCATTATGCTTGTGATAATTTCCCGTTTCGATTTAAAGTGACGGAAAATAGCTCCTTCCGAAATACCGACACGTCGAGCCAAATTTCTTGTAGAAAGATTGTGCAGACCCTCTTTCCTTATAGTATCCAGAACCGCTTTTTTAATCTGCCCGCGCCTTATATCCGAAGATTCTCTTTTCATATGTAAGTAATCATTTATTTACTTAAATATTAATAAATTCTATTTAATAATGCAAGAATCATTAATCACAAATATATTTTGTCCGCAGCTTTTTCAAAGAAATTATCCGGCACAAGCTATATTAAGGAAGTTATCGAATTTAAAAATATGTAAAATTACCGGCAGATATTATTTAGCAGAGGAAATAAGATTCCTTTATTAATATTTAAATAATTCTCAGTAACAGATTTGAAGCGAAGACGATATAAAGAAATTTTTACATATGAATTATACAAAATAATTTTTTAAAATTCAATTATAACACATTAATCGATCCGGGAAACGAATTTTATTTTCAACTCAAATCAATTCGGCCGCGTAACAAAAGAAAACGAATAAGGCTCCTTCATCCCGTTTCCGTACATATCGGTAATCATAGCAGAGATTGTAACTGTATATTTTGTGTTTGATCTAAGCGCCGATGAAGGTGTAAACTTAATCCGGTTCATTTGTTCATAAGGATAATTTCCGTCAAATGAAAATGTGCCAGCCGCTGCAGGTGACAATGTTATTGATGTAGTTGCAGAAGATAATTTAACGTAGTTATTAAAACTCATTATAAAAGGTTCCGTTGGCGAAACAAACAACTGCCCGTTTGACGGAGATGTACTTGAAACCTCAAGCGCAGCGGTTCTAAACGAAAATGTAAAATCCTGGCCAATCTCTACTCCGTCTTTTCCTTTTGCTGTTTTATCGATTAATACAGTAATTGTAGTATCCGATAAGAACGGCCCGCCGGTATAAATTCTTAAGATGTTTTCATCCGGCCACAACAAAATTGTATTCATAAGAGGAGTTACATGCGTCGACGATTCAACCGATGCTTTATCCATTCTTCTTGGAAACGTTACTGTTATTCCCGAATAACTGTAATTCAAAGGCGAGACATCAATATCGCCGTGCACAGGATCGGTCATTATACCGTTATATGTAGAATAAGACTGCACGGTTTTAAAACTAAATTCAAACGGGAAACGCAGATGATTCCCTGCAGTATCTATTGCAGCCGTACCGATTGAAACCTTGTATTCTTTATCGGGATAAGAATCTTTTTTAGCAAATGCATATGAGACTGAAGTTACCTTACTAAACGTAGTTATAGTTGCCCCGAGATTATACCCGCTTCTAGCATCGGAAAATAATGAGTACATAGGTGACTCCGTATAATTGCCCCAGTTGAAGATTCCTTCAACCGGCGGATCTACAGTGAAGGCTTTTTCAACACTTTCCCTGTCCATTGGCTTTGTAAACAGAATTGAAACTGTTATTCTTCCGTATCTCCAATCATAAACTATTTCACCTTTATCATCGGGATAAAACGACTCAATCAAATCGGGAACCGTTGATAATGTTATTTCACCAAGGTAAATTACACTGCCGCCCTGAAGCATAAAATTTGTATTCTTATATATCCGGTAATCATCGGCACGGATAGTAATATCGTAATTTCCTGCTCTAAGATCCCGGAAAGCGAACGAACCGTCAATCGGACTTACTTGGACTGAGTCGACGGTATTAACCTGACTGACGAATACCATTGCCTTGCTGTCTCTTTGAACAACCTTCCCTATTAAATCTGCATGAAGAAGATCATTAGTAAATTCTTTCGGAACCTCCGTTTGAGGCTCGACGATTGTTTTATTGCATCCGGAAATAATCAAAAGCATAAAAGCAAGAATTATAAGATATGTCTTCATTTCCTCTCCCTCCCTTTTACTTTGAAGATCTTATTAAATGTATTCTAATTACGCCGGAAAGTCATTACAAAAAAAATCCCACTTTTGACTGAACTCACTTTAGAAGATTTACATAATATAGGAATACATTATTATTTATTAATCGGCTTGAAAATCAAATTAAATGCCGGAAAAAAAGTGTCGATTTAACATTCTTTTTAAATCAAATCTCGCGGAAAGAACATGAATTTTATCAGGTTTTTGATAAGCTATCAGGTATTTGTAAAGTTAAATTGGTTATTATTCTTATTATATAAATTTTTGACAAGCCTCCCGACAATAAATTTACATAAGTCTATTAACACATCAATTATAGCTGCACCGGCAACTGCAATAATAAAATTAGTTTTAAATTAAGGAAACCGAATTTGTTTGTTATGCTAAAAATCCGATAACAATAAATTTGATTTTAAATAATATCAAAAATCTCTGTTAATTTTAATTGACCTAAAACATTCTTAACCTGTTCATTAACACCCTCAAGGCCGAAACTTACATTTTTATGATGGCACGATGTATAGGCATGAACCAGCAGCCCGATTCCCCAGCTAGACATATACTCAACATTAGATAAATCAACTGTAATGCTCTTACTTCCTTTGTCAATTGAATTTTGGACCAGGTTTTGAAATTCTTCTCCTTCAACTCCGATTAAACTTTTTTTATCAATAAAGATTATAGATTTGTCTTTATCATATTTCGCACTTATCTCCATAACTCTCTCCTTTTTTTCTTTTATGCTAAGTTAGCCATTATTTCTATTTTGTCAATAGTAAATAGAAATAAAAAAATTAAATAAAGGATATGGTTACGTTGACCTAGGCAATTTGATTTCTGTTGGGGGGAGTATTTTAACAACCTTTCTTTATTGTGTCCGCTTTAACTAATATTAAAAATCTTAGACAGTTTTAAACTGCTTAATACATCCTTTACCAGTTTATTGGCTCCCTCAACATTAAACTTAACATTATTTTTACTGCATGATCTATAGGCGTGCATAAGAAGTTCGACTCCGCTGCTTGATATGTAGTTTACTTTAGATAAATCAATTGAAATGCTTTTACTTCCTTTATCAATCGAATTATTAACAAGGTTTTGAAATGTTTCTCCCTCTACACCGATAAATTTATTTTTATCTACTGTTATTACCGATTTATCCGCAAAAAGTTTGGCATAAATTTCCATATATCCCTCTTCCAAAATATTCTCCCCTACTAAAATAGTCTTTATTTGATATATTACAATAACAAAAAAAAGAAGGGAAAATTCCAAAACTGATCTAAAAACTGCCAAAACCTCATTAATTACTTAATTTATTCCGCCTTTATTCAGTTTCTAATATTTTACAAGATTAAATCCGGTATTTTAATTATCCCCGCTGTTCATCATATCCTTCATCGACCGCGTAGTAAACCCCTGCGCCTTTCCCGGGGGAGTAAATTTTCCCTCCGGCGGATTCTCTTTTGATATTTTTGTAATCTCCTGAATTTCAATATGCGATCCGTCCATGCTGCTGTTGTATGTTTTTAATACAATAGGAATTTTGCCCGGCAGAAGTTCCCATTCGTCTTTTTCTTCCTCACCGCTGCTCGGGAATAACGACTTCATTTTTTGTGTTGCGTTTCCAATATTTTTGGATACACCTTCGTTGTCGTCTGCCGCCCAAATCATCATTACATTATCGCCTTGTTCAACAAGGTACTGTTTGCAGTTAAATCCGTTTATGTTCTTTTCCTTGCCGGTATATTTAACCTCCGGACCGGGCTGCGACTTTTTCTCTGCTTCTTCTTCATTCATTTGTTTCTGCATCTCCGGTGAAAGTTTCTTTTGCATTTCCTTTCCGGCAGCTTCGGCATTCTTCTGCATTTCTTCCATATCTTTGGACGACATTTCCATTACTGTTTTTCTCGGCCACATAACAAGATAAACCATCCCTTTATCTGCATTTACTATTGTTGATGATTTTTCACCTTTGGAAGAATAACTGTCTACGGCAAAGTTATTTCCTTTTAAATAAATTGTAGAATTGCTTTCTTTTTTTTCATTACCTCCGCTTTTTTTATCACCCATCAGTTTGTTATCCGGAAGATTCAAAAAGTACTCAGCTTCTTCGGTACTGCTTTTAAACCCTTTATCCTGGGGCCACATATTATTTGTAATAGGAATGCTGTACTCGGTTTGTTGAATTACATACTGAGCATGTGCAGTCGGTAAAAATAGAAATAGGAGAAATGCAAACGAAAAGATTATAAAATATTTCATTTCCTCTCCTTATAATGAATAAAAATTTTTATTAAATAAAATGAAAAATAGGCACTGTTTGTACCGGGAATAAATTTAACATCCTTGCCTTATGCCAATTGTATCCCGTAAAAATATTATTTGCAAGGTATTTATTCAATCCGCTTTTAGAACAAATTAAATAATTGGTTATATAAATTCAACTTTGAGCGGTGTCCTAGTATTTATTATTTTTTTCGCTAAAGGACGTCATGGCTCGACTCCGCTCGTCATGACGTCATTTAATTTCATTAAATCCCTCGACTTCGCCCGGGATGACAAAAAAATAATTTTCAAGATTTAAGCAAATTGGGACACTACCCAATCTTGTAAAAAATCCGACTGAAAGAACTGCTGCTAAATGAAGTTTTGCTGTGCATCCTAGGTTACAAAGAAGAATTAAATGAAAAAGCCGGTCAAAAGCTTGTTTTGAAAAAGCTACAAATTTCATTAATTTTGCCCCGCACCCTTAGCTCAGTTGGTAGAGCATCTGACTCTTAATCAGCAGGTCGCCGGTTCGAGCCCGGCAGGGTGCACTAAAAGTGCGAATTTAGATCAAATTCGCACTTTGTATTTTAAAGGGTTTGCATCATCGATCACAAATTGACCTAAATTGACCTCATTTTTATTGGTTTTTACCCATTTACTATGCCATTTACTATGCCATTATTATAAGTAAAAGTGTTTGATTTACTAAGGATAAAGCTGGTAGGTTTAAAGTGATTTGTTAATTTTTTGTATGATTTTTTTCTTCGGTTGCGGTCGTTTAAATTTTAACAGTTCCTTTTTCATTTTACTTATACTGATCTGATTATAATACCTATCTGTTGTGTTGCCATGTTCATGCCCGACCAATTCTTTTACAACCGATGCATCCATATCATATCTTGATCTGCATAAGGTTATAAAAGTTTTTCTAAATGTTCTCGCTGTGTATTCGTTTCTGAGACCGAGAAATTCAATATATCTAGTAATTGCTCTTCCTAGGTTTTCAACGCGTGAGTATTTCAATAGTTGATTGCCCTCAACTTCTAAAACCCTCATTTTTATTATAGGGACCAAATCTTCATGAAAAGCTATTTCTCTATATTTCTTTCTTTTGGGTGAATAGTAATTGATGATACGATTTTCTAAATCAACATTATCTTTTGTAATTGTCATTATATCGGAAGAACGCAAGCCGGTATAGAATAGTAAATAAACCGTTGTGGTAAAATTGGAATTTTTTTCATCCAGATTTTCAAAGATTTTTATAATATCCTTATCACTAAAAATAATTTTCTCTTTTACTTCTGGTTTGGTTTTAACTTCCCGGTTTATTTTGAACATTGGAGTATAGTTATATTCAAATAAGAAATTCATAAAATGAACCAGCTGTTTACCATATGCATGGATGCTGTTCTTTGCCAGAGGTAATTGCTTAATTTCATTCAACCAATCTTCTACAAGTAATTTATTAATACTGCTGCAAGGAGTATTTTCATCAAATGTTTCGGTAAACTTCTTAAAGAATCGGTTATAGTCTTTTATCGTTTTAGAGTTTTTGTTTTGGTTGTTTCTCAGAAAGTGTTCAAATGCATCTTTCAGTGTTGAACTTTGAAGTCCTATACGTTTTAATTTTTTGTTTTTTATTGTCAGTTCGTCTTGTAGTTCCTTTGCATATTTTTTAGCTTTTTTTAGATTGGTATCATTAACAGGAAGGTGTGTTGATTTCGATTGAACTTTCTTTGATAACGGATCAAACCATTGAATATAAATTATTCCTCCTCTTTCTTTAATTATTGCCATAATTATCCTTTCTTCATAATTTTCTCTAATATTTTATTTCCGTTCATAGAACCGGATTTTTGTTTGGCGGTTTTGTTAAAGAATTTATTAAAGTCTTGTTCTGAAAATATTTTTTCATCTTTAGGTTCGGCTTTATGAATTGTATTTTCCCTTTGAAACCGCAGCAATTCCTGATAGGGGATTTTCTTAGAATTTCCTACAGTGATATATCCGATTTTACCATCAGCAATAAGCGCCCGGAGAGAATCTCTCCCGATTGACATTGCCTTTGCAGCTTGAGATAATGAATATAATTTTAATTGATCGGTTTCCATGATGATTAAAGGTGAAGAAGTAAGGTTACTTCTACTGGTTTCTTATACCAATTTTCATGAAATTACTTTCATAAAAAAACATTTAACTTTGAAGCTATTTTCATTTTTTGAAAATTTCTACTGCATGTAAAAGTTATAATACTTTGTTTCACTAATTAAATAGTTTAAATAAACAGGCAAGAGTAGGGAGATTATTTGGTTATTGTAAGAATAATCTCCCCGTCTGATTATTTTAACTGGAATTTACGATACGTCATAAAAATAGCATTTGTATCTTCATAAATGCAGACAATGTTGGCGAATTCTACTTCCTTTTCTTCCTCCTTAACATCGCGTAATGCAAAAACTGCGAATTGGAGATCATCCTCACGTAGTGTAATAGCATAAAAATAACCAAGAATTATTAATTTATTAATAAAATTTTTAGCCTCTAACTCTGTTGAAAAGTGAAACCCAACTAATAAATTTATTATAGTCGGTAACTTTTCAACCCAATCATGTAATGCTAAGCGGGCCATTTCTGCCTCAATATGAAGTTTACTAGGTTCTGAATTAATTAATTCTCTTTCCACTACTACAGAATCCATTGCATACCTTTTTATAAAACCTTTTGGGGGCGGTGGTAAAAGGTCATAGCACTGAGACGGGAAAAAAGATACACCGCAAATTTTCCATCCTTGACGGCTATATTCACCTGAAAGAACGTAAATGGGTTTATAATTCTTTTTCCTTAAGGAGATATAAATTGAGCTTACAATATCTTCAATAAATATTATGTCCCCGAAACAATTTTTATTAGGGCATTTATTCCCAACCTTTATATTTTCATTTTCATTTATCACTCTTAAACATATTTTACAAATTTTCATTTTTCACCTCAAAATTTTTAGTTTATTAAATTCTTAATTCGTTTGGACTATTATGATAAATTCGAATTGTTTTAAGATCTCGTAATTCTATAATTTGAACTAATTTCGCACTGATTTCCTCAAAAGAGTTAAAAATTTTCATGAATTCTTCCCTTCTTTTGAAATATTTTACCCGACAGCAAGTTTCTATTAAATAATTATTCCCATCTATTTCTAAAACTTCAACCAGGCCGTAATTGCCATATTTCAATAATTTATCTCTTGAATTTTCCATATCATGTTTTGACTGGAATAAATATTTAGCATAGATCATTACAATTGGAGATAAATTTTCAATCCACTTTGAAAAATCATTGAGTATTTTCACTTTTTCAATTTGTTGTTCATTTGGTTCAGTACTTTTTAGTTCCCTTGCAATAATTATTGAATCTGATGACAATTGTTTAGTAAAACCATTAGGAAGTGGTGGCAATAGTTCATCGTTTGCTAAAGGGAACAATGTAACGGCAAATCCATTCGCGATAGTTATTAATGGACTATCTTGATTATCAAATTTTATTTGATAATTCTTCTTAGTAAGAGAAACAAAAATGAAGCTGACTTTATCTTCCACCTCTATAATTTTTCCATTACAATTAGTTTTTGTACAATTATCTGATCGGTGAATTTCTTTGTTGTCGTCATAATTTTTAAAACAGACATCACATAACTTCATAACATTTTTCTCCAATATTTTATTAATAAATCTGCGGAGAATAATCTCTGCATTAATTATTTGTTTTCTTCTTCCGGGAGAACCAGCTCTTCAATTTCGGCCTCGTTATCCGGATCCCATTTATTAATCGTTAATTGCATAATCATGTAGTACTTTTCCCGGTTCTTGTGGGAAGTCAGTATTACTAAGTCTTCGTCGTATACATCCAATAAATCACGCAATGCTTTATTAAATTCCTTAACACCTTCTTCAGAGGTATTCTCAGCAAGCTTTTTTACATTAGCAAGCGATTGCTTCTCTTGTTTAATGATGGTGTTTAGGATCTTTAAGATTCTGCTTTTAATAAAGTAGCTAGTTTTATTGTGGTACAATTCTGATTTAGCCTTTGCCCTTAGATTTTCATACTGTAAAGCTTTTTTTTCGGAACCGCATACTCCCACAAATTTCTTCCAGACTTGATAGCGTTTCTCTTTCAAGTTTGCTAATTCAGTACTTAGCTTAATTTTGTTAAGCTCCGACAAGTATTTCTCACCGACTACGAGCTGAGTATCATACAATTCCATAGTTTCAATTCGCTTATCGACGCCGGGGATTCTTTTTGCTTTAGCGTTCTCTTTGCTCAGAATATCATTAATAAGATCAATTCTTGTATCCAATTGATCTAAAGTCTTCTTGAGCTGGTTGGGAGTTTTGCTCTTTTCCTCCATCCACTCGAATATTTTTGCTACATCAATAGAAATAACATCCGGGGCAGGTTGGTCGGGTACTGTCTTGGCACTGCCGGCAGCCTTTTCCTCCGTCGCAGCTACTTTTTCTTTCTGCTCATCAGCAGAAGATTCTGTTTTAGAAACCTGTTCGGATTCTTTAGAATCTTCAGCAGATTTCTGCTCTTCATTTTTTTGTTCAGCCATATGGCCTCCTTAATTAAATTATTAGAAAATTATTTAATTCAAGTTACGCCCGAAGTTTAAAATCTAACTTTATTGGATGCTTTAAGAATCGATCCAGAATAAATCCAGAAAAGTAATCTCTTGTAAGTTTTATATGATTTTTTTAGTGAGAGGGAGGATTTTTAATATGCAGCAATTATTCTTTTATGAATTCCACAGTTATTAATTTGTTTTTATTATTGAATTTGCACCCATTTTGATCATTTTTACTAGTCTCTATACACTTAGTTAAAGGTTCAAGCTGCGGAAATTTATCTTTACTTATGATATACTTTAGTGCCATGCCAATTGAGTTCGCATCATTAATTGTATTGTATTTTTTATTAGAACGTTTATCAAATTTCTTTCTAAGTTCTGTAGCAGGAATAGATTTCTTTTGATGATGGAAATAAAGATATTCCATATACTTCATTCCCAATAATTCAGATGATATTGAACAAATTTTTTCTCCATTTATTTTAATATCCCATTCTTTGAAATTATTGTCATGTTTTAACAGTATTTTTATAGATCTAGATTTATTTGACAGGAGTTCTTCCAATTCTTCTTCAAATTCTGAACTCTCTTCTTCTATTTTATTTATTATTTCTTCATTTAAATTAACTAATGCATTACTGAAGTGCCAAAAGTCAATTGCATTGATGTTAAAATAAGGACCACATTTAGAAATGTTTTCTAATCGTTTAGTTAACTTGTTTTTTTCATTTTCATTATTAGTAATGTAAGGTATCAAAGACTTATATTCTTCAATTTTTTCTTCCAAAAGATAAATTAATGGTTTAAATATATTAAAATACTTGTTGATAAAATCATAGTAAAATCCCTTAGAAAGTCCAATATCAAATTCTATTTCCGGGTAACCCCGCAATTCTATAGATTCATTAACAATAAAGAAAATGGGGATATTCTTAAAATTGCCATCCGAGATTTTTTCAAGAATTTCTCTTCTTTTAATACTATTCAATTCTTCGAAATCAAATATAATAATCCTTCTTGCCTGCTGAGGCAAATTTGTTCCGTCAGTTGTACAATAATGTATTTTGAAAGCGCCAAATTCTTTTTTTAATATTTTTATAAATTTATCTACATCGTTTTCATTTTGTTTAAACATAAAGACATGATGATATATCCGCTTATTAAAAACGTCATCTTTTATTGACTTAATAGCGGCAGCTTGAAGATCTTGCCAAATAATCACATCT